>OBEQ011725277.1_pt1 | contig 17192 bp, 17 predicted proteins | sample 1670901 | NCBI WGS metagenome assembly OBEQ01 (sample SAMEA104232315, study PRJEB22302) | groundwater metagenome | biome: forest; feature: aquifer; material: groundwater | place: USA | collected 2011-08-07 | depth 5.4 m
TACGCCTTTCATCGCGCCCTTATGGCTTCGCTTGCGAAACGCGACAAACTGGCGGAACAATATTTCACGGAACTGCTGGGCGATGATGGCAACCGGACGATCCGCGCGGCACAGGCCTTCGGACTTTATCTGGAAACCCGCAATCAGTATCCACGCGCCGCTGAGGTTTACCGCAGCTTTCTGCAACCGGTTCAACCGCACCCAATTCTTACCGCCGCCCTGGCGCGCAATGCAGCCAAACAACCCGCGCGCCTGTTGATCAACGATGCAGCCGGGGGCGCAGCAGAGGTGCTATACGGCTTGAGCAGCGTCCTAAGTCAGGATAATGGGCCTAATCCCCTGCCGCTGATTTATTTGCGGCTGGCGCTTTATATCAATCCTGACTTTGAGGAGGCCAGGATTTTGCTGGCTGGCGTGCTGGAAGGACTGAAACGTTACGACGAAGCCATCGCCATTTATTCCGGATTACCGGAAAGCTCTCCCCAATTCGAGACCGCCCATATTCAAATGGCTCTTAATGAGGACCAGGCGGACCGGACTGAGGCGGCAATAGAAAACCTGCGGCAATATGTCGTGAAATATCCGAATCGGGCCGGACTGGCCCTGATTTCACTTGCTGATCTCTTACGCAGCCATAAACGGTATGACGAAGCGATCCCGGTTTATGACAAGATCATTGCGGGACTTGGCGCACCTAAGCCTTATCACTGGCCGATGCTATATGCCCGTGGCATAACCCTGGAGCGGGCAGGAAATTGGCCGCATGCAGAACGCGATTTATTACACGCGCTAGAACTGGAACCAGATCAGCCGAACGTCCTGAACTATCTGGCCTATTCATGGATCGATAAAGGCATCAACATACAACGCGCAAAAGCCATGATCGAAAGCGCTGCAAGGCAGCGTCCCGAGGATGGCGCCATCATTGATAGTCTCGGCTGGATCCAATATCGCATAGGTGATTTTACCGATGCGGTCGAAACCCTGGAAAACGCCATTAGTCTGCTGCCACAAGACGCGGTGATCAACGATCATCTCGGTGATGCTTATTGGAAGGTTGGACGTAAGCTGGAAGCACAATTCCAGTGGCGGCGCGCATTGTCTTTCGATCCCGACCCGGACATCAAACGTGGCATAGAAAAGAAGCTTCAGTCCGGTTTGAACAGTGCCCCAATCCCACCTCAGTCAGTAGTACCCAGTGCCCAAAAATCCTGAGTCGCTTCATTTAAGTGCACCCGCCAAGCTGAATCTGTTTTTGCACGTGCTTGGCCGTAGCGGTGAGTTGTCCTCCGAAGAGCCTTCTTTATCCCCCATAGCTTTAGCAAAGGGGGATGGTTATCACCTGATTGAAAGTCTGGCCGTATTTACCCGCTTTGGCGACCATCTGGAAGTGCGCGAAAGCCAAACTATTTCTCTGCAGGTTGAGGGGCCTTTTGCGGACGAATGCGGGCCATTGGAAAGCAACCTGGTTCTGCGTGCAGCCCACGCACTTGCGGCCCTGGCACCCGCGCCCGTTGGCGCATCGCTGAAATTACATAAATACATACCCGCGGCGAGCGGACTTGGTGGTGGATCGTCAGATGCTGCGGCAACCATTAAATTATTGATTCAACTTTGGGATTTACGCATTGAAAACCAGGTGCTCGCCGGGCTGGCATTGGGTTTAGGCGCCGATGTTCCCGTTTGTTTGCGCCGCCGCCCCACCACCATGCGTGGCATTGGTGATCAGTTAAGCATCGCCCACATATTGCCGCTCTGTTACGTCTTGCTTGTCAATCCACGTATCGCACTATCAACCCAGGCCGTATTTGAAAAGTTGAACGGCCCGTTCAGTGAGGCCTTACCAGCTTTATCACGGCATATTTCCAGCGCCAAAAAGCTTGTGCGATATCTGAAGGCGCGGGGGAATGATCTGCAACAGCCCGCTATTGAACTTTTGCCGGAAATCCAGACCGTTCTTAATTCACTAGAGGAACAAAAGGGCTGTTTACTGGCGCGTATGAGCGGCAGTGGGGCCACATGCTTTGGGTTATTTGCCAATGCAGACGAGATGGGCGCCGCAGCAAGAATAATAAAGCGTGATCATCCCAAATATTGGCTGGCGCAAACCCGCTTTGCCTGACCAGCGCTACTTCGCCAGATCGCGCGAGCGGCGGGTGGCCGCGATCACCGCCTCGTCCATCAGGCTTTGCAAACCATCTGGCCGCATCAACACTGCAAGGGCTGCTGCGGTGGTTCCGCCGGGGCTGGTGACATTTTCCCGCAATGCAGATGCGGGCTGATCTGATTGCGCCGCCAAGGCTGCTGCGCCGCTGACAGTCTGCCTGGCCAGATGATAGGCAAGCGCTGCATCCAGTCCAGCTTTCTCGCCCGCTTTGGCCAACGCCTCGATCAACAAAAATACATAGGCCGGGCCACTGCCAGACACCGCCGTCACCGGATCCATCAGCGCTTCGTCTTTAATCCACGCAACTTCACCCACTGCATTCATCAGAACCGTAGCTAATTCTTTTTGCGCCGCAGTCACCTGCGCATTGGCGCATAAGACTGTCATGCCCTGGCTGATGGCGGCGGGCGTATTGGGCATGGCGCGCACAATTGGCGCACCTGTGAAATAGTGTTCAAAGAAGCTGATGGGTTTGCCCGCTGCAATGGACAGCACCAATGCGCCGCTCTGTGTTAGCGGAAGAAATTGCGGCAAGACTTCCTGCATCGCTTGCGGCTTCACTGCCAGCACCATCACGGAAACGTCCGTTACATCTGCAATAGCCGGATTTAGCCGAATCGCTCGTGCAGCCGTGAGGGTCAGTAATTCGGCGCTGGGCGCAGGTTCGAAAATCACTATCTGCCGGGGGGGAACCCCCTTCTCCAGCCAGCCGCGCAACAGGGCGTCACCCATCTTACCGGCGCCAATCAACATCAGGGCCTGATCCGCTAACATAGTCTTTCAAAACCTCACGATTGTCTTCGCGGCTCGCGATGACGTGGAGTGTGGAATGGCAAGTGATGCACCTGCATCATGGGTGGTGTGCTCACGCTTCTCCCATGGTCTCCATCATGCAGGCATTGACCGCCTCGCTGGCGGGCATGCCACCCCACAGCACATATTGCAGCGCCGGGAAGAAAATTTCACAAGCTTCCAGCGCCAGATCAATAATATCTTCGGCCTGCCCATGGGACAGCGCCGCCCCGCGCATAGGCACCCCATAGCGGAACATCACCGCGCGCTCTTCTTCCCACCAGTCAAAATGCCCCAGCCAATTGCGCGCATTGACCAATGCCAGCAGATGAAACACTTCGTTCTGGCGCGGTTCCGGCACCCTGGCCTCGAACATCAGGGTCAATTGCACCGCATCGCAGTCAGTCAGATAGTTGAAACCAAGACGAAAATCCGCCCATTTACCGCCGCTGAACAGGGTCAGTTCAACCTCCGACTCCCGTTCATAGGGCCAATCCCTGGCCCCGGTCACCTGTTCAATCATATCGATGGGATTTGTTTCTTGTTCTGCCATGGCGTGAGTAACGAAGGCCGGACTGTTGTTGCCCATAAGCGGCTCCCTTTGTCAGACGGAAAGTCATCGAACCGGTCTAGATTTGGTAGCCAAGATCATCACTACCACAACAGAGTGTAGCTTGCTGCAACTGCGCCGTCCATGCAGCAATTGCCTAAAAATGCGAAATATCTGTGGAAATCTTGTGGGGCGCAACGAGATGAGGCGCAACGAATAGTCGAAAACACCAATGTAAAATGTGCTTGACAGCCCCCTTCTAAATTATGATCATAGATTACGGTAGCCACATAAAAATTAGGGAGAGAGCCATGATACCCAAGGGAGCGATTTCGGCAGACTCACATGTGTCCGAGCCGCCTAACTGTTACATTGATTTTATCGATCCGAAATACCGTGCCGATGCGCCGCATATCGAAACCCTGCCCGACGGGCAGGACGTTTACGTCATCAAAGATCTGAAGCGGAACGTGCCGCTGGCGTTGCTTGATGGCGCCGGCTGGTCGATCCCGGACCGCAATGCCCGGGTCGGCAAGATAAAATTCAAGGATACCCGCGACGGGGGCTGGAACCCGAAGGCGCGGGCAGCCGACATGGACCGCGACGGCATCGCCGCCGAGATCATCTACGCCTCGGTTGGCATGGCGTTGTGCACTCATCCGGACCCGGAATATAAAAACGCCTGCATGCAGGCCTATAACCGCTGGCTGCAACAGTTTTGCGGCGGTCTGCCGGACCGGCTGTTCGGGCTGGCGATGACGGCGGTGCTGTCGGTCGATAGCGCAATTGAGGATTTCCGCCGCGCCAAGGAAATGGGCTTTGTCGGCATGATGATGCCGGGCGAGCCGGTGCATGCGGATTATGACCATCCCGATTATGACGCGCTGTGGGAATGCGCCAGCGATCTGGGGATGCCGATCTGCTTTCATATCCTGACTTCGCGCACCGGCGGCTTGTCGCGCAAGAGTAATTCGTTCCGCGGCCATTCGATGAACGGCTTCATGACCATCATCCGCGCCGTGCAGGATGTCGTCGGCATGATGGTGCTGGGCGGCGTGTTCGAGCGTTTTCCGAAACTGAAGCTGGTGGCTGCGGAAGGCGATGCGGGTTGGATGCCGCATTACATGTACCGCATGGACCATGCGGCGAAGTTCAATGTGGTGGGCGGAATCCTAAAGGGCTTGACGAAACTGCCCAGCGAATATCTGAAGTCCAATGTCTGGATGACCTTCCAGGACGACTGGATCGCGTTCGAGACGGTGCATCTGATGAACTACAAACAGTTGATCTGGGCCAACGACTTTCCGCACACGGATTCGACCTGGCCGAAATCGCAACAATTGCTCAACGAGCATGCTAAAAAACTGACCGAGGCGCAGCGTCAGGCGATCATGCGCGACAATGTGGCGGGGATTTTCAACCTGCCCGCCGGAAATGAGTCCTGGCAGATGCACAAGATGGCGGCGGAGTAAGCCCATCCCCACACTCATAATGAGCCCGGCTTCCCCAGCCGGGATTTTTTGCGTTTAGCGTTTTTTGATCAAGTTGAGGCGCGCTTGGCTTTCTTGCAAATTATTGATCCCCTCGCTCTGCCTCCTGGTCCCCTCCCTATCCCTTTCCAAGGGGAGGGATGGGGACCGATTCAATCCAGGCAGAAAATGATCGAGATTGACGTATATTCCTTTCTGAGCTTGCCCGCTACGCTTACGCTTACGCTTACGCGCGGGCGCGCCGCTGCGCTCCTCACAAAGACAATAAATACTGCTTCTAATTAGCGACCATTTCCCTCTATAATTATGATCAGAGTTATGTGAATTAACCAAACGAAGGAAGCGCACCATGATCCCGCAAGGCACCATTTCAGCCGATAGTCACATTGTCGAGCCGCCAAACTGTTATGTGGATTTCATCGATCCGAAATATCGCGAAACCGCGCCGCGTGTGGTGAAGCGCGAAGACGGCGCGGATATTTATGTGGTTGACGGCATGCGCAAGACCGCGCCGATCGGCTTTATCGATGGGGCCGGGCGGACGGTGGCCGAACGGGCCAAACGCGCCCAGGCGATGCAGTGGGGCGAAGTGCGGCACGGCGGTTATGACGGCAAGGCCCGCGCCGCCGATCAGGACCGCGACGGCATCGCCGCCGAGATCATCTATGCCTCGCTGGGCATGGCGCTGTGCACCCATCGCAACATGGATTACAAAGACGCCAGCATGCAGGCCTATAATCGCTGGCTGCAAAGTTTTTGTTCGGATCTGCCCAACCGTCTGTTCGGCCTGGCCATGACAGCGGTGCGCGACGTGGATAGCGCCATCGAGGATTTCCGCCGCGCCAAGGAAATGGGCATGGTCGGCATGATGATGCCGGGCAATCCGGGGTATGAAGATTATGACCATCCCGATTATGACGCCCTGTGGCAATGCGCCACCGATCTGGGCCTGCCGGTGTGCTTTCACATTCTGACGGCGCGCGGCGGCGGCATTTATGATAAACCGCGCGGCCATCCCATCAATACCTTTCTGGGCATTATCCGGGCAGTGCAGGATGTGGTCGGCGCCATGGTGCTGGGCGGCGTGTTTGAGCGCAATCCGAAACTGAAACTGGTCTGCGCCGAAGGCGATGCGGGCTGGATGCCACATTACCGCTACCGCATGGACCATGCCGCGTTTAATCACTCCCAGACCGGCATCATCAAGGGGCTGAGCAAATTGCCCAGCGAATATCTGAAAAGCAATGTCTGGATGACCTTCCAGGATGACTGGATCGCGTTCCAGGCGGTGGCCGCCGGGATGATGGATGCTTCACAATTGCTGTGGGCCAATGATTTTCCGCATACGGATTCAACCTGGCCACGCTCGCAATCCCTGCTGGAACGGCACACCGGCAAACTGACAGACGCCCAACGCCAGGCCATCATGCGCGACAATGTGGCAGGCGTGTTCAACCTGCCTGCGGGCAAGTTGTCGTGGCGCATGCAGAAGGCTGCGGCGGAGTAGGCAGCAAGTGCGGCGAGATGAGCTACGATCAGCTTCCTCCTCCCCCTGTAAGGGGAGGTTGGGTGGGGGTTCCGCAGCAGCGCGGCAATTGACGCGCAACGATTTAATTCCAGCCCCGCATAAACCCCTCACCCTCCCCTTTTCAAGGGGAGGGTGAGTGTTGTTTTACCGCGGCGCCATGCGGATTGCGCCGTCGAGGCGGATGCTTTCGCCATTCAGCATTTCATTTTCACAGATATGCCGCGCCAGGCGGGCATATTCATTGGGGTTGCCAAGGCGTGAGGGGAACGGCACCTGCGCGCCCAGGGCCTTTTTCACATTTTCCGGCGCACCGGCCAGCAGCGGCGTGTTAAAAATACCCGGCAGAATGGTCACGCAACGAATGCCTTCCTGCGCCAGATCGCGCGCGATCGGCAGAGTCATGCCGACAACACCGTTCTTTGAGGCGGAATAGGCGGCCTGACCAACCTGCCCGTCTTCGGCGGCAACCGAGGCGGTGTTGATGATCACACCGCGTTCGCCATCTTCCATGATCGGATCCAGGCTCATCATGCCGGCCGCCGATTTGGCGATGCAGCGGAACGTGCCAACCAGATTGATCTGGATAATCGAATCAAAACGGTCAATTGGATGCGAAAGAATGGCGCCCGCATTTTTCTTGTCGCGCGAGGCGGTCTTCATGGCGATGCCGGTGCCCGCGCAATTGATCAGAATGCGTTCCTGGCCGATGGCGGCGCGCGATTTGGCAAAAGCAGCCACGACGCTGGCTTCATCGGTGACATTGGTATTGCAGAACACACCGCCAATTTCCTTGGCTACTTTTTCGCCGCGTTCGGCGTTCATATCAAACAGGGCGACCTTAACACCCTGCGCGGCCAGCTCGCGTGCTGTAGCTTCGCCCAGGCCTGATGCGCCGCCGGTAATGACTGCCGAAATTTTATTGCTGAGTTCCATGGGACGCTCCCTGCTATTGTTGGTTTCCAGTACGCCGTTTGTAGAGCATAGTCAGGAAAATTGGAACATTACTTGTCCAAAACAGCCGCGTTACCTATATGGAAGCCATGGAGATAAACGACCCCAGGATACAATTGCCTGCAGTCGTCGCGCGCAATGAGAGAACCGTGCGCGGGCGGTTCTGGCCCAAGCTCCGGCGGAGCATGGCGCATATCCCGTTCGCGCCGGACCTGCTGGCAGCCTATTATTGCGCCATGGACCCGCAAACGCCTGCCAGGGCAAAGGCCGTGCTGCTGGCGGCGCTGGCGTACTTTGTGGTGCCGACGGACATCATTCCGGATTTTATCGCGGGTTTTGGCTTTACCGACGATCTGACGGTATTGCTAACGGCCATCACAATCGTGCGCGGCAATATAACCGAGACGCACAAGGAAAATGCCGCCCGCTATCTCAGCCACTTAAAGGATGATCCCGTATAGGCGCGGGTTGCGTTTCTGCGCGCGCAACATATACCGAAGCGCCGATGATCACCGCTGCGCCGCCCATCGCCCAGCCCCCGGGCACATCCCCGAACATGAGATAGCCAGCAACGGCGGCAAATAGCAGTCTGGTATACTCCAGCGGCGCCAGCGCCGTCGCCTGTCCCGCTGCGTATCCACGGATGAAACAGCTTTGCGCCAGCACACCCAGCAATGACATGATGATCAGTAGCAACCACTCGATCGCGGATGGTTGAGTCCAAACCCAGAAACATGGCACGGCCGTCATCAATACGGCAATGGCGGAGGAATAAAAAATCAAAGTTGCGGGCGTATCGTTGATGGATAACCGTTTAACAAAAACCACCACGCACGCAACCAGCGCCGCACTCAAAAGCGCCACATATGTTGCAAACTGAAAATCCCCATTCGGGGATGTCATCATGATAACGCCGACCAGTCCAGCAAGGATTGTAAAGATGCGGCGCATATCAATAGTCTCGTTCAGAAAAAAGGCCGCCATCGGCACAAGAAACAAGGCGCGCGTAAAACTCAGCGCCGTAACATCTGCCAGCGGCAGGTGAATCATCGCATAAAAACTGCACATGATGGCGGCGGCGCCAAACATCCCTCGCCATAAATGCAGCAATGGCTGCCGGGTTTGCAAGCCGTGCAGACCAACACGAAAAACAACCGGCAGAATGAAAATAAATCCAAAAAGCGCACGGAAGAAAGCGACCTGAAAGGAATCGATCCGGCTTCCCAGCAGCTTCGCTATTACGCCCATCAGGCTGAACAGCAGCGTTGATAACAGCACCCATATTGCGCCACGCACACCCGCCGGCTGGCCTGCCCACAGAATATTTCCGCGCGCCAAAAGCGCTGCCTGCAACGGTCTTTCCTTGATGGAAGTCAAATTCATTGGACGCACGCCGCTATAATCTGAAGCTGCCCGTATATCCTAGGGGTGCAGCCTTTCCATCTAGTTAAGAAACTGGAAACAAAACCTTGCTCCTGTGACCCCCATCACTGGTGAATGCCTCGAAAAAACCTAACTTCAAAACGTGGTGTTAACGTTCTTATGGCCACAATGGGGGACAGGGCGAATGAAGGGTTCAGAAAATGGCCGCACCGGTTGATATTTCGGAAACACGCAGCAGATCGCAGATTGCGCAGCGCGTGCCAAAAATGGCAAACGAAGGCGTTGTCGTCTTCATGCTGCCGTCTGATTTGCCGGTCAGTCTGTCGCCGCACGATATCGCCATATTGCGCGAGGCCTTCACACAGCAACAGCCACATGGTTTGTGGTGTGGATTTACATTGCTGGGAGATGAACGTGACGCCGTGACCGGCGATCCGCTACGTGCATCGCGTGTCGTGCTGTTCACATTCGGAACACGGCAGCCTTATTTCAATCTCATGCGTTGGCTGGATGGAAACTATGTCCTCACGGATCGCACCGGGCATGTGCTGCGCCAGACGAATGATCTGCGGCAATTGCTGTCAATCTTTGAATTAAATCTGCCCACCTTGCATTAATTCTGTATGGCTTTAGCCGGGCCAATCCAATTCAGTTCCCCGTGCAACTGCGCCACTGGCCCCACCACCATCATCGTTGGCGGTTGCAACCGCACTTCCTGCGCCCTGGCTGCGCAATTGCTGAGATCCGTCAACACCACCTGCTGCTGATCTGTGGTTGCCTTTGAGACCAGCGCCACAGCTTCGTCCCCTGGCCGGCCTGCCGCCATCAGATGCCCCGAAATCACACCAAGTTGACGCAGCGCCATATAGATCACGATAACCGGCGAACCTTTGGCGATGGCTTGCCAGTCCACTGCGGGCACTTCACCATCTGAATCATGGCCTGTCACAAACGTAACCGCGGAATTGATGGTGCGAAATGTCACCGGTATGCCCGCATAGGCCAGCCCGCCAATGCCGGCAGAAATTCCCGGAACGATGCGGAAGCGAATATCATTTTGCACAAGACTCAGCGCTTCTTCGCCACCACGTCCAAACACGAACGGATCACCCCCTTTCAGGCGCAACACCCGTAGACCATCCTTGGCCAACTCAATCAGTTTGCTGGAAATATCCGGCTGGCTTATCGATGGCCGCCCGCCCCGCTTGCCTGCATAGATCAGGCTTGCATCCTGGCGCGCCAGTTTCAGTATTTCCGCATTCACCAGCGCGTCATAGACGATCACATCCGCATGACGCAGCGCATGGTGCGCCAGCAGGGTCAACAGTCCGGGGTCACCCGGCCCGGCCCCCACCAGCCACACTGTACCCGGAATAAATTCGGGCATCTCAAACTCTGGCGCATCAGCCATTCATCACTGTTCCCGCCGCATTCGTTTCAATGATCCGCTCGACAAAGCTGTCGATGATCAGGGGGTGATTATTCAGATAAGCCGTTTTGACAAATTGCGTCCGCGGATAACGCGCCGCAACGGCATCTGTCTCGTCATATATGCGCTTTACCAGCATTCCGGTGAACAGAAAATAGGGCAATATGATTACCCGTTGAAAAGAACGGCCAGCAATCCGTTCCAGGGCATCCGGCACAGACGGCAACGCAATCCCGGCATAGGCCGTTTCGACGTGGGCAAATTTCATTTCTGCCTGTATCAGATGGACGACAGCTTCCATACTGGCAAGGACTTCCGGGTCTGAAGCCCCGCGCCCGGCAACCAGCAGCGCAGTTGTTTCTGCTGCGATGAAACCAGATGCGTCACGCAGCCTCGCGCAGGCGGCGTGTACGAAATTAGCGTCAACGTCAAACGCCCGCCCATAGCGAAGCTGTATGTCAGGAAATTGCGCCACGAAGTTTCGCAGAATGGATGGAATATCTTGTCTGGCATGCCCTGCGCTGAACAATGTTCCGGGCATAACCAGAATTCTTGTGCAGCCAGCCCGACGTAATTTTTCCAGCCCGTCCTGAATAGTGGGCGCGGCAAATTCCAGGAAACCGGATTCCACCTGATATTGCGGCAATCGTGCCGCAATATCACCCACCAGCACCACGAACTCGCTCACGGCATCGGCCTCACGGCTGCCATGGCCGCAAATCATGACGCCCGTGCGCCCGGTCAATTTATCGCCGCAGAACGGTGCGGCATTCCGCTTGACGGTGCTCCCATCCTTTGCGCTCCAGTTCCGGGATATTCTCGAAAGAGGATGGATAACCGATACACAGATACGCAACAAGTTTCCAGCCGCCGGGAATATCAAGAATGCGGCTGATTCCGGCTGGCTCCAAAATCGACACCCAACCCACACCCAGTCCATAAGCCCGCGCCGCAAGCCATAGAGTATGCACCGCGGTGACCGTTGAATAGCTGAGCATTTCAGGCATTGTTTTGCATCCCAAACGATGGCCCTGCCCGGTTTTTTCATCGGTAAATACCGCTAAATGCACGGGGGCCCGTTGCAATCCGGCAAGTTTCAGCCTGGCATAGAGCGCGGCCCGTTCTCCTTTATAATCAGCGAGCGCTTCGGCATTGGCGCGGGTGAAATTCTCGACCACCGCATCACGGCGCGCGGGGGTGTCAACGCGGACAAACCGCCAGGGCTGGCTATTGCCGACCGATGGCGCGAAATAAGTCAGATCCATCAGCCGCTCAAATAGCGGCTCGCTAACCGGATCAGGAAGAAAATGCCGCTCATCGCGCCGCCACAGGACCAGTTTTTCAAATTCGTCCTGAAAACGGGCGTCAAAATCAGGAATAGCGTCTGCCGGCCAAATTAGATTATCGAGCACGTTCCTCTTCCTTAACAAAACAGGTTTCCGCTGATAGCGCCCTGATTCGTCTTAGTAAATATTGGTATGGTTACTAAATCATTGCCATGCGTTAAACTGAACAAATAAGGCAGGGAATGGAACAAAGAAAGGCGCTTGATGTTCGGCAGGCATATCACACTCTTTCGTCTGTATGGCTTTGAGGTAAAGCTGGACGCAAGCTGGCTTTTTCTGGCGTCGCTGGTTACCTGGTCGCTGGCGACGGGTTATTTTCCCGCCATCATTCCGGGCCGCGCCGATAGCGTATATTGGAGCATCGGCGTGCTGGGCGCAGGCGGTCTGTTTGCTTCGATCATTTTCCATGAAATGTGCCATTCCCTGGTGGCGCGGGCCTATGGCCTGCCCATAAATGGCATCACGCTGTTTATTTTTGGCGGCGTGGCCGAGATGGAAGGTGAGCCGCAAAGCCCCAAGATTGAGTTTCTGATGGCGATTGCCGGGCCGATTTCCAGCTATCTGCTGGCTCTTGGATTTTTCATTGCCGCCACTATTATCGGGCCAACTGATGGCCAGACGCCGTTTGGTGCGCTGCTACTTTATCTCACCATGATCAACACCATGCTGGCGACATTTAATCTTGTTCCTGCATTTCCCCTTGATGGGGGACGGGTGTTGCGCGCCGCACTCTGGCAGTGGAAAGGCAATATGCGTTGGGCCACGCGTCACGCCGCGCAGATTGGCTCGGCCTTCGGGATTGGTTTTGTTGTGATTGGCGTACTCAATGTGTTGCAGGGCGATATTGTTGGCGGTCTGTGGATCGCGGTTATCGGATTGTTCCTTAACAGCGCCGCCGGTTCGTCCTATACGCAGTTGCGCACCCGCCAGGCCCTGGAAGGCCAGCCTGTGCATCGCTTTATGAGCCGTGATCCGGTTACCGTCCCGCCGCAGCTCAGCCTGCGAGAGATGGTGGACGGCTATATCTATGTCTATGGCCATGACATGTATCCGGTTGTTGAAGGAAATCGGCTTTTAGGCGCCGTTGGCTTGAGCCAGATCAAACATGTTCCCCAATCCCAGTGGCATGCTACACAGGTTCGCGAAATCATGTCGCCCTGCTCGCCAGACAATATGATTGATGCGAATGCCGATGCCGTATGGGCAATTTCCCTCATGCAGCGAAGCGGTAACAGCCGTCTGTTGGTCATCGACGGGGGGCGTCTTGCCGGTGTCGTCGCGCTGAAGGATATATTGCGCTTGCTGGCCCTGAAACTGGATTTGGAAACACTGGAGTAAACAGATGAAGATCAAGCATAAAAAGACCTGGGTCGTCGTGGCCGATGGGGCCCATGCCCGCATATTTCTGAACGAAGGGCCCGGCACAGGACTTGTGCCTGCGCTTGATCATGATTTAATCGGCAACAGGCAGCTCAGCCACGAAATGGGCAGCGACCGCCCAGGCGTCAGCTTCAGCAGTGCTGGTCCCGGACGCAACGCCTTGGCGCCGCACACCGACCCGCACGAGCACGCCAAGCATGAGTTCATCAAGCAGGTGGCGAAGGCCATCAAGGAGGGGCTGAATACGCATGCTTTCGAGCAGCTAATTCTGGTGGCGCCGCCAAAAGCCTTAGGCGATTTGCGTGCCGATCTCGATCCGCAAGCGGCAAAACTGATTAAATCGGAATTGCATAAAGACCTGACACATCTGACGCCGCACCAATTGGGCGAACATCTGCAGGATGTGCTCAAAGTTTAGGGCATTGCAGTAGCCCCGCCAATACACGATGATTTTTGGTGTGGTGCTCTTATAGCCCCCACCCCCCGATGGGCAGGGGGGTGGGGTGAGAAAAAAGCATTGTTAGCACATCAATCTGATCAGAAAATGCCCTAATGCACCATCAACACTGCCAGTCTGGCGTTATAGATCACATGACGCGTTGCGCCACCCAAAATCAGTTCACGGATACGGCTGTGGCCATAAGCGCCCATGACCAGTAAATCCGCACCGAGATCGGCCGCTGTGGACAGGATGACCTGACCGACAGACGCGCTGCCCAGCGGCACCTGTTTGGCGCGCACATTAATACCGTGACAGCTCAGATAAGACTGCAGGGCATCCATGGCAAAGGCATCCATCTCGCGGTTTTGCGCGGTGACAATGGTAACCTCGGCAGCTTCCTCCAGCAACGGTAAGGCGCCGGACAGCGCGCGGGCGGCTTCCGGGCCGTTGTCCCAGGCGATCATGACCTTTTTACCGATTTGCAGGCTGCTTTCTGCCGGGATCAGCAGGCAAGGGCGTTGCGCCTCCATCAAAGTCGGTTCAATTTCATAGGCAAAATCCGAAACCGGAAACAGTGTCATATCCGCCAGCCGCGCCGCAACGGCAGTGCGCTCAGCCGGATCGCCCATGGTCTCTGAAAAGGAAGCCGTCGGTTTGTTTTTGTCAGGCTGAACGACTGCCTCCTCAACACCGGCCTCTTTCAACGCACTCAAAAATGCCTCTTTGGCGCGTCCGCATTGCCGCTTGTTGGCTTCGGTGACGGCATTGACCAATTCGGTCGCAATTTGCCCGGTCAAAGCCTCGCCTGCGATAGGAAGCGCATCCGTTGGATTGCGGTTTACGAACAAGCATTGGACATGCGCCGCATAGCGTTTGGCGATGTTCAGGCCAATACGCAGCACGCGCAGGTCTGAATCGGCGCCCGTCAGCGGGATCAAAATCTTACCTAGTCTCATATGCTTTCTCCTTATGGTGAGCGACACCCAGGGCGGATACTATTCGTTAATGGCAACAATACCTTGATGCAGATCAACATGTCACGATTTAGATTGTGTGCAGAACCCTTGCCGCAGCCGCATTTATGCGGCTACACTGACGCATAAGAAAATAAGGGGAGGGGCGCCAGTTGTATAAACCATCGGCGGAGCCGGGGGCCCTTGCAGGCATACGGGTGCTGGACTTCAGTATTGCCGCCGCCGGACCATTCGGTGCGCGGTTGCTGGCTGATCTTGGCGCGGAGGTGGTGAAAGTCGAAGCGCCGGGCGGCGATATGCTGCGCGCAGCGGCGCCACGCCGCAAAGGCCGCAGCCCTTATTTCGGTCAGATCAATTGCGGCAAAAAAAGTCTGTGCCTTGATCTGAAGGACAAGCGCGCCCACGACCTGGTGCTGAAACTGTGCGAAAAAGCCGATGTGGTGCTGCAGAATTTTCGCCCCGGCGTCATGAAACGTCTGAAGCTTGGATATCATGATCTGCGCAGACACAACCCTGATCTGATTTATTGCAGCATTTCAGGTTACGGCCAGGAAGGACCGTCCTCGCATCTGGCAGCCTTTGCGCCTATCGTGCATGCGTCCAGCGGCTATGATCTGGCAATCATGTCGTTTCAGAAGGGGCTGGACAGGCCGCTCACAGGCGCCAACGCCACCGCTGACTTTCTCGCGGCCTCGTTTGCCATGGGAGCGATCAGCGCAGCGCTGTTGAAACGGGAACGCACCGGCAAGGGTGAGGAAATCGACATTTCCATGACCGAGGCGATGCAGAATATTATGCCCTATGAAATTCAGGAATTGCAGTTCAAGGCCGAACGGCTGCGTCCGGATTACCGGCCCACCCGCGCCAAGGATAGCTTTTTTCTGGTCACGCCATTGACGGGAAATAATTTCCGCGATCTGGCCAATGCCTGCGGCCATCCGGAATGGCTGCAAAAATTCCCCCTGACCGGCCCGGAACGGGTGCGGAACTGGGAACTGCTGCTGTGCGAAGTTGAAGCCTGGGCAAAAGATCGCACCGCCGAGGAAGCAGAACGGATTATCCGTGAAGGCGGCTGCCCCTGCGCGCGCTATAGCGATGTGTGGGACGCCATGCACGGGCCGCAATCCGAATTTCGCGAAAGCACCGTGGAAGTGGAAGATGGCGCAGGTGCGTTTATCATTCCTGCTTCGCCCCTGCGCATGAACAACTCTCATTCGCGGCCTGGCCGTTATGTCGCCGATCTGGGTGAGCATAATGCGGAGGTGCTGCAAAGCTGGCTTGGCCTGAGCCCGGACGAAACGGCACAGTTGGCCCAATCAGGAGTGCTTTTCACCTCAGAATAAACCACACATACGGGAGGAAATGAGATGGCGGAAACAGCCGTAAAAGCAGGGGCGCTGGCAGGTGTGCGGGTGCTGGATTTCACATCCTATATTGCAGGCCCATACGCCACCCGCCTTATGGCCGATCTGGGGGCCGAGATTATCAAGCTGGAGCCGCCCGGGGGTGACCTGGTGCGGACCACCGTACCGCGCCGCAAGGGCAAGAGCACAAATTTTGCGCAACTGAATGCAGGTAAAAAAAGCATTTCCATTGATATGACCACGCCAGAAGGCCTTGATCTGGTTTTCAGGCTGATCGAAAAATGCGATGTGGTGTTTGAAAACAACCGCCCGGGCGTAATGAAAAAATATGGGCTTGATTACGACGCCGTACGGGCGCGCAAGCCAGACATCATTTATGCCTCGGTGTGCGGTTTTGGGCAATCTGGCCCGGCGGCTGGACTGGCCGCCTACGCCCCAATCATTCACGCGGCAAGCGGGTGGGAGCTTGCCAAAATGGCGGTTGAACCCGCATTGAAAAAACCCATGCGCGCCAATGATGCGACAGCGGATTATATGAGCGCCACCCACGCCATGGCCGCGATGACCGCGGCGCTGTTCCGGCGCGAACGCACCGGCGAGGGCGAGCGTATCGACATTGCCATGCTGGACGTGATGCACAATGTGCTGGGCTTTGAATATCAGGAAGCCCAGTTTCCCATGAAATACGGCTCGCCCGTCAATATCCCGATCAAGGCGAAAGAAGGATTTTTCATGATCGCCCCGATCACGCCAAAAAACCTGACCGATTTGCTGGCGGCCATCGGCAAGCCGGAATGGGTGGACAGATTTCCGCTGAACACCACCGCCCATTTCACAGCGTGGGAAGATCTGATGGCTGCGGTTGAGGACTGGGCAAAGGATTACACAGCCATCGAGGCCGAAAAAATTATCAGCGATGGCGGCAGCCCGGTGACCCGCTACCTGACCATGGAGGAATCCATGAACCTGCCCCAGGTCGCGGCGCGCGGATCACAGGTCATCGTAAATGATGGCCGGGGCGATATCAAAATGCCCAACACACCGCTGCGCACCCTGCACGCGGATAGCCGGTTGCGCCCGCTGATCTCGGAATATGGTCAGCACAATGATGAAATACTGGGCGGTCTGGTTGGCCTGACGGATGATGAACTGGCCCGCCTGCGCGCCGCCAAGGTGGTACAGGGGGCGTAAACTTGCTCGCCATCGGAACATAAAAGCCCTAATAGGACGTCATTGACGCATAATATGCTTGCATTTTGGACGTCAATGACGTATGTTTTAGGCTGATGTGGACAAAACCAGTCACAATTGTCGAGACGGCCACGTTTTTACGGCAGGGGGGGAAAAATTGTGGCGGGGGGGGGGGCGTGGGTCTTGTTGGGTTTTTTGTGGGCAA
>OBEQ012362155.1_pt1 | contig 17187 bp, 21 predicted proteins | sample 1670901 | NCBI WGS metagenome assembly OBEQ01 (sample SAMEA104232315, study PRJEB22302) | groundwater metagenome | biome: forest; feature: aquifer; material: groundwater | place: USA | collected 2011-08-07 | depth 5.4 m
ACGATAATGGCGGCAACTTCAAAATAAACGCCGACCATTCCTTCTTCAGAGCGAAATGAATCCGGAAAAATTTGAGGAAAGATCGTGGCGATAACGCTGAAAAAATAAGCAGCACCGGTTCCCATGGCAATCAAGGTAAACATGTTCGGACTTCTTCGAAGAATTGATTGCCATGCCCGCTTAAAAAAACCCCAGCCGCCCCAAAGAATGACAGGCGTTGCCAAAATAAATTGGAACCAGCGAAACAAAAATGCATGGGTCATTTGTTTGAAAACCGGAAACATTTCAGTCATGGCCATTACAGCGAGAGGGAGGGACAACCAAAGACAGATCCAAAACCGGCGGGACATGTCCACAAGTTCAAGATTTTTTTCTTCTGTTTCTTGAATTTCTTTTAGCTCAAGCGCCATTCCACATTTTGGGCAAGTTCCGGGTTTTTCTGATTGAACTTCAGGATGCATTGGACAGATATAAACGCTTCCTGTCCTCTGTTCTTGAAGTAAAGACACAGGCTTGGAATGACAACAACTGTGGTCTTGCTGAACTTCGCCCATATTTATTCTTTAATGATGGTCCTCATGTTCAGAAGGAACCGTAGCGGCAGCAACCACTTCTTCTTCATTGGCGGCTTCTCTGTCCTTCATCATAGGACACTTTTCCATCATCTCTTTCATATTTTTTTCCATCGCCTCCATATCCATTTTAACTTCAACTTCCTTAACTAGATCGAGATTCTTGTTATATTTTGTGATTTTATTACCAGCGACAACCACAACTCCGCCATCAGAGGTAGCAACGACGGACTTTTCCATCATCATTTTCATCATATGCATCCCCATCATTTTACCGCCCATCATTCCTTTGCCTTCCCCACCTTTCATTCCTTCCATCATACCCGTTTCGTCTTTGTCGTGAGCATAAAGAAGCGAACTCAATGGCACAGCGACAAACATTGTCAAAATTAAAATCCAAAAAATTCTTTTTTTCATGATTTTTTCTCCTCTATATCAATAATGTTAAGAATGTTCAGAGTCTCTTTTTTTCGCACACATTTTTCCATGATTGTGCCCATGTCCGCCAAAAAGATGCATCAGTGGACACAAAAGCAAAAATGCAAATGGAAGATATTGGAGAAGATGTGCCTGATGAACCCATAAGAAATACCCAACACCAATTCCTCCAACGATGTAAAGAATCCAGCTAAACTTTTTAATAACGCAACCTGTATCGTGGCTCATATTAATTTCACCTCCTTTTAAAAAGATTGCTCAATTTTATTTCGTTATTTTTTTAATTCTGGATCATCGGTTGAAGTTTCAAGATAATAATCTTTAATTCCCTCTTCCGCTTGAACGTATTTCGACTTGTCTACCTTTATTGGCGTTTGAGTTTTGTCCCGCACAATTTCCACTGTGCAATGCGCTCTGCCTGCTAACGAAGCTGAAACACTGCCGATGAGAGCGTGCTTAATTCCGCTCAATCCTCGAGCGCCAACGTAAATCGCATCAGCGCCCCAGCGCTCGGCTTCTTCCAAAATGATTTTTTTAGGATCTCCTTCTTTAATTAAACAAGTCACTACTAATTGTTTTGCACGCAGTTTCTCTGCCTTAGATTCCATCAATCTTTTGATCGCTTCAAACTCTGTTTTATCCGTATCGTGAATCCACCTCCTCATTTCAAGTTCAATGGCTAAAAGAGAAGTCAGCCGCGGCTCGACTGCAGTAATTAAATGAACTGCGGTACCTTTCGCCCAATTTCGAGATGCAACCTCCAAAATTGCTCTGTCAGAATCAGGTGATTCATCATTTCCGATCACAATTCTGGACGGAGATGCGGCATCCTGGGACTTTATGCGCACAACTCGAACTGAACATGAAGCTTGAGTGGCCACGATTTGAGCAATGCTACCAAGGATCAATCGGCCTGTTGATGATGACAAACCATGCGCACCAACGACGATTAAATCCACTTGCCATTCTTGTGCTTTTTTAACAATTCCCCATGCCGGAGAATCCGCAAAACCTTCGGCAGCAACATTCCAGTTAGGGAAATTAGCTTTAACTTTTTTTGCACCTTTTTTCGCTAATGCCTTTGATTCTTCAACTATTTCAGCCGCGCGGGCCCATCCTTTTTCGACAACACTCACAACGGCATATAACGCTTTCTCGTCTCCCGCGGGAGGCATAAAGACCTCAGCCACAGAAACAACAAGCGCTTCAAGCCGGTCCGGTAAGCCGGCCCGTTTTAAATCTTCGATAGCAGCTTCTGCGCAAGCTGAACCGTCATATGCAATGAGAACTTTCATTGTCTTTTTCATAAATCCTCCTTTAAAACGCAATTAACAAATGGGTTCCCAAAACTTGATTGGAAAGCCAGTCGTGCGCTGTTTTTTTTGATTGAATCATATAAGAAACTTTAAAACTCGTCTTTTTGTAGACTTTGAACGTAATTCCAAAGGGTACTACTCGATTTTCATTTAGTTCTTTTTGATTAAAATCGATGAAAATCTCATTATTGAAATATAAAGATTGAACGGGAGAAATATTTTTAATCGGAACTTCAAATTCCAAAAGCTGACGAAAACGCCCGTTGTCTGAACCTTTATCTTCAATCCATCTGAATTCAACTCGGTTGCAGTTACGAATATTAACCCATTCCTTCCAACTCCAATAGGGATTGGTTTCCAATTCCAACCGGTGTTGATATTTAAATTCATTCGCCACTTCATTATCAAGGTAAGTGTAAGCAACCCCAAGGCTTAAATTTCTAATAAGATCGACCTGTATTTTCTGGCTTGTTTGCCAAAAACCAAAGTTTGAAGAATCATCAAAGAATCGAAGATCCCAAAAATTAATGGAATCAACATATTTGGTATCAATGACTTTGACTTGAAAGCGTGACCAATATTGAAAATCATTCTCTGCTCTCAAAGCGAGAGAGCCGATCAATAATAAAAAAATAGTCATCAGTGACCTTTTCATCTAATAAATACCCTTTTCATCATGGTTTCCGCTCCAAACAAAAGCAGGCTGTTGGCCAGAAAAGCAAAAATGATTCCGGCTTTCAGCATATCTTTAATCGAAATTTCGCGAGTGCCGTAGGCCATTGCCATTGGCGGCGTTGCCGTTGGCAGCGCAATATCAAAGGAAGCCCCGAGCGCTACGATTACCGCGAGTAAAGCGGTATCGCCAACAGGCATGGTAAGCGCGATCGGAATTAGCAAATTTACGGTTGCCGTATTGCTGATGAATGTAGATAAGAAAACACTGACCAAACAAACCAAAAGATAAATTTGCCATTCTATGTGAGGCAAAATCGGAAGGCTTGTCACCCAAGTGGCCAAACCAGTTTTTTCCATCCCCTCCCCAAGCGCTAATCCGCCCCACATGAGCAATAAGATATCCCAATCAATTTTTTTAATGTCATCGGAATCAATTAATTTCAAGCCGGTTAACAAACTAATGGATAGAAGCGCTGTTACGGATTCCGGAACGTGCAGCCAAGCCGCGCTTAACCACAAAAAAGCGGTTGATAAAGCAATGGCTGCGACTAATTTAGGTTTCAAATCTAATGTTCCAACTTTTTCTATCTTATAGATAAGTTCCTTTTGTTCGGGTGGAAACAAGCGATATAAAATGACGCTCGTGGCTAGAAGCAAAAAAACGGCCAATGGCAAAGTGACGATTGTCCAAGTTATAAAATGAATGGAAATGCCGCGCTCAGCAAGAAGTCCAATCGCAATCGCATTGGTTGGCGTCCCTACAGGGGTGGTGATGCCTCCAATTCTTGCGGCAAAAGGTATGGCTAAGACAAGCGCTTTCTTAAAATTATCTTTTGCTCCTAAATGATGGAGTAAAGGAAAAATCATGGGTAACATCAAAGCTGTTGCGGCCGTATTTGAAATCCACATTCCAAGAAACGCCGTGGCCACCATAAATCCCAAGAGCACAAAATAAGGCTTTGATCCAAAAAAGTGAAGCAAGTCTGAAACCAGCCAATGGTCTATCTTGTATTTTTGAAATGCTCTTGCAAGTACAAAACCCCCTAAAAATAAAACGATGACGGGATTCGCTAGAGGAGCCAGAAAACTAGTGTATGGAATCTTTTCGATTCCACCCGTAAGCAGAAGCGATTCCAACAAAACGACAAGAAGAGAAGTTGCAAAGAGAGGAATAATTTCCAACGCCCAAAAGAACGCCGCCAAGATAAAAATGAAGGCCATTCTTCTTGCTGGTTCTGGACAAGTTGAGGGCAGAATCAAATAAACACAAAAAGCAACAAGCAGTGAGAAGGAAAGAGGAACCAGTTGTTTCCGGTGTTTATGAGTTTTCATCATTGTCGATGGGTTCATAAACACACACTCCCTCCCGTCTTCATTCCTAGACGATTCTTTCTTGAACTTCCTCCATCGCATCAATCACAAGAGGAAGATAACGGTCTAAACCACAATCGAAACCATCTCTTAACTTGCACTCTCCCCCAGAAGATTGATTCTTACATTTCATGCAAACGTTTGTTCTTAAAGCCTCAATATATGGTTCCATCTTTAAGCCGGAGGCGACAAATTTTGTAATCGTCACGACGTCGGGTAAAAAACGAAATATGGCGCAGCCTTGAGGGTCTATGCTGTGACATTTCCCGTCCATGCCGAAATCGATGCAGTGAGAACATACGTGACGTTTGATCGCATCTTCATAAAGTTCTCTTTCTGGAAAATCTGAATTTTGATAAGCTCGAATCATATCAATCACCTTCTTTCTACTTTTTTCCAATGACAGAATCACCTATCAATCGAGCAACAGCATCGTAAGTCATGTGATCGGTGTTAATGACCACATCATATAAAAGCGGATCGTCAATATTTTTATCAAAATTCTGTTTCAAATAACTTTTTCTTCCTTCATCTTCTTTTTTAATAAACTGAACTGCTTCATTTCTATTTAGATGATAATAAACTTCAACGTGTTTTATTCTGTTTTCTAAAGAACCCACCAAACGAACGTGAAAGCCTGTTGATAGCAATTTCCTTGTAATTACGTTGGCGCCTCTTCCGACTAAAATGACATTTCCCATTTGAGCGAGATGAAGAATTGTTTCGCTTGTCTTGTGCGCAAGCGCCCATTCTGATGGGTGAAGTCCAAAAAGTTCTTCCATCATGTCCTTAATTTCTGAAATTTTATCCTCCGGCATAAATTTATCAAACTCTTGAGGCAGCATATGTTCACTCAAAACCGCAGAAATTAAGCTCCGGTCAAACAAAGTCCAAGGACATAGCGCTTCTTTATCTTCCTTTTGCAAATATGCGGCGAGTTTCTCACCCACCGTGATTCCGCCGGCACCCGCTTGACGGGAAATGGTAATAAAAGGCGCCAGCTTTTTTTCTTCTGATCGTCGGGCTTTTTCAAGGCGAGCTTGGCAAGCAATGTATGAATTCCATAGATTCTGAGACATTAATTCAGTCATGGCAGTTATCCTCCTCTTTATTTTCCGTTAACGGTCACTACGCAGTTCCAAGTTCCGAAGGCATTGGGGATGCATTCCACAGGGCGCTGGTCATTCTCCCAACCTTCGTCTACACGATAACGGTATTCGTAACGTCCCGGAGTTAAGACAAGCGTCGTTCTCCAATAACCTTCTTTATCCTGCTTCAAAGGACAAGCTTTTAGATCCCATCCATTGAACGCCCCCACAAGATAAACTTTTCCTGCTTGCGGAGCATAATATTCAAAAGCTATTTTTTGATCTGCTGGTTTCACCGCTACCGGCCCATTTAATTGTTTTGGTTCCATTTTATTCCTCCGTATTTGGTTATCATGTTTCTTCATGCATCAAATAGGCAATAATATCGACGAACTGCCGCACGGTCATTGAGTCTGCAAAATCACCCATCCGGGAACGGCCTGCTTCTGTTTCACCGCCGGAATCTATTACGATATTGTGTTGCGGCGAGAGGATGGCATCCGCAAAATCACCGGGATTATGGACCATACCGGGTCTTGCTAAAACGGGTGCAGGTTTTGCCGCCGGACGCGGCAAGGACGGATCAGATGCAACCTGGTGACACGTAAAACATTTAAGAGTTATGAAGGCTTCCCTGCCTTTCACGGGGTCGCCAAGCGGAATAAAAAACCCTTGTGAACCCATATAGCCGCCTTCTCCTTCCGCAAATAATGCAACGCTAAATAGCACACCCAAAAATGCTGTGGCAGCAAAAATGATTGGTATGAATCGCTTCTGAAGGATCATTTCTTTCTCCTTTTTTCTTCATAACTAAGCGGCTTGACTCCACTCGTCGCCGATTTTTTTGTACGCCTGCTTGACTGCGTTCCAGGCAACTTTCCTGGCTGTGACTTCCCGCGAAGCACCGCTTCTTCTTTTATGAGGATCGGAGTACTGCTTCCACGCATTGTTAAAAGCCTTCATATAAATATGCTTCCCATGCTCCGGGAGTGAACTAACGGATTTCGGAAGCGTTGAAATTTTACGGTAAGGCATAAATCCTCCTCTTTATAGGCTTAAAACGATTAGCAAGCCAAAGACCACAACGACCAGCCCAAGAATTCTGATGGAAAGATCGGATAAATCCGAATACCAGTTCAACAAAGCTTTGATTTTTTCTTCTCCAATCGCAAAAACCAAGATGCCACTAATCAACATCAAAGATCCCAACACCGCGGCCACAGCGCCTTGAACTGCCTGCCGCGCTGCCAAAACAAGAACAATCCCCATTGCCATCCGGCAAATCCCAATTCCATAATATCTTTTATCCACAGCTAAAAAAGAAACATAGCTCTTTAGAAAGGCGGTGTTGACGATGATCAAAGTACCTAGCACGACCACCAAAGCTCCGGCTACTTTTGCTGCAATTAACATAACTCACCTCTCAAAATTATGACGCCCCTCTATAACCACGTGGGAGCATGCAAAAACGGTTTTGTTAACGAAATTTCTACCGGCTTCTTTTCTAACTTGCCGTCATCGACTTGGGGTTTTGCCGCACTCGTCAGTGGAATACAGTTGTGATCAGCATCGCAAACTTCATACTGACGCTTGTACTCCTCGCTGCGCTGAGTCGCGACTGGACTTTGCGCATTCGACCCCAACACCAAATCGTAACTTCGCATGTACAAATCACTCGTCGTTGGCCGGTAAGCCCTGTAAGCCCCGCTCACATCACTCCCCGTCATCGGCTGATACGACTCGGCAAACAACACGGTCGCAAACAAAAACATCAAAATGAAAAGGTGTGCGCGTTTCATCTCACTCACCCCTTTCTTCTTCCTTACGATCCCATTATAACAAAGAACCCAAAAACGTCAGTGATGGAGATCACACTCTCAAAACTTTGAGATCCTTTTGCCGGCTGAGCCAATCCTTGGCTCTTTTAGCAACATCCTTCTGTTCCTCGGACTTGAGCTCGTGTTCCACGGCTTTGTGGACACTAGATCTCTCAAGTTCGATATGGTGCCGGACTAAATAAATAAGGTAAGTGCCCAGTTCCAAAATTTTACTTTCCAATCCGTCAGGCTTTTTTTCTGACAATTTCTGAAACAAACGATACAGTTGCTCTTTGCTCTTTCGGATCGTCTCATGGTCTGACCTCAAAAATTGAATCACCGATTCATGCTTCGGTATGTGGACAAGCAAATAAGGAAAAATAACTTCTTCCTGAAAATGATAGTGTCTTTTGAAGCGCTGATACAGCTCTTCCATCGTTTTCTGAGCATGTTTGATGTTTTTTCCCCGGTGTACTTTTCCTTCGTATCTGAGGTGAACCAGAACCCTCTCCAAATTCTCGATTTGATCAAGAATTCCCTGCTCTTCTTTTTCGAAGAAGCCTAATAAGATGGTAATCATGGATAATCTCCTTCTGTAAAGAAGGGTAACTGAAAGGCTGAAAATAAGCTGTGACAGGTGTCACAGGAAAATCAGGCAAGGAGCTTTTCGAGACCGGATTTGTCGCGAATAATAATTTGGTAGGGCTTAACGTCTATGAGTTTCTTGCGCTTCAAATCAGAAATATGCCGGGCAACCGTTTCCCGGGCCGTGCCCAGCCGCTGGGAAATTTCTTCGCGCGTCGAAGTGATGTATAGCGTATTTTGATTCGTCGGCACCTTTTTACGCTCATCCAGCATATCGAGCAAAAACTTAATTAACCGTTTTTTACTGTCCTTTAAAGACACTTCTTCGATGATGTTGCTGAAACATTGGAGACGTTTGGCAAAAAGCTGATTTAATGCTTGCATCAGCGTTGAATTTTTCTGGACCATTTTAATGTAATTTTCCCGTGACAGAAACCAAACTTTGGATGGAACTACAGCTTCTGCTGTGGAGGTGCAGTACCAAGCTGCATTTCCAGGATTGCAGGCGCAAGTATCTCCGGGGTTCAACATTTCCAATATCTGTTCTCTTCCGGAAGAAGCGGTCCGGTATATTTTGATGCGGCCGGATTGCACAAAAAAAAGACGGGTGCAATCCGTTCCTTCAGAATGAATGATTTCACCTTTGTCGAAGATTTTCTCAATGAGACAGTCTTGAATTAAACTAAGTTCGGCGGGGGACAAATCGTGAAAAAACGGCACATCTTTGATCGCGATCGACATAGTATTAGTCTACACTTATCAAAGATCGTAATGTATTTTTTTTAACTTTTTTCCTTATTTTGGGTTCTAATTTACCCAGCTTCAGCCATAACGCTTACCCATAAACCACTTCCAAAACGTTGCGGTTTATGATGAAAAAGGACCTGGGCTTTAGCCATTTCAAGCCAGGCAGAAAACCATTTCCTTGCGTCCCAAAAATCAATCAACGGAAATTTGAGACGGTCGTAACAATTGCTGGCCAAATCTGTCAATACACTTTCATCATCATAAGAAACTAAAACATAAGGAAGAACGAGGTTTTGCGCATCCAGCCATTCCAACACACCGGTATGAACAAAAAAATGATCTACCATCATGAAGTCGCAGGTATCCACATCCTCCAAATCCTCGATCACCTGACAACCTTTCTCTAAAAGCTCTTCCCGGCAAGCATTAAAAACGTGCCGAGAACTGATTAACAACAAAACTTTTTTTTGATGGCTTTTTTTTGTACGAGAGAGCTTGAGAGTTTCAGCGTCCATATTTTTATCCACGTTTCACTCCTAATGTTTGGACGATCATCCGGGCACTCTCACCTGACGAGAATGCCCGGATTTTTTCACTTACTTCACTTCTACGGTGACTTGTTTTGCTTTGGCGTTCTCTGTCTTAGGCAGAGTCATGTCCAAAACGCCGTCTTTGTAAGTCGCCTTCACCTGATCAGCCTTCACATCGGCCGGTAATTCGATCATGCGCGTGAAGGTTCCGCAGAACCGCTCCGAAGAGTAGTAATTCTTTTCTTTTGTTTCCTTTTCTTCCTTCCGTTCTGCCTTTATCGTGAGGAATTTTCCTTCAACTTTAATGTCCAATTCCTCTTTCTTGATTCCAGGAAGATCGGCTTTCACCAGAAAAGAATCTTTCCCTTCAACCACATCTACCTCCGGCTCAAAAGTCTTTGTCCAACCGTTTCCTTTGGATAAAGACCGGTGAAAAAGCCGGTTCAAATCATGCTGTACTTCCGTCATCAATTCGAATGGCTCCCATAGATCTCGTCTTTTTATCAGATGCATGGCCCATGCCTCCTTTGTTGATTGATACGTTGAATCTGAAAGTAGTTTAATGAATGGGCAGAAACGAATCTGTGACGGAGATCACTTGTTTATATTGATAATTAAATTTTGAGAAAGAGTTGAGCGAGGGGAAAAGCGAATCTTCCTTCTCTTGCCGGAGAGAAACAGAAGATATGTATCGGAAAAGTTACTTCAAAACCTGCTTATCCTTCCTGATGACTAAGGCTTCGTCTTGCACATCTACAAGTACTTGATCATTTTCCAAAATTTCATTTTTTATCAGCGCTTTAGCCAAACGCGTCTCTACCTCTCGTTGCAAAAACCGTTTTAAGGGTCTAGCACCGTATACAACGTCGTAACCCTTTTCTGCAATATAATCCCGTGCTTTGTCCGAAAGTTCGATTTCAATACGTCTATCACCTAACCGTTTGCGAATTTCGGCCACCAAGAGATCGATGATCTTTTTGATCTCTTCTTTATCCAGCGGTTTAAAGAGAACGATTTCGTCAACGCGGTTCAAAAATTCAGGCCTGAAGTGTGTTTTCATTTCATTCATAACTTTTGACCGGGCCCGTTCATCAATTTTTCCGTCCGGAGTAATTCCGTCGAGCAAATAATTGGAACCAATATTGCTCGTCATAATCACAATGGTGTTTTTAAAATCAACGGTGCGTCCTTGGGCATCCGTCAGACGACCGTCGTCTAAGAGTTGCAAAAGCACGTTAAAAACATCGTGATGGGCTTTTTCAATTTCATCAAAGAGAATCACCGAGTAGGGTTTTCTTCTGACTGCTTCCGTAAGCTGCCCTCCTTCGTCATATCCGACATAACCTGGAGGCGCTCCGATGAGGCGAGACACTGTGTGCCGTTCCATATATTCACTCATATCAATACGAATCAGATTTTGCTCGGAATCAAACAAAGATTCGGCCAAAGATTTTGCGAGTTCTGTTTTTCCGACTCCTGTCGGTCCGAGAAAAATAAAGGAGCCAATGGGTCTTTGAGGATTTTTAACCCCCGCCCGTGCACGCAACACTGCATCGGATACCAAGCTGACAGCTTCATCTTGCCCGATCACGCGCTGATGAAGGATTTCCTCCAATTTCAAAAGTTTTTCACGCTCACCCTCAACGAGCCGTGAAACCGGAATTCCTGTCCATTTAGAAACAATCGCCGCGATTTCTTCTTCGGTTACTTCCTCGCGCAAAAGTCTTTTACCACTCTGTTTCTGGGAAAGTGTTTTTTCTTCGCCTTTAAGGTTTTTTTCCAGAACCGGTAATGTTCCGTAACGAAGCTCGGCCACTTTATCCAGATCTCCTTTTCGCTCTAACATCTCGATATCCAGTTTTGCTTTTTCAATTTGCTTGCGCAGAGTCCGCAGTTTGCTAATTGCCTGTTTCTCGTTTTCCCACTGAGTCTGCATCGCTTTCTGTTTTTCTTTAAGATCCGCCAATTCCTTTTTGAGATCGCCAAGCCGGTCTTTGCTGGCCTTATCTTTTTCTTTCTTTAAAGCGGTCTCCTCAATTTCAAGCTGCATGATGCGGCGCGAAACTTCATCCAGCTCTGTCGGCATAGAATCAATTTCGGTGCGAATCATGGCGCAAGCTTCATCCACAAGATCAATTGCTTTGTCCGGTAAAAACCGATCTGAAATATAACGATTGGATAAAACCGCGGCAGCAACAAGCGCATTGTCTTGAATTTTTACGCCGTGATGGACTTCAAATCGCTCCTTCAGGCCGCGCAAAATCGAAATTGTATCTTCAACAGAAGGCGGCGCTACGAGAACAGGTTGAAAACGTCTTTCAAGTGCGGCGTCTTTTTCCAAATGTTTCCGGTATTCATCAAGCGTCGTTGCACCAATGCAGTGGAGTTCTCCGCGCGCAAGCATGGGCTTGAGCATATTACCGGCATCCATAGAACCTTCTGTTTTGCCGGCGCCCACAATCGTATGAAGTTCATCAATAAAAAGGATCACGCGGCCATTACTTTTTTTAATTTCCTGAAGAACGGCTTTCAAGCGTTCTTCAAATTCTCCTCGGTACTTCGCGCCTGCGACTAAAGCACCCATATCCAAAGCAAAAATGGCTTTGTCTTTTAAACCTTCCGGGACGTCTCCTTTTACCACTCTCTGGGCGAGACCTTCTACGATAGCTGTTTTCCCGACGCCAGGCTCTCCGATTAAAACTGGATTATTTTTTGTTTTCCGCGAAAGGATCTGAATCACTCTCCTAATTTCATTGTCCCGACCGATCACCGGATCCAATTTTCCCTTTCTTGCTTGCTCTACCAGTTCTATTCCGTATTTTTGAAGCGCATCATAAGTTCCCTCGGGATCAGCGCTTGTCACGCGCTGATTTCCGCGGACACTGGTCAATGCCTTCAAGAATTTTTCTTTGGAGATTCTGAATTCTTTGAAAATTTTCCCGGAAGGAGTTTCTGAGCCTTCATCCAAAAAGGCGAGAATGATGTGTTCCACCGAAACATATTCATCTTTTAGATTCTTGGTTTCTTGTTCCGCTTTGACCAAAAGAGAATTAAGTCGAGGTGTAATGTAAACTTTTCCAGCCTCGGTCATGCTAGAAATTCTCGGGAGTCTGCTTAACTCCTCTCCGAGTCGGTGCCGGAAAGATTCAACAGGGACATCCATTCTTTGGAGTAAACGTGTGAAAAGACCGTCACTCTGTTCGAGGAAAGCCGCTAAGAGGTGCTCGCCGTCAATCTGTTGATGGCCATATTCAACAGCTTTGCTCTGCGCCTGAGTAATCGCCTCTTGAGATTTCAGCGTAAATTTATCTAGATTCATGATCCAGGGTAAACCTACAATCCGAGCGCGTCAAATAAAAAGGCGAAACCCATTTCTGGATTTCGCCCTGAATCATTCAGTCCAATTAACTAATTATGCTGCCGGCTGGTCGTATGTCCAACCCGTCTCTATGGCATCTGACCTGTCTTGTCCGGGGGTATTTAAACGGGACTGCAAAGTTTTTTGCGCCGCTTCCATGGTATTCAAACTGTCGCACATGACCGGATATTCAAGCGAACCTTCGGGTAATTGATGATAAGAATATTTTTGTTGAAGAAATTGGGTAAAAGCAGCCTGCACTGATTTATGAATCCGATCATGCCCCGTACCATATACTGAGAAAACGCTTGAGTAATAGGTTTTTGACGGGCTTTTGGATTCGTCCGGAAGTTCATGACCCAATTCAACTCCGGTGCAGAAAATGTAAGCCGTCCTAGGCACTGGAGCGTCGTTAGAAGCTTCTCCCGCCGAAACGATCGGAACGCATGGGACGATATAAAAAAACAAAAAAAACCAAGTCACATAAAACGCAATTGGGCGCATGTATTTCTCCTTGCTTAATTGGGTTTAAAAACAATTAAAACGATCCGGTCTTCACCTCACCCGCACGTTCATAATTGGCGACAATCACACCGGAGGGCGTTATTAATGATTTCGCGGACAATTTGAAAGCCACCGGAATCGTACCTTCGACAAACAGGCGCTTCCCCACACCAAGCGTGATCGGGAAAATTTTCAACTTAAACTCATCCACCAAATCGTGCTTTAACAAGGTCTGGATAAGGTTGCCGCTGCCCCACACTTTCAGATCGGGGCCGTCCGTTTGCTTTAATTTTCTGATCTCTTCGTGGACCTTCCCCTTTAGAAGGACCGTATTCTGCCACTTAAGCTCGGTGAGTGTGTTCGATGCTACGTATTTCGTCGCCTCGTTTACGCCGGGCCAACCTTCGAAACGCTGAGGCCAATACGATGCAAATATGTCATACGTCTTTCTCCCGAGCAATAATGCGAAAGGCTTCGCCATTTGCTCTTTCATGACCTTGCCAGAAGCTTCGTCAAAATAGGGAACCGTCCATCCGCCGTACTTGAAGCCGCCGGAGGTATCTTCCTCAGGCCCGCCCGGTGCCTGCATCACCCCGTCAAGCGTTATAAAAGATAGAACAATAATTTTTCTCATATCTATTTCTCCTGAATACCTTTCTTGTACCGATTCGGGAAGTTTTAAGTTCAATAAAAAAAGCGTTGAAGGATTTTACTCCCACAACGCTTTTGATGTAATGGCTCCCCATCCTGGATGACTTTCGCAACTGGCTTTTATTCGAGCAATTATTGATTCCCTATACTATAGGTAGCCTACGCGTGAGCCAATATAAGTTATAATTTCAAGGGCAATTATCAGTTTCCCCAATCTATGGTCAATATCAGATAGAATAGAACTTAGGGCTTCTAATATGAAATTTTTATTGACCAAATTCTGGAAAAAGAGAAATGGCGTCATTGCGGCAGCTGCCATTTTTCTGATCCTCATTCATCTTATCCTGCGTTTTATTCTGAGGACTGAAGCCGAAGTCTATAGTTTCCCGCTTAAAGCCATCCTTTTCGGAGGAGGGCTCCCGCTTCTTTACGAATTGATTCTTAAGATGTTCCGACGCAAGTTTAGCGCTGATTTTCTGGCGGGACTTTCCATTTTCTCCGCATTTTTCTTAAACGAATATCTCGCGGGTGCGATCGTTGTTTTTATGCTTTCCGGCGGAAAAGCGCTGGAAGATTTCGCGCTGCGCAACGCTTCTTCAGTTCTTCGGGCTTTAGCTAAACGCATGCCTTCCATTGCTCATCGCCGTACAGGTAAAAACATCGGTGAAATTGCCATTAATGATATTAAGATCGGTGATATTCTCATAATTTTTCCGCACGAAATTTGTCCGGTTGACGGAGTTGTTACCGAAGGACGCGGAATGATGGATGAAGCTTATTTAACCGGAGAGCCTTTTCAAATTAGCAAAACACCGGGGTCGGAGGTCATTTCCGGATCGATTAATGGAGATACTGCGCTGACGATTAAAGCAGAAAAAATTCCCGAGGATTCGCGATACGCAAAAATCGTTGAAGTCCTGCGGACGTCTGAAAAAAATAAACCCAACATCCGGCGTCTTGCCGACCGTCTCGGAGCCTGGTACGGACCGCTGGCCCTGGCTGCGGCGTGCGGAGCATGGGTATTTAGCGGTGACCCGGTTCGTTTTCTCGCGGTTCTTATGGTTGCGACACCTTGCCCGCTTCTGATCGGAATTCCGGTGGCAGTCATTGGTTCTATCGCTCTCGCCGCTAAGAGGGGGATTATCGTTAAAAATCCGGCCATCCTCGAACAAATTGAAGAATGTAGTATCGCCATTTTTGATAAAACGGGAACTCTGACTTACGGTCGCCCTGAACTTTCTGAAATTATTTGTGCACTCGGCTTCGCGGAAAAAGACTTATTAAGTTTAACCGCGACACTTGAACGTTATTCCAAACATCCGCTAGCACTTGCTATTCTTGAGGCGGCAAAAAAACAAAATGTACCGCTTTATGATGCGGTTGAAATGCGTGAAGTACCCGGCCAGGGTTTGAAAGGGAAAGTTTTGGAGTTTGAGATTCAAATTACGGGGCGCAAAGAGCTATCGAAATTGCCCATTTCAGGTTCAGAAAATTTACCGTCCACAGCCGAAGGTCTTGAGTGCATTATTGTCATTGATGGAAAATACGCCGCCCTTTTTCGCTTTCGTGATACTCCCCGCCCGGAAGGTTTGGCCTTCATTAAACATCTCAGCCCCAAGCACCATCTGAACCGCTCAATGATTATTTCCGGTGACCGTGAATCGGAAGTGAAATATTTAGCCGAAAAGGTCGGGATTACGGAAATTTACGCGGGCCGAAGTCCGGAAGAAAAGCTTGTCCTTGTGAAAGCCGAAACCTTAAAAGCAAAAACACTTTATGTCGGAGACGGTATTAATGACGCGCCTGCGCTCATGGCTGCGACGGTTGGAGTCGCGATTGGAAGAAACAGCGACATTACAAGCGAATCTGCGGGAGCTGTCGTCATGGGCAGTTCGCTTGCAAAAATTGATGAGCTAATGCACATAAGCCACCGCATGAGAATGATTGCCTTGCAAAGCGCCATCGGAGGAATTCTATTAAGTTTTGTAGGCATTATTTTAGCTTCCACTGGATATCTAACGCCCGTTTTGGGAGCCATGATTCAGGAAGGAATCGATCTGCTTTCAATTTTAAATGCTTTGCGAGCAGCGTTTCCGCCGAAAGCGCTCACGGATTATTAAGACCGCCGCGCCTTGAATCAAAATAAAAAATCCTTCGAGCCCTGGCGAAAAACAATAAAAAAACCGGAACCACACTAGGTGATTCCGGTTTTTTGAATGGCTCCCCATCCTGAACGACTTTCGCAACTGGTTAATGCATGAAGAAGTAACCAATTTAGTTTGGACCTGAAGTTAGGAATGGAACGCCGTCTAGGTTCCACTACTAAGACTCTCATCGGAATCAAGAATGTTGGATAGCAAGTCTTGCCAAAAGATAAGAGGTGGTGGATTCAGCTCCTTGATTGAGATTGATTTGGCCTTCTCCTAAACCGTCATAACATCCGCCCGTAACTCTGTCGTAAACTACCTGTTTCAAACTATTGTCGCCCAAAAACCAGTTAAAAGCTTCGTGCATCAGTTTCCGGTAAATCTCTTTTCCGGTGATGGTATAGGCGGTTGCGAGTGCGCAAGCCATGGCGGAAGCATCCTCGGGCTGCTGGTCAAAATAACGGCGTTCCCCGTTTTTTTGATGCCAACCATCCTGACCAATAGGCGCATAAATTCCGTTTAAAAAAGTCTGAGCAATTAAAAAATCCAAAGTCTTCAGGCCCGTCTCAAGATATTCACTATTGCCGGTTTGTTCATGTCCTAAAAGAAGCGCCTCGGGGAAAACAGCATTCGAGTAAGTTAAATAAGTCTCAAACCACTGCCACTCTTCCGTGGCAACTCCTCTGTAAAGCGACATGAGTCGGTCGCAGTGACGGACTAATGTTTCTTGGAAATCTTTCCGGTTTTTAAGAAGGCACAGTCCCTTGATATAAAAAGCCGTCGCTCGGGGAGATTCCACCATCTGAGAATGTTCCATTCTTTTCTTTAAAAGAGAAAAAGCTTTTTGCTTGATACTTTCCGGCAGAGAATCTGTCGCGGCTGTCGCCGCCAGGGCCCAGAACGTCCGGCCGTTCGCGTCTTCAAGGTTTTCTTTTTTGTTAAATTCAAGGTCAATAGTCCTGTCAGGCTTTACATAATTATAAAAAAGTCCGTCCTTGCCAAAAACAAACTCAATGAAATGCAAATAAATCTCAATGCGTTTGAGCAATTCACTTTTTCTTTTATCAGGAGAGAAAGTCCTAAACCCCTTGCCGAGTTTATCATAATAAAAACACGCCACGATTAGCGCGCGTGCGTTGTCATCCACGGTATAACCTGACGAGATGTCCGGCAAAGAAAGCTGGGCGAATTGGATAATCCCGAAATCGTCAGTCAGACGAAACAGGTGGTTTAAATTCACGCGCGGAATTTTTTTGTGCTTACTGACTTCGGCAAGTTCGCTGGAATATTTCGAAAACAATTTTGAATATTCAAGGGCCACATTGTCCCAGGTCATATGGCGTGTCCTGAAATAAGCGTTCTTTCCCAGTTGTTCCCTGCGAAGGGGG
>OBEQ012047101.1_pt1 | contig 17177 bp, 18 predicted proteins | sample 1670901 | NCBI WGS metagenome assembly OBEQ01 (sample SAMEA104232315, study PRJEB22302) | groundwater metagenome | biome: forest; feature: aquifer; material: groundwater | place: USA | collected 2011-08-07 | depth 5.4 m
CGGTTTCGACATCATCCGGGGCGCGGCCGCCAGTGCGCAAGCCACGAGCGCCGCGTACGCCTATCACGCTGGCGCCTGGCGCTACGTGTGGCTGGATTCTGTTGGCACCGTACGGTACGAAGACCAGACCACTTGGCTAGACGGCGAGACATGGGTGACGGCCATGTGGGAAACGGCCTGGATCAAGCCGGAACTCCAGAGAGAGAGCCAGTTTTGGCAAGCGATCTTGCTCCACCAACGCAAAAGCGCATGTGGGTTGCTTGGCGAGATCGCATGGGACTGGGCTGCCTACGATGCTGCGGACAATAAGACATGGGCTGAAGCAGCTATAACCACATACACCAGGCAGGTGGACCTAAGGCTTACTGGTCGTGGCCAGGCGTTCAAATGTCGGTTCACTGACACTGCGCCGGCGACGCTCGGGACCGGTCAGGGGCTAGAGTTTGTTGGACTGTCTACGGACTTCTCTCCGCATCAAGGTCCTACGCAGGGCACTCCTAGGCTGGCAGAGGCTTCAAGGCGATGAAGATAGAGCGATGGGATCCGGAGTTCCATTTGCCGTTGCTAAGCAAGTGGATGGTAGCTCGCGGCGGGTCTCCTGAGGTAGGTGACGCTAGGATGTACCCACCGACAGGATTGGTCGTAGACGACTGCGCTGCTGGCTTTCTTTTCCTCACCAACGCGCCATTATTTGGGTACCTGGATAGTTTTATCACGAATCCGGACGCACCTGGTGAACGACGGTATAAAGCCATGAAACTACTGTTTGAGGTGTTGATCGAGGAAGCTGATTCGGCCGGAGTAAGGTTGCTCGCCGGAGTATCTACGGCATCATTGATTATCCATCTCGGTCTCGAGTCAGGGTTCAAGCTGTACGAAACCGGTCTAACTCACATTGTGAGAAACGCACCATGCCATTCATAGCTCCTCTTATTCCAGCTGTAACCGGGGCGATTGGCATCGCAGACGCTGCGTCTGGCGGCGAAGAAGATAACCGCGCATTACCTGATGAAGACGGGCGGATCCAGGGGCAGCCAGGATACAAGGGAGGTAAACCCGTGGGTACACGTTCTTTCTCTGAAAAAAGCTCGTACGACCCGAACAAGTTCGAGTACGGCGGCCGTCCTGGTGGCGCAGATGAAGCCGCCGGTCGTTTCCAGCAAGGCGAAGCCGGCTATATGCGCAATGCCGGCGACTTGATGAGCCAAGCGCATGAGGACCGCACCTTGGGTCTTCAGGCTCGAGGACAGCAACAGCAAGCTGCGAACCTGATGATCAACCGAGCGCAGGGCCGAGACTTGGTCTCGGATAGAATGGCGCAAGGGGCAAGGAATGATCTCACGTCGAGGCTTCAGTCAAGCGTAGCTAGTGCTCGTGGACCTGCCGGCTTAGCTAATGCGCAAAGTGATGCGATGGCCGCTGGCGCCCAGGGACTAGGGCAGATCAATCAGAATGCGACGACTGCAGGCATGCAAGAACAAGCCGCAGCCGAGGGAGCGGCGTTCGGTGCCGCTTCGGGCATGCGTGGCGGAGACGAAGCGTCTCGTCAGGCAGGTCTCGGTGGTTCGGCGCAGCAAGGCGGCCTTGGTGTGCAGTACGGCGGCCTTCATAATCAAGTCCGGGCGAACCAGCTACAAGGAGGCGTCGCACAACAGCAGACACTGTCGCAGTCTGAGACCGCTCGAGATCAGATGAACAACGCCGCGGCGCAGGCCAGTAAGGGTCGTGACGCTGCTTTGGCGAATCAGATGATCAGCACTGGCGGCAGTATCGTCAGTGGTATCGCTAAGATGGCCGCTGATGGTGGAGCTATATCAGCTGGAGACAAGGTATTGGTTGGTGAGCGTGGACCTGAGATGGTCGTGAATTCGGCCGGAGGCGGGTTTGACCCTGACAAGGGCAGCGCGAAGAGCATGGCTATGGGCGGCGTGCAAGGCGCTGCCGAGAGCATGGGCGACTTCATACGGCCGCCAGAGTATCAGTCGCCGAACCTAGATCTGCGGATGCCGCCGGCGCCAAAATTCGATGACAAGCTCCCTGGTCGAGCCAAGGGCGGCCCAGTCACTGGTGGGAAGCCGTACATAGTAGGCGAAAACGGCCCGGAGATTATCACTCCCAAGCAAGACTCGTTCGTGATTCCGAATCATATGTTACGCCGCGAAAGTGGAGGACAGGTGCCAGCGGGTCGTTCTGCATTGGTAGGCGAAGTTGGACGAGAAGCTGTTGTAGACAGTAGGTCGCTGCGGGAAAAGCTCCTGGAAGGAAACACCGAGAATCAAGTGATACGAGACACCGGGGTCTCTGGGAACGCCAATTGGCAGGCTGGCGATGCTGGCATGAATTTCTTGTGGGCCCCGAAGAACCAGACTCTACAGCAAGATTGGAACGGTAAATCTTCGCTCAAAAAAGTAGAGCTCGACGATGACAAGCGCCCTAGGCTTTCCAAGGAAGGAGATGCGAAAGCGGATCAAGAAGCCGTCCAAGAGCAAATGAAGACACGCGTTCCAATTCCGGTTCCGAGGCGTCAACTGACTCCTGAAGAGCTCATAAAAATGGCCGACGAGCTTGACGCTCAGCAGCGTGAGCAGCATGAGATGCGCATGTACGCGGGCCCTTCCGTGCGAGATGCGGCTCCTCCCATGTCTTTCGAAGAGAAGTACACTCCGATGCGTCAGCCAATGGCAGATGAAGACCCGTACATGCTCCGTCGAGAAGGCGGAGGGCCAATTCCGGCTGGCCGGAAGACACTGGTGGGTGAAAAGGGACCTGAGACCGTTCTTTCTCAAGCCGAGCAAGACACGAAGGACATGGAAGCGTTCTTCGGCAAAGATGCGCAGGTCGAGAAATTCGATAAGCCCACGGCAGAGTCTAAGCGCGCGGCAGCCGAAGAGAACCGTCGTGGTGAAGAGCTTCAGCTCAGGAGCCAGGCCGACGCACTAGCTCGTCAAAAGGCAGAGAACGAAGCGGAGTTGAAAGCTCAGCGCGACGCGGAGCCTGCACTTACCAAGGGCGCCAGGAAGATTGTAGAGACGCTTGGCGGAGGGGCTCGAACGCCTGAAGAAGTCGCTGCGAGACGAGAGAAAACCAAGGCAGGAGTGGCCAGCGTCCGGGACTGGGCTGGTGGACTTGCCGACAAGTACACCCCGCAGTGGGCGCACGATGCCGTAGGTCCTATGCGAGAAGGCCTTGGACAGCCGAAGCGTCGTGATCCAGTATCGTTCGAACGCGAAGGGATACAGGTGAGGCGCGGTGGCTAAGAAAGCGTCAACGGCCGCAGAAGCCGCACAAGAGGGCATGGGTATTCCGGCTGGTTCTAACCTGGACGACGTGCCAGGGAAGTTCGCTTCGTACATGAAGGGCATCAAAGACGCCAACGTGAAGACGTTAGAGCATCAAGGTCAGGATATCTCCGATGCCAGTAAGGCGTTCGGCGATTGGCGACTCAAGCATCCAGAAGTGGATTGGGCGGCTGGCGCGGGGGCTATAGTCGCTTTAGGGCCGGCGGGCGCTTTAGCGGGACCGGCGCAAAGCTTAGCTTACGGCCCATCCGCCCCCGCTGGCCAAGATGTGCGTGATCTAAGTACTAAGGCCTCCGCGGCTGCTCCATTTCCTGGGCGCGAACCGACCTCGTTCGAGCGCGGCCCTGGGGAGCAACCCGCGTCACCGATGCTATCGGCTAAACCGTCGGCAGTATCGGGCCCTGGCGGCGACGTGTTCGAAGGATGGGGCACGGTCAAAGGCATCCGTAACGCGCAGCTCAAGGAAGTGGGAGACGTAGAAGAGGTCGGCAGACAGAAAGCGAGAGAATTCGACGCTCAGATGCAAGCTCGAGGCATCAACAGAGATGTGCTTGGAGAGCAGGCCGACTCGTTGCGTTATAAGGCCAACGAGATATATGCGGCGCAACAGGACTTCGACCAGCGCAAGACCGACGAACAGGCGAAGATTCAACAGGCTTCTGATGCGCAAGCGGCGCGGGGTGTAGATCCAGGCCGCTCGTTCAAAAACATGAGCACCGGCAAGACATTAGCGTTTATTCTTGGAGCCATAGGAGGGGGGCTGGTAGCTGGCGTACCAGGCAACGGCGGACGGAATCCGTTCATTGAGATGGTGAATAAGCAGGTAGAGCAAGACATCGCTGCGCAGGAAAAAGACCTCGAGCAAGGCTGGAAGGGCGTCAAGGGTATGGAGACGGCGTACGAGAACATGCGGCGCAATGGCGTTGATATGATCGTAGCGAAGCAAACTCAGCAAGATCAGGTCTACGCCGCACTAGAGCTAGACCTGTCAGCAAAACTGTCAAAGGCTCAAGATCCCGTAGAACGCGCTAGGTATGACCAGGCTTTGCAAGCGGTGCAGCTCGAGCGCGACAGGATGACCACCGACATCCAGAAGTATGCAGGCAATCAGCGTGCTCAGTATGCCAATGCAGCAGCTTCAGCAGCTGACAAGCAATACAACCGTATGATGGCTGAGCGTAAGATGCGTGTAGATGAAAGCCGCGCAATGGCGCAGAACGCCAAGGACTACGGCGAAGCCGACGTCAAAGTAGGCGCACGTGATAAGGCCTTCGTGGTTACTGGTATAGATCCCGCTACCGGCCGCCAGACCGGTGGCTACGCCAGAGATGAAGCGGCTGCGGCTAAGGTCGACGATGCCATCAAAAATAGCGACTCTATCCTGAAATCTATTGCTGAAATTCGCAGATTACGCAGTGAACCTGGAGGCGGCGCCTACGGTCGAGGGACCAGCAAGGTGGCTATAGGAACGCCAGCGTGGGTAGCAAAAGTGAATTCTGAAGCGTCCAATCTTACAATCGGCCTCAACTCAGGCTCTGGCGCTGGTACCATTGATAAGGGCACCGTCGGTTACTGGGAAGCTCAGGTGGGCGACTTGACAAGTATCGGTCCTGCTGGTGACCGCGCTCTAGATCAACTCGAATCGCGAGCTAGGCGTGATAAGCAGAATTACCTTGACACACACGTACAGGTGCCGGGGGAAAGGAGCTTCGATCCAGCTACAGGGAAGTCGTCGACGAGAGAAACAGGCGGCATGGGACGAGCCCCGTCAGGCCAGGGCTTGGGTGAATTAGGCCCCAGGACTAAATAATAGATGGCGGACGTAGCGCCCAAAGTCGTCAACGTAACCGGCCCGGATGGCGTTATATACGACATCCCAGACGGTAGTGTGCCTGAGGCCGTTCGTCGTGGTGGCAAAGTTACGACGCAGGCTGAATTGCAGGAATTCAGACATGGCGGCATCGCAGGCGCCTTAGGCACTGGTACATTAGCGGCCGTAGATACCATCACCAGAGGTGGTGGCACCGCGGCCTTAGCTGAGGGAGGCGTAATAGCAGGTGGGCAAGAGGGCCGCCTAGCAGTTGAAGACCGTATCCGTCAGCTAAAACAGACCAATCCGATAGCTAACACACTAGGTGCCGTTGCCCCGCTAGCATTGGCGCCTGAGGTGGGTGGTGAAGCCTTAGCTGGACGGGCCTTCGCTGGTGAAGGCGCCCTCTCCGGCTTCGCGCGATGGGCCGCTCCACACGCCGCTAGAGGTATCGTAGAGACCGCGGCGTTAGAAGGCGCTCAAGGCGTTAGCGAAGACATCTTAGATCACAGCCTCTCGGCCGAGAGCTTCTACGTTCACTCGATGAAGCCAGAGGTGCTACTTGGCGGTCTGCTGAACGTAGGAGCCGCAGGCGTGTTCAAAGGACTAGGCAAGCTTACCGGCAGCATGGGTAAAGCTATCGGCGGTCGCGTCGGCGAAGTAGCGGCCAACGATGCCAGCGCATACGAAAACATTGTGCGAGGCGTACAAGCCGGTGGTGGTACGAGCGACGAGGCGATGTCTGCCATCAAAAACATCCAAGCCATGGCTGAACACAGGGCGGCTTTGCCGGTAGAAGAACGCAAGCTCTACGATCCGCTCGTAGACTCACTCATCAAACAAGCCTCGAAGGGGGATGCGGCTTTATCACGGCAATTGAAGACTTTAGCGAAGAACGGATCAAATACGTTTGATCTGTTGGACAAGGAAATCATAGGTCATGCCAAGGTCGTGGACTCTGCCGTTACTGACATCGTGAGCGACCTCAACACGATGGAGCGAGCGCAATTCGGCCTCAAGCACAAGGAGATGCAGCGTCTCGCCGACAAGAGCCGCATGCCACTGGCTGCTGATGCCGCCAACCGATGGCTGGACGAGCTCGAAGCGACCATCGTTCGGCCTGATGTGCCGCCGGCTCCGAACCTGAAGACCATCACTCGGCGCGTAGCGAAGGAGATGCCAGGCGCGGCACCGGAGGCCATTACGGCCGAAGGCATAGCTAGGCACGCCGCGGACCAGGCCGCGCACGAAGCCGAAGTCGCTGAGTTGTTCGCCGCTCGTGAAGCGAAGGTAGACCCTGTCATAAGAGAGATGTTCGGTGACCCCGCCACGCGCGTAGGGTTCGCCTCAAGAGACCTCAGCAAGCTCGAGTCGATGCTGCAGAAAACGCGCAGAGAAGTGAAGCTAGCTATTCGAGAGCAGGACGCCGGCCGGCTATTCGCGGCTATGGACGATTCTAAGCGCATCGTTGGCGGCATGGCGAAGTTCGGAGGGAAGGACCTGGGCGTAGCTCAGCAATTCGAGCAGCACATTTTCGAGACACGCTTGCGTCCCATGCTGGAGGACTCGAACCTGTGGGGTCAGGGGTTAGCCGACCTGCAGAAGGTGAACAACGAGGCATTCGCAGGCACGATGCGAGCAGTGAACGACTTCAAGCGTCAGTTCATGAGCTCGACAGGGCTGAACACGTTCGCGGCCAAGCCAGGACCGATGCAGACGTTCGTTGAGAACCTCGGGCATGCCAATAACTACGAAGCAGAGCGCCTTGTTGCGTCGCTTGCAGACGCCGCGCGAGGCCGCTCTGCGGCGATGCTGAAGACCATGGACTTGCCTCCGAATGTAGCCGCCGCCGTCGAGCGAGCCGGCAAGCGAGCGACTGAGCTTGAGCGAGAGCTCGGCAAAGCAACGGTGACGGCGTCGGACGCCAGACAGATCAGAGAGCTCAAGGCCAGGGAAGTGGCTAGCGGCAAGAGTATGACCGGACAGATTGGAGCCTACGCCGGTGGTGCCATTGGCGGAGCGCTGGGCGGATTCGTCGGCGGGTCCGCAGGAGCTGCCGCTGGCGGCATCATGGGCAAGCTTATGGGGTTCGCCGCTGCACCGGCTAAGGCTATGGAGGCCGTGGGCAACTTCCGGCGCGCTGAGGCGGGCGTACGTAAGTGGATGTCAGGTGAATCGAAAGACTTCCTGAAAGGCACGAAAGTGCCGCTCGTGAAGCCGATGCTGGGCGAAGCTGAGCGCAAAGCCGCGATGCAGTCTATCGAAGACTTGAAGGTGTACGGTGGGGACCCTCAGAAGCTGGGCGCCAGGATTCAAGGCATGCTTGGAGACATGGCTGAGACGGCGCCAAAGATGGCAGCCGCTATCACTACGACAGTGGCTCGCGGCATGATAGCGCTGGCTATACGAGCACCGCAGCCGTTGCCAGCGCGGTTTACTGACAAGCCTGGTGAGCAACGGTATGCCAGCGGAGCTCTGGAAAAGTTTTGGCACGAGAAACGGCTCGTAGAGAGTCCTACTGTTATCATGCAGCTCATGCGCTCCGGACAGCTGCATCAAGAGGACTTGACGCTAGCCAAAGAGGTCCTGCCGAGGCTCGTTGCTGAGATGCAGAGCACGCTCGAGCGTGACCTAATGGACGCTAAGGCGCGCGGCGGTCTACGTAGCATGACGTACCAGGAACAGCTATCGTTGTCGTGGATGCTCGGGCGTCCGCTCGACGTGACGCAGTCTCCGGAATTTGCGATGGCGATGCAAGCATCCGCAGCCAACGACCCTATGAATCAAGCTGCGTTCGGCAAGGCCGCGATGGGCGGCGGTAGGCCTTCAAAGCTGGATAACATCAATCTGGAACGTTTTGAGACACTTCAGGAAAGGCTCGAGTCATGAACCGCAGCGATCCGGCAGGCGACGTACAGTCTTACGATGTGTCCATCGTCAATCAACTCATCTCCCCGCCTGGCTACATCTACATCGAGACGACAGGAGCGGTAGAGGTAGTGTGTGCGTCATCTGACCGCACTATCACGATCCCTGGCCTGCTTGGTGGGGTTGTGCATCCACTGCTAGTGCAACAGGTGAACGCTGCAGGCACCGCGGCAAACACAGTATACATTTGGCGCTCAGGTAGGTAATGCGTATCGGTGTTGGCATAGCAGTTCGTGTAGGAGGCGGAAGCGGCGGAGTGATGGCTCCGCCGCCTACGCTGTCTGCCATTACGCCTAGTAGTGGCCCCGCAGTAGGCGGCACTAGCGTTACTAACCTTGCCGGCACAGGCTTCATAACCGGGGCCACGGTGACGGTCGGAGGCGCCTCGGCGACTTCGGTTGTTGTTGTGAGTTCCATCAAAATCACGTGCACAACCCCATCAGGCACGGCAGGTGCAAGCAATGTAGTCGTCACGAATCCTGACACGCAGACGTCAGGAACCTCAGGGAACGGTCTTTATACGTACACGTTCACGCCGGCAGACTTGGCGCTTACCGGCTGGTGGCGAAATTACACTGGGGCTCCCTGGAACGGCACTGCTAGCGCCGGCGTAAGCGCAGACGGCAGCCACGACATGGTCACTGCCGCGGTAGATCCTGGTATTGGAACACTCAATAGCCAAGGGACGGCTACATGCAACGGTTCTCAAGGGCTCGTGCTCGAGGGAACGTTCGACAGCTACGGCAATGCCACGGCTTATTCAGGATGGGCGCTCGTCAACTGGACGTCCGGCAACGGCAACATCCTGAACGCCGTTACTGGTGGTATGAATGTTGGCATCAACACCAGCAATGCCCGTCTGATCGACGGCACAACAGGGACCAATGTTGTCAAAGCGATATCCGCCAGTACTTGGTCCATGATTACATGGCGGTACAACGGCACTAATATGCAAGTAGGCATCAACGGAGACCCGGGCGCATCCGGAGGCGGTTCCACTGCAGCCTATTCGACCAGCATTGTTTTGACAGGGACCATGAACTTCGGCTTCTTCGTAGGCTCTGTTGCTGAGCTGGGATGCTCTGACACATCATTGACCGCGACCAATTTCGCCAACATCAAGGCTTATCTCAACACAAGGTACGCACTGTCACTATGAGCGCATAAATGAGCCTTCCCGACTACAGCATCAATTGGTCCGCCGTACTCGCGTCCGGCACTACTTGTGCCGTAGGCGATGTGCTTATCATCAACTCATCCGACGGTACTAGCTACGTCGTAGCTACCTCAGCGAACAGAGGTACTCGAGGGTCAGAATGCGTGGCCCTGTCAGCATTCAGTGGTAGCGGCATCGGTAGCGTGCGCGTGTCTCAAAACGGCATGATACCTGCTTCCATTTCCGGCCTGTCTGCTGGCGCCAAAGCACTGGTCAAATGCTCCACTACCGGTCGTATAGAGAGAGTCGTTGGATCCCCTACCACTAGCGATGACCTCATCGGCATGGCCGAAGCCGATGGCCGTGTGCATCTGCACTTTGGCTACGGCGTGTCGTCTATCTCCGCCGCTGCCGGCGTCCCAGGCGGTTCGAACAAGCAGCTCCAATACAACAGCTCCGGAGTATTCGCAGGCACGTCGGAGTTTACGTACGAAGGCAGCGGTAAGCTACAGGTGGTAGGTGGGTACCTTGCCTACGGCGCAGGCACTCTTCCCACCACTGGTGCGCATCGTATGCCGTACGACGGCGCACCACCTGCATCGGTGCCGTGGCTTACATACAGGTCGTCGGCGGGAGTGACTAAGGCAGTCATCGCTACGCAGGGTGACGCCATTATTCTAGGTGATTTCAACCTAGGCATAGTCCTTGCCATCGGCGGATCGAACGTTCAGTACGTAGCTGCGCTTGAGCAGAACTTCGGAAGCGCGTCCAACTACTGGTTCACGAACGACATTACGAACGGTACCAATCTGCTCGGTCGCACCACGTTCGGTGATTCCCGAGAAAACAGCCCGTATGCGCTTAGTGGAGCCGGGACGTTCGCTGTTACTGACAGCGCTGGCGCGCAAAACTTCGCCAACACCGTCTACCGGTACCGGACCATCATCCTGACCGGCGCATTGACCTCTGCTCGCACTATAGGTGGACTGCCGCATCCGGCGTCTGCCGCTACTGCTTACGAAAAAACCATCGACAACCGATGCACCGGCGCTGATGCAGTCGTCTCTACTGGCTCTGGGACAACGGCAACCATTCCGTTCGGTACCACTGTAGACGTGTGCGTGAATACCACCGGCGTAAAACTAAAGACAGTCGTACTAGCACCTGGATCTGACACCCAGGTGCTTTTCAACGACGCTACATTCGTGGGGGCCGATGCCGGGTTCACCTACAATAAGACGACCGATGTAGTCACGGTGGCTACTGCCGTAGCCATTGGTGGAGGGACTCCGTCTGCCTCTGGAATTATACGAGGCAAAGACAATCAAGGCACGGTTATGGCTTTCCGCAACACCGGAAACACTAACGACCTGAATGCGCTAGCCACTAGTGCCTCCGAGCTTTTCGTTGGTACCGACGTGAGCTTCACTGCGGCAAAGCAATTCGCAGGCTTGCGGTCTTACTTCGGGTCGTACCAATACTTCGGGATTGGCAACACGTTTTACTTCGGCCTGCAGGCCAGCAAGATTCTTTGTTCTCAGACAGTAGAGCTTTCGCAGGCGACCACTCCAGCCATTTTTCAAGGGACAAGGTTCCGCATTACGTCAGTGATCGGCGAAGTTCAGACCTCAAGCACGGCAGCCACTACTGTCACATCGTATGCGATGTCTGACGACACACACTGTCAGTTCGACGCCATTGTCACGTTCGCATCAAGAACCGCAGTGACCAAGGCCGGCACATACAAGCTATCAGTAGGATATCGTCGCACGGCAGCTGGGGCGCCTACCATTGTAGGGGCCCTCGTAACGCAAACCGAGCAGGAAACTACAGCCGGTGACACCGTGACCATAGACGTGAGCTCCAACGATGTTCGGGTGCGAGTCACGGCCGCCGACACGGATGGCAGAAACTGGAGCTGCGAGCTGCGCGTTCAGGAGACTCTGGACACATGAGCGGCGCCAATATACTGTCGTTTCCATACTGGGCCGCCGGAGGCTCTTCGCAACCTGACTCGATGTCCTTGACCGGTTGGTGGCGAGACTACGACCCGGCTCTGCCTTGGAACGGAGCGCCAAGCATCGGAACGTCTGGCGCCGCTGACAGATACCTCACAACAAGTGGTACTCCGGAACAGGACCCTGGGTACGGGACTGCTCTCAACGGTCACGGAACGGCACGCTTCAACGGCGGCAAGAAGCTCAACGCGGCCGTGTCGTTCGACTCGTACGCCAATGCCACGTCAGTGTCAGGATGGGCCCTCCTCAGTCCGATCACTGCGACAGGAGGAGACATCATCAGGGACTCGACATCCAGCTTCGTGGTCAGCATGTCTGTCGGAGCGGTCAACTTTGCAGTATCCACAGGCGGCATTGGCACAGTCACCGTCACCAGAGCACTCAGCTCTAGTGTGTACTCCTTGGTTACATGGAAGTACAACGGTGTTACGGTCAATGTGGGTGTGAACGAGATCCCAGGTTCAGCTGGCGGCGGGTCTACAGCTTCAGCTACCATCCCAATGACTTTGACCGGTGCCGTTACTGTAGGCACTACCATGGATGCTAGCTTAGCCGAGCTAGCTATGTCAGACACGGTGCTAGCAGACGCCGATTTTACTAACATCAAAGCGTACGTAAACGCAAGGTATGCGCTAAGCCTATGAAACGCCTGTTAGCCATCCTGTTGCTTTCTTGCCGTGTGCCTGCGGCTATGCATGTGGACACAGCGTTCGGCGATAGTGAACGCTTCGAAATGCATCGGGCCGCAGAGAAGTGGAACACCATCGTAGCCGAGGACCATCAGATCACTCTAAACGGCCACGAGTGGACCGTGTTGAGACGTGAGCCGCCTGGCGGCTGGAACGGATGGTGTGACCGTACGGAGAAGCTCATTCTCATCAAGCCTGGGCTTGACGCATGGTGGACTTATGCCGTGACGCTGCACGAATTTGGGCACGCGCTAGGACTGAACCATACAAGTAAGGGCGTAATGGATACGCATGTGCCTACGATCGAGTTCAGCGACGAAGACATGGTAGAGTGCAAGCGGGTAGGAGCATGCCAGTAGAGACTCTCATAGAACAGCTGGCTAGCGACCTTCGAACCGGCTTCGCTGCGCTAGAGAAGCGTCTGGACGCTATGGACGCCACCTTGAATACGCAGGGGGCTACAGTGCAAGATGTTGTAGCGAGACTGAGCCGGCTCGAGACGCGCCAAGATGCCGTTGAGGACCGACAGGAAGGCAGCAACATGCGCTACCAGAAAATGTCGGAGATCGACACACGTCACGAGACATCCATCACTGCGCTGGCTCTTGATGTAACGTCGCTCAAGGCAACGCAAGAAACGCAGCTCAGTATCTTGAGGCGTCTTGATGCAGTAGCTGCGAACCCTATGATTCGGAAGATTGCCTACGCAATCGGCGGCGCAGTTCTTGCGTATCTTGCGGGTAAAGGATGGCTCACACAATGAAAGTGTTCTGGTACGGTGCGCCGGCGATGTATTTGGTCGGGATTCTTGCCCTGGCTTGCGCATCTACATCTCAGGCAGAAGCCAACGCGGCTGAGGGTGCGTACACTGCTGCGCTGCTTAGGTGCGTAGACCAGGCTAAAACACTGCAGGAGTCCAGAGCGTGCCGAAAAAAGGTCAACGCCGACTGGGGCATCACCGAGACCGTAACGAAAGACGCAGGTTATCATGGGCCCGAGTGACGTCATCGATCTCGCTAGGTCTCTCGTCGACCTAGCTCTCAACCTTGTGCCTGACGACCAGGTCACGCAATTCATCAGCGAAGCAGGCATCCGTCGGGCCAACATGGCCGCAGACGTAGCAGAGGCAGCCAAGTTCCTGGGGGACCCGTTCGGCGATGACCGCCACAAGAGGGGCGAAGATTGAGGATACCTGGAGTAGACGTTTACAGTGGCTACGGCATTGTAGACTGGGACCAAGTAGCTGCCGCTGGCCACCGTTTCGCTTTCCTCAAAACAGCCGAAGGCAACGAGCCCGCGCGGGATGATAGCCAATACGTCCGCAACGTGAAGGGCTGCAAGGCTGCAGGAATCTACCCAGGGGCGTATTTCTTTCCGTATCCTCTGCCTCCAGATATCGCCCATAACGGCAGAGATCCTGTAGAGCAAGCCGAACGCTTCTTCCGAGTGTCCGCGGGCCTCGGGCTCAACACTAGTGAACTCCCGCCAGTAATGGACGCCGAATGGCCGGAGATCGGAAAGTTCGGACGCTGGGGATGCACAGCTCAGCAGGTCAGCGACTGGCTTCGGGAGTTCTGCGAACACACGTCATGCCTATGGAACAGGCGCCCAATCATCTACACGTACCCGTTCTGGTGGAACTCAGTAGCCATGGTAGCTGATGTGGCATGGGCTAAAGACTATCCACTCTGGATCGCTAGCTACAATCACATCACATCAGGCACGCCCCCGGAAGAGAAAAAGCCAACCATCCCTAAGCCTTGGGATGATTGGCTTTTCTGGCAGTACTCAGCGAAAGGGAGTCATGTGCGCGTGCCCGGCATCGATGCGGTGCCGGTAGACCGCGACTGTTTCAACGGAGATATCGCAGCGCTACGCAGACTCGCAAGAGTCAACGGGAACGACTTTGACATCGTGCATCCGCTGCACTACGAAGTTCCTTAGTCGCCGTCCAGCCACGACAAGAAGACCAGACAACACATGGCATGGGACAAGTGCAGCAGTCCACTTTCTTCGTCTCGCTTGTCCCCGGCACGCCAGGCCATGATGTGTCTCATGGCAGCGGCATAGTATCTGTCCTTGCCGTTGGGAACCGCTTGCCAGTTGTTAGGCCCATACTTCTGGGACCCATAAGTGATGACCTCTACTAGGTCTTCTAGAGGCTCCACCGGGAGCAGGTCCCACCTAAGCTTCCCAGTGTCGTCCTTCCCGTCATGGTTCTTTTTCATCTCGCATGATTCCCCAGAGTTTGTCCATAGCTGCTTGATACTTGGCATCTGCTTCTTTCTTGATCCTGTTCCTGTCGGCCCACTGACACCAATCGGCCATAGCCATGATCCCGAAGGCTATGGCGGCCCCCTCCTCTCTGCGATTTTCAAGAGCACACGTCCAACACAAGGTATCGGTGTCTATGGGGTCTTCAGAGCAGCATCCGTCCCCACACCTTGTGCAGTACCCGTCCCAGTCATCTGCCGTCACTTCTCCCTCGCTACGTCGAAGTAGTGCGTCCGGTACAGGTCATCCGTAGGAAGGCCGTGCTCTTTCAGCCTAGCTAAAGCGCCTTTGGCGTCTGGTGACGACCGCTGCGAGGGCACCATAGTGAGACGCTTGCCCCCAGGCAATGGCAATGGGTTCTGTTTCGCTATGAGTCGTAATGACGCCTCGATAGTTTCAGCCATCGCTTGAATCTTCTTTAGGCGAAGCCAAGCGTACCCGGCTTCAGCTGGAGTTATAGGGGCATCAAGCACGGCCAAATCTGCCATCGCTCGGGCCAGATTGATCTGAGCTGGGCAATGCGGCACCGCCGGACAGTACGTACACCACGGACCTGTGTGTACATTGTTCACTCCGCCGCTGTCTAAGATTGCTTCTGCCCTCTCTATCTTGCCTAGCATTCCTCTCATCAGCTCAAAGAACGGACCGAAGTCTTCCTCTGCTAGGAACGAGGCCACGCTGCTCTCGCTGTCGTTCAAGTACCCAATGGCCCCAGTGACTGTATGCAGTGCGTGTACCTTCATGACTGCGACGCAGGCCGCGCGTAGCTGTAGATTATCAGCGGCATCTGCGACTCTGCTCCGACTTTTCCAGTCCCACACCCACCACATACCGTCCGGACGCAGGATTTGAGCGTCTAAAGTAAGCGCAATCTCCGACGTCAGCAGATTGCCGTACTCCCTATTCACCCCTCGCCCAAACAATCTAGCCGTCTCCTGTTCTACGTCTATAATGTAAGTAACTTCGGTTGAAGCCGAGATAGCCCCCTCCATCGCTTCGCGGACAACTTGAGGCTGCATGTCCAAGTTGCCGGACATAATCGCTTCCTCGACAGCCGCGTGGTTCTTCGTGCCCTGCATGCTCGCTTCCGTCGTGGACTTGCACTGCGGGAACGCGAACGACGCAGGGCACTGGACCGCGCGCTCTAATGATGATCCTGTCGGGTTCATGCTGACCTCAGGGTTGAGATTTCAGCACGCAGTAGCTGCACCCTACGCATGGCATTGCGTACACGATAGTCATGCTCTCCGTCGGCGAACATGTAGATGCGAGCGAACCTGAGACATCGTTTCGCGTCTTGGTACAGACCGACAATGCGCCTACGGACGTCCACGCGTCGGACGATGTCAGCGCACTCTTCGCTGCATGGTGGGTAAAATTCTTCCCCTGTGCACACCACACACGGTGGCAAGCGGAGGTCCGTAGGTTCCGATTGATTCGACTTCCACGTGTCGTAGTTCATACGATGCTCCATTCATGGGCCCATTCATAACAGGCCTTGCATTTGCACGAGATGTCAGCGTGAGGAGGTGATTTCCTAGGCTCCGGAGCTTTGCCAGATATCGAGTACATGGCCGGTCTCTTCGGGACCAGGTGGTCCTGGTAGTACTTGCACTCGCACATCATGGCCAAACAGTTGTATTTCTTGTGATGGTGCGTAGCGATGTCGTGACCGCAGTGGCAGATCTCTTTCACTTCGGCACCGGGATAGTGATGCGTCTATCGGAGTCCAGGCACGCAGCCAAGTCGTCCTCGAAGTACATGTTCGCGACACCGATGGTGCGAACGGTGATGGCTTGGTCGTCGTCGAGCTCGTTGTCCTCTATAGCATCCAATGTCACGTCAACCACCTGTACGGTAGGGATAGACGGCAGAGTATCCTTCGTCGTCCAATCGTGATCTTCAACACATACCTGGGCAGCAGCGAATGGCTTTCTCATGTCGATCATGATAACATCCGTCGCCATAGTGTCAACAATGATTGTTGACCGCTTGACAACGTCGCCTTCGGCTGTATGATGTCCTTGTGAACAACGGACCATATCTGCTGATGTGTCGCATAAAAAAACTAGGTTGGAGCATGGCCCGCCTCGGGCGCCAGATAGGAGTATCCAGAAGTACGGTTAGTCGATGGGCCTCTGGTGAGAGATTGCCTTCAGTACAACACCTCAAGGCGCTACACATCCTTCTACGTATCCCATACGGAGCTTGGCTATGATTGACAAGCTGAAGCTGAGCCGGGGCCGAAAGTCGGTACCAATGAAGGTGCTGATCCTTGGTGCCGAGGGCGTTGGGAAGACGACGTTCGTTTCGGGGGCTCCGAAAGTTCGCATCATAGACTTGGACAGAGGCAGCTACGAGCAAAACGTCGAACGGGTCGAGGCAGACTCTTTCGACGAAGTCATGGAGTGGATCCAAGAGACAGGAGCTGACAAGTCCACCGAGACGCTAGCCATCGACTCCCTGTCTCGCCTCGAGGCCTTCGTCACCACCAAGGTGTGCGGGCCATCCGACTCGAGCGGGTTGGCCGCGTACGGTGGTGGGTACGGCAAGGGCGACGACGCCGCGCTTGTCTACTGGCGACAGTTCTTGGCCGCCCTAGACAAGGTTGCGATGGTCAAACACGTGGTACTCGTAGGCCACACAGTGGTGAAGGTCTTCTCGGATCCGCTCGGTCTTAGCTACGACAGGTTCGCCCTAGGCCTTCGAGAAAAGGCCGCGGGACCCATCAAGCAGTGGGTCAACTACACCCTGTTCGCGCGCGCGGAGGTTAGCACTCGAGTACATGAGAAGACCAAGAAGAGCCTAGGGGTGGCCAGCGGTCTTCGGTACATCTACACCGACAACAACCCAGCTTACGATGCCAAACACCGAGGACACTTGCCCGCTCAGCTGCCACTTTCCTGGGAAGCTTTCTTCGATGCAGTTGTCTCTGACCGTTCTAGCTGCGAAGAGAAGCTATACACAATCGAAGCTCTGCTCGGCCAAGTGGACGCAAGTACG
>OBEQ010524272.1_pt1 | contig 17174 bp, 24 predicted proteins | sample 1670901 | NCBI WGS metagenome assembly OBEQ01 (sample SAMEA104232315, study PRJEB22302) | groundwater metagenome | biome: forest; feature: aquifer; material: groundwater | place: USA | collected 2011-08-07 | depth 5.4 m
GCAGTCATTGGTGGAGTATTGGCTGCAGGATAAAAGATTGAATAAAACAAAGAGAGCGAAGCTCCAGCCATTCGTACGACTTTTTCGAAGAAAAACACATTAGAGAGCTATCCAAAAAAATAACAACAATGTGCAGGACGAGGGAGGGCTCCTTATGGGAAACCCGAGTAGGTTAAAATTCTGAAAGAATTTTGACCGTCTGCACCGTTGTTGTTGTTATTTTTACATCTTGCTTAAGGATCAAATATCAAAAATCATCAATCAATAAATCTATAGAACTCATCTTATTTAAATGAAAATTTCAGGAATAATATTACTCAGATAATTTTTAAAAAAGTTGCTCTTCAGTAACATAAAAAAAATAAAAATAACTAGACTCAATCCTCAGCTAAATACCCGCTCATAAATCCTTCTTCTTCAATGCTGATCTCATCATTATTTCTACCATCTTCTAAATAGTATTTATTGTAAACATCAGTTTCTTCAGATAAATATTCCTTTTCAATTGCTTCAAACATTTGCCTTGCTGATATCATTCGTTTTCGATTTCTTATTTCATGAACTTCTTGAAAATCAAGAAAAACATAATCATCATTTTCATAATTATTATAATTTTTATTTATTAATTCAATTCCATTCCCAATTCCACTCATTGTAATCACCTCTTTACAAATCTCCTTTTTATCTCCTTCTCCTTGCTGATTGCTTGGATAATAATGTTATTTGCTGAACAAACAAATTATGAATTGTTTCTAATCGTAAATCATTGACTGCATATTCTTCTGTTAATCGATACATAAAAATCACCTTTTTCTTTTTTTGTTATTTTTTATTGTTATTATTTTTTGTAACCCATTCTTTTCGACATTTGCTTAAAATCCCTTAAAAACAACTGACAAGGGCAGGGGGTTGGGTAATTTGCCTTTGTCAAAGTCAAAAACAATAAATTATTAGTAAGAGAATTCCTTTATATACCTCACACCGCCATGTCCAGTGACCAGTGGAGAGTGTTTATAGTGACCAGTGAAAGAATTTCAATATTATTAATAGAAAAGTAAAATTCTATTTTAATTGTTTCTTTTTCTTTTCAATCAAATACAAATAATTATCTTCAGAAACAACTTTTTCTCCAATTCTATTCTCTAATTCTTTTCGAGCAACTCCTGCAACAAATCCTCCTTCTTTTGCAACATTCTTATTCTCTATAAATCCTTGTGCATCTTTCTTGCGTGCTATTTTTGTTGTTGATGCTTCTCCAAGCATTGTAAAAATAAGCTCTAAATCATTCATATGATCTCTGAGATTTTCTTTCTTAAGACCTTTCAAATCTTTATATTGATTAGGTGTTAATCCAAAGGTTGCTTTCGATATTTCAGCAGTAAGAATTGCATATTCATTTTTCATTTTTACTCCACGTTTACCCCATTCATCAGTCAATTCATCTCGGATAGCAATACCTCTTACTCTTTTCTCAATCCAATCATCAGAATAACCTTTAACTTTGTAAATTTCTTTCATACGTTTTTGAACTAATTCTGGATTCTCAATCTCCTGAATTCTTTCATGTCCGAGTTGAGCGAGCCATAATTTAAGTGGTTCTACTTTTTTAGATGGTACAGATTGAATTATTCTAAAAAGTGATTGAATATTAGCACAATCAGTTTCCCTTAATTTTCCATCAGAAGATAACAGTTTCAACCGGTGACAATTTGTCACCACTTCACTTCCTTCTTCTCGAAGCCTTTGACCAAGCTTATTCCAATATTTTCGAGCAGTTTGAAAATCTTCCTGCTCAGTTAAAACAGCAATAATATCAATAACAGAATAATACCATTCATTATTATACCATAATCTTCGAATTCCTTTTCCTTGAAAAACAATAAGTGATTTATTATTTATTGTTTGATCTATCATTTTCAATCAACAAACTCTCTTTTTTTGATTTGCTCTTTTGACTTTTTGTATGAATTCATGAAATCTTTATCATTACTTAACTCTAAAGATTCAATAATTACATCAAACTCATTCTTCACTTTTAGCAAATCAACAATTGCTTGTTTATTGACCGTAATTGTTTCTACCATATTCATACTAAAAGAGCTCATAATTAATAAATATTTATGTTCTAATTTATATATAGCAAATGTGACAAATATTCGAATAATAATTAACACATTTGCTTATTAGTAATTGTGAACAATTGTTCGATAATAATTCACAATTACTATACCTCACACCGCCATGTCCAGTGACCAATGGAGAGTGTTTATAGTGACCAATGGAAAGAATAATTAATCAAGTTTATCATCAATTGCTTGATACTTTCCTTTTTGCCGAATAATACCAACAATCCCAGGTGGAAAAAAAGGTTTAAGAATTTTATCTAAATCTGTTTCATTCAGACCAGTTTTTTTCTTATATGCTCTTCTCTCAGTAATTGAATGAACTGCAGCATACCCACCTCGCACAATAAAATCTACACCAAAAGGAATTGCCCAATATGCAACCTCATTGCTATTTTCAACTGTCTGTAATGTATAACATAATGCAGCAATTTCTCCAAGAAATAACACAGATATAATAGGATCTTTTCTCTCTGTCCTATATTTTTGCAATTCATCGACAGTTCCTAAAAAATAATCACGTATCTGTTTTAACATTATAGGCAGAAATATCATTGTATTTTTAAAGTAAATGGAAAATCACTACTTAAAATGAACAAATTCAATTTAAAGGAACAAGTTGCGCATTTGCAGGCAATTGCTGAAACGATAAGTACTTTTCTGCAAGCCCATCAATGCTTTTTACTGTTCTAATCAAGTCCGATAAAGAATCTTGACGATAATGCCGAGCTAATGCTTCAAGCAAATAAACTTGCTCATTTTCAACTTTACTTAAGAAACTAGGTAAATTCCTACTTTTATCTCGCAATAAAGCAATTTGCTCTTGTGATTCTCGTAATTTACTTACAAGAGTATCAGAATCATAAGAATATCTTTTCACTTGATAATCAAATGCACCATTATAAACTGGTTGAACAAAAGGATATAAAAAAGAAAGTGCAAATTCTGAGTCATATCCTTTAACCACTTCACATTTATGTGATGCTTTACTATCACGAAATTCTGTTATTGCAGCCTTCCCATCAATAAAAACAGCATATCTCTTATTCACAACAGCACTCTCTACTGAATGCACTTCAACAGGAGAAAACAAAACACCTTCAACAAATCCTTCCATCCCTTGAGCTAATATTACACCATCAGCTACCTGCTGAATACCACTAGGAACTTCATAAAATCGCTTTGTTAATCGCGTACTTAATAATGTTTGAAAAACAACTTTTTCTCCATTGAACTCATCAGCACTCTGACTTTCAGGCAAATAAATATGCACTTTACTTCCAAGAGGGACTTCTTGTTCTGTAAGGAATAATTGTGTCATAGAAAAAAGAAATCATTAAGTTATTATAAAGTTTACTCAAAATACCAACACATATCGAAATCACCCAAAAAATTTAAATACTACTATAAAGTACTAATTAATATGTTTATCCCGCAAGAATATGTACAGCAATGTAATGATATGCTAACATTAGTAGGATTGCCTTATCCAAAAAAAGAAAATTTCGAAAAACATTTTCAAAGTAATAGAAAAATAATTACAATATATAATGAAACTATTCTTGAAGCAGCTAATCTGCAATATTTTGATGCTCCAGAAGGAGACCAGAATTTACCGAATGGTAAATTTCGCCCAAAAAGAAGATTCCATTGGGATCAAAGAATCCTACATTTGCCAACAGGGTATGAAAACCAATTTGATTCATTTAATGATCTAATTGATTTATTTAGTAATGATGGTTTCAATGATGGCTACCCGCTTGGTTTTATTATTGAGAGACCAAGATTCAAAGAAGAACTACTTTCACTAGGAGAAATTGTAAAAGGAGAATATTGCACAACAATTAATTCTAAAAAAGGAGAACTAAAATTATACAACACCATAAATGTACCAATTTATATCCCTAATTCAAATTAAGAACTAATTTATTCAGCTAACCCTTTTCTTGCCTTTTCCAATAAATATTCTACATGCAATTTATCTGGACCAGTTGCATCAAGCTTTCCAATCATAGCAATTGCCAAATCATATTTTTTATTTGCTAAATAAAAATCAGCTAACTTTTCAATTAAACCATCACTTTGCATTTCTTCTATTCCCTTCAATAAAAGTTGTTCTGCTTTCAAATTATCATTCATTATATTTGTATACAGATCGAAAAGTTGAAAATAATATAATTCAGCATTACCATTATCACGCTGAATTTCAGTTGAAAATGCAATTGCACGAAGATAACATTGCTCAGCTTTTATGAAATCATGTTGCTGATAATATTCAGCTAAATAATAATAACCATCAGCTGTTGATGGATCAAGAGTAATTATCTTTAAAGCTGTTTTTTTCAAAAACTCAGGAAATTGCTCTACAAATCTAAAAAGAGGTGATTGAAAAAAAGGAGATAATTTTTCAATTTCAGTAGAAAAATAATGATAAGCTTCAGTAAACACAAGATAACTGCTTGCAGTCTTTAAAAGTAGAGCAATATTATCAGGATCATGATGCAATTTTTCAAGAACTGCAGGCAATCCTTCAAAAGCACACATAGTTTCACGTAAATAAACTTGTAAACCCATCCCATTACAAAAATCAGAAACTTCTCGAGAATGTAACTTTTCTTTATAATCAGTTAAATGGGTAACCGTAGCAACACTATTTGAATCAGTTGTTTTGCCAGCATCAGCCACTTCTCCTTCAGTGAGAATATCTGCAAGACCTTTTTTCTCTAATGCTCTTCTCCTAATCTCATCAAAATTAATTATGTCAGCCATTTTACAAAAGGAATACTATTTCAATTATAAATGTTATTCCCATAAAGTTATAAGAGTATTTTACAAAAAACTCATAGCCCAGAAAACAACATTTATAAATTCTCATCATTTCCAAAGAAATGGTGAGAATTTATGCAAATAAAAGAATTACAACCAAAACAAGGAAAAGTTGACATTACTGCTACTGTTATAGAAAAAGCAAGCCCAAAAGAATTTCAAAAATTTGGAGCGCCAGGGAAATTATGCAATATCAAAGTGCAAGACGACACAGGAACAATCATGATGACACTCTGGAATGAACAAGTAACCCAAGTAAACATCGGCGACAAAATCAAAGTAACAAATGGTTATGTCAATGAATGGCAAGGAGAAATGCAACTTTCAACAGGTAAATTCGGGAAACTCGAAGTTGTGGGAAAATCAACAGCAACTGAAACGCAAACAACTGCAAAAAAAACTCCTGAAATAAAAGGAGTAAAAGACGAAGAAGAAATTGAAGAAGAAGATGCTACTGAAAATACAGATGAAGAAGAAGACCTCGATACACACGATAATATTCAAGAAGAAGAAATCAATTAAAAATGTTGAAACAATAATTTTTTCAACATTTTTATCAACTTAAAAATCGGTCAAAAACCGACAAAGGAGGTTTTTGATTAATGAAAGAAATCGAAGTAAAAATTCTTGAGATTAACAAAGAAGATATAATTACTAAATTAGAATCAATAGGAGCTCAAAAGCTTGAAAAAATCCTCATTGAAGATTATTTTTATGATTATCCAGATAATCCAATTGCAGCTAAAAACGAAGAACTCCGATTACGAGTAATTAACAAAAAAAAAGCAACACTCACCTACAAAAAAAATAGAGAAGTTAAAAATGATCTCAAACAAATGGATGAATATGAAACAGAGATATCAGATTACAAAACAATGAATATAATTCTTAATGCACTTGGATTAACTGCAGCAGCAAATTATGCAAAAGAGCGAATTACTTATAAATTAAACAATACACGATTTGAAATTGATACCTATGCAGGAATTCCAACATATCTGGAAATAGAAGCACCAACAGAGACAGAAGTAATAACAGCAGTAGAATTGCTTGGCTACAAAATGGAAAACACCACTGCATTAATTGCACCAGAAATATTTGATATGTACAAAGACAAATTAAAAAAACCAAAAAACGACGAAAGAGGTTTTTGAAAAATGAAAGAAATCGAAGCAAAAGTGCTTGAAATCAACAAAGAAGAAATAATTACAAAATTAGAATCATTACACGCTAAAAAAATCCTTAACAATGCATTCATCGAAGACTGCTTATTTGATTTTGCAAACAATGATATCAAAAAGAAAAAAGAATTGCTCAGAGTAAGAAAAATAAATCAAGATTGCTATTTAACCTACAAAAAGAATCTTATTATGACAAACATCAGCAAAACAGAAGATGAATTTGAAACAAAAGTAAAAGATGCTGAAACAATAAAAACAATCCTTATGCATCTTGGATTTAAAATAACACAAATGCGGCAAAAATATAGAACTTCCTACATGCTTGAAGATACAAGAATTGAAATCGATTCCCTTCCCGATATTCCAACTTATATAGAACTCGAATCACCTTCAGAAGAAAAAATCAAACAAACGCTCCAAAAATTAAACATCCCCCTTGAAAAAGCCCTTCCCATAACAGGAGGAGATGTTATCAGAAAATATGGAAAAGATCCAAAGAATTTATTATTTTCATAACAGAGTACAACCCTCTTAACAAAAACTATATAAATGATTCAAGAAACTTGGTATTCTTAATGGGTCGGTAGCTCAGACTGGGAGAGCACGCGGCTGAAGACCGCGGTGTCATGGATTCAAATTCCATCCGGCCCATTCATTTTTAAAATAACAAAGATCAAATAACAAAAACCAATATAATAATTCTATTCATGCAAACTCTATCTAAAAAATTATCAATCCATAAAGCTATAAGATCCTAACATTCTACCTCTTCCCACTACCACAATTATAAATCCTGCTATGAAATAGCAGGATTTATATTTTATATAAACTATAAGCAATAATTATATATAAAATGATGGTTTATATAGAATTAAAGAAGATAAAACACTGGATTAAAACAGTTTTAACATGATATTCATATTTGTGATAGCAATATCACAGCTATTAACTACCAAAAATCCACAAAACAAAGATCTTCTCTACAATAGAGATATTGTAGGGAATTTCTTTTTTATACTTTTTTTAACCAAAATTATATAAATTGTAATAGACTCCTTGTTAACTGCAACTCATTACAAGATACGAAGAGCTCGCTTAGAGGTAAAAAATCATGTCATTCAAACAATTATTTGGTTTAGATTCAATGGAAATAACTGACTCAGAGATTTTAGAAAAAATCAATGATGCGCAAAATAAGAATCTCGATAAAGTTACCTTTACAAAACCAGATGGAAGTTGTATAGAAATTAAACTCCAACATAGCCAATATTTTGAATGTGGAATTAAAGACGGACTAGCATAATACTTCTTAAGAGTAGTAAAATTTATAAAGATTATCTGATTTCTTTCAATAATGATAATAACCCAAGAGAGATTAGACTATTTAATGAGCGAAGATGCATTTGAAACTGAAGAAATAGCTTTGTTACATGGTACTTCTACTGAAATGGTTTTAAAAATGTTAGAAACCGGAAAATTACCAACTGGAATAACAAATGTAACAAAAGACCTAGAAATTCTCTTGAAAAATCATCCAACTACAAACAATTACCTTTATTTTTTTGCAAACAAGGAAGCTTTTGCTAACCATCCATTTTATAATCAAATTACCCATAGGAAAAACGAATTAAAGCTATTTGAGAATGCTACATTTTATGCAGGAGAGAATGAAATGGAATCTTATTTAAGAAACCTCCTTGGTTTTTGGTCTTATGATCTTGGTATTGAAGAAGCATTAGAAAGAATATATTGCGAAGGAGATTGGGATTTACTTCAAAAACAAGGAATCAATACACAAAAAATAAAAGAGTATGGAATCAACAAATTACTAAGAGAATTAAAACAACTAAAAGGAACAGTTTTAGGAATTAATTTAAAAGCATTAGAACTCCCAATTGAAGATGGTTCTGATGCACCGGGAGAAGAAACAATGATTTATCTCCCAAAAGGACTTGATATAAAATATATTGGATATATTCAAATAAATGGAGAATATGAAAAAAGAAAACTTGCTGAATTTGTTAAATTATTATAAAAAATAGTTTTACTTTTCATCTCCATTCTTCACAGCAACTTTCTTATAATGCTTCGTAAGTTCCCTAAACGTTACCTTGCAAGACAATAATCGACCAAGTAAAGATAACAATTCTTCAATTTTGACACGAATCTGATTCGTACTATCTCGATCTCGAATCGTAACACTTTTATCTTCAATACTCTCAAAATCATAGGTAATGCAAAAAGGAATTCCAATCTCATCAGAACGTGCATAACGTTTCCCAACACTTCCTGAACGATCAAATTGACAAACAAAATCATTTTTTAATAATTGATATACTTCTTTTGCTTGTTGATCAAGTTTATTGACTAAAGGAAATATTCCAACTTTAATTGGCGCTAATTTTGGATGCAATTTTAGCACAATATTACCTCGTACTTTATCATCGTGATACGCATCAAATAAAAACACCAGAAAACTTCGTTCAACTCCAAGGGCAGGTTCAGCAACAACATACGGCACAACTTTCTGTTTGCTCTCCTCATCAAATAAACTTAAATCCTTGCCTGAATGTTTCATATGCTGCCGTAAATCATAATCGGTTCGATTGGCAAAACCCATTAATTCTTTGAATCCATGAGGGAAATCATATTCAATATCCCACGTATCAAGCGCATAATGACTTTTTTCATCAGACAAATGCTGTCGAATTCGAAAATGATCAGCTTTTGCTCCAAGGGAAACAAACCATTGATGAAATTGCACCATCCAATAAGCATGCCACTGCGTCTTAATTATTTTTTTCTCAAGCGCATCACGAATAGTCATTTCTTTCTCTTTATGCTTTTGCTCTTGCATCTCCGCTGAATAGACTTTCAAAGAATAATCCATAACTTCATTAATCGCTGGACAATCATTTAATTTTTCAGGATGAATAAAATATTCCATCTCCATCTGTTCAAACTCTCTGCATCGAAAAAGAAAATCTCGAGGAGAAATTTCATTCCGAAAAGCTTTTCCTTGCTGCGCAATACCAAAAGGCAATTTGAGCCTTGCAGTCTCAACAACTAACTTAAAATTAGTAAACATCAACTGCGCAGTCTCTGGTCGAAGATATGCAGTATTTCCCTCAACAGGACCAACATTTGTTGAAAACATTAAATTAAATTGCTTTGCATCAGCAAGTTGCCCTTTGCAATTTGGACAGCTAATCTTATTATCATGAACCAGTTTTGTAATTGCATCTTTCTTTAATCCATCAGCTGCAATTTTTAGTACATCTTCAACAAGATGATCCCCTCGAAAACGCTGTTTGCACTTCATGCATTCAAGCGAAATATCTTCAAAATTATCAACATGCCCTGAAGCTTTCCAAATATTCGCATGAGAAATAATCGCTCCATCAATTCCAACAACATCCTGCCTTGAATCAACAAAATTCTGCCACCATTGCCGTTTAATATTCTGCTTCAGATTTGAACCAAGAGGTCCAAAATCAAACATTCCAGCAAGACCACCATAAAGCTCAGAACTTTGAAAAATAAATCCCTTTTGCTTGCAAAAAAGAGCAAGTTGCTCTGTTGTAATTGGTGTTCGTTCACTTTGTTTTTCTGAATGTTTTTCTGAGTGTGTCATACAAAGAAGTTTAATAAGGAGATTTATATAGCTTATGGTAGCTGTGTATAGAAAACTTTGACAATTTTATAATTATTCAAAATTCTCTATAATTAAGAAATTTCAAAATGAATATTTAATCTCTTTTGAAAAAAACGTCCCTAAAAAATTTTCGACGACGGGGGAGCCACTCGCAAAAAGGAAGCCCTGTTGTAGAGATAATCGCTGCCAATAGCATTCGAGATGCTAATACTCCTGTACACAAACAGCGCCCGCAATTGATTTTCTTGAATTTGAGTTCTTAAATAAAATCCCATTGCAGTACCATTTGATTGCGCCATATTAGCAAATACAATTGAATTGTATGTTTGCAATAAATTTTTATCCTCTTCAACTGCTGCGAGCCATCCATGATGTTCAAGAACTTCTGATTGTGTTAACGATTGATTATATTTTGCTTGCGATCGTTTTAATGCTATGCCTTCTAAACTATTATAATTTACTCCAATATATTCTTTATTAAAACCTGATGGAATAGTAATCAATTCTCTACAAACAGGAATAATTTTAAAATCAGCTGTTTGCTCAGCAGAATAAGCTATTCCTGTGCAAGAATCCAACCAGCTATCAAATAATCGCAATCTTTCATCCAAAGTTCGTTCAGTTCCATCTGGATTTTGTAATGTTTCAAAATCTTCAACTCTGGCAGAAATATTTTCTTTAAAAGTTAATGGACGGATAATAATTTCACCATTGTTATCATACAATAACTGCTTTGGAACTTCTGCTTCTTTTCCTTTGTAAGAATCTCTGAATGCATGCACTCCATTTGCATAGCTCGCTGTTCGCGACATTAATTGATAATTGAGTTTAGTTTGTAAGTCTGTTGTCATAAAAGGAAGAAATGAACTTCTATTTAAAAATATTACTCCTATTTAGTGTAATACTATTAAAAAATTAAACAGGTAGCTTCAAACGCATTTCATCAAGAATTTCGCCCAATGGTCTCCCTGCATCAATCACAATTCCATAATCAAATTGAGTTACTAAGTTATAAACTGCTTTTGCAGCACCGCCGCCATACGATTTACTTCGTTTGCTATCTCTTTTGACACATTCATCGAGTGGAATTTTCAACGTAAAAACATAATGGGGAAATTGCAGTTGCTCAATCAACTGCTCAATTTGTTCTTGATAATAAAAACAACCATCAAGAATAATGATCTTCCCATTGCTTAACTTTTTTCGAAGCTCAGGAATTAAAATTTCATTTGCTTTCAAAAAATTTGAAAGAGAAATGCAGCCAATCTGTGAATCAATTTTATCAAGACCATATTTTGCAAGAACAACATCTAAGAAAATATGCTCAGCAAATAAAGCATGCGCAAGCTTTCTTGCTATCGTAGATTTTCCACTTCCCAAAGGACCACGAATAATAATAAAATAACTCATAAACAAAAGAAAGAAACAATATTTATAAATGTATAGATAATAACAAACAAACAGAATGGAAAAAACAGCACAAACAACAAATCAATCGCAAGAAAAAAAATGGAAAACTGCAATAGCACACGCAAACGAAAAAGAAACACTCATCCGTGGCTATCCATTGGAAGAAATGATTGAAACACTCAGTTTTACACAAGCGATTTATTTAGTATTAAAAGGAGAATTGCCAAGCAAAAATGAAGAACAAATGCTCAATGCAATCTTTGTTGCAGCAATCGAGCATAGTATCGCAGTTCCTTCAGCGCAAGCCGCACGAATCGTTTTCTCAGGCGGAAATTCATTAAACACTGCAGTTGGTTCAGGGATAATGGCATTAGGCGATTCCCATGGCGGTGCAATTGAACAATGCGCAAAACTATTGCAGGAAAATAAAAATAAATCTGCAGCCGAAATAGTCGAAGAAATACTCAAACAAAAAAAAGTTTTGCCAGGATTTGGTCATAAAGTCTATAAAGAAGAAGATCCACGAGCAGCAAAATTATTCAGCATTGCAAAAAAATTAAATATCTACGGCGATTTTTGCAAACGAACAGAAGAAATCCAAACTGAAATCGAAAAACAAAAAGGAAAAAAACTCTGCATAAACATTGACGGTGCAATCGCTGCAATCATGTCAGAGATGAACTTTAACTGGAAGCTCGGCAAAGGTTTATTTATTATTCCAAGAACAGCTGGTTTAGTTGCTCATGTCCATGAAGAATGGGAACGAGAAAAGCCATTCCGACGATTAGACGAGCATGAGCATTCATACGATGGAAAAGAAAAACGAAAGTTGACAAAAGAATAGAAATAAATAATTGATTATGAAAACAAATTACGCTAACCAATTAAAGAAAAATTCTTAAGATTCTGAACATATAACTCGGCAAATCGAAATAAAACTTTATGAGGAACTCTATACAAAGAAGATGGACCTTCATTAAAAAAATAACTAAATCCATGAGGAGTAAGAACCTCATTACTTCCAATTTGGACTGCATCAAAAGAAACAAAATTTACATTCCATCCTAATTTAAGAACTTCCTCCTCTTTTGCAAGTTTTTCTATAACATCATTTAATGATAATGCATAAGTATCCGAATCATTATCCGAATCAAAACCAGAATAATTATTCATTTGAGCTATTAAAGGATCATTGTGAAAAAAAGCGTTTCCTAAATAAAGCGTTATCTTATCACCTTTTTTAAGAGATTTATAAATAGGTTGTTCACTACAAAGATTATATAATTTTATTTGACTATCGCTCATATTCAAACCCCCATGTTGCATCATCAACTGCATACTCATCCCTACCATAACAATAGAAATCAAAAAAACTATAACTAATTTATACCAGATATATACGGTGATTAAAAAATCAATTTATATTTTGCCGATCATGCTTCCAAGCATCTTATTCTCTGCTTTCAGCAAATGCTCGCCAGCAGTAGCAGAACTCAGCTGTAAAGCTTTTGCTATCCTTACAATCGTAGTCTTCCGAGGCAATTCATAATATCCTTGCTGCATTGCATACGAAAAAATCTTTTTTTGCTGTTTTGAAAGCAACGGTTGTGAAAAGTCAACAGCACCAATAAAAAGAGTTTTTAAGACACCAATCTTTCGCAATTCTTTAATCATGGACAGAATATTTTTCTTTTCAAGAGCGCCAACATGATAATATTCATATCCTTCAAAAACAGTATGATGATCGAGAAAGAAACCATGATATTTCTGAATAATATTCTGCACATAACTTTCTTGTCGAAAAAAAATGAGTAATACTAAACAATCTGTTGATCGTTCAATTTCTTGAACAATTTTATAAGAGTTGTTTTTCTTTAAAAAAGAAATAAAAGCATCAAATTGTTTTGCATTACCTTTTACAGAATATAAATACTGCTTTTCTTTTTGATTGCGAGATTGAATATCAACAACAGTAATAAAATGCTTTTTAAATTTCATGCTCAATGCTGTTTCTGCACAGTCTTTATGTTGAATTTTAAAGCTAAAGCGATACATAAAGAATATAAAGCAGCATTACTTTAATAATTTATTCATCTCAAAAATAAATTCAGCTGCTCTTTCAACTGAAGTTTTTGCTTTTACAGCTTTCATTTCTTCAAGCATATTATATTGAAATCGAGAACGTTTATCAAGTTCTCTTTCATAAGAAATGAGTAATTCTTCTGATCGTATTGAAGCAAATTCAGAAGCATCTTCTTTCAAAGATTCATAATGCTCAAGTAATTCATTTTTTAATTTACCTAGGACTAATACAATTAATGCATCAATTGTAACCTTATGAGCTATTTTCTCCCCTACTTTATATCCTAAATGTAACAAAATAGCATTTGCTATGTAAAACATAGAATAATAGGAAATAACAATTATCCAAATATACGGCTTAAGTTCATGTTCGAATAATGATTTTGCAAGACTGAGTGAAAGTTGTGCATTTTCAAGATATTTTTTCTTTGCTTCTTCATTTCTCTCTTTTTTAATAAGACCATCTTCTAAATAAATTTTAAGATTTTTCTGTGCTTTATGTTTTCTATTTTCATCAATCATTGAATCAACCCATAATATTGTTCCATACCATAAAGAATTATATTATTCTTAATTACTTCACTACCAACAGTAAACTCTTTTGATTTTTTCATAGCAATAAATTCACTTTCTTTAAATAAATTAACATGTAATTTTAAAGGAATAAGAGATGCAATATGATGGATGCTTTTCTCCATCCGAATGTATTCTTCATTGGAAACAATGAAAAAAAGATCAATATCAGATTGCTTTGTTTGTTTCTTCTTAGCATATGAACCAAAAACTAAAAAAATAAAGAATTGAGTGGGCAATCCTTTCATAAAATAATCAAACATAACTTTCATATCTTTATTTTTTAAAAATTCATTCTTCCGCTCAAACTCTGCTTGAAATAGTAATGGATTAGAACGTTGATTAAGCTCTATTTTTTGTGCTTTTCCAAATATTTTCAAACAAACGATATTCTCTTTTTCAAGTCTTTTTATGATAGTATACACAGTTTTATAATCTATCTGAAGAGCTTCAGCTAAAGAATTAATATTCATCTCTTGTTCTTTATGTTCCAAAAGATATTTAATAATAATGCAATCTTTTCTCATCATGGTAGTATCAACCTATCAATAAGTTAATATAACCATAATATAAATGTTTTGTTTTTTCTTCAGAAATTACAATTGATAACAAATATAAAGCAGCATTAGTTTAAATAAATATGGTAATCCTCAAAACACAACGTCTGATATTAAAACCAATTAAAAAAGAAGATATCAAAATTCTATTTCAATTGACAAGAGAAAAAAATATGCAAAAATTTACGAATATTGCGCAAAACAAAACAAAAAAAGAATTAGAGCAACAGATAAACAAAGAAACAGAAAAACAAAAAGAAGGAAAATTGCTTCGTTTCACAATATCAAATAATAATACAAATAAGAAGCAAAATAATAGAAATGACAATCAAAATGGCAGTATAGGAATGATTTCACTCAAAAACATCAACAAACAAAAACAAAAGGCAAACATCAGTTATTTTCTTGGAGAACAATATCGAGGTAATGGCTATATGCACGAAGCTTGCATTGCAATAATCAATTACGCATACACAAAACTAAAATTAAACAGAATCGAACTCAGCTGTTCAACAAAAAATAAAGCTTCAAAAAAAGTCATTGAAAGTCTCAATGCAAAATTTGAAGGGATTGCAAGACAAAAAGAATTCCTCAATAACCAATTTCACGATTTAAGAATCTATTCTATTCTTAAAAAAGAATGGCAAAACCAGAAACAATAAAAAGCGTCCTGCATTCCCTCAAAGAATGAAAGGACAAATAAAACAGCAACACAAAGATCAATTATTACAACAACAGTTCTCAGTCGGATTAAAAGCAATTGCCGAAGCATCAAAAATAGCAATGCAATATTATAAAAATCTCCCAAATATTCAAAGAAAAGCTTCTGGTAGCGTCGTAACATTAGCAGACATTGCAGCTGAAAACAGCATGTTCTCAATTATTGAAAAAACATTCCCCTATGATTCTCTCCATGGAGAAGAAACAGGATTACAAAAGAAAAAAACAAAATATACTTGGATTGCAGACCCAATCGATGGCACAACAAATTATATGCACGGTTTACCCATGTTTGCTGTTTCATTAGCATTGCTTGAAAATGGTCATCCAATTGCAGGCTTTGTCTCACTCCCCTTTTATCAAGAGATATTTTATGCAGTAAAAGGAAGAGGTTCTTACTTAATCAAAAATAAAAAAAGATATTTATTAAGCGTTTCAAAAACAAAAGAGTTCAAAGATTCAATACTTGCCATTAGCACAAAACAAAGAAAAGAACAAAAAACACTCGAAAAATTAACAAAAGCATTTATTCCATACTGTAATTACCGTATTTTTGGTTCTATGGTTTTTACAGCAATGCAGCTTGCAAAAGGAAATATCCATGCTATAATCAGCCACAACCATCATCCATGGGACAATGCAGCAGCATTTATTATAGCAGAAGAAGCTGGTGCAAAAATAACAACCCTTGAAGGAAAGCAATGGAAATTAGAAGACAAAAGCTTTCTAATAACAAATAAACATTTGCATCAAGATTATTTGAATATATTAAAGAAAGTAAATGTATGATTAAAGAAAATAATAATTCTAATAATACTAATTCACTCACAACCTCAGCAGCGTCTCAACAATAGTATTCGCAGTCTTTTCAAAAGAAAATAATTTTACAGCAGTTTCTCGTGCATTTTTTCCAAGTTGTTGCCGTGTTTCAGCATTCCGAATAAGAATATCAAGTTTAAGCGATAAAACAAGAGAATTGCGAAACGGAAAAAACATCCCGTTATGCTTTTCTTTAATATAATATTTGACATAGCCGACAGGAGTTGCAATTACCGGAAGCCCAGTTGCCATTGCTTCAACAGTGCTTAATGAAGTTGTTTCAGTAAGCGATGGTAAAACATAAACATCCATTGCATGCAAATACTGCAAAACATCATCCGTTGCTCCAACCATCATCACATTTTTATCAGAACTAAATTCCTTATCCAGCTCTTTTATCCCTTTACCAACGACAAGCAGTTTAATATTCTCATGCTTTTTCTCAATAATACGAAACGCACGATACAGCGTAATCAGATTTTTCTCCCGTGCTAAACGCCCAACAAATCCAAGCACAATCGTATCAGGATTAATGCCCAATTTTTGCTTAGCTTCTCCACGAGAAATTGGCGGTTTGAAATGGGCAGTATCAGTGCCTAAGAAAATAACTTTTGATTTGGTATTAATACCATTGACTCGATATAACTCTTGAAGCTCATGAAAAGGCATCAGTAAAAGATCACATTTTCGATACAAAAATCGTGCATAAGATTTAGTAATGATATTGATAAAATGTTTAAATTTACCAATACTTTTGGTTGTTAATTCCCAATCAATCGAGTGAATATAGCTGACAATATGTTTTTTCTTTGCTTTTGCAGCAAGGATCGTAATTGCTCCAATCGGTCCAATTGTTTGCGTAAATATTAAATCATGTTCTGCTACTACTTTTTTAATCGCAAAATAATGAAGTGATGAAAATTGAATATCACCAAACTCAAAATCAATGATAGGAAAACGAATGAGATTAATAACGGGAAGTGGTGGAAGTTCTCCAGGGAATTCAGGAGCTAAAACAGTAACCTCAAACTGCTCGCATAAATACGGAAGTAATTCATACAAAAATCTACTAACCCCATCCCATCGAGGAAGAAAACAATCTGTTGCAATCAATAATTTTTTTTTCTTTTCCATTTTTTTAATTCCAATAATTAAATCAAGTAAATTTATAAAAAATCTCTGCATATTTCAAGTGATAATGAAGGCCATTCATCGTTGCTCGAATATA
>OBEQ013009683.1_pt1 | contig 17174 bp, 17 predicted proteins | sample 1670901 | NCBI WGS metagenome assembly OBEQ01 (sample SAMEA104232315, study PRJEB22302) | groundwater metagenome | biome: forest; feature: aquifer; material: groundwater | place: USA | collected 2011-08-07 | depth 5.4 m
CTAAGAAATGCACAGTCATTTTCCTCAACGGTTTTAAGCGCAATACTTGGTATTTTATATTCGCTGTATTCTATTCCATTTCAGCTAGTAACATATATCGCTTCAAACGGAACTACTTATTATCCAAATACTTCATTAGGTATTTCAAAAAAGGATAGCAAAACAAGTTATGAACAAGAGTTAACAACCTCAATTTATGAAAAAATAAACCAGCCTTTATTTGAAACGACTCTACGAGTGCTTCTTTCGGTTCATGACCATAATAATCTTTCGGAAAGAATACGGGGGTTAAGATCCTCCTTTACCACATCCTCTGTTCACAACTACCAATCTATCGTTTCTGCCAGGATGCTTAATCTTGATGCTGTAAAAAGATTTACACTCTTTACCTTTAAAATGCGCTTATTCAGCATTACAAATAAATCTTTATTTTCGGTGTCTGAAGTTTCTGATCTTTATCATTTCCCGTACACCCGAATTACGAAAACGGAAGACTTAGTCAAAGTGCATAGTAAAGAACTTCCTGCCCCTCTTGCTCTAAAGAAGACCAACAACTTAAATTTGGTCTTTGCCAAGAATACCTATGGTGGAACGACAACGATGATCGGACTAACCGAAGAAGAACGTAGACGGCACATGTATATCTTGGGAGCTACGGGTACTGGTAAATCGACTCTGCTGCTCTCGATGATTAACCAGGACATTCTAAACGGTAAAGGGGTATGCATCATTGACCCACACGGAGATTTAGCTGAAAAAATACTGCCATTGATTCCCGAGGAGAGAATAAAGGACGTTATTTACTTTAATCCCGATGATATCGGTCATCCGATTGGGATTAATTTGCTGGAACTTTCCCAAGGGTTAAATGAAGAGGACGCACTTCGTGAAAAAGAATTTATTACTGAAAGCATTATTTCGTTATTCCACAAGATTTACTCAGATAAATATTCCGGTCCGAGAATGGAATATATCTTGCGAAATACTATTCATACAGCTTTTACCGTTCCAAACAGAACGCTCTTTACTGTGTACAAGCTCCTGATTAATACACCCTTCAGGAAACAGGTTACGGCAGGATTAACAGATGAAAATCTCAAAGACTTTTGGAAATATGAATTTAATAAAGCTGGAGATTACCAGAAGGTCAAAATGATTTCTCCGATTACGAATAAGATCGGAAGGTTTTTATTCTCACCTACAGCTAAACGCATTTTAGAACAGGAAAAATCCACCATCAATTTTGACAAGATTATGGATTCTGGGAAAATATTAATCGGTAACTTATCCAAAGGACGGATTGGTGAGGATAACTCTGAGGTCTTTGGCATTGTGCTAATGACCAAGATCCAGCTTGCAGCCCTAAAACGAGCCAGAGTAAATATCGAAAATAGGCGTGACTTTTATTTATATGTCGATGAGTTCCAAAACTTTGCCACCCCTGCTTTTGCCCAAATTCTCTCAGAGGCAAGGAAATACCGACTCAGTGCAATTCTTGCTCATCAGACTACTTCACAGCTAGAAGATAAATCGTTGGTGAATGTTACCTTGGCCAATACCGGAACGGTGATTTGTTTTAGAACAGCAAACCCGGAGGATGAACAACTTATCTTGCCGCAATTCTATCCATACGTGCAGCAAGGTGAAATTGCTAGCCTTCCTTCCTATCATTTTTATATCAAGATCAACGCCATTAACCCCGAGGAACCTTTCTCGGGAGAAACGATACAAGTACAAGTTCCCAAGAACAAACAAATTATTGAGGAGGTTATTAGTTCCTCGCGATTTAAGTATGCAACTACATATAAGCAGCCAGCTGACAATGTTTCTAAAGCTAGAGTGGTGAAGAAAACGATAATCTCTAAGCCAGCGGTACAACAATCAAGACAAATTTCTCAAACGCCAGTAATCCTGCCATAATAGAAACATGGAAAACATGAAGGTAGTCAGAGTATTTGTCGACGAAAAAGGCTCATTTGGTAATCCAGTAGGAATTATTATCGACACGAATAATTCAATTAATAAAGCTAAACGTCAACAACTTGCTATAGATAGCGGGTTCAGCGAAATCACTTTCATCAATGATATTGAATCTAGGGATATAAGCATTTACTCGCCAACAAGGAAAATACCTTTTGCTGGCCACGCATTAGTTGGAACAGCATATTATTTAGCACACCAATTTAATTTAAAATTTTCAGAGTTGGTAAGTATGGGCGAAGTAATACATATCGTGACAGATGGGCAGACAACTTGGATTCAAGGAAAACTGTCGATCCTGCCTCACTGGAACTTTGAAGAATTACCCAAAGTGTCTGACGTTGAAAATTTAACATTAGGTCAAACTTCTGATAAAGAGCATGTTTTTGTGTGGTCGTGGAAGGATCGGGCTAAAGGTGTTGTGAGAGCTAGAACTTTTGCCGCTGACTGGGACATTCCAGAGGATGAAGCTAACGGTTCGGGTTCAATGATATTGGCGAACAAACTTAACCGAGAATTGACAATACTTCATGGAAAAGGATCTGTTATTTATTCAAAACCCCTAGACGCCTTTGAATCTGCAGTCGGTGGTCGTGCAAAATTGCTTTAGTCAGTATCCTCGCCCTCTAGGATGCTAGTTTGTCATTTTCAAGGCTAAATATTGAATATTCTTTACCTCTTTCCCTATATATATAGGAAGAAGTTGTGTTACACTCCAAACGTGGGAATGCATCTTCTCACTAAACCGCTGCCCAAACTATATGGGCATACATATCACCTCAGTCACACCTAAACAAATAGCCATTCTTAAACTTCTCTATACTTTTCGCTTTCTTAATCGTCACCAAATCCAATCGCTTCTCAAACATAAAGACTACCGACTCATCAATGCCTGGCTAGCGTTCTTAGTAAAAAGTGAAGTAGTTGGAAGAATCTATTCTAAAACGTTTGGGGAAAACACAAAACCGGCTATCTATTACTTAAAGACCAAAAGTAAACAGCACTTAGAAAAACTTGAAGGCATATCGCCTGATCTCTTGAAGAGGGTGTATAGGGAAAGAGGCCGCTCAAAGAAATTTGTGGACCATTGTGTCCAGGTAGCAGATCTGTATTTGTACGTCATATCTAATTTCAAAGGCAAAGTACAGTTCTTTTCCAAAACAGAACTCACATTGCTCAATTATCTCCCTACTCCTAAGCCCGATGCGTATATTGCCTCCGAAGACGAGTCGGGTAACACCAAACGCTATTTTATAGAAGTCATAGATAGCGGAGTTCCGCATTTCGCCATCCGCAAAAGAATCCACGACTATTTTGACTATGCGGAAAACAAAACGTGGGAATCGGTAACAAACCATCCATTTCCATCAGTGCTTTGTGTATGCCCAAATGACTTTACAAGAAATTACCTCTATAGATTAATTAAAGGGATAGAAAGTGAAAGTGCAGAATCAATCGACTTCTTTCTCTCGACACAAGTGAAAATAATCTGGCAGAAAGTTGAGTAAATTCACTAATTCCTACTCTTGTAGTAATATAAAATCATCGAGGTAAAAGAATTTATGACTAATACGATCGGCGAACATACCTCCAAAAAAGGTTATAAATATTTAGGTTTAATCACTACTTCGGGAGTAGCCGTACTCCTTATATCTGGTATTACTGGTGGGAAGATTATTCAACTATCTGTTTTTCCGGTATCCGCGGCCGTTCTTTATTACCCTTATACCTATCTTCTGGGTGATGTCCTTACGGAGGTGTATGGATATGCTCAAGCGAGAAAAGTGATGTGGAATTTTATTTTCTTTTCGATATTGGCAGCTGTAATTTATCAAATTGTAGTTTTACTTCCACCAGTCGCCGGATTCCCCGATAATGAAGCATATACCCGTGTGTTAGGACAAGTTCCCCGAATTGTCACTGGAGGATTACTTGCCTTGTTTACCGGGCAAGCTCTCAATGACTTCACCCTAGCTAAAATGAAGCTCCTTACTAAAGGCAAATATCTGTGGACTCGCACTATTGGTTCTACTATTGTTGGACAAGGTGCAGACGCAGTAATTTTCTATACAATCTCCTTGTTTGGTGTCATACCAAATGACTTATTAGTCAAAGCTATTCTCGCCTCGTGGTTTTTGAAAGTATTATTAGAAACTCTGATGACTCCGATAACGTATTATGTAGTCAAAAAATTAAAGCAGGTTGAAAATGAAGATTACTATGACACTAAGACCAATTTTAACCCGTTTAGAGTTGGAGATACCTAAGAGCAATTGATCTTGTTTGCACTTTGCCAATAAGAAATCTGGCAGAAAGTGGACATTAAAAGTGGTCAATAGTATCCTGAGAAATGGATATGGACACAAACCTAGAGAAACTTCGAGAAATAAATCCTATACTTGCTAAGCTTGTTGATGGAAATAGCCTTACTACTAAAGAGGCAAAACATGCCTTTACCAATACATTCCTTTATGATTTGGATGGCATTCACTCTACAGCGCTAATGGTAGCACTGCATACCAAAGGCGAGACGTCTGACGAGTTACTAGGACTTTGCCAGACATACGAAAAACTTGCGACTAAATTAGATCCTCATATTGATACCAATAAAGCGATTGACCTTTCCGGCACTGGAGGTGGTAGTTTCAAAACAATCAATGTTAGTACCGCAGCTTCTTTTGTCGTCGCAGCTGCAGGGTACATTGTTCCGAAAGCCTCGTATTTTGGTATCACCAGTCCTACAGGCAGTGCAGACATTTTTGCAGCTTTTGGTATTGATATTTCAAAGTTTAACAAAGAGCTTATCGAGAAAACACTCGAACAGGTAGGCATTTGTCCATTTTATACACCATACTTTAGTCCAAAACTCGCTAACAGAGCAAAAGTTTCAAGAAAGATCTTTGGGGAATTACAACTTCGGGTGCGCACTCCCTTTCATTTGGCCACTAATACCTTCTCTCCGATAAATATCAAACATCGACTATATGGTTGTTACTCAGAAAAATACTTGGAAGTTTTAGCCACACTTTTTTCTAAGCTAGGCTTTAAAAGAAGTCTCACTGTCTACGCCCAAATAGGTATGCCGGAAATGTCCAATGTTGGGAAAACAATAATCGTTGAACAGAACGGTAAAAAGATTAAGCGCTATGAAGTGACCCCAAAAGATCTAGGAGTTAAAGAGGCAAAAGCAGAAGATATAAAAACAGGAGGAAAAGAACAAAATATTCTTGACTTCAAACGAATACTTAAAGGTGAAGAAACTGGTCCCAAGGCAGATCTTGTAGCAGTTAATGCGGGTGCTGCTTTCTATGCTCTTGAGGCTGTAGGCACCATCAAAGAAGGAACAAGCAAGGCAAAGGAAATTCTCAGTAACGGAAAAGCGTACTCAAAACTTAAGGAACTTAAGCGAGAAACTGTGCAAGTTACTTAAACAAGGTAAACCCTTTGTAATTAACTACTCTTGTCGGATATACCACATAATCAAATCCTGCTTCTCGTATCATTCCATTAACGTTCTTCAGAGAGTGGGTAAATAAATTGACCCCGGGCCATAGTTTCGCCCCCAGAATCCTTAAGAAATCTGTAATTCTATCAACAGTACCGTTTTCCATAAAGTCCCGTGTTGTGGCGAAACCGCCTTTCTTGAGAATCTTATACCAAATTTTCAGTAACTCTAACAACGAACGATCGTCGAAGTATTCCCAAAATCCATCCGTTTCAATCCAGTCCACTGACTCAGGTTTTACGAAGTCTTCCAATTTTAAGGCGTCTGTTTCAATTATTTCTATTTCAGAATCAGAATAGCGAGTTTTAACTAAGTTTTTAATGGCCTCAATTTGTTCATGCCCGAAATCGACAATAATAACTTTGCTGCCTGGGAAATGTTTTTGACAAAATTGAATGAATGTCTCAGCTGTGTTTTCGTTGCCACAACCACACAAAAGACAAACTTTCTCTGACTTAGTTAAAACTGAGTTTGACTTATGTTTAATGGCGTCCTCATAACCATGGGAGTAGGCCCAATTAAGAAACTCGGTCCATTTCTTGCTTCCTAAAACGATTTTGAAATTATAATAATAGCTCATTTTTCAATAAAAACTAATCTTCCGTCACCAATAGTATGAATAACGATTATTCCAACTCCAAGACCAACTACATACCATCTAACGATAAGTATTCCAACCATAATGCCTAACAGACCAAATACACTATGATGAACATGGTACCCAAAAATTCTAGTTGGCTTGTCCCAGTATTTGTTTTTAAGAAATGGAATAAAGTACATCGACACTTCCCAAATGGCAGTAGCCACAAGTCCTAATATTAAACCGTTTACAAATGGCCAGATCAAATTAATCGACGACACAATGTAATTCTATCAAGTATCTCTTGTAAGAAACAGGCTGTGTGATTGCTTTTCCTGATCTCTTCTGATATTTCAAAGAGAATCAAAAAAGAAATCTGACAGAAAGTTGAATAAAGACAATTATGCTATACTCCCCCGCAAATGACACCTTTAGAACGTGGAGTCAGAGATTTTCATGCAGGCCTTCTCAGAGATGAAAGTGATGAGTTTAGCGCTTGGAACATATTGAAGGAACAGCTTCTCATGGAAGTCTATCGAACCCGTGGTGTAAGGCTAACTTCGAAGGATGAGGCACAATTTAAAAAAATGATGAGTAAGAGAACCTTTGTAACTCAAGTGCGCGCTTCTGAGCTATTTCCCGACAGAAACCCACCTGAAATTATTAAAGCGCGATCCGAAGTAGAAGTACATAATGATTTACGCGCCAGATTTCCATCTCAAGAACCCAGACTTTCAGGAGAAATAGTAGAATCTGAAGTTGGGAATTTCTTTCTTTTTGATACTTTTTTCGTAAAGCTCGGTAAGCCAATTGTTCCAACTCAGGCATCGTTCGCTGAAATTATCAGTTTCGTTCTTGACCAAGGCTTAATCCCTGTTGATGCGGGATTCAATATAATACCTCCTCCTCAAACTTAATAAGGAATATTTTTCTGAATATAGACTATTCTGACTCAAGGTGATATTTCAGAAATCTGGCAGAAAATAATCTGAAGTGTTATATTCAGGTCAAGAAATCGCTTAAGAAGAAAGAGAGGATCACAATATGACAGCCGGAGAAAGACCACAACCTGCACCCGTTGATGCAGAACGCGCTGCATATCTTAGCAAAGGCTTAGAGCTTGCGTTTGCAGGCAGAACGGATTTTGAAAGAGCGCTTCGTTTAATAAACAGCAACTATCCTGATGATCCCATTGGTGACGACAATCGCCCTGCCGCTGCGGCGCCAGACGACACTCTCTATTGGCACGCTTTGGGTTCCGTCGGTGAATCGATGGGGCTTGCGGGGTTGGAGGTCACACTGCCTCTTAGATGGCTTGGTAAATTCCGTGACGATAAATCTTCACTTATGGGGATTCTTCATGAACAGATAGCAAGAGTCCATCTTGCTTCAGGCAACTTAGCTTCTTTTGAAGAATCTCTGTCCAAGACCATTGAGGAACCAGATTCAAGACATGACTATGTGAAGATAGCCCAAATCAAAACTCGGTTAGGGCAGGTACCACGGGCGGAACTTGAAAAAGAAAGGCTCGCGATTGTGCGCAATGAAAGGAAATATGGGTCCGCCGGTCACTCGAAGGAGTGGACTAAATTGGCCCAAGTTTATTTTGAAGCTACTGGGGAATACCCAGCTCCTTATTTTGCAGAAGCTGAGGCAAGCATTCAGGCCTATGCCAAAAAATATCCCGGGGATACGCATTTACCCAATCTCCATGAGGAAGCTGCGGAAGCATATGCGGTTGCTGGAAACTTTGAGGCAGCCTTGTCCCATGTAGAACAGATTAAGGGAGGGTATGACCCCATCAGTGACGCACTGGCTAGACAGAGATCTCAAACAACTATTGTCAAAGAATTATTAGCCAGAGATCATTTTGAACAGGCGATGAGTGTTGCACAACAGGCTATACGAGACGTGGATGGGGCGGTTGCAAAACCAGAACACCTAAAGGGACATCTTGATCACGCGCAAGGCTATGGTGCCGCAACATTGGAGATGTTAACTGCCAGAGCGCAACGTAAGCAAGGTCTAGATCCAACCCCAGCTTTAACTAACGCCATGAAGAGAACAAGAGTAGACGTCATGGGTGCATTTGAGATGGAAATACTTCTGGGAATTGTAGAAGGTCATGCAGAATTTGGTATGGATCCCAAACCGACCCTTCAGTACATCGAGAGTTGTCTCGAAGCACTGCCCAAAAGAGCTGACTTTGATTTCTATGATGCACTTGAGCTCGCAAACGCTACGCAGATCTGGCCAAGGCTCAAGCAAAATTGGGATTGATTGATGGTGCTCATCATTCCTTAGAAGTATTGATGGGTTTGGATCCCGAGACATATTTCGACCATGATGTGCCTGAGGCTTTAGCTTCTATTGCGGCCGAAGAGGTAAAGAGAGGTCTGAAGGTCGACGAAATAGTTGGTCTGTCAGACGTTGAGATTCACGCGGTTGATGAAGGAGATAATAAAACTGCTAGAGAGGCGCTTTTGTATTTCGGATTGAAAACGATGATTTAAGAGAATGGGAATAGTAGACTTAGCTAGAATATATGTCAAAGACTGAAAGAGAAGAACTACAAAAATTTGTTCAAACTCTTGTTGCAACTAACACTAGATTACACAGGGAAAACCAAGCCCGAAATGCTGTTTTAAAAGCGGAATATGATCCGGCACGTGAGTTAACATCAGATCAGATAGTCATGCTTATAGGGTGGGGTGAGACACTTCAGCATTACCGACAGTTACCCATCCTGGAGCAACACCGGTTACATGGCAGTCTTGTTTTGCATGAAAACCGACTTGCTAGTTCAATGGGGAGAGAAATGAAGACGGAAGGCGTCCATAACTGGGTACAACGGAATCAGGCAACCGCAGGCGGTAGTCTTGCAGAAGGCAAAAAACTTCTCATGGGTTCGGTTGCGACAGATTATTTCTTTACGGTGATGCCCAACAGGTTACCTAATGCTCGTTTTGGCTATCAATTTATTTTAAAGCACCAGGAGGTATACTATAATCTCTTTTGTTTCATTCGCCATGGTGAACCACTTACTCAGGCTGCAATAGCGGGAATCATCGACACAAACTTATATCCGACTTCTGTGCTTGATTTTCCGGGAAACAAATCAGAATTATCTCCCGCAGGCTTCGTAGCTGCGTTAAATCTGAACTAGTATCCGCCCAACCATAGTGAAAGAATCAACCAATCTTATTTTAAGATTTATAAACTATTCTTTTCCTATAGGACTAAGTGAAATACATATAATATATGCCCATAAATCATTTTAACCCTTCCTGATTGACTTTATGCTTTAGTTTTGGTTTAATACGCCTATAAATATAGGCTATCGTAGCAGTAGCCATTTTTATAAAATCGTTAAAGTCTTCTGCTCACTGCTTCCTGCCTAAATAAAAAAGGAGGTGGTGTATGAAAAAATTTATCATTTTACAATCGGTAGCACTCTCCTTAATTGCTGTTGCAACTCCAGCTTACGCCGCCACCGCTGATGTTTCCCAAATCCAAACCTTCATTCAAAGTGTCATCGGCATATTAGTTACCCTGGCCGGTCTTGTAGCTGCCGGGTTTTTTGTCTGGGGCGGTTTTGGCTATATAACAAGCTCCGGAAACCCCGAATTGTTGGACAGATCAAAGAGAACAATTTTATATTCGGCAATCGGGCTTGCAATAGTGTTTGGAGCGTTTGTGCTATCAAACATCGTGACTCAACTTGCAAGCGGGGCGTTTGGCACAAGTCACTAAAGTTTCTGCCTATGTACACAGCAACGCATTATGAAAGTACTAATATTTTTATTAGGGTTCGCCCTATCATTCATTGTATGCGCAACTCCGACACTTGCGGCTTCACCTAGTTCCGAAATTACCTCGTACACCAGCAACACTCTAAATATCATTACGCTTCTTTCGACTGCTCTGGCCGTACTCTTTTTGGTTCGCGGAGGATATGCGTATCTTACCTCTGCCGGAAGACCGGACGCGTTGGAAGAAGCAAAAAAGACCATTCGCAATGCCATTATCGGGCTAGTTATAGTCCTGGCTGCCGGAGCTATTGTCTCGGTTCTGCGCGGTACTCTGGGTCCTGCACCCGACACCGCTACTACAGCCGTTGTAGAGCTGGCCCCTGTTACCACTGTTAAACCAAGTGACGGATTAACACAGGTTTTGATTGATGCGGTATCAAGTTTCATTCAAAATATTGTCGAAAGCGCAACCAAACCTATTACCGATGGGGTGATTAGTTTTCTTACTACAACTCCCAGCGTATTAACCAATTCGGTCATCCGAAACTTTTGGCTGGTAACTCTGGGGATAGTAGATTCTCTCTTTGTACTGGTAGTTGCTCTTTTGGGGTTGCAGGTGATGAGTGCCAGCAGCTTGGGGTTTGATGAGATAGAACTCAAACAGATACTGCCTAGAATTGGCCTGGCATTTTTAGGAGCAAATACATCACTGTTTTTGGCAGACTTTGCAATCGTGACTTGCAATGCATTTGTGAAAGCAGTTTTGGATTCAACTGGGGGCTTAAATCACGCTTGGATACTTGATGCAATTAACCCGGCTACGCTTATAACCGGAACCACACCTCTTATTACTCTTATTTTTTTAGTGTTGTTTTTAATTATCTCCATAGTATTACTGCTCATGTATATCAGCCGTTTGATTATCATCTCTTTAAGTGCCGTACTCTCTCCGTTTGTCTTCCTGTTGTGGACACTGCCCAAGTTTGCCGACTTTGCCGAAATAGCGGTCAAAACATATCTGGTAAGTGTTTTCACCATCTTCGTCCATGTAGTGGTTATTCAATTGGCATCTTCCTATCTAACTCTCCCTAATCACTCGGAAAACTCTCTGATTTCAATTGCCGTGGCGATAGGTTTGTTTCTGACGCTTCTTAAGGTTCCTTCTCTGCTTATGTATATGGTGTTTTATGGATCTCGAAGCGGATCGTTTAAAAAAATGGGCAACCAAATTATGAATGTTATAAGCACCGACAACTCATCGAAAGCCACCAGAATTGCCCAAAATGTGGCTGTTAAAGCGCCCAGAAAGGTTATTCAGGCATGAGAACGACCATTATTCCGGCTCAGATCACGACCGTGGAAGACAAGATTGCCGGAAACCTCAATTTCACCCAAATCTTGCTGCTTATGGCACCCGTCTTTTGGGCGGCTATCGTCTATACTTTGTTGCCCTCTCCTATGCACCTCTCGTGGTACAAACTGGTGTTAGTTGGTGGCGTGCTTATTGCCTCACTGACTTTATCTATTCGCGTTAAGGACAAAATTGTTTTTCAATGGCTGCAAGTTCTACTGCGCTTCAATGTCAGGCCTAAATATTATGTCTTTAATAAAAATGACGCGTACTTGCGCGTAATAGACTTACCACAACTTAGCCGGTCTTCAAGGAAGGCGGTAAGACACGCTCACAAACCTTCAACCCAAAAATCTCAAACGGCAGCCTTTAACTTAAAGGACTTTGTACGTTTTGAAAACCTTCTGGGTACGCAAAAATTTAATTTAAGTTTTAGAACACGAAAGAAAGGGGGACTCAATGTGGCTTTTGAACAAATCCAAAAGTAAAGTAAGTTCCCGAAGACAGATTCAGATCAAGGAAGTGAAAGATAATATCCTGGCTCTCCCGGCAAACCAGTACCGGATGGTTATTGAAACCTCTTCAATAAATTTTGAGCTAAAAAGCGACGAGGAGCAAGACGTGTTAATAGACAGTTTTCAGAATTTCTTAAATGCACTTCCTTGCGAGTTGCAGATTCTGGTACGCGTACGAGAAGTGGATGTGGATAGATATCTTGGGCAAATAGCCAAAACCAAGGACAACGAAAAAGAAGCAGTTTACCAAGGTCAAATCACCGCCTATTGCGAATTTATTAAGCATATCGTATCCGGAAACAAGATTCTTTCCCGGCACTTTTATATTGTTGTTCCATACCACCATACGGATAAAGCTAACGACTTTAGTTTTATAAAGGAACAAATGAACCTGCGACGGGAAATTGTATCTAAAGGACTTGAGAAATTGGGAATGAAAGCCAAGACATTGGAAAGCTTAGAGCTGTTAGACCTTTTTTATAGCTTTTACAATCCGGAACAGGCTAAAACCCAGGAGCTGCGAGGGCAAACGATCCAAATGCTTTTACAAAATAACTATGCATAACCTACTGCTAACGCTCCAAAAACTTGATTTAATCCGCCTGAAAAAGCGGCGGGCGGCAAAGAAAAAAGTAATGCAGAAAGCCATGCAGTTTAATTTTGGTGAGCAAGATCAAGTTGACCTCCTTTCTTACTCAGGTCTTTCCGAAGAGCCCTCATACCTGCAAATTGGCGACAAGTACGTGCGGACCCTGTTTATTTCAGGTTATCCGTATGTGGCCTCAACCGGATGGCTGAATATGCTGATTAACTTTGGCCATAACATTGATATCTCCTACCACATTGAGCAAGTCGATCCTCTGGTGGCCTTGCCCAAGCTTAATAGAAAAATTACCGAGTTAGAGTCAACCAAGCGCAGTATGCTTAAATCCGGTAAAGTTATTGGATCGGAAATTACCGATCCCTTGGAGTCGGCCATGGAACTCAAAGACAAAATCCAACGGGGTCAGGAAAAACTATTCCAAGTCTCCATTTATATGACTATAAGTGCCGATTCACTTTCAGATCTAAATAGAACCACGACCCTTTTAGAAACCGTGATGTCTACCCGACTTTTCTATACCAAGATTGCCGCCTTTCAACAACTTGAAGGATTACAATCAGTTCTTCCCAGAGGAGAGAATCAGTTGGCACAAAAAAGAAACTTGGATAGTTCTTCGGCTGCACTCACATTTCCTTTCGTGTCTTCGGAACTCGTGCAAGAATCGGGAATTTTGTATGGAATAAACAAATCTAATAATTCTTTGGTAATTATTGATCGATTTTCTTTAAACAACGCCAACAGTATTATTTTTGCTCAATCGGGAAGCGGCAAAAGCTATACGGCCAAAGTAGAAATTCTCAGACAGCTCATGCAAGGGACTAAAGTTATTGTGATTGATCCCGAACGCGAATATAAACAGCTGGCGGCTTCCGTAAACGGAACCTATATCCAGTTATCAACCTCTTCGAAAGAAAAGATAAACCCCTTTGATTTCTCGCTTTCTTCGTATACCCAAGAAAACCATTTATCGGAACACATTCAAGAATTGACAGAAATTGTATCTTTGATGGCTGGCAAGCTGACTTCCGAAGAGCGGGCAGTTGTCGATAAAGCGCTTATTCAAACATATAGAAATTTCGGCTTTTCAATGAAAGGGAAAATTAGGCAGGGCAATGAAAACAGATTCCCGCTTTTTAAAGACTTCTACAAAATTCTTAAGGGGATGGGGCAAAAAGATCTCTGTGATAGACTGGACCGTTTTGTTGAAGGATCACTTTCGTCCGTCTTTGATTACCAAACCAACATTGAGCTGGATAACCGGCTGGTTGTTTTTGACATCAAAGATCTGGGTGAGTCGTTACGGCAAATTATGATGATGGTGATTGCCAACTTCGTCCACTCACAGGTGAAGAGCAATCCTAGAAAAAGAATTCTGATTATTGATGAAGGCTGGGTGCTTTTACAGCACGAAGAAAGTGCCAGATTCATTTCTGGACTCGTAAGACGAGCTAGAAAGTACTATTTGGGGGTCACCATCATCTCACAACAAGCCAACGACTTTTTAAGCCAGGATTACGGTAGAGCTATAGCTTCCCAATCCTCACTGCGGGTATTAATGCGCCAAGATACCACCACGATTAAAAAAGTTGCTCAAGAGTTTAACTTAAGCGCCTACGAGCAGCATTTCCTGCTTACGTGTGATAGGGGCGAAGCGCTGATTATTGCCGATCAAAACCATATCGCCTTAAAAGTCGTCGCTTCGGAAAAAGAACATCCACTTCTGACGACTGATCCAAAGGAGATTTACCTCTAATGGGTTTTGGAACTGCTCTGACGATCTGGTCGTTTAGGAAAGAGCTCTCCTACGTGCTTTTGGCATTTCTAATTGTTCTTGCAATCCCAATTGCAGCGGTATTTATCTTAACCCACGCCGGCATTAATCTGGTCTCAGATACATTAGTTCATGTTGATGTACATACTCAAACTATAGAACTCCTAGACCCGAATGGAGTTAAGTACAAAGACCTTAATATTCCCACGGCCTGGCCAGTAAAAGGAGTTATTACTTTAGGATTCGGAGAGTCGGATTTACCGTATCAACCATTGCATACCGGAATTGACGTTGCGAATCCTCAAGGAAAAATCGGTGACAATGTCATTCCCATGATGCCTGGAAAAGTCATTTATGCCGGAGAAATATCCTGGGGATACGGAAAACACGTGATTATTGATCACGGAGACAATCTGACGACTGTCTATGCCCATTTAGATAAGATTTACGTGTTCAAGGGACAGCAAGTGCATGTAGGAGAGGTTCTTGGTCAAGAAGGTCAAACTGGCTGGGCTACTGGACCGCATCTCCATTTTGAAACAAGGCTGTTTGGAATACCTGTGAATCCAAGGAAGTTTCTTGATTGAGAACAGTAGTTCAAATCTCTACATGCCACGACTTCTCTTTATCTGGGATATAACTGCAACAAGAGCGATCGCGTACTGATCAGCTGCTTTTATGTAATAGGTAAGGTACTCGTAAGCGTCGGCTTCATTAACATTGTTTTCGAAGTCAAGGAAATCAACGTCTCGATAATTAGCTTTAATTCTCATCCAGTAAAAATAGTCGATCAAACTAAATTCATTAGGCATTAACTCTGAAGCTTTCTTCACCCTTGCAGCAAGAGTACGATAATTCGAAATATGATTATCTTGTTTCCAATCAATTTCAATATATTCCGCAAGTTTCTTTCTGACTGAATCACTGCAAGCTGTAGTGCTATGATAGTTGGCACTAATCGTAGATCCAACTCGCGCAACAAAGTTACTTGCAGTACCCCAATCAATAATAGTAGCCAAGTCTGTCGAGTAAGTACCGGAGAATGATATTTCTTGGTTTTTCAAATGATCTTTAATTGACTTTCTTACTTTAGTGTGACCTCCTTTACTGAAGCCAACCCTTGAGTTATTCAATAGGTACAAAAACACTGATTCAAGATAATAAAGACGGTAGTAGCATTTTACTGGTATCCAAGGTGAAGCGACTTGCGCATACGCTTTTTCTCGGTCGCACGCATCTTTTTCGCCATTGATACTTATTTTTGTGATTTCACTAAGTTTTTCAAATTTAGCAAATATAGCTGTGTCTAAAACTGAATTTGCAACAATGTTTGTGTTAATTGCAAGGCCATCTGTTAGTCGTGCCATGCACTTGATATAGTTCAGGTGGGTTTTAAAAGTTACACTCAGCGAGTTTGCGCCTGGGCTGTAAACTATTCTAAATGGCATATATTTTTAAGAAATAATTATTTTCCGTTGCTTAGTATTTAATACTCCTTCTTCGGATCGAGGTTTACCAGCTTCAATAACGTACTACGATATTTTTCTATATCTAATACTAGAACCCTCACCAATGCGTTCGACCTTCCTCATATTGAGAAGTTTGTTTACAGCTTGATTGACAGTTGGGCGAGCAACATGAGCATGTTCAGCTATTTCGTTTGGTGAAGCAGTCTCTGTTGATTGCAAATATTCCCATACGGCCAATTGCTTTGGAGAAAGTATACTTTCAACTTTTTCTTGCGTGATGAGATTTAAGGCAATTTGAGACTGCTGCAATACTATTCCTAAGAAAAAATCCAACCAAGGAGTAAGATTTTCCGCTTTAGTTCTAAATGTCTTTTGGCTGGACCGCAACGCCATATAGTATTCAGGTTTCTTGTCTTCGATTAACTTCTCGTGAGAAACATACGGCATGTAGCCATAGCCTTCTTTCAAGAGAAGGAGATTGGTCAAGATCCGGGAAAGTCGACCATTACCGTCTTCAAAAGGGTGGATATGTAAAAACTCTACAATAAAGTTACCTAGGATTAGTAATGGGTGATAAGTTTTTGCTTGCAAGGATTCTTTCGTCCAATCAACTAATTCGGCCATTCCCTTGGGAGTTAAATAGGCACGAGTGGTATCAAATAATATACCCACATCTCGACCTTGGGCATCAATCATTCGCACCTGATTCTCACGGCTTTTGTATTTTCCTCGATGTGGAATATCTTTTTGTACATACTTAAGCATCTCTTGGTGAAAATGTTTAATCGTACTTTCGCTAAGCTTTAAACTATCCCAAGCATCGAAAACGTTCTGTAATAATTCAAAGTATCCTTTTACTTCTTGTTCGTCGCGGTCAGCAAATTTTTCTATAGCAATTCCGCGCATGAGTTTTTCTACGTCTTCATCTGACAGACTCGATCCCTCGATACGCGTGGAAGCTCCTGTAGATGTGACTAATACTGATCTTTTTAATCTGCTCAAATATTGCGGACTGAGATTAGTTCCGGCCGTCCAACGACCCTTCAGCTCTTCAATCTGCGTTATTTTTGCCCAAATCTGATTGGGAATTCGGTTTAATCTGGAGTCAAAACGGCTTACATTTGCCATATATAAGATTATATAAGGTTGTATAAGACATGTCAATTGCTCCTTCGTATGCTCATTTTCTTATAAACATCACGTTTGTAAGCGGCTCAGCTTGAAGGGTGTGTTGTAAGTGTAAGGTTTCTCTTGCAAAATAGTTTAGACGTTGAGCACCAACATTCTTCGTGATCGTTTTAATGCCGATGTGACGTTTTTGAAGAAGTCCAATGGTTGCCATCCGGTGCCAAAACCATGTCCCCAGTCTCTCTCACTGCCATGCCACCACTAGGTCACGTCGTCCGAGAAAGCTGAATATTTCTCTAATCCAATCCGATCTGCACTACTACTCGCTGTGTCGAGTTAGGCTCCCTGTAAGCTTTTTGACGAAATAATAGCAAATTTGCCAAAAAAAGTTTAAGATTTGATCTTGGTGTAAGCTTTTTGACGAAATAATAGCAAATTTGCCAAAAAAAGTTTAAGATTTGATCTTGGATCTTATATTAATTGTGGTAAACCCTTGTTAATTTCTTCGTAAATCTTACA
>OBEQ011936455.1_pt1 | contig 17169 bp, 25 predicted proteins | sample 1670901 | NCBI WGS metagenome assembly OBEQ01 (sample SAMEA104232315, study PRJEB22302) | groundwater metagenome | biome: forest; feature: aquifer; material: groundwater | place: USA | collected 2011-08-07 | depth 5.4 m
TCATTTCCTGCAGTATCAACTGATGCATTAGCAAATTATTATCGAACAATGCCTCCAAAATTTGCAATTGTCTCATTAAAATCAGAATATGTTTCAGCATTTGAGCAAGAGAATATTGGCGTTGTCTATCGAGGATTAATTCCTGCTGCTATTATTTATGGCACTGAAAATTTTGCAGTTTCTACAACAATGCGGCTTTGGAATCGTGGATTTATGCAGCGATATTTACAGCCAAATGTATTTGCAATAATAATTAATCATGATAAGGAAGTATTGGGAAAAATCTATGATACAATTAATGTACGTGGTGCAATTGGAGAACAGGTTGTAGAGAATAATGTGTTTACTGCTTTAGTATTGCCGCAAGAATTGGATTATTTGAAAACTGATTATAAACATATTGCGGAATTGTATCAAGAGAAAATACCTGCAAATAAAATCAGACAAATGGGAGAAAGTGTAAAACGAGCAGCATTGCAGTGGAATAATTATGTTTCTTGAAGAAATCATTAGTTTAATTGCAAAATAATTATTTTGATCTATTTTTTATTAATTGTTTAATTATTTGCACTTACATAATAAGTTCCTGCCAAATATTTTTCTTTTGAATATTTTTCAGGTGCGTAGAGTTCATTGCCGTAAAAACTGTCTGCATATTTCTCATCAACGTATAATTCATCTCCTTTTTTGATCAATTGTGTATTTTGTCCTGTAGCTTTGGGAGAAGATGCAGTATTTGCAGGGATGATATATTGTTGCGATTGCTGCAATTGCATTGCAAATGATGGCTGCTGTTGTGATTGTACTGCTTGATTTGTTGGTAGAATCAATAATAATAAGACTATATCAGCAAATATAAAAAGTAAGATGACAAAGATAATGCTTATTTTTTTCATAAATTTTAGAAACTTGTTTTGTTATTTAAAGCTTTTTAAAATAATGTTTTTTTTAGATTATTTTTTTAGAAATTTGTTATCTTTAAGTTATTACTTTGATAATGCTGAACTATTATTATTATATTATTTAACTCTTTTGTTAACTGTTTGTATTAATTGTTTTTACAAGATTAAAGATTTTGTTTTGGAAATCGCTGCATACGCCATTGCAAACAACTACATCGTTCCATTGGTCTTTAATATTTACATTGCCATTTTCTTTGATTAATCTGTTTGTATTTGTTAATGAGTCTGAGAATATTACTAAGTTTTGGCTGTTCCATAAATTTGCAGTTTCTATTACTCCATGGATCATGATACTATTTTTATTGTCTAAGTTTGCAGAAGTAATTGTGTCGATTACTTGCAAATATGCTGGATCTGGGCAATTGCCTTGATAAACACAGCCAACGACATTTTTTTGCCAGCTGTTTAATATTGTGTTATCATTGTTTTCATCAATATATCGATTAACTAATGTGACAAGTTCTGCGATTCTTATTGTGTCTTTATTTTTTGATGCTGTTTTTAATTCAATAAGATTGTTGATCGTATCTTTGCTTGAGACTGTGCTTGTTGCACTGGTTGTACTTTTTCCTGTTAATTTATCAACAATTGAATTGCCATTTTTATCTTTTAATGGCAAATTTGCAAGGATTCCTCCTGCTGGTTTGTCTGCTTCATTATTATTGCCTGAAGAACTTTTAACGACATTTCCAGTAATTGCTGGATTATATACTTTAACCATAAGAACAACAGTCGTGAGAATAAAAATCACAATAATCGCAACCAAAACTTTGATAATGTTATTATTTTCCATTGTTTTGATTAAAACTTAGTGTGAAGAAATATATAAAGCTATCGGATTTGTATTTTTGAGTTCACTTCGTTCACTCAGAAAATACAATTAGTTTAAAATATCCGGTTTAAAACATGACTTTACTCGTGGGAGTTTGTGGTGCAAGATTATTTTCGTACAATGTGCACAGAAACAGATTCTAATTGATTTTTGAAATCCATTGGTTTTTTGGTTACAATTATTTCTACTTTTTTTATTTTTGGTATTGCTCTTTTTGATTTTGAATCTCTTAATAAAATCAGTTGGGCACATTCTTCGGCAACTGTTTCAATCAGATTGTATTGATTGTTTTCAATTTTTTGTTTTATTTCTTTTGGAATTGCTGCATAATCTATTGTGTCGTTAAGATTTTCAGTTTGCGCTGCTTTTTTTGTTTGCGTGTGAATAATTACGTCGATTACAAGCTGCTGTTTTTTTTGCTTTTCATTTTGGTTTACACCAATGATTGTGTTTATTTTTAATTTATTGATTTTGATGAGATCCATATTTTTGTTAGTATTGTTGCTGTATTTATAGTTTGTTACTTTTTTTTCTTTTTATTGTTTTTTTATATTTAGAGAACTTTGCAAAATACTCGCTTTCGCTCGGGTTATTGCCAAGTTCGTATTTTAATTGTTTGTTTTAAGGAAAAAATTCCTATTGTAATTCCCTTTTTTCTGGATTCATTAATTGAAAAATGCTCACAATTAGGCAATAACTATAATCTTGCAAAGTTCTCTTTACTTGCATTATCTACTTTTCAAGGATTACATACATTTATTAGTTCTTCTGATTGTAATCTCTCAAAAGAGGGGTATTCGTGATGAATTATTTACTGATGATAGCAATTGTTTTATTAGTTCCTACTATTATTGTTCATTTTACGAAACGGCATTTTCATCATACATTATTATTTATTCTTCTTGCAGGTTTAGCAAGCAATCGGTTATTGTCTTTGTTTCAAATAACAGTGCCTGAAGAAATTGGAAAAATACTTGTGACGATTGCAATGATTATTCTGCTTTTCGAAGTGTTTGCGCAGATTAAAATTAAGGAATATGGCAGTTTTTATGCAACTGCGTTTAAAATTAATTTTATTACTATTATCGTCAGTAGTTTTGTTCTGATGTTTGCAATTAAATATTTGTTTCATCTTCAAAATATATTCACAGCATTGATTGCAGCAATTTTATTGACAGTTACTTCATATTCATTATTTTTATCACAGGATCGAAAATGGTTTGTGACAAAAATTAGTTCTTATCTTGAAACAGAGGGTGTTTTATCACCAGCATTAGCATTGGCTTTGGTCTTTTTATTCACTGCGATTGCTCTTCATGTGCAATTTGGCGATAATAATGTTGTTCTTGGCGTACCATATCTTTTATTTTTTATTAAATTGGTAATTGGTATTGGTACGGGAATTGTAATTGGTATCATTGTCTCAAAATATTTTGCTTCTCTTTTAAAAAGCAAATTTTTATTTGTTTTTCTTCTTGGTGTTATTATCAGTACTTATTTGCTTGCTGAAGCATTGCAAGGATCAGGAATAATTGCAAGCATTATTATGGCATTATTTTTTGGCAATGTCTATTTGAAGCATAAAGAAGATCATTTGCAATTTACTACGATTTATAACAATCTCTTGTATATCTTTTTATTTTTCTTAATCTCTTTTTTCGTAACAATGCCTTATGATTTTTTATTTTATCTTAAAGCAATTGTTGTGTTTTTGCTTTATTTGTTCATTCGAATCATCGTTTGCGTTTTATTCTTGCCAAGCGATTATGCAATGAAAACTCGATTTTTGATCGCTTGCATTATGCCAAAAGAGTTGGAAGTTGTTATTGCATTGCTTTATCTTTTTTTAACGACAACAATTGTTGGTATGAGTACTGTTGTTAGTTTATTGCTTCCTGTTATTATTTTAAGCATTGTTGTGAGTATTGCTGCATTGCAGATGAGCAAGGCGCATATTAAGGTTTAGATAAATTACAATTTAGAATATGGCTTAGTAAGGTTAGTCTCAAAGTCTAGGAAAACATTTATAAATCAGCTGTTTTTCGTAAGAGTAAATGCAGGGAAGCAGAAAGATATTGCTCGATACGAATTTTTTGCTCATACCTGAAGTATTGCATATTGATATTTTTGAAGAGCTGAAAAGAATCTGTCATTTTCCTTATACGCTCTTTATATTGGATAAAACTGTAGCAGAACTGCAGGTAATCGTTGGCAGGAGCAAAGGGAAGGATAAACGAGCTGCTGGCGTTGCAATAGAACTTATTAAGTTGAATAATATTCAGATTATTGATACAACAATGTATCCTCCTGAGGATTATGTCGATAGTATTTTAAAGCAATTAGCTGATGAATATATCATTGCAACACAAGATCGTGATATTCAAAAGAAATGCAAACAGTATATTATTGTACGGCAATTGCATTATTTGCAATTGAAAAATGATACTGATTATTAAATGTATAAGATTTATAAGATATGAGTGAGGGATAAAATATGTTTTATCGAACAAAATTAAAAGATAACATTCGTGTACCACCAGCTTCTTTTAATGCTGATTTAAAATTATCAATTATCGGTGAAATTAAAAAAAAGTATGATGGTTATATTTCAAAAGATTTAGGAATTGTCATTGATATTTCAGATGTTGGAGAAATTAGCCAAGGAATTATTATTCATGGTGATGGAGCAACATTTCATCAAGTGGCATTTGACGCAATTGTGTACAAGCCAGAATTACAAGAAGTTGTGTATGGTAAGGTAAAAGATATTGCAGATTTTGGTGCGTTTATGAATATCGGTCCAATCGACGGTATGATTCACATTTCTCAAACAATGGATGATTTTGTTTCATTTACAAAAGATAAAACATTAGCTGGAAAAGAAACAAAAAGATTTATCAAAGTAGGAGATTTATGCAAAGCTAGAATTATTGCAATCAGTTTCAAAGAATTATCAAATCCAAAATTAGGATTGACAATGCGTCAGCATGGTCTTGGAAAACTTGAATGGGAAAAAGAAGTTCCTGTTGAAAAAAAAGTAGAAGCTGAGAAACCTGTAAAGAAAGAAAAGAAGTAAAAAGGTAAACACTATGTCAAAAAAACAAATCTGTAAACGATGCAAATTATTTGTTGAAGAACAAACTTGTCCTCTCTGTAAAGACAGCAATTTTTCAAGTGGCTGGCAAGGAAGAATCATGGTACTTGATGGGACAAAATCATTTGTTGCAAAACAAGTGAATATGACTCATAATGGCGAATATGCTATTAAGGTTAAGTAAATTTATTTATTAAATTGATTATAGATAATAATTAAATATTAAGATTAAATATTAATAAATTACGAAGGTGCTCACATATGGATTTAGAAATAAAGAAAAGACAAGAAACACCATTATTATCACGGGTTCGAATTAATGCTACATTAATGTATGAAGGAATGACTCCTTCACGACAAGATGTTCGAAAAGCATTAGCTGACAAATTAAAAGTTGATCAACAATTGGTTGTTATTAAGCATATTTTTACAAAATTTGGCGCAGCGCAAGCAAAAGTAATTGCTCATGTTTATGAAACAAAAGAAGTTGTTGATACATTAGAACATGAAAATTTGTTAAACAAACATTTATCAAAAGAAGATCAAAAGAGAATCAAAGAAGAAAAGCAAAAAGCAGCGCAAGAAGCAGCAGCTAATAAACAGCAGAAGTAAGCGGTGAATCATAATGGCAGAAAAGAAAGTTGAAAAAAAAGCACCAGTTGCAAAAAAGAAGAAAACAAGCAAAGTAAATAATAATTACAAAGTTTCCGGCGATAAATTAGAACGAAAAAATAAGTTTTGTCCTAAATGCGGAGCTGGCGTATTTTTAGCACAGCATAAAAATAGATTAACGTGTGGAAAATGCAATTATATGGAAAAAATATAATCATTTAAAATAATTTATTTCATAAATTATTTTATCATTCTTTTTATTCAAAAAAAATGGGTTTAATACCCCATAGTTTGCTGCGACCAATTTTTAAGAGTAAAAATCCATTCATGTTATTAAATGCCCCGCAGCTTGCTGCGATTGGGATTTTTACTTTTAATTAGAACAAATTTATTTTCTTGGCTGTTCTGGTATTATAATCCATGCAATGATATATGCAATAATTCCTAAACCCATAGAAAGTAATGTGAGAATTACCCAAACTAATCGTACGACAACTGGATCAATTTCAAAATAGTCTGCAATTCCTGAACAAACACCGCCAAAGACTTTGTTTGTTGTGTTTCTGTATAAGTGTTTTATTTGTTTTGCCATTGTTGTTTATTAATTAAGATAATTAATAAATGTTTCGGTGATACTGGAATTAACGATTAGATTTAAATAGCTATTTGACTATTGGTTAAAACAAATGAAAAATCTAACTAATCTTGATTATGTTGAAATTTATGCTCAAAAGTTAAGAGAAGATAATACATTATTTGTTCAGCAAAAAATGCTTATTGAATCACAAATGAAAAGTAGTTCTTCATTATTTTAGCGGATGTTTGAAGGGAAAGATTTTAAAGAAAATGCACGGATTTATCTGAAGGGTATTAAATTAATTTGATTAATGTTAATCTATTTGATTCTTATCTTTTATTATTATAATCGTGTATTTTCTCTTCTCATAAATAAGCGCAATGTCCATTCGTACATTATTCTGAGTTTATTCTTTACGCCAATAATTTTAAATAAATAGATTGTTCTCCAAAGAAACCAAGCAAAAAGACCTTTGAAGTGGAATCCTTTGATGTCAGCAATTGCATACCGCTGGCCAATTGAAACAAGAAACCCTGCTTCACTAAAATGAAACTCTGTTAATTCTCTTTTTTCAATGAGATTTTTAATGTTTATTGCAGCAATTTTTGCTTCTTTTGTTGCTGCTTGCGCAGTTTGCGGCACTGGTTTTGTTTCATTTTTATTGAAAAATAATGCGCAATCGCCGATGACAAACACATTGTTGATTATTTGTATTGCATTATCTTTTTCGTTTCTTTTTTCTAACTGTAGGTATTGATTTACATGAAAGAATCCACGTTCGTCAGCAATCGTTGGAATGGTTTTAATTTTATTTGGTTTGACTCCTGCTGACCATATTTTGGTATAGCTTTCAATTTTTGTTTTGTCTGCAAAGTAAATTGCATTTTCATCCATGCTGGTGCAGGCACAATTGAGCTGTATTTTTATTCCTTTTTTCTGCAATGTTGCAGCTGCAGCATCGCTGCATTTTTGGTCAAGCATTGAAAGTATTCTTGAATCTCGCTGGATTAAGTATATGTTAATGTTTTCTTTTTTAATGCTATTAAACTGCTTAATATTATTCTCAATAAATTCAGTTAATTCTGCGGTGATCTCAACTCCTGTTGGTCCACCACCACAGACAACAAAATTGAGCAATCTTTTGATTTCTTCTTGGTTTATTTTATTGCTATTAGTATTTTTTTGATTTATTTCCTCACTTTTTTGTTTATTATTTTGATTATTATTCTCATTATTATTATTTTGTTTTGCAAGCATTTCAGCGTGTTCGAGGCAGTCAATTACTTTATTTTTAATATTTCGTGCATCTTCGATATTTTTTAATTGCAGTGCATATTTATCTGCACCTGAAATATTAAAAAAATTATTTGTTGCGCCGATTGCGATTACTAAATAATCATAGTAGAGGCAAACGTTATTTGTACTAATCATCTTTTGTTCAAAATTAATCTCTGTAACTTCTGCTTTTAAAAAATGAAAGTTTTGAGCATACAAAATATCACGAATTGATTCTGTGATGTGGTATCTGTTTAATCCCCCTGTTGCAACTTCGTGGAGCATTGGAGTGAATAAGAAATAATTCTCTTTGTTTATCAGAGTAATTTCAATTTCTTTGTTATTTTTGAATTGCTTTAGAAGGTGTTTTGCAGTGTATATTCCTCCAAAACCACCACCGATGATGACTATTTTTGTTGACATTTTGTTATTTTATCTGTTAGGATTTAAGAATGTTGCGTTTCGTTTTTTTTGAATTCGCTTGGTTCATTCAGAAATTATTATAATCATGACTATGACTAAGGTTTAGGATAAGGATCTTCTGTTCTTCCATAAATTGCTGGCAAACTCAGATCTAAGTATGCAATCCACTCCCTGTCACCTAGAGAATAATGCCACCATTCTGCAGGATAATTTACAAAACTATTTTTGAGCATAGTTTCAAGTAAAAGATTTCTATTTTGTTTTTGTTGATTACTTAATCCAACTGCATTTGTATAAATTAACGGGTTATCAAATTCAGCATATTTTGTGCCCATGTCTAATTCTATTCCATTTTTATCAACAATAGTCAAATCAATTGCAGCTCCTGTGCTGTGCGGCGGAGGTGTTTGCAAATTCCATGAAGATGGGAAAATATAAAAAAATGCTTCTGCTCTTGTTTTCTCCTCGTTCCAATGAGGATTTTTTGCTTGCAAATCATTGTAAACAGTATCAAACCATTTTTGCTGAAGTTCTATCGGTCGGAATGCATCAAAGAATTTTAATTTATAAGGATATATCTGACTAGCAACTGCAGATAATTGCTCAGCAATTGTTTTTCTTACGTACAATGTTTCATCTGCAAATCTTTGACGCATTTCAGTCATAGAAATTATTGCTTCATTTACATAATCAACAATATTTACTAATTGTTCGTCACACTCTTCAATAAAAATAGTATTGAGCTTTGCTTCTCCAATAATATCTTCTTTTTGTCGGAGTAGCATTTTTCTCAATTCATTCTCTTGCATTCTCTTTAAGAGTTGAATATAATCTTGACTAATCATTTTCTTCACCAGAAAATTCTTTTTTGCAGGCTTCTTTCACTATTGCTTTAGCAAGAATATCAATAGTATCAATTGCATCTGCGTTTTTTATAAGAAGCGGCAGTTCTGTGCAGCCTAGAATAATTTTTTCACAACCTATATTTTTGAATCGAGCTATTAACTCTTGCAGAAAATCAATGTCTGCTTGGTATTTATTCCCAGCAAGAATATTCATGATGATATTAGTAATTGCTTTTTGTTTTTTAATTTCTGGAACAAGTAATTGTACCTCTTTTAATACTGCTCCATAAATATTTGTTTGGATGGTCATTTCAGTTGCTAAAATTCCAATTTTCTGAAATTTATTTTCTATCACTTCAGCTGCAGTTTTTTGGAGTAGATTAAGAATTGGAATTCTTACTGCATTTTGCATTTGAGAAAAAAAATAATTGATAGTATTGCAGGGAATTGCAATAAAATCAGCACCAGCATTTTCCAATTTTTTAACTCCAGCAATCAGCATCTGTTCTACTTCCATATTATCAATAATTTCAACAACATCTGGGATAGGAAGATTTACAATAATTATCTCTGGAAAATCATCATCATATTTTGCTCCAAATTGCTGTTGAAAAATACGAATAATCCTCAGATAAAGCTCTGCTGTTGCTTCTGGTCCCATTCCGCCAAGTATTCCGATGGTTTTGTATTTCATTTTTAACCACCAAATAAATCACTAATGAAAGCACTCATTCTTAATTGGCTTTTAATTCGTATGGCGCATTCTTCCAACGATTCCCCATTATTTCGAAATGGTTTTAAATAAGAGGAGACAAAGTTTCTATATTCTTGATTTATCCCGAGCATTTTATCAACTTCATTTATCCTGAGAATTTCAGCAATATCAGAATCTGTAGAAGTTGTCCAAATAACATCTCTATTATCAGTCAAATACCCAGGTTTTCTTGGACCATAGGAACAGCGTATTGTTCGATAGGGTGTAACTGTTGCTATTTTACTCGATTGATAGGCTTCAAAATATTTTAGTATTGCTTTATCAAAAAATTCTTCGCTCATTGGTCCGAACTTTGTTCTGCAGCCATAGTCTATATCTAAGAAAATTGTTTCAGCAATTTCTAATGGAAGATATAGTTTACTTGCTGGATTCAGACTCTTAGGATTAATTTTTGCAACTAAATCAGGATTTTCTCTTTCAAGTTTTTTTACAAATTCAATTGCTCTACTAAGACCTACTTTATAATTTGCTCTCACAAAAATACTTGGACCGAAACCTTCAGCAATAAAAGCTTTATTTTCTAAATCTCCATCACTCGATTTATCGAGTTGGGAAACTTTAATTAACGCATTAAGATAGAGTCTACGAACATAACAATTTTCTCTGATATCACTACGATTAGGCTCGTCTAATTCTGTAACAATTACATCTAATATCTGCTCGGCAGTTGGTTTATCTCCTAATTTCTTTATTCTCTTATTGGGAATTCTATTGACAATATAATAATTGCTTGCATCATAAATAATGGGTGTTGCTCCAGTATTTCGCTGAATTATTTTCATCCAAGTGAAAAAATTAAGCATATCTAATCGCTCACCTTTACTAGCAAGATCAGGATTGTAGCCAAATCCCATAAAAAATGATTTTGGAATTTGCTGAGCAGCATCTATTCCATCATTCCTGTCATCTTTATTATCTATTTTTTGTTGAGTAAGAGTTAATCTTTCAATGAAGACCTTGACTGATTATATCTAAAAAAGCAATTCCATTGCTTGCTGATGCACTATCAACTCTATTATTTAACACTCTATCATTTAAATTTCCGTTCATTTTCTCATTCCTCATACATTTTATTCAATTTTTTCATAACTTTCTGCAGCGCTTCTTACGCCAAATAATTTTCTGACTCGATCAAAATACCATCCCATAAAAGGTGATAGTGCAGGAGAAAATTCTGCTAAATATTTCATTCCTTTAACTGCTTCATCTAAATTAAATTTCCATTCAGAGAAGAATGATGCAATTGTAAGTGATACTCCGTATAATGGAACTACTGCTGTATTAAAGCAAAATAATTCAGTAAAATATTGTTTAAATCGAGAACTTTGCTTTGTTGTTTTAAATTGTGAATAAATAATATTTCTATATTTTCCAATAATTCCAGCAGTTATTGTTGAAGAAGAAACATTAAATAATCTTGAATAAAGTACACCCATTAAATCTAATCCTGCAGTAATATCAAAAAGTGTTCCAACTGAAAGAGAATAGGTTAGACCTGCAAGAGTATCCACTTTGAATCTCTTTGCTGAATCTTTAGAAGTATTAATCTCTGTATTAATTGAAGAATCGACTATCTCTGTGAAGGCAACCAGCAGTATTTCTGCCAGAAACTATTCTTTCTGCTCCATTTTGATAGTTGTTATTATCGTTACTATTTTGTTTATTTTTGTCTTGGTTATTCTCATCCATTATAATCACATAATCTTTAGAAGAACAAAAGGGTATAACTAATTTTACCCGTAATAGTACGGTATATCTATTTTGTAATATTATTTTAATTATTTAATTATTGTAAGAATTTATTATTACCATGCTTCTATTTTTAATTCAGGTATGTTCATAAAATCTTTCTTATTTTTGGTAATTAATATCAGGTCATGAGCAATTGCGATGCTTGCTATCATTAAGTCAGCTTCTTGTGTTGGTTTTCCTTTTTTTTGTAAGTATGCGTAAAGTTTTCCATAAATCAGGCAAGCATTTTCATCGAATTGGATAAAATGTATACTTGTTTTAAATTGATTAATGAACTATAATGACTCTTGTGTTTTATTTGAAAGAAAAGCTCCTTTGTATAATTCACATAATACGATTGGTGTTATAAATAACGTATCATTTTGGATTTTTTCAAAATTCAATTTAATAATGCTATTTCCACGAAAAATATCTGCAATTATATTTGTATCAAGACAGTAATTCACTTACATCCCTTGTTTTAAATTTTTTTCGATCTTCATTTAATATTGTTTCAATACGATTTAATTCTTCTATGCCACCAGGCCATTTTCCAAAGAATTTAGTAATTGGCATTTTCGTTTTTTTGTCAGTTAATCGTATTACTACATCAGAAAAAGACTCACTGTCTGCTTTTATTGCTTTCATCTTTTTGTATGCTTTATCAGATAATGATATAACTTTAGTCATATGTATGCATATGTGCATACATATATAAAGATCTTTCTTTTTTCAATTATTTATTTTCATTATCTTTTTCTTTTAGAAATTCTTTAGCACAACTTTTTCTGCTTTTCGCAAATGCTCTCGATAGGTTGATAAAGAAATATTCATCATTTTTGCAAGCATTCGTAATTCAATTTGTCGTGGGAATTCATAATAGCCTTGCTGCTGCGCTAAACGCAATGCTTTTTCTTGCAGTGGTGTCATGAGTGGCATTATGTGGGGAAAATAAACATCTCTCAATTTTGTTTTTACAATCTTGATTAATTTGAATGATTCCAATCCTTCTGTGTATTTTTTAATCTGCTCGATAAACTGAATCAATGATTCTTTTTTCCATGAACCTATTTCCCAATGTTCAACTCCCTTTGTGTCAACAAATACTGGTTTTAAATGAAATACTTTTTTCAAGTAAGATTGCGTAGGCATTTCTCCTGAAGCTTTTGTTTTATAGGTGAAAAAAATGGTATCATTTTCTGCTTCAAGGTTTTCAATTCTTTTGTCTTTTTTGAGGTCGGCAATAAATTTTTCTTTATTCTTTTCTTCTCCAGCTAATTTTTCAAAATGAAAATAATATAAATTGCCTTTTTCTTCATAGAAATCAAGCGGGTAGCCTACAGAAGTGCATTGAAATTTTGCGCAGCGCTTGCCGATAACACAATTATGTTTTAATTCAATTTTTGCAATCCACATAATTGTACAGCAGTAAATTGTCTATATAAACATTTTCTTTGTATGATTCTACTTATAAAGAGTAACATTTATATAACTCTCTTTTTTCTCTGATGATATGGTCAGTTTAGAAGCAAAGATTAATCTGTTAGATGCAAAGGATGTATTAACTGCAAAAGCAAAAGTTTCTACTTTTTCACAGCTTTGTGATTTTCTACGATCTTCACCTGTTGCGTTGATTACTTTTTGTGATGCTGAGAAAATAGTTTTAGAAAATTCATTTTTTGATACTACAACTCGCTATCCAAAAAGGGATGCAATGATTATAGCAGGAGCTACTCTTGGGGAAATGAATAAATCATTTGCTATTTCACGTGCTGGCATTCATCATTATATTATTTTATCAGGTCAATATGGTCATTGGCGGAAAGCAGTTATAGAAAAACAAAAATTAAGTGAAGATTATCTGCATAAAAAAAGAGAATTATTTGTTAATAATCTTGTACAATTACTCTATCAAAAAGCAAGTAGGGGGAGTTTTGTCGAGCAAATGGCGTATCAATATAGGGTTATAAATCCTTCAACATCAATTTCTTTTGAACAACTGATTCGTATTTATAATGCATATGAACAATTAAACAAACCTAATCAACATCCATCTTCTGTAGCGTTAAGTAAACACGCTGAAATAAGTTATAAAACTTGTCTTAAAGCAATAAGGTTAGTTGGTTTACAATGTGAGCGTGAGATAAAACCGAGAAAGAGAATTCTTGGTTATAGAACGCAAGCTATTTCACGTGCAATTAATTTAGGATTATCAAATAAAGATATTGCTTATTTCCTTGCAATTCCTCTTGGTACTGTGCCTTATTATGTTAAAACATTTGAAAAGAGTCACATTGAAACTCTTTTTATTTCAAAAAAAAGGCAGATTAATTACAGCATGGCAAGCATTGTTTATGAGTTTTTAGATGGCGGATTGACAAGGACTGAAATTAGTGAAGGCTGTAATTTTAATAAAAAGAGGGTTATTTATTTACAGCAGAATAGAAATTGGATTGAATCAAAAATAATTTCTGTTCTTCAGCAGTTGTATGATAATCCACATCTAGAAAAACCGTATAGAATTACTCTGAAGAATTAATCTCAAAGATAATTAAAGAAAAATCAATAAAAAAATAAAAAAAATAAACTCTCAAAAAAGATTTTATCGTCCTCGAGACATTTTCGCTCGTGAAACGTCTCCTTGTTTGTCAACGAAGTATAAGAATCCTTTTTCTTTTTTAACTCCGCATTTTGCGACAGCTTCGATTTTTGCTTTTCCTTTTTTCTTTCCTCGTGCCATTTTAGCTCGTGAAATGTTTCCTTTTTTGTCTACAAAATAAAGAAATCCTTCTTGTCTTTTAACTCCTACTTTACATACTTTTTGTGCGATACGAATCACCTCAACCTTTTTAATAATGACAATTATGTCATTTAAATCATTTTCTTAACTCCCTAATATATAAATGTTTTGAAATTGAGACGGAAAATTGTAATAATGATATAATTACTGTAAGCTTCCTATTAAATAGCAACTTCCGCAAACAACTATAAGGCTTTTTTCATTCTTATTATCTTGTATTAATTGTTTTGCGTATGCAAGAGCCTCATTTGGTTCATTTATTAAATAATAATCTTTGCTAAGATGGGGGATTAATTCTTCTGGGTAAAGTGCTCTTTCGAGAGGGGGTTGTGTGAGGATAATGCAATCGGCAGTTTTATTTATTTCAGCAATCATTTCTTCGTATTGCTTGTCTTTCATGACACCAAAGATGATGATTATTTTTTTGAATTGTTTTTCTTTTCTCAAAATTTCAATTTCTTTCATTAAGCAGTTTATTCCTGCTGGATTGTGTGCGCAATCGAGTATGATGTTCTCTGCGATAAATTGCATTCTCCCTGGCCATTTGACGTTCATTAATCCTTTGTTGATTGTTTCACTATCAATTATTATTTCATTTTCTTTTATTGCTGCTATTGCTTGTATTGCTATTTTTGCAAGTAATGCATTTTCTTTTTGGAATTCACCATATAAATTAGTTTTTATTGATTCTTTTATATTTTCATTTACGTTTTTATCCTGAGAAATAATTGTTGTGTTTTTTTCATCTGCTTTTTTTTGCAGTATTGTATATATAGGATCTTCTGGTTTAATGCCTGTAATGAGAAGTGAGTTCTGTTTAATAATTCCTGCTTTTTCTTTTGCAATTTTTTCTCGTGTATTTCCAAGGTAATGCAGGTGATCAAGTTCGATTGTTGTAATGATGCTTACAAGAGTGTTTTCAATTACATTTGTTGCGTCGTATTCCCCTCCTAATCCGACTTCAAGAATGATAAAGTCAACATTTTTTTCATGGAAATAGAGAAATGCAATTGCAGTAATTATCTCAAAAAAGGTTTGGTTTGTAATCAAGGGTTTTATTTTTAAATAATAGTTCACAAAATCTTCTTCTGAAATTAATTGATAATTGATTTGTATTCTTTCTCGAACGTCGTGCAGATGCGGAGAAGTGTACATGCCAACAGTATAGCCTGCTTCTTTGAGAATTGCTGTACACATTGCAGTAACACTGCCTTTTCCATTGGTGCCTGAGATATGGATGTATTTTTTGTTTTTTTCGGGATTATTTAGTTTTACAAGCAATTCTTTTATTCTTTCTAATCCTAATATAATTCCTTTTGATTCATAAGAGAAGATTTCTTGGATTATTTGTTTATATTTTTTGGTTTTAGATTCTCTGAGTTCCATAGAGAATAGAATATTATTTGCCTTAAAAAATCTTCTGAATTTTGTTTGTTTGTTTCTTCTCTTTTTCCTTTTGTATTATCAACACTATTATCGGAATCAAAGAACAAATAATCATTATCATAACAATATACATAATAATTATTCCTGGAAGAATAGTGTTTAATAATAAAAATATTGCAGTGATTGCAGTGTTGCAGGTTTCAACAATGCTTAAAGCATTGCCGACATTTTTATTCTGAAAATAATCTGCAACAAGTGAGTTGGTTACTGTTTTAAATGTATAAGAATAAGTAAACAGCAAAAAAATACCAAGTAATGTTCCCCAAAGCAATGTTTTCTCCTTGAATAAAGAGAAATAAACTAAACTGAGTGCTGCTAACCCAATGATTATTGCAATAAACATTATTTTTTCTTTGCTTTTATTATCGGAGATTCTGCCAGAAATATAGGGAATAAGCATTGGTGTAATATAGCCAATTAATGTTACATAACCAACTGCTGCTAATCCTAATTTTTGGGAAACAATAACAGCAAATGTTGCATAAAGTAAAGATCCAATTGTTCCAATTGGCAGTAAAGCTGCAATAATTAAATAAATTTTTTTTTCTTTGAAAACATGCAATAGATTCCTTTCAATTGCATTTTCAGGGAGCACTGTTTCTTTGCTTAAGAAAATAAAAATCATACTTGCAAGAATCATTATCGTGTGCATCAGCATAACAGAGAATAAACTAACTTTTTCAATTAATGCACTTGTTATTAAAATGCCAAGCACACTTCCTAAACTGAGAAAAAAATAAAAAATGCCAAGGTTTCTTCCATATTCTTTTTTATCAGATATTGTTACAATATGAAGATTTAATCCATTCCATAATGTTCCTGCACCAAGTCCTACAAGAATTGATGCAAAGTAGAGGAAAGGAATGTTTTTTGCTGCAATTGCAAGTGGGTAAAAAGCATAGCATATTGTACTGATGAGCATTGCTTTTTTTGTACCAATTTTCTTGATAAGTAATGGTGCAAAAATCATGCTGATAATAAAAATACTATAAACAATTGCCAGTGAAATAAATGCAATATTTTTATTACCATCACTGTTGTAAATTCCAGCGATAAATTGTTGTGAGGCATTGTAGCCAAAAAAAATAAATGCAAATGCAAATGAAATAAAATAAAGCTGTTTTTTATTTTGAAATGATTCTTGCAATGTTTGCAATGGTCTTTGTAGTGAACGCAATGGTTTTATGATTGATTGTTTTTTTGTATTGATCATTGTGATGCCAGCCATTGTTGCATTGCAGTTAATGCTTTTGCTCGATGGGACATTTTATTCTTTTCTTCTTTTGTTATTTCAGAAACTGCTTTTCCAATGTGTTCTGGAATGAATAATGCTTCATAGGGCATGTTTTCATTTCTTTTTTCTTTTGGCTGTTCTGCGATTGTTCCTTTCATTTCTGCAACGAAAAGTTTTGCTTTTTTATTTGGTTCGCAGTAGCCGATTGCGCAGCGGAATACTGCTTTTCTTGATTCTCCTTCTAATAATTTTAATAATCCTTTGTAACCAAGCAATTGGTACATTAATTTAGGATGCGCTCCAGGAAATTGCGGATAGGCTTCAAAGAAAATGCCTGCGTCATCAATGATTACTGTTTTGTTGTATTTTTTTGCAAAATAACTTGCATTGCCGAGTGCAGTTTGTTCAATGCTTTCATTTTTGAGCTCAATTTTGTCGTCTTCAAGCTGCTGGAGATTTATTGTCGCTTCAACAATTACTTTTGCTTCTTTGTATTTTTCAGGATTTTTTGTTACGAAATATATCTCTTTTTTTTCTCTGATTTTTTCCATTTTTTCTGAAAA
>OBEQ012315138.1_pt1 | contig 17169 bp, 14 predicted proteins | sample 1670901 | NCBI WGS metagenome assembly OBEQ01 (sample SAMEA104232315, study PRJEB22302) | groundwater metagenome | biome: forest; feature: aquifer; material: groundwater | place: USA | collected 2011-08-07 | depth 5.4 m
GACACTTCCGGCCCTCTTTCGGTCCATATAGGCCTGGGTTTTGACGTATTTCGGGACCCCTTTTTGTTTATATTTATTTACCGTAAGAAGCAAGCCCGAAGCGGCAAAGGGTTGTTAAGCGAGAGTGGCCAAGATAGGTCGCAATCCAAATGCCGGGCTCATCCAGTTCTGCGCTCGTAGCGGGAAAGCGTTCATGGAAAAGCAGCTGAAAAATACGAAAGCCCTCATCTACTGCTCCGTCTGGCCCGACGAAGGACACGAGCTTTCCCTGGAATCCCAGTCCGTGGAACTCCAAACCTATTGCTTGATGCATGGTCTGGAAGTCGTGGACATCCTTTCCGACGTGGGACCCCATGTCAAAGGCAAGCTTCGCGCCGGGATGGAGCGCCTGCTGGCGAAAGCCATGCAGGAAGGCGTCGGCCACATCGTCATCCTCGACATCGGCCGCGTGGGCCGAGACTCCCGCGAAGTCATGACCTTTCTCCGCGACACCTTCGATTCCAACCGCACCGAGATCCACGTCAGCGCCTGGAAGATCAGCACCGCCTCGGCGGAATGCGCGCGCATCATGGCCATGGCAGGGGAAATCCTCAGCCTTGACCATCCGGATCCCGTCAAGGAAATCTCCGTCCGCTCCGAGAAACTCCGCATCAAGCCGCTCTGGACCAAACTCTTCGGCATGCTCCAGGACGAACGCTACGCCGAGCTCCTGATCAAGGCCTTGTTCCAGCTGAAGGATACGGTCAAGCTCACCGAAAAGGAATACATGGCGGTACACGGAGGTTACGATCACCTCAACATGTTCCGCGCCCTGGGCTTCCGCATCAAGGGTGAAAAGACTGACAACACCAAGCTGGTGACGGATGTGCTGGTGCGTTACTGGGACAAGCTAAAGCTTCACATCAGCGCGGATTTGCACCGCATCATCGAAGGATCGGAAACCGGCGCGGTCCTATAACGCGCTTCGGCGCGACGGCCTGAACCGGCCGACCGTACTGCTCGCGATCCTTGTTTCCGCCATCCGGAATCATCACCTTTCCGCTCCTGCTTCCCTTCCTTGCTTCCTCCTTACTCTCCCGCATCCCCTCCGTCATCACGCTTGATCCGTGACTTCAGTCGCGTCCGCCTGTTTTGAGGGCCAGCCGTACTTATATATATTGGTTGCGACTATCATCCGGAAGGAAGGCTGAACATTGGCCGTTGAAGCCTCCAAAACCCTGATTATCGCTGAGAAACCCAGCGTCGCCGGCGATATCGTCAAGGCCCTCCCGGAAAAATTCGAGAAACACGACTCCTATTTCGAAGGCCCCACCTATGTGGTTTCCTTCGCCATCGGCCATCTGGTCAGCATCGCCAATCCCAAGGACATGGACGAGCGCCTCAAGGCCTGGACCCTGGACAACCTGCCCATCATACCGGAAAAATTCCAGATCGCGGCCCTGCCTAAGACAAAAACGCAGCTTTCCACCTTGGCCAAGCTGCTCCGCCGCAAGGACATCAAAGAAGTCATCAACGCCTGCGACGCCGGCCGCGAAGGCGAGCTGATCTTCCGGTATATCGTGCAATATGTCTCCGAATCGAAACCGATCAAGGCCAAGATCCGGCGCCTTTGGCTCCAAAGCATGACCAAGACCGCCATCGAAGAGGGCTTCAAGCATCTCCGCACCGATGACGACATGCAGAACCTGGCCCAGGCCGCCATGTGCCGTTCCGAAGCCGACTGGCTGGTGGGCATCAACGGGTCGCGCGCGCTCACGGGATACAAGTCCCAATGGGGCGGATTCTTCCTGACCCCTTGCGGCCGCGTACAGACGCCGACCTTGTCCATGCTGGTCAACCGCGAATGGGATCGCGAGAAGTTCATCGCCAAGGATTATTGGGAAGTGCATGGGGACTTCGCCATCGTCGGCGCTAAAGCGGATCAGGGCGAATACCAGGGACGTTGGTTCGATCCGGAATTCAAGAAGAACGATGGCGAGGATACCAAGGGCGAGAACGGCGAATCCATCAAGGACGCCGGCAAGCCGGAACGGATCTGGGACGCGGCCCGCGCCCAGTCCATCCTGGACAAATGCAAAGGCAAGCCCGCGGTGGCCACGGACACGCAGAAGCCCTCCAGCCAAGGCGCTCCATCCCTGTACGATCTGACCAGCCTGCAGCGCGAAGCCAACGCGCGCTTCGGGTTCTCGGCCAAGAACACTTTGGGGCTGGCCCAGGCCCTGTACGAACGCCATAAGGTGCTGACCTATCCGAGAACGGACAGCCGCTATTTGCCCAACGATTACCTGGCCGTGGCCAAGGAGTTGATGGAGAACCTGAAGAAATCGGACTACGGCAAGTTCGCCACCGAAGCCCTAGCCAAAGGCTACGTGCGCATGGACAAGCGCATCTTCGACGAGAGCAAGGTTTCCGATCACCATGCCATCATCCCCACCAACGTCATGCCCGGGGAATTGTCCGAGCCGGAACGCAAGATCTACCAGGCCGTGGTGCAGCGCTTCCTGGCGGTGTTCTACCCGCCCGCTCGTTACCTGAATACCTCGCGCATCACTATCGTGGAAGGCGAGCATTTCAAGACGGACGGTAAGGTCTTGGAAGAGCCCGGGTGGAAGGCCATCTACGGCATCGACAAGAAGGAAGAGGCGCTGCTTCCGGGCCTGAAGGCAGGCGCCAAGTATTTCGCCCAGGACGTGACCCTGCGCCAGGACGCCACGCGCCCGCCGCCGCGCTTGAACGAATCCACCTTGCTGTCCTTCATGGAAAGCGCGGGCAAGTACGTCGAGGACGAGGATCTGGCCGAGGCCATGAAGGAGCGCGGCCTGGGAACGCCGGCCACGCGCGCCGCCGTCATCGAAGGCCTGCTGTACGACAAGTACATCGTCCGCGAAGGCAAGGAACTGGTGCCGACCGCCAAAGGCGCGGACCTGATGCGCCTGCTCTCCGCCATCGGCATCGAAGAACTGGTCTCGCCGGAACTGACCGGCGGCTGGGAATGGAAGCTCAACCGCATCGAACGCGGCCTCTATACCCGGCCGGAATTCATGAAGGAGATCCAGGATTTCGCCCGCAACATCGTGGGCAAGATCAAAGGCTTCGACGAGGATAAGCTCAAGACCCTGGCCCCGTTCAAGAGCCCGATCGACGGGCAGAAAATGTTCGAGACCTTGACCCGCTACGAATCCGAAGACGGCGAACTCATCGTCCGCAAAGTGCTTGGCGGCCGCCAGATGACGGAAGCGGAAGTGATCGAACTCCTGGAGAAGCGCCAGATCGGCCCGCTCCAGGGCTTCCGCAGCAAGATGGGCAAGCCCTTCACCGCGGTCCTCAAGATCAACGACAAGCACAAGGTCGAATTCGTCTTCGACGACACCGCCTCCGGTCCGGACGGGCAACCGCTGGATCTGACCAAGGAAGAGGCCATCGGGGTTTCACCTACAGATGGCACCAAGGTCTACGAGACGCTGACCGGATACATATCGGAATCCCAATTGGCCGGTGACGCCAAGAAGGGACTCAAGATCAACAAGATGATCCTGGGCAAGAACCTGGATCGGGAAGTCATCAAACGCCTGCTCTCCCTGGAGCGCACGGATCTCATCAAGGGATTCCAATCCTCCAAGACGCGGCGGTTCTTCGACGCCTACCTGAAGCTTTCCAAGGAAGGGAAGATCTCGTTCGAGTTCCCGCCGCGGGAGTTCAAGGGACGGGGGAAGAAGAAGGCTGCCGCGACGGATGGCGTGGATGCGGGGATTGAGCCGACTGAGGCGCCTGCGGCGTAAAGAGCCGAAGCAGGTCTGAGGGGCCGGAAGCAAGAAAAGAAAAAGAGCGCCTAAAGCCAGCGCTCTTTTTCTTTTCTTCTCCTTGTTCCAAGGCGCGTTTCGCGCCGGGCTCCCGGCTCCCGGCCGGATGGTCCAACAACAATTGCCGTTTCAAATCCCTGCAATTAAAAATCCGGCAATCTTGCTTCAGACCGCGCAGAACTCGCACGTGAAATAGCCGCCCGTCTTATCCGACGGATCCTTGGTCTGATGATACACGTCCAGGATCACCTGGGAGCGATGGAAGTCGTTGCCGACGTAGCGGAAGAAGACCTCGCTGCGGACCTCCTTGACGGACTCCTCCAGCGCGCCTTCCACGAACAGCGAGCGCTTGTGGGTCAGGGGGCTGAGTTCTTCGCGAGGGGCGTTGGCGTAGTCCACCTTGAAGCAGGAACCTCCTCGCTTGAGCAGATGGCGCAGGTTGCGGCTGATGACGCGGTCGGTCATCAGGCCTTCGTACATGTCCTTCGGATCGAGGGTGTTCACTTCGTCCTCCGGATCCATCTCGCGCAGGCGCGCCAGCACCGTGCACACCTTCACGTCCTCGCGGTTCTTGTAGCCGTGCTTGTCGTAATAATCCTGATCCGCCGGGGCAGGGGTGAGGTTGGGGAAGACGAAGATCACGGCGTCGGCCTTGCCCTTGGGCAGGGAGAAATTGGGCAAGGAAGTCTTGACCAGGCGGATGCGCGGGCCTTTCGCGTCGAAACAAGCTTCGGCTTCCACGGGTCCGGCTTCATGCCCGGCCTTGGCCATGCGGGCGGCCGCCATGTCCAGCATCTTGCGGGAGCCGTCCAGGGCGATGATGCGGGCCTCGGGGAACCGGGATGCCAAGGCTTCCAGGAACAGGCCGCTGCCGCAGGCGTAGTCGACCAGCCATTGCACTTTGGCGTGCGCTCCTTTGACGGCGCCCTTGGCTGCGCCATTGGCGACACCCGTTGCGGTGGGCTTGCGCGCTTTGGACCGCCTAATCCGCTTATGCACATGTGCGGCGACGGCCGCGTAGGCCTTGCGGTGGGCGCCGTTGGAGGCCTGGCCTTCCCACCAATCGCCGATGGCGGTGTCGTAGGATTTGTGCCCTTTCAGGAAGAGCTTTTCGAAGTCGATGTTTTTCTTGCTCATGTGGACTCGGGAATGTGGCGGAAGCGTTCCAGGAAGGCGAGGGCCTGGACGAACTCCGGAGGCAAAGGGCTGGTGAATTCCATATGCTTGCCCGTGACCGGATGCGTGAAGCGCAGATGATGCGCGTGCAGGGCCTGGGAGGAGAAGAAGGACAACAGTTTGGTGGCGAAGGGATGATGGATGGGCTGTACGCGATCCAGGAAGGCCAGCCGCCCGCCGTAAAGCGGATCGCCGACCACGGGATGCTGCATATGCGCGAGATGCACGCGGATCTGGTGCGTCCGGCCGGTTTCCAGTTCCAGTTCGAAATAGGTCGCGAACTGGTAATAGGCTTGGGTTCGGAAATGCGTGACCGCGCGCTTGCCGTCGGCATGCACGCCCATCTTGAGCGGGTCGCGGGGATTGCGGGCGATGGGCTGATCGATCAAGCCGGAGGGCTCCGCGCATTCGCGCCAGGCCAGCGCGTGATAGATGCGCTTGATGTTGCGCGCTTCCAACTGCTGCGCCAGGTTGAGATGGGCGGCGTTGTTCTTGGCCACCACCAGCAGTCCGGAAGTATCCTTGTCCAGTCGGTGCAGGATGCCGGGGCGCAGGTTGCCGTTCACGTCCGAAAGCTTCTTGAACTTGAATGCCAGGGCGTTGGCGAGGGTGCCGCTGTGGATGCCGTTGCCGGGATGGGTCACCATGCCCTTGGGCTTGTCCACCACCAGGAGATGATCGTCCTCATAGACGATGGGGAAGGGGATGTCCTCCGGCACCAGGGTAGAGGACATGTCCGCTTCGGGCGCGGCGATCACGACCACGCCGTCGCCTTCGGCCATGGTATGGTTCTTCTTGGCGGGCTCGCCGTTGATGGTGAAGCAACCCTGTTCGATCCACTTCTGTACGCGGCTGCGCGAAGTGTCCGAAGCGCGCGCGCCGATGAAGATGTCGAAACGGATTCCGGCTTCATCCGGTCCGCAGGTCCAATAGGTACCGGCTTGGAAACTCACGGGCGATGCCTCAGTTCTGGTCGGGGGGAGGAACCGGCGAAGCCGGGGACGGTTCGGGGGAAAGAACCGGCGAGGCCGGGGATGGATCGGAGGACGGACCGGTGGGCGAGGCGTCGCCCGCGCCTGCATCGGCGTGCGATTCCGGATCCGCCTTGCAGGGGATCCAGTTGGAGATGAGGATCATGGCCACGCCCACGCATACGCAACTGTCTGCGATATTGAAGGTGGGCCAGCGCCAATGGTAGCCGGGGATGCCCACGTCGATGAAGTCCGTGACCTTCTCGAAGCGCAGCCGATCGATGAGGTTGCCGAAGGCGCCGGATAGAATCAAGGTGATGGCGGACTTCTGCCACATGTCCCCGCGCGGCAGGCGGCGGTAGAGGAAGATCAGGAATCCGATGGCGGCGGCGGAAAAGAGCACGTAGAAAATCGTCGGATTGAGCCAGGGGATCATCTCTTGGGGCCGCATCCCGAAGGCCGCGCCGGTATTGTAGATGAGGCGGAATTGCAGCCACTCCCCGATGACGTGCTTGACCTTGAAGTAGTCCGGCTCGCCGTCGGGGAAACCGAAGTTCACCCGGGACAGATGCTTGGTCCATTGATCGATGATCAAGGTGACCCCGAGCAGAACGGCAAGCCCTAAGCGGCCCAGGGTTTTGGAGGGCGAGTTTCCGTTCATGGCCGGGCTCCGGAGACGGCGCCGGATGAGCGCTGCGCCCCCGGCTGGGATGAGGCGGGAAGGCGCGCGAGACCGGCGTCCAAGCGTTTCATGGCATCGCGGAACAGCGAGCGGATCCACAGGTTGGACCAGCAGGCGAGGCTCGTCCGGCCCACGATGTCTTTCACCTGCTTGCGGGAGATCTTCAGTTTGTCCTGGCCCTGGAAGCCGTTCAGGTTCCCGCCCATCAGCACCAGATTCTCCGCGGCCATGAACAGGGGCCACAGACAGAACAGGCGCAAGCGCGGTTCCATGCGCGGGAGGAGGCAACTGTATTCCAACGCGTCTTCGAGATGGGACTTGGTCTTGGCGATCAGGCGGGCCATCAACCGGGCGCCGGCTTCGGAAGAGTGGAAGCCGGATTGCGTCAGGCCTTCCTCTTCCAAAAGGCTCAAGGGGATGAAGGAGACGTTGCGGCTGCGATCCTCCTCGATGTCCTTGAGGATGTTGGTCAACTGCAATCCCAATCCAAAGGAGACGGAAAGCGCGCGCAGCGCCTTGGCCTTTTTCTTTCCTATCAGGGGCGAATGCAAAGTGAACAGAACGCAGAGCATGTTGCCCACGGTGCCGGCCACGTAATAGCAGTAGCGATCCAGGTCTCGCATCGTCTCGATGAGAACATGTCCGGAGCGCGTGTCCGCCTGTTTGCGGGCGAAATCGATCATGCCCAGGCACATCTCATCCACGCAGCCGGAAATGGCGGTGATGACGCCTTCGGGGAAGTCCGCGAGCTGCGGCAGGATCCAATGGCAATGGTGCACGAGCAGACGATCCCAGCGTTCCGAGGCGCCCCATGCCGGCGGCAGCGAAGCGCGGAAGGCATCGAGCCGGGCCTGGCGATCGGCCCCGGGCGGGAACAGACCGCGGAACATCTGCAGCAGGCTGATCTTGGAGGCTTCGGCCAATTCTTCGTCGTCTTCCAGGGTGTCGGCCATGCGGCAAAAGAGGTAGGCGAGCAGGATCTGGCGGCGAAGACCGGCAGGGAGGACCTGGATGTTCAGGGCGAAGGTGCGGGAGGTTTTGCCCAGCATGAAGGCCGCGAATGCCTTGGGATCCTCAATGCGATCCTCGGCCATGGCCTTTTTCCACACCGCCTCGGTGCGGCCGTCGTCGGTCTTCTGCGAGATCAGGAACATGGGGGAGGGCTTATCTGGCCGAAGCGGGAGAGCATGGCCAAAAGATAAAAAAAAGTGGCATCAAGTCTCGGCTGGCCCGGCATTGTGATGTTCGGCCTCGGTTGGCCCGGTCCTACGTTGTCAGGTCTCGACGGTTTCCCGCGTGCGCACGTCCTTGCGGTACTTGCGCGAGATTTTTGCCTGATTTCCCAGAGTCTTGATGAGGGTTCCGCTTTCGTCCGCCTTGCGCAGCAGGTTCTGATGCTGATAGGCGGCGAGGCTCTTGAAGGCGGATTCCGCCATGTCCTTCCCTTCGCTTTCCAGCTTGGCGCGAAGCTCATCATGGAGGAAATAGTAGGAGTCTTCCTGTTGATGATAGCGCAGGTCCAGCCACAAGACATTGAGGCGAAGGGCCAGGAAGCCCGTCAGCAGGGCGTAGAGCACCATCCATGGGGCTTCGCTCTTGCGGGAATAGTGGCTCAGCAAAATCACCGCGGAGGCCGTAAGTCCCAGCACAAGCAAGCGGGTGACCAAAACGATTTGCAGCTTGTAGAAACCCTTCCAACGGATGGGGATGTAGATCCAGGGCTTGCCCCGCTTGAGTTTGCGCTCGAAGGAAATGGGATAGGCCACGAATTGGCACCAGGCCCAATGCATCAGCAAAAGGCCGGCAAAGACGCCCCACGCGGTATACAGATATTTGGGGTTGTAAATCATTCGGGCAAAAGCATTTCGCTTGGGTTCAATTTTAGCTTAGGGTAGTGGGCGATACAAGGGAAGACGCACCCACGGTGCCCCCTGGTTTGAATCATTTCAGAAGGTAGCTATTTCCCCTTGTCAAAATCGGCCCCAGTGCGCCCTCTTGAACCTGCTCCTCGGCCCGCTTTGCCGAATCTGTGGAGTACCCGTTGATACTATGTTGAAAACCGGCCCAGCCCCGTCCTATCGGGGCTGCCAAACATCGCTCTCAGGTCGGGCATGTTGATTATATTTTCCCCTCAGGCTAAAAAGTTTCCGGGACATGATCATGGTATTTCCGTTCGCCGCGCGCTGGAAGCGCCTGCAAAAGCAGGATCGTCGCTGCCGTTCATCCTTCCCGAACCGCGCGGAGACCGCCCTATGATGTCATCCACCACCTCGCTCCATCCCTGGACCGCCTGCCTCACCTCCCTGAAGGAAAAGCTCTCCGAGGACGTTTACGCCCAATGGATATTACCCCTCAAGGTGTTTGACCTAAGCGAGTTCCAGGTTAGTCTGGCCGTGCCCGCCAACCTGGACATGGACCAGTTGGGACGCATGTACCTGGGCCTCATCGAGCATTGCTATCAGGAGGCGAACGGCCGCGAGGTCCGCATCCAATTGCGCCGCATGCCGAGCACCGTGGCCTCTTCCATGGGCAACGCCCATCCATTCACGGGCATGCCTGTCATCGATCTCAACCCCAACTATACCTTCGAGGAGTTCGTGGTCGGCAGCAACTCCCAGTTCGCCTATTCCGCGGCCCTCGCCGTAGCCAAGGATCCGGGCGGCACCAAGTTCAACCCCCTGCTCATCTACGGCGGCGTGGGACTCGGCAAAACCCATCTTCTGCAGGCGATCGGCAACTTCGTGGTGGGGGAGAATCCCCGCAAGAAAATCCGCTACGTGACCTCCGAAGCCTTTTACCGCGAGTTCGTGGAATCCATCCAGCACAACCGCATCAACGAGTTGTCCAATTACTATCGCAATGAAGTGGACCTGCTCCTGATGGACGATGTCCAGTTCATGAGCGGTAAGGATCGCACTCAGGAAGAGTTCTTCCACATCTTCAATTCCCTGCACCAGAGCCGCAAACAGATCGTCCTCACCAGTGACGCGCCCCCGGGCGAGCTCAAGGGCCTGGAAGATCGCCTGGTGAGCCGCTTCCAGTGGGGCCTGTTCGTAGACATCCAGCCCCCGGACCGCGAAACCCGCGAAGCCATCCTGCGCCGCAAGGCCGTCGCTCTCAACCTGGACATCTCCGACGACATCATCGGTTTCCTGGCCGAGGCCATCGACTCCAACATCCGCGTCATCGAAGGCGCCATCCGACAGCTCTTGCTGCAGGCCTCCATCAAGCATTCCGACATCACCATGGAACTGGCCAAGGAAATCGTGAACCGCACCGGCCTCAACCGCCCGAGCAAAAAGGTCACGCCCGAGGACATCACCACCGTGGTGGCCAACTACTTCGTAGTGGAGGTCGACAAGATCATCGAACAGGGCCGCGGCACCAAGGAAGTGGCCCAGGCCCGCCAGCTCGCCATGTTCCTGATGAAGGAGCTCACCTCCGCCTCGCTCAAGACCATCGGCCAACGCTTCGGCGGCCGCGACCACAGCACCGTGGTCCACGCCATCAAGACCATCGAAAAGGCCATGGAGAAGGACGACTCCTTCAAGAAAAGCGTCGACGCGATCATGGGCAAGCTCTCGGCCCGCGGCTAGCGACCGGCGCTTTGCGAGTCGCGTTGAGTTTGCGCAGTAAACTCAGAAGCGGCGAGCCTTGAACTTGTCCGCCCGCGGCCGACACCCTAGTTTCAATGTCCCTGGATTCCTGTCGAAAACCGCTTTTCTGGGCTGAAATCGGCTTGTTCTTCATTTTATCCTTGAAAAATCGGAGGTGATATCCGATATTTCAAGGTAAGATGACCGGCTCCCATGCTATTTCCAGGCTTGAACATACCAAAAGGGTAAAGGCCTCATTGCGTCGGTTCCCAGTGGTAGCCATGGTTGGTCCCCGGCAATCGGGAAAAACAACCCTGGCCCGGGCCATCAAGGAATCCTGGAAGGGACGTATCCATTGGTTCGACCTTGAGGATCCGAATGATGCCGTCGCTTTGGCTCAACCGGGACTGTCTCTCCCGGGGTTGAAAGGGCTGGTAGTCATCGACGAAATCCAACGTGTGCCGGACCTCTTTCCGCTTCTGAGGGTCTTGGCCGATCGGAAACCGCTTCCCGCCCGTTTCCTGGTTTTGGGGAGTGCTTCCGGAGAGCTTATGCGGCAGGGTTCCGAATCGTTGGCGGGAAGAGTCCGGTTCCATGAGTTGCCCGGGTTTTCACTCAACGAAGTCGATGGCGCGAACTGGGAGCGGCTTTGGCTAAGAGGCGGTTTTCCCAAATCGTATCTGGCCGCCCGTGAGCCGGATAGCTTCGCGTGGCGCGAAGCCTTCATCGAAACATTCCTTGAAAGGGATATACCGAATCTGGGTTTGCGCCTGCCCGCGCCGCAGCTCCGCCGCTTCTGGATCATGGCGGCTCACTATCATGGCCAGACCTGGAATTCATCCGAAGTGGGGAGATCACTCGGGCTCAGTGATAAGACCATGCTCCATCACCTCCAGATTTTGGAGCAGACCTTTATGGTAAGGCTCCTGTCTCCCTGGCACGAAAACGTGGGTAAGCGTCTGGTGAAAACTCCGAAATTTTATGTGCGGGATTCGGGTCTTTTCCATGCCTTGCTGGGACTGAAGGACGAAAAGGCGCTTTTGCAGCACCCAAAGTTGGGGGCATCCTGGGAAGGATTCGCCTTGGAAGAGGTATTGAAAATCACGGGTGCCGGGCGGAATGCCTTCTTCTGGGGCACTCATGGCGGGGCGGAATTGGATCTGTTCATCCTCGACGGCAATCGCCGGTTGGGATTCGAATTCAAATATTCGCAGGCGCCCTCGATGACAAAATCCATGCATACGGCATTCTCGGATTTGAAATTGAGCAGGCTGGTTGTGGTGCATCCAGGCAATCGCGCGTTCGCGTTGGCGGACAAGGTCGAGGCCGTTCCCCTATCGATGTTGGAGGAACGGATTTAACGGAGGCCGGCTTGAATCCGTTATCGGCAGGGAGTCCTTAAATGGTGGCTTTTACGGTTCCGAGCAGATCCTGAAACTGCTTGTCGTGGCGGATATCCGGCCTCCACGCCAGCCCGTCCTTTTTCAGGTCCATGCTTTTCACGATGGTGGCGCCCTCGTTCTCCCGGCCCTTCTCCTTGGCCAGCACCCACACCAGGTCCGATATGGCCATGGAGTTGAGGATGTCGTGGCTCACGAGGATGAGCGTGTTGAGCTCGTCGAGCAGGGAGATTTTCAACAACAGGGCGATCACCTTGTCGACCATCAGGGCGTCGAGGCCGGAAAAGGGTTCGTCGAGCAGGACGAACTTGTTGCCGGTCAATACCTGTTGCAGGATGCTGACCCGCTGGCGTTGGCCGCCGGAGAGCTGCATTGGGAATTTGAGCAAGTGCTCGGTGAGCTCGAAGTCCTCGGCGAACTTCCGGATGATGTCGTCCTTTTGCTTTTCCGTCTTCTTGGTGCCGTCGTGATCGATTGCGATCAGGAGGTTCTTGTACACCGAACGATGGTTGAAGAGGATGTAGTTCTGGGGGACGATGCCGACGTCGCCGGACTTGATGGGCGTCTGTTCGAACCCTATTTTGACCGTGCCCTTGTTGGGCTGGAGCAGGCCCGCGCAGATCTTGAAGAGCTGGGTCTTGCCGATGCCGCTGCGCCCGATGAGCGAGACCACCTGGCCTTGCTGCATGCCGGGCCGGGTCACGTCGTTGATGGCGAAGGAGACGTCGCGGAGGATTTCCTTGTCCCCGTACTTCAGGCAGATGTTCTCGGCCTTGAGGATTACGCCTTCTTCCTTATAGGCGATCATTTCCGCACCTGCAACCGGGTATGGGGGAAAAGCCAGGAACGGGTCATGCCGAGCAGGAAGTCGAAGGAGATGCCGAGCAGGAGGATGATGACCATGAGGGCGAACACCCGGGGCAGGTTCACGTATTTGTTGGCCTTGATGAGCAGCACGCCCAGTCCGCCTTCGGACATGCTCAGCCCTTCGATCATGGTGATCATGAGCCAGGCGATGGCGAAATTCTGGCGCAGGGTTTCCACCACCTGTTCCATGCGGCCGATGACGATGACCTCGTTCAGGGCCTCCCAATTGCTCATGCGCATGGTCTTGCAGAGATCGAATTCCTCCTCATTGATGGCTTCCAACTGGGAGATCAAGGAAGTGACGAAGAAGGGGACGATGCCGAAGACGAGCAGGCTCAACTTCAATTCGCTGCCGTTGCTGGTGAGCAGCGTGAACAGGAAGATGAGGCCGGTCAAGGTCAGGTAGCGGCATTTGACGATAAAGTGGCCGAGGGGCCGGAACAAGGGCATGAAATAGGCGTAGCTGACGAAGAGGGCGATGACCATGGAGATGATCATGCCCTTGACGGTCAGGAAGAGGCTGGAGACCAGGGCCTGGTAGAACTCCGAGGACCGGAGCAGTTCCGCGATGGCGGCCAGCACTTTGAACGGAGACGGGATCAGAGCCGTGCCGAACTTGAACCAGATGGCGAGGGCGAGGAGGGTTTCCACGCCCAGCGCGATGTAGAAGGTCCTCGCCGGAACCGTCTCCAGCGGCGTGACCAATTTTTTCATTACTGGCCCAGGACGATTTGCACGCGGCGGTTCTTGGAGCGCCCGGCGTCCGTGGTGTTGGCGGCGATGGGCTGGGAGGCCCCGAAGCCTTTGGACTCGATACGCGCGGTGGCCAGGCCCTTCTGCGCCAGGTATTCCTTGACGGCCTCGGCGCGGTTCTCGGACAAGGCGCGGTTGGCGACGTCGTTGCCGACGTTATCGGTATGGCCGTATACGCCCACTTTCAGGCCTTCGGCGACCACGGCGCTCTTGAGGATTTCCTCCAGCACGGGATAGGAGTCCGCCATGATTTCGGATTTGCCCGTCGCGAACTGGATCTGGTAGGACTTCGACGAGACGCGCGTGGTCATGGTATCGGAATACTTCACGGCCAGGGCGCTGCCCGTCATCAGTTCCGGATTGTTGGCCACCACGGTGGCGAGGAAGGACTTGTCTACCACCTTGGCGTAGGCGGGATAGGTGGGCATCAGCTCCGGGTACATCTTGGAGAGGATGTCGCCGAAGGTGCCGTAGACGATCTTGTAGCGGTCGATGCCGTCCTTGCCCAGGCCGAACATGTTGGCTGCGTCGGCCAGGTTGAAGGCCATGGAACCGCCCAGGCTGACTTCCTTGCCGGTCGCGTCCTTGTCGACGATGCCGTTGTAGTACTTGAGCCAGTAGTCGCCCGTCTGCTCGGCATAGACTTTTGCGGAAACCTGGGCGGCGAAGGCCTTGGCCTCGTTGAAGGAGCGGACCTGGTCGCCGGACTGGGCCAGGGCCATGATCAGGTTCTCGATGTCGCTGCGGTGATCGTAGGCGAACTTCTTGATGGTGATGGTCATGGCGGGCATCTGGGTCGAATACTGCTTGGTGGAGGCGATGGTGATCAGGCCGCCCTTCTGCTTGGCCACGTTCACGTCGCCCGGGGTCCAGGTGGCCACGGCGTCCACGCCCACGATGATTTCCGCGTTGACCTTCTTGCCGTTCTGGATCAGCTTGCGCTTCTCCTTGTAGCCCGTGATGTATTTGTTGGGCGCGTCCAGGAAGTCGTTGGCGGCGATCAGGTTGATGGCGTTCGCGTCATAGGTGGTCTCGTCGGGATTGACCTTGAGGCCGTTGTCGCCCGCCCACTTGAGCAGGATGTTCATGTCGCCGTCGCGTATCACGCAGGCTACGGTCTTGCCCAGGGCGCTGGCCGGGTTGGCCTTCCATTCCGGGGGGCCCATGACCTGATCTTCGCCGTAGGATTTGCCCATGGGGTAGAACGCGATCGGGATGAAGTCCGGTCCCAGGGGCTCGAGCTCCTTGACCAGGCCGGAGAAGAAGGCGGGCATGCCGTCGCCCATGAAGGTGGCGAAGACGCCGGCGGTGTTGGGGTCCTTCTTGTAGTCGTTGGCGAACTTGACCACGTCGGCCATGGCCTTGTTGCAATCGTCCTGGCGGGTGATGTTGATCTGCAGCTTGGCCTTGTCGACCAGTGAGCCCTTGGTGGTCAGGGGGCCGCCGTTGGCGTACATGAGCGCGAACTGGGCGTTCCAGGCCATGATCTTCCAGTTGATCTTGGTCCCGCCGTTCACGGACTCCTTATCGCTGGGGATGGCCAGCAGCGGGGCGTTCCCGTGCAGGGACGCTTCCGGCGCGTCCGGCAGCGCGACGCGGCCGATTTCCGTGGCGGCCTTGGCCGTCTGTGGACGCAGATCCCACCAATACGTTTTGGCGGCGAAAATGGCCGCGAGCAGCCCCACGATTATTACGAATTTGCCCGAAGTCTTAATCTTGACAGCCATGTTCCGACCTTTCCTTGATCTTCACTTCAACATCCATCCGACAAAAAACCGATTTCATCCCGGACGATTAAGCATCCGGGTGGTGAGATATTCCGAAAATTTCTACTCCAGCAGGTTATCGTATTGCCCGTTGGCCACTTTGCCCGGCGTATAGTTGGCGGGCAGCTTTTCCGGTGCGCTCTTCAGCTTCAATTCCTTTTCCGAATCGAAGCTTTCGAGCAACTGCAATCCCTTGATCTCGAAGGTGGCATTGTCGAGGTCTATCGACTTCATGAAATCCGAGGAATAGCTGATGGCCTTCTTCATGCTCGCCAGCTTCAGGGCGATATCGTCCTTGAGGTATTCCATGGACTGCTCCACCATGAGCTTCTTCTCCGGATCGCCCTTGAAAATCTTCAGCGCCGAGTTCAGGGCCTGGTTGCCCTTGGTGACGGATCTGTACAAATCTTTCTTAAGGCCGAGTTCGTTCTTGGCGTCCTCGATCAAGTATGCGCTGTTCTTGTGCACCTTGGTCAGGTAATCCCCGACTTTGGAAAGGCTGTCGCGGATGGGACTCAGCTGCTTGATGTATTCGTCCAGGCGGGCGATCTGGCGCGTGGCGTTGCCCAGTTCCGGCAGCATGTTGTTGGCCTTGGCGGCCTTCGCGCGGTCGACCAGCTTGGCGCGTTCCTTTTCCTTGGCCGTGATCTGGAGCTGCAGGCCTTCCTTCTGGCCGTCCACCTGCACGGATTGCTGGTACAGGTTCTCGCGTTCCTGCTCCATGTCCTTGATGTAGCTCTCGGCGATGATGAAGGGATCCAGCTCGATGATGAGGCCGATGATCTTCTTCATAATCAGCTCATAGCCATACAGCAGGGTCAGGCGCAGTTTGCGGTTGGTGACCAGGAACAGAAAGATTCCCAGGCAGGCGAGGGCGATGCCGAAATGCAACGTGTTCCAGACGATCTGGGTGAGGATGGGCACCACGTAATAGCCGATGATCGCCACCAGGCCCGCGCCGAAGAGGAGTCCGAACTTGCCCCCGGGCCGTTGCCAGTATGGCTTCTTCGCATCCGAATTGTCGCTGGGGAACATTTGGGTTTCCATGGATCGGTGCTCCTTTTAAATGCTCGCCTGGATTTTCGCGATATCGTTCTGGATCTTGGCCATCATGGCGCCGTTGACGGAAGTATACCCCGCCTGATTGGCCCGAAGCCGCTCCTCCGCGCTCTTTTTTTCCTCGTTCACCTTCCCGATTTCGGTCTGGGCCTCGGTGATTTCCTTTGTCAACTTCTGGATGATGCGCGAGTTCTCGGCGATCTTCTCCTGCAGGCTCGTCGCCTGCTTGTCGCGGCCGACCACTTCTTCATCCTGCTTGCCGATCAGGGACTTCAGGAATCTTTCCTTGTCCTGGTTCAGGATGTCGAGATAATGCTTGGCGCTCTCGATGAGCTTGTCCTTGGTCAGTCCGGATACGGCCAGGCTGGTGAACCCGACGGTGATGCGCGTCTTCTCATCCGGGATATGCGCCTGCAAGGATTCCATCACCTTCAGGAATTCGTAATAATCCGGGCCGGGAAGATTCGCTTCTTCCAACAATTTGGAAAAGTGCGCCTGGAACTTTTCGAAATGCGCGCCGAAGCCCGGTTCCTGGGTCTGAGATGCAAAGCCGGTACCGGAGTCCGCGCTTACGCCCCCACGAAAGCTGGGTTGGGAAGGGGTTTGCGCGCCCGAGGAACCCTTGGCGGCCGTCTCGTCGAATTCGACGAAGAATCCCGCCGCTTTTTTGAAAATGTTGTCCATCCGCACTCCTTGAATTCGGCCCTTGATTCATCCAGATAGGGGGCCTATTGGGTTCTGTTATGCGCTTCAGAAACTTAACATCAAGGGCCCCATTTCCAAGGCTCCTCAAGGAATTTCACGCAATTACGCACACCTACCGGAAGTAACTAATGCCAATTGAAGAGCCGGAAGTTCCAGAGAATGCAAACTGCAAGGTCCCATGGAATCGCAATCCCATCCTCTTCGCACGCCGCGCCATTCCACCACCCGCGACCCGAATCCAATCTTCACGCGCCGCGTAGTTCCAACGACCAGCCCCACCCCCTCCGGCGCGCAACCCCATCGCCAAACACCCTGAATCGATCGACCCACGCATTCTCCCAACGACCCACCTTAACCGTACGCGGCCCAAGAGACTGTCCCCGCGCTGTGGGGC
>OBEQ011638442.1_pt1 | contig 17167 bp, 16 predicted proteins | sample 1670901 | NCBI WGS metagenome assembly OBEQ01 (sample SAMEA104232315, study PRJEB22302) | groundwater metagenome | biome: forest; feature: aquifer; material: groundwater | place: USA | collected 2011-08-07 | depth 5.4 m
CTTGTGGCGCTGGAATCGTCCTGCTGAGTTAGCGTGGAGCAGCGCGAATATGGCGGTGGCTTCAGCGCAACATTTAAATGCCATCAGCGCGATATCGTATGTGGATGCATGGGCCGTGGGGAATGCAACGGGGGGGAATATTTTTACATTGCATTGGAATGGCAGCACTTGGAGCAAGGTAATATCGCCCACCCCACTGAATAAAAACTTAAACGCGATTGCGTGTGTAGCGGGGAATGATTGTTGGGCGGTGGGGCAAACAGGCGGTATCTTTGCACGCTATGATGGCACCAGCTGGTCTTCTGTGGTGACGCCAGGTATTCCTAGCACGACTTATCGTGCCGTATTTTGCAATCATGGCAATGACTGTTGGGCAGTGGCAGGCAGTAATACCTTTGCCCATTTTACGGGGGGAACCGGTTGGGGTTGGAATGCCACTGTCACCGCATTACCCAATGCCACTTATAACGGCTTGTGGTGTAACGCCACGAATGACTGTTGGGTCGTGGGACAAAAAAACAGTAGCCAAGATTTGATTGGGCATTGGAATGGCAGTACTTGGACGCGGAACAGTTCAACGCCGTTGACCCCGGTTAACTTAAATGCGGTGCATTGTACGAGTGCAAATGATTGTTGGGCGGTGGGTGAAAACAGCGGCACCAATGCGGTGTTGGTGCATTGGAACGGTACCGCTTGGACGACAACGCTGGTGAATACGGGTGTGAGTAATGTGGCGCTTTATGCTGTGGATTGTTTCAATGAAAACGATTGTTGGGCCGTCGGCAATAAGGGCGCTAAATTGCATTGGGATGGTAATGCTTGGTCGGTCGTGACGGTGCCCAGTTCATCACTTGAGGCGCTACACGGTATTGCTTTGGTCGGGAGTGCGCATCGGCCACAAACTTTTTGGCAGAATTGATTTACGTCTTCACCAAATTAATAATATTCCACATCGGTAAAAAGACGCCGAGTGCGAGTATTAACACAATGCCGCCCACGGTGATTAATAAAATAGGTTCCATCCGATCAGATAAGCGTTTTACATCATAGTCAATGGTGGTTTCGTAATAGGTTGCCACTTGAAATAAAATATTATCCAGCGCGCCTGTTTCTTCGCCGACAGAGAGCATTTGAATAATGATGGGTGAAAAAAGCGGTGTTTTTACCGCTGCGGCGGAAAGGCTTTCGCCTTGAGTGAGATAATCACGCAATTGTAATAACGTTTTTTTGACGTAAAGATTCGTATTGCTATCAGCGACTAACTGTAGGCCTGCAATCAGTGGAATACCGGATTGATACACAAGCCCTAGGGTGCGTGCAAAGCGCGCCAACAACATACGTTTAATGAGCTCACCAAACAAAGGCATTTTCAAAATGGCTTTACCATACCCATATTTCCAGGCATCTGTTTTAGCGTAAAACCGAAATAAGATACCCGCGGTGATGAGTATAATGATCACGTCTATACCATAATGGCGCGTGAAATTTGAAAAACCGATGATGATACGTGTAGGTAAAGGGAGTGCAACATGAAACCCTTCATAAAGGCGCGCAAAAACAGGAATAACAAAGACATTAATAATGGTAATCGCAACAATAATGACGAGAAAAACACTGGTGGGATAACGCAACGCGGTGAGGATGCGCTTTTTCGTTAAGTCTTCAAAAGAAAGGTAATCTACTAACTGACGAAAAATTTCAACTAAATTGCCGCTTTCTTCCCCCACATGAATCAAGTTACACATGATGGGGGTGAAGTAACGCGGATGTGCTTCGAGTGCTTTGCTGAGTGTGGTGCCTTCCGCCACAGCTTGTGTGACTTGCCGAATGAGTTGTTTGAATTTTTTGTTTTTGATGGTATCGGAGATACGTTGTAATGCCATGATAAGGGGGATGCCAGCTTGTAATAAAGCAGACATTTGTTGGCAAAAAATCAAGAGTTCTTCAGAAGTAACAGATTGAAAAGAGGGGAAGAGATCACGCCATGAGGTGCTGTATTTGATCTGTGTGATGGTAACGGGTGTGATGCCTTCGGTGATCAATTGCTTGCCGATGTTGTCAGCAGATTCACTTTCTCGTATGCCGCTGACCGGGTGCCCTTGTGCGTCACGTCCTTGGTATTTAAATTGAGGCATGTTACTTCTCGTATTCACTTAAATTCAATTTCACACTGTGGACAGTCAATGGCGTCTTAAGCACAATGGCGCTTTTTCCCCTCCGGGCCGTCATTGCGAGCAAAGCGAAGCAATCCATCTTAGCGTGAATCGTTATTCCTCATTTGCCATGATATAAGGCAATGCTTCGCTTAACGACGTTTTGTGTTCAATGGCAGCTTCTACGGCAGACTTCCATAAGGGAATAAATTTATCTTGCGCCAGTTTGCCAAATTCAGTCAGGTTGTTAAGGCGTAGCGTATTACTCATCGCAACATCTAACACTAATACTTCAAAAATGGCAAAGCGGCCACGATAGCCTGTGCCATTGCAATAAGTGCAGCCTTTGCCAATTTTAAAGGTGATGTTAGATCCTATGCCGATTTTTTCTAGCCACATTTTTTCAATTTCATTCGGTGCATAATCAATTTGGCAGTCGCGACAGAGGTGACGTAACAAGCGCTGTGCAATGATGATGCGTAAGGCGCTTGCAATAAGATAGGGTTCGCTGCCTAAATCTAACATGCGTTCAATGCTGCTGAGGGTGTTGTTGGTGTGTAAGGTCGAGAGCACGAGATGCCCCGTCATGGCAGCACGCAGTGCAATAGACAGTGTTTCGCTGTCGCGAATTTCACCCACCATTAAAATGTCAGGATCTTGACGCAAAGCAGAACGTAATATTCTAGCAAACGTGAGATCAATGGCGGGGTTCACTTGTACTTGAATCAAACGTGGCAGGCGATATTCAATCGGGTCTTCAATGGTAATGATCTTTTTTTCGGGTGAATCCAATTCATTGAGTAAGGAAAACAAAGTAGTAGTTTTGCCACTGCCTGTAGGGCCTGTTGCAATGATCATGCCATAAGGGGCTTCTAAACGATCTCGAATTTTTTCTAAGAAAACAGGGGGAATTTGTAATTCATTCAGTGAAACTGCTTTAGCATCTTTTGGGAGCAAGCGCATCACCACCGATTCGCCATCGGCGGTGGGCATAGCAGAAAGACGTACATCAAATTTTTTATTTTTAATTTTTACGCTGAAACGCCCGTCTTGCGGGGTGCGGTGTTCCATGATGTTAAGATGGCTTAAAATTTTTAATCGCTGCACTAAAATCGAAGCAATGCGAGATTCTTTTACGATGTGTTCTTGTAAAATACCGTCTACGCGATAGCGAATACGTAATGCTTTTTCTTCTGGTTCAATGTGAATGTCAGAGGCTTTGATTTGTGCGGCATCTTCAAAGATAGAACGAATTAATTTAGAAACAGGAATGTCGTCATGTTCAAATTCTTTTTCAAGAGTATCTAGATCTACGCTGTCTGCTTGAATTTGATCGGTTAATTCAATGGCTAACTTATTAATTTCATCCGTGCGGCGATAAACCAAATCTAAATTTTCAAGGCAATCTTTTTCTTTGATAAGCGCAACATTAACGGGTGCTTGAAAATAACGGGTGGCTTCATCAATGGCGAAGATATCTTGCGGGTCTACCATTCCAATAAGATAAGTTTGATTTTGTTCTGAGAGTAACAACATGCGATAACGGCGTGCCAGTCGCTCAGGTAGTTTTTTTGCAATCTCTGTGTTGAGTGGATAAGTGCGTAAATTCACATAAGGAATATGGAGTTGTTTTGCCAGAAAGTGCAGCAAATTTTCTTCTGAAATAAAACCTAACTGTGATAAAACAACTCCTAGTTTTTCGCCAGTCATTTTTTGTTTTTCAAGCGCTTGATCCAGCTGCGTTTGCGTGATCAAATTGTTTTTAAGGAGCAATTGTCCGAGGGGTAGATGAGGCGTGGTAGGCAAGGCTTAATCTCCTAAAGCGTGAATTCGATTCAGAATATATCCTTGTACATGCGGGGCGAGCTGCTGATAGTTGAGTGCTTGATGATACGCTTCAAGGGCTGAATTTTTTTCATCGATCGCTTCTTTTGCCATGGCAAGACCTAACCACCAGGCTGCGTGATTGGGCTCTGTAGATAATAATCTTTCATACAAAGTGATGGCGGCGTGAGGGTCTTGGTTTTTCTCAAAAGTTGCAGCCAATAATGCGTAATAGTCTAGGTGGCTTTTAAAGGAGGGCGAAAAAGATTGTAATAGCTTTTGTGCTTCTAGCGGCTTGTTTTGCGCAAGCAACAAGCGTGCTTGCATCATCACAAAAGTATCATCGTGCAAGTGTAGTCGTTTGCCCTCTTGAATTAATTGATTCGCATCATCATAACGGCCTAAGCGAATGAAAAGGCTGGTTAAATCAATGCGTGCAGATTTAAAAGCAGGATTGCGCGCTAATAACTGTTCTAACACAGTGATGCCCTGTGAGAGTTGTTTTGTGTTGATGAGATCCCATGCGCGGTGATATTCCCCGTCTTCAGAAGCGCCTCCGTGTGAAGTCGGTTTTTTAATATCAATCACTTGGCCTGTGGTGGGTGTGGCTGTGACGTGATTCAATGTAAAACTGAGTTTGCCAGTGGTTTCATCGAATAAAAAAGTGTTTAGCTTGACATCGCTTGCCAGGTTAAAAGTAAAAAGATATTGATTTTTTTCATTGGGCAGTGCGTCTATGTTGGCTGAAAAATCAGTGGGATTATCGGGAAAAAGGGATGCTGCGCATTCGCCAGGGCTGCTTGCGCTTTTGCACACGGGAGAGAGGTCAATGTTGTCAATTAATAACAACAGCTGGTTGTTTTCAGTGTTGTTTTCAAGGCTATACCAACGAGGTTGTGAGAGCGAGAACTGCAAGCGTGTGGTGTCGTTTTCGCGCTCCACGTGAATATTTTGTAATTGCGCAGGCATATTTTCTTCTGTGGGCGCAATCACGGCAGTAGGGGCTTGTTGTGGCGTGGTGATGCTAGAAAGCGATGCGGGTATTATTGGTTTACGCCCGTTTAAATAAATAAAAAATAAACTCACGAGCGTCAGCAGGGCCAAGATCATGGCTAAATAAACGGGATGACGCAAAAAAGCAGTGGGAGAGGGCGCGGTTGTGGCCGCGTGTAAGTCTAATAATGAGTTGCGCTGCGTTTGATTGTGTTGGCGCCTGGCTTCTAAGTCTTTGAGCATTTGATTGATAAGACTCATCGCAGCACCTGTTTTAAAGTCGAATAAGTAAAAATGCGGCAGCAGCAATAAAAACAAAAGAACTCAAGATAAATAAAATCCATTTTTTATTTTTAGGCTCAGTGACAGCATCGGTGTCTTTGACAGCGACTTTCACAGCGTTGTGATCAACCTTTTTTTCATTTTTGCCAAATGAAACCATCATGGCTTTGTGTGCCAAAATATTAATTAAGCGTGGAATCCCTTGCGTTTCTTTTGCTAATAAGCGAATGGCTTTCCGTGTAAAAGGGGAACCGAATGTGTAACCAGACATAGAGAGTCGATAACACAAATACGTTTCTACCTCATCGTGCGTGAGTTGGGGTAAATAATAAGAAAAAGTAATGCGTTGTTTTAGCTGGCGCAAATTTGGTTTGTTAACTTTGACATCGAGCTCAGGTTGGCCAAATAACACGACTTGTAATAATTTTGTGGTTTCTGTTTCAAGGTTGGTGAGCAAGCGAATGGCTTCTAAACTTTCAAAAGACAAGGTTTGTGCTTCATCAATTAATAAAACAACACGCTTGTTTTTTTGGTGTAGCTTGACGAGTCGTTCATTGATAAGAGAAATCAAACGGTGTTGATCAACAGGCAAGGGTGAGGGAACTTGTAATTCTGTTGCTAATGCTCGGCGTAAACCAGAAGGGGTGAGATCAGGGTTAGGAATATACGCGGTGACAAAATCAGGATCTAATTTTTCAAGTAAGAGTCGACATAATAATGTTTTGCCAGAGCCTACTTCCCCTGTGATTTTAAGAAAGCCTTCTCCAGAGCGTAAACCGACGAGCAACACATTTAATGCTGCTTGATGGCCAGGTAAGTTACAATAAAATCCCGTGTTAGGCGTGAGTGTAAACGGCAAAGTATTTAAAGCAAAATGTCCTAAATACATGGGTTATTCCTCAAAGCGCTCACCTTCCGTGCCAAAGATTTCAGGTACAGCCCCTAAATGCATACCTCTGTCTACACGTTTAATGCGTTTTTGAGCGCAGCATAATTCGCGTTGCCAGGTTTTATAACCGGTGACTTGGGGACGTAGCAAAATAACAAGCTCTGATTTGGTTGAGCGTTGATCGGTGTCTCTAAACAAAGCCCCCACAAAGGGGATGCGTGATAACAGCGGCGTTTCTGCAATGAGTTCATTGGTGGTATGACTCATTAAGCCGCCTAACACAATGAATTCGCCATTTTTCGCGCGGACAATACTGTCTGTTTCTCTGATCGTGCTTTTTGCAAGTGGCAATACCAACACGCCGCTTTCACCTAAATCGATGGTTTTCGTTTGATCAGTGACTTCACTGACGGAGGGGTGAATATATAAAACGATTTCGCCGTTGCTACTGATTTGCGGTGTGACATTTAAAGTAATGCCTGAGAAGAAAGGCGTCAGGCCAACAGATTGTGAGGTGGTATTCGTGCTGCTGCCGGGTGTGATGTTAGTGGTGACGCTGGTGACAAAGAATTGATCGTTGCCCACTTTAATCATGGCGTTTTGGTTATTGACCGTAGAAATGCGAGGGCTAGATAAGACTTGCACATTCCCTTGTTGTTGTAAGAGTTTGATGAGGCCAGTAAATGTTCCGTGAAAGGCGCTCATTTGAATATTGAACATACTGGTAAAATCTTGCGGCAATACTTTTACATCTGTCCCTGTTTGCGTTAACCCTTGGGAGAAAGCGTTCCAGTCGATGCCAGATTGTGATTGATCATTTAATTCAACTTCGAGCACTTTGGCTTCGATAATCACTTGTCGATGTAAGTTATGTTCAGAGATATCAAGGAATTGCCCCACCTCTCTTAATTCGGAAGGATAAGCGCGCGCCATGATGATGCCGGCTTGTGGGTTTACAACAACAGAGCGACCTTGCTCTTTGCCAATAATGGTTTTAATGCCCGCCTCTAAATGTTTCCAGAAGTCGGCTTCAGAGTGTGTGACAACGGTGCTGCCTACGGGCGTGCCGGTGACGGAATTGCTGCCGGGCAAAGGATTGCCTGGAATACTAGAAGGGCTGTTGGTTTGTGTAGAAGAGGTGCCGCTGGTGCCCCCCGTTCCGGTGGGTTGACCGGCTAACACATCGGTGATTTCACTGGAGTTTAATTGTGTTTGTGAATCTGCTGTGCGTTTTACATTCAAATAATTCACATTAAAGATACGTGTTTGTAAGGTTGCAGGAAAAATTTCATAACCGTAGGGCGTGGCTTTATAGTCATAACCATAAATATCGCGTGTGGCCGCCAAGGTTTCTTCAAGCGTGACTTGTTGTAATTCAAGGGAGAGGGTCCCTGAAATTTTAGGATCAATAATGATGTTGGTGGAGGTGCCTTTGAATAAACTCAAGAAAAAAGTTTTTGCTGGAATATCTTTTGCGCTTACATCAAAGCGTCCCTCTGTATTAGATTGACTGAGTATGCCGTGGGGCATCGTGGGCAATAAAGCGTTTTGAATAGCGCGGGGTACAGACTTACATTTTAATTCTTTGTTACCTTGATAAGCTTCTCGCAAAGAGGCATCCATGTAATCAATGGACGTGGGATATTTAGGGGGTGAGGGGGTACAGCCTAAGAGGCCTCCAAATAATAATAAAAATCCGACAGCGATCCATGGCTGATTTTTCATTATTGAACTCGTTGAGAAGATGTTTAATTTTTTTTCACGGATTGTTTTGAAAGCGATAAGGTTACTATGCCACTCTCTCCCTTTAATTGCACGTCTTCTCGGTTGATGGTGATTAACGCATAACCATTAATAACTTGATGTAAGCTAACGGTTGTATTGTTAATAATGGCAAAAGCACGATGCGGAGACAGCATGATAGCTTGCAAAGTGAGCTCATCCTCCGTGGGGACATACGTCGGCGTTTCAGCCGTCAGGGGGGTGGTGGGATCATAGAATGTAGCTTCTTCTGCAAAGAGGAGGGAGGGGATAAAAAGGAGACAGAGTAGATTGCGTTGCATCATTTATCTACCACTATTGTGTGAGTACAGAAAGCGTGAGTGTAATTTTAGCAAGTGGAAATTTTTCTACCTGATAGCTTAATTCTTCAATGTGCCAAGCAAACTGACTGTTTTTCATTCTATGTAAAAATGCGTGCGTGGCACGAAAGTCGCCTAAAAAAGTGAGTGTAGCACCTTCTTCGTTTAATGCTTGTTGACTATGGTGATAGCTTTGCAAGTCCGTTAACTGCATTTGTCCTTCTTCTTCAATCAGTGTTCTGAGTAAGGCGGCAATTTGACGGTGCTCAACCCTGGCAAACGCAAAATTTTTTATTTTCTTCTCTAATAAAGCATTTTGTTTTTTTAGATTTTCATATTCTGCACTCAGTGTCATTTTCCCCGTGCCAAATAAGGCTGTTTTGCTTTCTAACTCTTGCGTTTGTAATAAAGTATTTTGATATTTTTGAAAGGTAATACGTTTTTCATGAGTTAATGGCATAAAAATAAAACGTAACCATAAGAAAAAAGTGAGAAAAAAAATGAGTATTAAAATATAAATTTGCTCTTTTTTGGTTCTGTTGAGAAAAAATATTTGTAAGCTATTTTTTGACAGTATCATTGGGGGCGACCTCATCAGACGTGATGGTAAAAGTCAAAAAATGGTTTTGTTGTGCGGGCGGTTCTGTTGGCTCTGTTGGTTCTGGTGCGGTGTTTTGTGGTTGTTCATCCATATTTAAAGTGGAGAAAGCCAGGCCTTGATAAGCAGGAGACAACCGTAGCTTCTTAATAAAATAGATAACCGCCAAACTGTTATTGGTGAGTCCGGTGAAGATGACTTTGTTGCCGCCTTGTAAGAAACGAATAGCAGTGAGCTGTATTTGTGGTAAATCGATTTTTGATAAAGCATCAAACTTATCAACGAAGTGGTCTGTGTTAGAAAGCAACCCGACATTCGTGTGCGCAAGGATTTGTTGGTTTTCTTCTAGTTGTTGTCTTAAGCGAGAGATGTTTTCTGACAGTTGTGCTGTTTCGTTTTTAAGGGCGGTTGTATAAGTTTGATCCCAGCGTAATTGCGCTTTTTCAAGCTGATTTTCTGCCGTATGTAAGTGTTTTTTAAATACAAAAAACTGAAGATAAGAAATCAAAAAAAGCAAAATTAAGCATAATAAAAAAATCAAATAGGCGGTGATGATTTTTTTAGTGAGCAGGTGGCTAGTGTCCGCCTTGGGTAAATAAAGATAAAGGTTGATGGCTTGTCTCATGGTGTTTTACTCGTAGAGACGGTGGGTGAGAGGGCCTCTTGGGTGAGCAAGCCACTGACACTGATGATGGCTTCATCGGGGACTTGTTTGATAGGGGAGGTGGCATCAAAGCACTTATCCAAATCAAGCAGTGCGAGTTTGCAAGTTAAATTTTTACTCAAATAATCTAGCCAACTGGCTGTCTTGGGCATGAGATAGAGCGTGGCGATAGCGGGTTGGTGCAACTGACTTTGATAATAATCCAACGAACGCTGTACAAATAAGGCTAACTCATCGAGCTGTGTTGGATTAGCCTCCTGGGTGGCAATGGGGGTGTTAAAGAGCCTCAGTAAATACAGAATTTGATTTTTGACTAAAATAAGTTTTAACACATTATTTTCATGAAAGAGTAGGCCAATGCCTTGTGCATCATCAGGGTACAGGCTTAATAAATTTCTTAGGGCCAGTGAGGGGATCGTGATATTTTTAACGATGAGGGTGCAGGCCTGCGCTTCAGCCACTATTTTATTGAGCCAAGTTTTGCGACACACGATCACACATAAGATGTATTTACGTGCATCTTGTGTTGGTATTTGAAAAAAATCCCAACAGGCTTCTTGAAGAGGGTAAGTGATTAAATCGCGCAAACGCCACTGTAGCGCGTTATGAATTTCAGCGTCTTCTACGGGTAAGGCATCTAATAAAAAGAGCTCAAAATGCGGTGCTGAAAGCAAAATAGTCGTGGGTGCTTGTTGGAGTTGGTATTTCTCAACCGCCTCTTTGAGTTGAGTGACAAGACTTTTTTCTTTGCTAAAGAGTGATTGCGCAGCCGTCACAGAGAGTGTGCCTGCAGACGTTTTTTTACCGATGGCCATGAAAAGCGAGTTATCTTGCCAATATAAGGAGACGGCGTCTGTATGCGTAGGTTTTTTCAATGTTGGTTTGAAGGGCCACATCGATCAATTACGTCCTTATATTGTCCGAGGAATCTATGAACCGCGTTATGCGTGGCTTTACCCTCGTAGAGTTGATGGTTGTTATTGTCGTGTTGGGTATTCTCTATTTTACGTTGATGCTTTATCCGGGTACCTTGTTGAATATTACGCCCGTTGCGCAACAGTTTGCACAAGACGTACGTTACACACAAAATCTAGCGATGACACGAGGACAAGTATTTTATTTATCTATTGATTCAGCAACGACTTATTCTATCCATGATAGCACTGGTGTTGCACAAACACATCCTTACACCCATACCACCACCTTGAAGCTTGGCAATAAATTAACATTTACATCGGTTACTAATTTGCCGAACAATGTTATTAGCTTTAATGTTTATGGTTATCCTTATACCGATGTTGCAGCGACAACCCCTTTGTTGCTGGCGGCCAGAATTTGCTTTCAGTTAGGTAGTGAAAGTAAGTGTATTGTTGTGAATCCTGGCACAGGATATGTGACCTCATGAAAAAACAGCAGGGTGTGAGTCTCGTAGAGTTAGTTATTTTTATTGCTGTGCTGTCGGTGGCGGTGGCGGGTATTACGTTGGTGTTAACAACGGTGTTGTTGCAATCGCCTATTACGGGGCAAATCAGTGAAGCTTTGTCGCTTGCGCAAGGTCGTATGGAGGTGGTGTTGGGGGAGCGTCAGCTCACGGGGTATGCCGGCTTATCAGATCCTTGTGCATCAGGGAGCCCGCCCGCTGTTTGCGCCTCCACTTTAACGGGGTATACCTTCAATACCACGTTTACGCCCACCACCATTAATACGGATAATCATTACACGATGGTCACCGTTACAGTGACGGGAGCAGGAGATACCAAGGTCGTGTTGAAGAGCTTGGTGGCAGACTATTAAGGGTAGATATGGCATATAAGCCGCAAGGATATTCTATCGTGGAGCTGGTGATTGTCATTGTGGTGCTGGCAATTATCTCTGCCTTGTTATCTTTTTTCTTGCTGCAAGGGTTTAGTAGTTATTTTGAAGGCGAACAAGTGGTGCAAAATCAGGGGGCGGGTGCATTAGCGATGAGCATGATGAGCAATGATGTTCGGCAGGTGCGTGACCCGACCGCGGTGACAGCGGCCAGCAGCAGTCAGTTTGCTTTTACAAAGTTTAATGGCAGCACCGTGACTTATTCTTTAAGTAATGGACAGCTTATTCGAAATGAAGGGAGTTCGCCCAGTGTATTAGCGAGCAATGTGCAAGCTTTTCCATTTCAATATTACGATGCAACAGGGGCACTCACGAGCACATTAGCCAATATCCGCTATGTTGATATTGATCTTGTGATCAGTGAATCAGGTGGGCTCAGTCGATTTAGTACAACGGTTTATCCGCGGTACATCCAATAGGCTAATATTAAATCCAAAATTAACATTACGAACGACTATCATAAACTTGATAGCCTATAAACTTCTTCCACAATTTTTAGTGCTGCATGTGCGTCATGCAAGCTGACTGAAGGCTGCCTTTGTTGCTGAATATCATCGAGAAATTCAGCCAATTCAAATTCCCACGAATCATCAGCCATGGGATACTCCCACGCATATGTTTCTGGTGGCCCCATTTCCGGTAACATTTTATAAAATGAAATTTTTTCCGTTCCATAACTACCGCCTAACCCATTGATATCAATTTTTCCTAATTTTCCATACACCTCAAAAGAAAATAAATTTTTCCATTCGGTACAACTTGCATGCAAAAACGCGACTTTTTTCTTGAGCGTTTTTAATAATAAAAATCCATTATCGTCGACTGGCATATTCCAAAAATGTGTGTGCGCAAATCCATGCACTTCACTAAAATCACCTAAAAACCAGCGTGCTAAATCAATTAAATGCACGCCTTGATCAATCAATTCACCACCGCCTGAGAGTTCAGGTTGCGCACGCCATTCTTTGTCATATCCAATACGGCCACCATGTCCATAGCGTGCGCGTACAAACATCAGCTCACCCAATGCATCGGAATCTACTAATTCACGGGCTTTGCGAAATGCACGATGGTATCGGTGATTAAAACCCACGCGAACGAGAGATCCTGTTTTTTCCGCGGCTTTCATAACAGGTTCTAACTCAATGGACTTTCTTCCAGCAGGCTTTTCGATTAATACATGCTTTCCAGCGCTCACTGCACCTAATGCAATTTCAGCGAGAGACGAATGTAATGTTGAGATAATAACAATTTGCACATCAGAACGATGGATGACTTCACGCCAATCTGTGAATGCAGTACAACCCGGATAATCTTTCGCTAAGTTTTCTGCTTTTTCGCGCAGTTGATCAACGCAGGCTATCAAATGACAATTTTTCAGCGTCTTCGCGCGCTTTTGTCCTATCAATCCACACCCTACAATCGCTACCTTCATTTAGACATTTCCCCATGTTTTTCCGCGATCATCTGGAATAATACGGCGCAATGTGTAAATGTCTGAATTTTTAATGTCGTCAATATATTCAGGGAATTTTCTCCAGGGATCCCAGAGCGCGCTAATGAGTCGGCCTGTAATTCCATCACTTTCTTGAGAAGCAAGAAAGATGCATAAATCTGCACCCACATGCAAAGGTGTACCCCCTGTTGCTTGTTGCTTCAATGATAGTTCGTAAAACGTTTTACCTATTTTTTCTGGGCCTGCTTCCAAAATCTCATCTAGTAATCGCGTATTTAATGAACCAGGTGCAACGGAGTTCACATCAATATTAAATGCTTTCACTTCTTCAGCTAAGGTTTCGGCGAAACGCACTACCGCTGCTTTTGATGCCGCATAAGCACTTAAGAAAGGAAGTGGTTTAGTCGCGCCACCGCCTGAAATAAAAATCATTTTACCGTGTTGATGCTTTTTCATGTGCGGCAAGACGGCTCTTGATAAAAAAACAGTTCCTTTTAAATTAATATCAATCGCTTCTGACCATTTATCCCAATCAATTTCTTCGATAGGGCCTTTTGTTCCATACACACCTGCGTTTGATACTAAAATATCGATGTGCCCAATTTCTTTTAATGTCCTTTGAACTAAAGCATCCACCTCTTTGGGCTGTGAAATATCAGTGGGCTGAGCAATAAGTTTATTTTCATTATTAGAAAATGTGGCTAATTCATTAGCCGCATTTTGTAATAATTCTGAGTTGCGTGCGCACATGACAACATGCGCACCTTCTTGAATAAATTTTTTCGTAATTTCAAATCCTAAACCTTGACTTGCACCCGTGATAATGGCGCATTTATTTTTTAATTTCATAAGATTTTCCTACAGAACAATATTGAATGCGAAAATCAGTGCCGAGCTTATTCATTAAGAATCCATTTGGGTCAAATACAACGGGCGTTTTCATGGTATCTATCATGTCAGATAAATTTTCATCATGAAATTGTGGCCATTCTGTTGCAATAATTAAAGCATCTGAATCTTGAATAGCATCTCGTGCGGTGAGTTTTAAATCGATCACGTTTTCTAGTTCATCGGGTAGTGAATTTATCGCGGGATCATAGGCATGGACTTTAACACCTTGCTGGTGTAACCATTGGCATGTTTCAACAGCGGATGAACGCCGTAGTGTATCTGTATTCGCTTTATAGGTTAAACCCAATATGGCAATCGTCTTATTTTTTAAATGAGTTAACACGTCAACAATGCTTCGATGTAACCATGCCTTATGATAATCATTGCTTTCTAATATCGCTGATAATAAAAAAGTAGGTTGATGTTTTTGTCTACCCATTTCATTGAGGTATTGAATATCACGTAATAATGTACCCCCTGCAATTGCACCACCAGGACGCAAATATGCTTTTTGACCGATACGCTCTTCTGTTTTTAATCCTTTTTCAACGTCACGTGCATTGGCGCCAATTTTTTCACAAAGCGCCGCTAATTCGTTTGCAAATGTCACGGATAAGGCGAAAAATGCATTTAATGCATGTTTCGTCATCTCAGCTGATTCAATAGACATCCAAACAATATTACAAGAATACATTTGTAATAATGCTTTTATTTTTTCTTGGTCATCTTCATTTTCCAGACCAATAACAATTCGATCGGGCTGGGTAAAAATCTTAATTGCGTTGCCTAAGCGTAAATTCTCTGGAGAATAACCACAGGTGATTTTTTTTTCTGGGAATTGTGCTGCAATTTTTTGCTTTAATTTTCGAGTAGTACCCGCTGGGAGTTGAGATGATATCAGCATGAGTGAATGATCTTTTAAATATGGCGAAATAACATCAATTTGCCGTTCAACAAAGGCAATGTCTGCCACATCGTTTTCATTAACAGGGGTATCAAATGTTACCCAGACGATCTCTGCTTCAGAAATATCTTGCGGATTAAAAGAATAACGCAATGAATTATTATGTTGCCCTTGCGAAAGAAGCTCATCTAATCCAGGTTCAAATACAGGTGATTTACCTTGCTGTAAAGCGGTTACTAATTTTTCATCAGCATCATATGCGAGAACCGAATGACCACTTCGTGCAAGGCATGCGGCAGTGACACATCCTAGATGCCATAGTCCAATAACAGCGATATTCATGTGCTTTGCTCCAGTACCCAAACAGGGCATGTTTCTGGGTGTTTTCAAAGATAAGCGCGGAGGGAAAGAGGCCTAGCGAATTGTCAACAGCCCCTAGTGCTTAACGGAGACTTTGGCTTTTTTCTCAAGCCCCATGATATAAAACTGGTAGTCGAGTTCGCCGTAGCTGTGCTCTAGTTGTTCTTGAAAAATGCGTCGTTCTTCTTTAGCTAATCTTCCAAAGCCAGTTTCACTGCCGTCATGCACTTGGTTGACAACGATGACAGCATAATCCCCTGTAGGTAATGCAAGACCTGAGGCGGTGGGTTTGCCGTCTTTAGGGCGGGGCAATTTGAAGGCAGTGTTTAAAATCATCGAATTGAATTTTGTGTCAAAGCGACCAATGTCATTTTTTTCTACCCAGGTTAAATGGTTTTGTTCGCTGATTTGTTTGGCGGGTTTGCCTAAATGAATTTGCTCAATGTAGCGCTGGCCTTGCTCCTCAGCGGCGTGTTGCGCAGCTTGTGATTTTAACGTTAAAGAAATGTCTTCCCTGACTGCATTATAAGGTTTAATGGAGGCGGTTTGATGGTGATTTGCATGTAAAACAACGTAGGTTTCTGGGTTGAGCTCGATGACATCGCTGTTATTGCCACGCACTAAAACATCTTGGCTAAAAGCCGCAGTAATGATTTTGGGGTTTGCTGCAATGCCTTCTTTGCCGCCTTGAGGGCCAAAAGCGTCCGTGTGGCGGATAGGTAAAGCCAACTCTTTTGCTGCGATAGCTAATGTATTTGGATTGGCATAAGTTAAGTTCGTGAGTTTATCGACTTTTTCAGAAAATACTTTTTGTGCTTTTTGTTGTGCTAATGCTTTGGCAACTTGATCTTTAATTTGATTGAAAGTAGGTAAAGTTTCTTTTTGTGACGTAATCAGTTTTAAAATGCTAAAGCCCTCTTTGGTTTTAATCGGCGAGGACACTTCGCCAGGCTTTAATGCAAGCAGGGCTTGCTCTAGCTCAGGGGTAATATTGCCGCGTGTAACCCAACCTAATGTACCCCCTTGAGAAGCAGAAGAGGCGTCTTCTGAAAATTGTTCAGCAAGCAGAGTAAAATCTTCGCCTGACTGTAAGCGCTGAGAGAGGGTGTTAATTTTATTTTGTGCATCTGAGATTTGCTGTGCCGTTGCTTGACCGGGGATGTGAATTAAAATGCGCGCTAACTTCCAGCGAGCAGGTTGAGTAAAGCTATCTTTGTTTTCAGTATAAAATTGCTGTATTTCACTATTAGAAAAATGTAAGTCCTTAGCAATTTCAGGCAATGATAATTCTAAGTAATCTACGCTGACTTGCTCAGGAGAAGAAAACTGCGATTGATTTTGTTGGTAATAGGCTTGAGATTCTGCTTCAGGTAGGTGAATATTTTTTAAGAAAGTTTCTTTGGGTAAAATAAAATAACCGATATCCCGCTTTTGGCCGACGAGTCTAATTAACTCATTCACTTCATTGGGTAAGGCAAATGCGCTGGAGGTATAAGCGGTTTGTACTTGGCTAATCAACAAATCTTTATTCAGCGCAGCTAAAAAACTGGTTTCAGTAAATAACGTGTTGTTTAACACTTCTCTAAAACGATCTCGGGAAAATTGGCCATTAACTTGGAAAATAGGCATATTCGCCAAGGTATTATCTACTTCATTTTCAGTGACGCGAAAGCCTTGCTTTGACGCGGCATGCGATAAAATCATGGAAACAATGATTTGGTTGAGTGCTTGGTTTTTCAGTTGTGCATCAAGCTGTGGATTAGAGGCGAAGGCGGCACCTAGTTGAATTTGGCGCTGTTGACGTAGGCGCTCATAGGTTGCATTGAGTTGTTCTTGGGAAACTTCAGTGCCGTTCACTTTAGCAATGAAATGCGTGTCTGCACTTTGTAAATAACTTTTGACGCCAAAGCCAACAAAAGCGATAGAAACCAAGGAAACGACAAGCCAGGTTAACCAGCCTTGCGACTTTTCACGAATGCTTTGTAGCATAGGGGCTTTCCATTAAAATAATCACGTTTGATTGTAGCAGAGTGGCCCGGAGGGCGAGAAGAACATAGAAGTTTTAAATTATCAAAAAATAATGGCGGAGGGGACGGGACTCTAACCCGCGACCCCCGGCGTGCCAGGCCGTTATTCTATCCAGCTGAACTACCACTCCACACATCTGGTCGGTGCTGAGGGGATTGAACGCCCGCGCCTC
>OBEQ012059790.1_pt1 | contig 17163 bp, 20 predicted proteins | sample 1670901 | NCBI WGS metagenome assembly OBEQ01 (sample SAMEA104232315, study PRJEB22302) | groundwater metagenome | biome: forest; feature: aquifer; material: groundwater | place: USA | collected 2011-08-07 | depth 5.4 m
AATCCGGATCGCAATTTATGGGCATCGACGCGCGCTTGCGAACACAGCATCCGCTGAACCAATTGTTCCTTGGACATTTCCAAACTAAAAAGAGCCACTCCCTTTTTAAGCTGAGTTGCCGCATATTCGGCAATCGAAACGGCCAAAGCGCTTTTCCCCATCGAGGGCCGGCCCGCGATAATAATTAAATCGGATTCCTGTAAACCTGAAGTCATATGATCAAATTTTTCAAAGCCCGTCGCTATTCCCGTGACATGCTCTTTACGCTGATACAATTGATCGAGAGCTTCAATGCCTTGCTTAATTAATTCCTTAATGTGAAAGGACTGCTGTTTCTGCTTAAGATCCGCGATTTCAAAAATCAATTGTTCCGCGTGATCCACGACCTCTTCAATGTTATGTTGAGTCCCATAACATTCGGTAATAATCTGCGTCGAATTTTTAATGAGCGTTCTTAAAATTCCTTTTTCTTTGATGATATGAGCGTAATGCTCCACATGCGCGGAGGTGGGGACAAGGTCAATAATTTCAGAAAGATACGTCACACCGCCAACATTTTCCAATTGGCCCGTGGCCTTTAATTTATCCGAAAGTGTAATCAGATCGACCTTTTTGTGAGTATTGTAAAGATCGACGATGGCTTGATAAATTTTTTGGTGGGCTTCTTCGTAAAACCAGGCGTCGTTTAAGATCTCCACGCTTAAACCGATGGCGTCTTCATTGATCAGCATGGAGCCTAAGACGGACTTTTCGGCTTCAATATTTTGAGGAGGGAGCCTTATTTCTTGGTGACCCATACACGTATTTTGGCAATCACTTCTGGATGGAGTTTGACACCGATTTCAAAAATGCCTAATTGATCAAGAGGATTTTCAATGACAAGTTGTTTCTTCTCAACAGTCACACCCTCAACCTCTAACGCCTTCAAGATTTCAGCTTCACTCACCGCGCCGTAAAGTTTGTCTAAATCATTGACTTCCACATTGACGGTACACGAGACCTTGCTCAATTTTTCCGCAAAATTTTGAGCGCTTTGTTTTTCTTTGTCATACTGTTCTTGTTTTTTCTTCTTTTGCTGAGCAATCAGTTTTAAATTCGCTTCCGTCGCCACGCAGGCTTTCTTTTGCGGGAACAAAAAATTGCGAGCATAACCATCTTTGACTTTAACCGTATCGCCAATTTTTCCTAATTTTTCAATATTTTGTGACAATATGACGTCCATGATTATTTTCTCACTCCCCCCGTCTCTAAAAGAGCCAAAAACCGCGCCCTCTTAACAGCCGTTGTTAACTGCCGTTGTTGTTTCGCCGAAACCCCTGTAATGCGCCGAGAAATAATTTTCCCGCGATCATTCAAGAATTTTTGCAGAAGCTGAAAATTTTTGTAATCAAAGATTGTCCCCTTGGGAACTTGAAATCGCGCCGTCATCCTTGGATAAAATGACCGGCTCGAATCTCTTTTAAAATCTTTCTTAAAATCTCTTTCTCTCTTCATGACCTATGATCTCCTTTTAGCTCGATCTTATTCATCCCACGCCATATCTTCGGGTTTAATAGCCTCTCCCGCGCTGCCGTTAGGCGCGTCGGGGATTGGGGATTCTTGATTTTTCTCTGCGACTGAGCCTTCTTTATTATCTTTTTCCTTTGATCCAGCGGCGCCAGCCGCGCCATAAGCTCCCAAAAACTGAACGCGTTCGGCGCGAACATCGATAGCGCTGCGCTTCTGTCCTTCCGGAGTTTCCCAAAAACGGGATTGCAAAACCCCTTCCACAAAAACAGGACGCCCTTTTGTTAAATATTGACAGCACGCTTCAGCCTGTTTATCCCACACGGTGACTGTTAAAAAACAAACTTCTTCTTTGAGTTCACCGGAGCTGTCTTTGAATCTCCGATTGACCGCTATTCCCAGATTCGCCACAGCCGTTCCACCGGGAGTGTATCGTAATTCAGGATCACGCGTCAGATTTCCAATTAAAAAAACTTTATTCAAATTCGCCATTTCTTCCTCCCTGCCTGCCGGCCGGCAGGCTCCAATCACAATCAGCCATTGTTAATCTTTTTAAACTGCCAAGGGTTGCGATGCTTCAGCGTCATAAATCGCGAAACGTAAAACGCCTTCATGAACGCGTAAATCCGTCTCAACTTTTCTTACAAGCGAACCTTCTCCCTCAAAATTAATGAGATAGTAAGAACCTTCTTGTCGTTTCTTAATGGAAAAACTTAATTTCTGACGCTCAATCCAAAGACGGCTATTAATCACCTTACCCCCATGGCGGATAATGAGCTGGCTCAACTCTTTCGTCAGAGCCTCCTTCTCATCTGGATTTAATTTAGCATCGAGAATAATCACTAATTCATATTTTTGATTCAATTCATTCTTGTCCATGTTCTTTCCTTTGATTATAGCCATCCATTGCTTTATGAATGCCTTGATTTAACCAAACGTTAACACACTCGCCAGCTTCTAAGATAAAACTTGGAAGCTGCTTTCTTTCTTTCGAGGTAAACTCTTCTAACACATATTGAACGGCATCTTTTTTCCCATGCGGCTGACTAATTCCCAAACGTAAACGCGGAAACTGATCTGTCCCCAAATGTTCAATGATAGAACTTACCCCGTTATGCCCTCCATCGCTTCCTTGAGACCTTAAACGCAATTGGCCAAAATCTAAATTCATGTCATCGCAGAGAATTAAAGTGTCTTTTAATGTCACTGATCTTTCATGAACGATCGCTTTAACCGCGAGACCGGATTGATTCATGTAAGTCAGAGGCAAACACAAAATAATTTTGATGCCTTGATGATCTGTTTCAGCGATGAGAGCTTTTGTAAAAGAGCTTTTCTTAAAAACAACCTTGAATTCTTTAGCTAATTGTTCAACAACCAAAAATCCCAAATTATGCCGGGTCTGCTGATATTGTTCTCCCGGATTCCCTAACCCGACAATTAAACGCGCTTCATTGTCAGACAACTTATTTCCCTTCGGGCTTCTTTTCTTCTTTAGGCTTTGCCTCAGCTTTACCCTTGTCGTCCGTCTTTTCTTCAACCTTTTCCTTCGGTTTTTCCTTCAAAACTTCAGGTTCGGTCGGTTGACCTTCCGCTGGAGCGACCTCTTCCTTCATCGGAGCCGCAACCGTCACAACAATAGCGTCCAAATCATGTTTGGTCTTGACACCCGTGGGCAAAACCAAATCTTTGACATGAATCGCGTCGCCAATTTTTAACGCTTCGACATTGATCTCAATTTTTTCAGGAATATCCATCGGGAGACAAACAATATCCAATTCCCACAACATCTGATCCAAGGCTCCCCCATCTTTCTTGACGCCAATGGCATCGCCGTGGACATGGATAGGAATTTTAACATCAATTTCATCTTTTAAGGAAATACGCTGAAAATCTAAATGCATGAGCTGATCTGAGGTGGGATTATGTTGTTCTTCTCTAATAATAGCCGAATAATCTTTTAATTTTTTATCGCCTTGCATGATATTTAAGTGAAAAATCACACTTTGACCGCGGTGGGTTTTCATCGCGTGTTCATAAACAGCGCGTCCAACGCGAATGGGTGTTGGTTCTTTTTCTTCACCCCCATAAACAACGCAGGGAATAAAATTTTCTCGACGGATTTTTTTAATTTTACGTGTTCCAATCTGACTACGAACTTCTACATCTAATTTAATTTCTTTCATAGTTTTTTACCTCGTGACGTCAAATAAACAACTGATGGATTCCTCATCATGAATTCGGTGAATAGCCTCCGCTAATAATGGAGCCACACTCACCACCTTAATATTATGTGCCTGTTTGGCTCGCTTCAAGGGAATACTGTCGGTAATGACCAATTCCTTTAAAGCGCTGCAATTTTTAATGCGGTCCACAGCATTCCCAGACAAGATCCCGTGGCTGATGGCCGCATAAACATCTTTCACGCCCTTTTTACGCAATCCCTCGACGGCTTCAACGAGAGAACTTCCCGTCGCGACGATATCATCAACAATCACCGCGTTTTTTCCCTTAACGGTTCCTAAAATATGCATCACTTCCGTCGTGTCAGGACTGGATCGCCTTTTATCCACAATCGCTAACCCCGCGTCAAGACGCTTGGCATACGCCCTCGCCATTTTAATCCCGCCGACATCGGGTGAAACAACGACGAGATTAGACACTTTTTTCTGCTGAAAATAATCACAAAGAACATTGATCGCGTAGAGATGATCGACGGGAATATCAAAAAACCCTTGAATCTGATTGGCGTGAAGATCCATCGTTAAGACGCGTGACGCTCCCGCCGCCACAATCAAATTGGCCACCAGCTTCGCTGTAATCGGAACGCGAGGCTGATCTTTGCGGTCTTGCCGCGCGTAACCGTAATAAGGCAAAACCGCCGTAATCCGCTGGGCCGAAGCTCGTCGAGCCGCGTCAATCAAAATCAATAACTCCATTAAATTTTCGTTGGGATTAGGACAGGTGGGTTGAATAATAAAAACGTCTTTGCCACGGATATTCGCCTTGATTTGAACGCGAATTTCGCCTTCGCTAAATCGGTCAACAAAAACGTCCGCTAACTGGGCATGCAAATGTTCACAAATTTTTTCAGCTAACTGAGGATTCGCGTTTCCTGTAAAAACGGCCAAACCATTCATTGTGATTTTCTCCTCGTCGATAGAATTCTCGCCGGAACACCCACCGCGACACCGTGATCCGGAACGTTCTTCCCCTTTGTTAAAACGCTTCCCGCTCCGGTTACGCCATGTTTACCAATTTTAACCGGAGCAATGAGGACTGAATCAGATCCAATAAACGCGTGGTCATCAATCCGCGTCAAATTTTTCTTCTGGCCATCAAAATTGGCCGTGACGGTTCCTGCGCCGATATTGACGTGAGCACCAATCGTGGTATCTCCCAGATAACTAAAATGTTTGATCAAACTGCGATTTCCCACCTTGGTCCGATTCACTTCGGCAAAATTGCCGACCTCAACATGATCACCAATCCTTGTTCCGGAACGAAGCCGTGTAAACGGCCCAATCGTACAACTTTGACCGACGCGCACATCTTTTTCAATAAAACAAAATGGTCGAATCACAGTATCTTGACCAATCTGAACATCCTCATCAATATATGTTGTCTGAGGATCCACGATTGTAACACCTTGATCCATCAAAGATGTTAAAATTCTCTTTCTTAAAATCGCGGCTGCTGTCGCGAGATCTTCACGCGTATTGATGCCTAACCCTTCGCTTGAATCTTCCGTTTCCAAAGTTTCAATTTTCATCTTTTTTTCAAAAAACAATTCGATAATATCCGTTAAATAAAACTCGCCTTTTTTCGCGTTCTTCTCAATCTCTTTAAGAGATTCCAATAAAGCCGGTGCCTGAAAACAATAAACACCCGAATTAATTTCCCGAATCGCTCGTTCAGCACCTTCTAAATCTTTCTCTTCGCGAATCGAGACCACAGCGCCTTTATCGTCCCGCATGACGCGTCCATAACCTTCCGGGTCTAACACAACCGCCGTCAAAAAAGTACAAACCGCTTGAGTTTTTTTATGCTTTTGAATCAACGCTTTGACCACCTCTTTTCTTAAAAGAGGCGTGTCGCCGCATAATACTAAAAGATCTCCCCGATAATTTTTTAACGGCTTCAGGGCACATTGCACGGCGTCCGCTGTGCCTAACTGCTTTTTTTGCTCAACAATCCCATAACCTTCGGGCAAATAATTTTTGACCGCGTCCATTTGATGCCCGACGACAACATAATTCTTTTCTGAACCAACCGCTTTGACAACATCAACGACATATTGAATAATCGGTTTCCCGCAAATCTCATGTAACGCTTTAGGGATTTTGGATTTCATCCGTGTCCCTTTTCCCGCCGCCAAAATCACCGTTCGTAAATTTTTCATTTCTATTGTATCCCTCGACGTGCTCACTAACGTTCGCTTGCTCGGGATGGTTCGACGCTTTCAATGGTGAGCAAGGCCCACTTTAAGTGGGCCGCGTCGAACCACTGCCCAGCAAGGATTCGAACCTTGACAACGAGATCCAAATTCTCGGGTGCTACCATTACACCACCGGGCAACAAAAATCGTCAAACAACATTCACAAAACCCTTAAACGTTTTCTAACTCTTAAGAGTTTGTGGAGGAATCTTTCGAACCTCCTGCCGCCATTTCTTTTTTATAAGCTTCGAGAACTTTCTTCTGAAGATACTCCCGGAATTCCTGTGTAATAGGGTGGGCGACATCGCGATGTTCCGCTTTCATCTCCTCGGTGGGCTGTGCCAAATGCTGCTCAACGGGAAGATTAGCTCCACACTGGTTGCAAAATTTACTGCCGACTTCATTTCTAAAATTACATTTGGGACACGACTTTTTCATCTTGCGTGAGGGCATCGCGATAAACAAATCTTCCGCACCCTGAATGACTTTAATATTTCTCACGACAAACGCGTTATCAAATGTGACCGTCGTGTAAGCTTTTAATTTCTTATCATGCCCTTCTTTGAGAAAAACTCGAACTTCGGTAATTTCCATCAAAAAATCCTTACCTTAAAGAGTTTTAACCACAAAGACTTGACTAAACGATCGCGCTAAAATCTTTTTAAGCCTTTCAGCCTCTTGCCTCGTTTCAAGCAATCCAAAAACGCTCGGACCACTGCCAGAAATCATAACCCCTTCAATCTTTAAAGAGTTAAGCCGCTTCTTTAATTGCTCTAAAGAAGGAGAAAGCCTGATAATCGTGGCTTCTAAATCATTCTTAATGCGCGTCCCAATATGAAAAATATCGTCTTTTTTTAAAGAATGGATTAGGATATTAACATCATCATTTTTTTTTGTCAACTTCAATTTGAGGTGCCCATAAACGATTTTGGAATATATTTTCACCTTCGGGACAACCAAGATATGCCATAATTGACGCTTTAAATGAAGAGGCTGAATATGGTCCCCGCGCTCTGTTCCCAACGCCCAAGGACAGTCATATAAAAAGAACGCGACATCGCTTCCGAGCGCGCGGGCGTAAAAAAGTAATTTTTCTTTTGATAATCGAAGCCTCCAAAGTCGATTTAAGCCTTTAAGAGCCGTCGCGGCGTTGCTCGATCCGCCCCCTAAACCCGCAGCCACAGGAATGCGTTTCTGGATGTTAATTTTAACACCTTGCTTAACGCCAAAATCGTCTTTAAGCATTTGAGCGGCTTGATAAACTAAGTTTTTACGTCCCGTGGGGACATGAGGATGAGCGCACTCAATCTTAATTCTATTTTTTGCGATGGAAGTAAAGACAAGGGTGTCGTGAAGGCTGATCCGTTCAAATAAAGTGACGAGATTGTGATACCCGTCGGGTCTTTTTCCAACAACTTTTAAGAAGAGATTAATTTTGGCAGGAGATCGGAGAGTTAGGCGAGACATCAACGACTGGCTTGGTGGCTTTTGACTTCTTCAATCTTTTTAATAACGTCTTCTTGATTGGGTAAAAGCTCTAGAGACGATTGCCAATATTTGATGGCATCTTCAACCAGATTCAATTTGTAGCAGGTATCCCCAATATGCTGATAAATGGTAGGATCTTTTAAATATTGATCGGCGCGCTTGAGGATTTCTAACGCCTTCTCATATTTTTCGTTCTGAAAATAAATCCAACCCAAGGTATCCAAATAAGCTCCGTTGTTCGGATCCACTTTTAAAGCCCGATTCACAAGATCCAAAGCCTCATTCAAATTTTGTCCTTTTTCAGCGTAGACATAAGCAAGGCTGTTTAAACTCCCATCTTGATTGGGATTGATCTCAATAGATTTTTTTAACAGATCAGTGGCCTTCTTTTCCTGATTGATATCCAAATACAAAGATCCCAACAAATACATCACATCCGCGTTTTCGGGATCTATTTTGAGAATTTTTTCAAATTGCTCGACGGCCTGATCGTATTTGTGCTGAGAATAATACAACTGCCCCAAATAGCCATAGATCTGGATGTTTTCCGGTTCGGTCTGGGAAAACTTTTTCAAAATCAACTCATATTCCTGAGCCGCTTTCTCATAATCCCCTTGGGTCGAGTAAATCAGCGCTAGCAAATAATGCGATTGGATATCTTCAGGATTATAAGTTTGGACCAATTGCAGAGCTTCTTTAGCTTCCTTAAGAAGTCCTAAGCGAGCGTAATCAATTCCCAAACGAAGTTCAATGAGATAACTTCCTGGATCGTATTGGTTGGCTTTTTCATATTCCAAAACGGCGCGGTTGGTCTCTCCCAAAAGGTCATAAACCTGTCCCGTGGCATAGTGGGCGATTCCCTTGGTCGTGGAAACCCGATCTTCATAAAAGAAAGCCTGGGCGGGTTGACTTATCAAAAGCCCTGCCCCAAGCATTCCTACCAAAATAAATATTTTGGTTTTGCACTTGTTCGTCATTCCGCTACCTCGACCTCTTTACTTCGTCGCGCGTTTCTTTAAATGCCGCAATGACTTTCTTAACTTTTTTCTCTTATGAGTCCGGATTTTTCTTCGTTTCCGTTTTCTTCCGCACGGCATGGGTGTTGATCCTATCGTTGTGGGTTAATAAATTAATTTATTTAAAGAATACTCAATAATGCCCTGAGCGCCAGCCTCTTTCAATTGAGGGATCAGCGTTCTCACGGTTCCCTCGTCAATCACTGTTTCCAAAGCCAACCATTTTTTATCACTTAAATGTGAGATCGTCGGGTTTTTGACAGAGGGAAGAATACTCAAAATCTTTTTTAAGTTCTTTTCTTGAACATTCATCTTAAGGCCCACCATATTCGTCGCGGCGATAGCCCCTTGAAGAAGCATGACAACTTGCTCCATCTTCTTTTTTTTCCACGGATCAAAAAGAGTTTTTTTATTGGTGATAAACTGTGTCGTCGATTCGCAGATGGTGTCCACAATTCTTAATTTGTGAGCCCGAAGGCTGCTTCCCGTTTCCGTCAACTCAACAACCGCGTCCACTAATCCGTCGGCGACCTTGGCTTCCGTTGCCCCCCAGCTAAATTCCACGTCAGATTTTACTTTATGCTTTTCCAAATAACGTTTCGTCACATTGACCAACTCGGTCGCGATTCGTTTTCCTTGGAGATCTTTAACCGATTTAATGGCTGAACTTTCCGGAACAGCCAAAACCCAACGCACTTTCACCGTCGACTGTTTGGCATAAATCAAGTCCGCCAGTGAAACAACCTTGGAGTCATTCTCTAAAACCCAATCAGCACCGGTAATGCCGCAATCCAGGGCCTCTTCTTCGACATAGCGAGACATTACTTGAGCTCTTAAAAGCACTGGATCTATTTCGGAATCATCAATGGAAGGAAAATAGGAACGGGATGAGACGTAAATCTTAAATCCGGCGCGTTCAAAGACCTTGAACGTTGCCTCCTGCAAACTGCCCTTCGGTAATCCTAGTTTAAGTTTTTTCATGATCTCTATCTTTAATGATTGCGATTCAACTGATTACAGCAAAAAAATCATTATATCGTTCGACCCAAATCTTGTAAAGTATTTCTTTCTCTATAAGTATATTATTTATTGCTGAGAACGGCAAATTTTGCTTGTCAACCCATGATTTAGCGGTATAATCGTCCCCATGTTGAAAATTCTCCGCAAAAAAGGTGTCGCCAAAAAAATCCTCTGGTTTATCACTATCATTATCGTTATTTCATTTGGGTTTTTTGGAACAGCTTACCTTTTAACCAATCAAGGTCCCTCCGATGCGGGTAAAATCTTCGGCCGCAAGATACCGTTAAACGAATTTGCTAAAAGCTATGAAGAAGTCCGTGCCAATGCCGTCATTCATTACGGAGAAAAATTCCACGAAGTTGAGCCTTACCTTGATCTTGAATCCGAAACGTGGGATCATCTCATTCTTTTGAGAGAAGCCCAAAAACGCCATATCGCAATCTCCAATCAAGACGTCATCGCCGCGATTCAAGAATATCCTTTTTTTAAACGCAACGACCAGTTCGATGAACTTCTCTATAATAATATTCTCCGTTACGTTTTTAAAATGATGCCTCGGGATTTTGAAGAAAGCGTCCGAAACAGTCTCAAAATAGCTCGATTGTATAAACAAGAGACGAATTCTCTCACACTCTCGGATGAAGAAATCTTCGATGCCTACAAACGCCAGAATGAAAAAGTTCAGGTCAGCTACATTCTCGTATCTCCCGAACAGTTTAAGAATGACACGGCTATCGACGAGGCGGCCGCCCGCGACTATTACCAAAAACATCAAGAGGAATTTTTTGAACCTCCGATGATCAATACCGAATATCTCTTCCTTCCCTTCCCTAAAACAAAAGACAATACAGATGAGTCTGAAACCAAAGAAGGCATCCGCCACAAAGCCCAAACAATTTATGAAACTCTTCTGCAAGACCCGAATATGGAAAAAGCAGCTTCTCAAAATAATCTTGAAGTCAAGCAAAGCGGTTTTTTCAGCCAAGAACAACCCAATTTAAATTTAGGATGGCCTTTTGAATTATTGACAAAAGTCTTTGTTTTAAACGTCAATGACATGGCTGAACCGACAGAAAATCTCGAGGGAATTTACATTGTGAAATTGAAAGAAAAAAAAGAAGCCCAGGTTCCGGATTACGAACAAGTTAAAATCAAAGCTCAGGATATTGTTTTACATTTGAAGGCCAAAGCCTTAGCTCAACAGAAAGCCAAAGAATATCTTCAGTCCATTAAAGAAAAACTTGACTCGTCGAACGCTGAGAATTTTACCAATGCGGGAAAAGATTTAGGACTTCAAATTTATCAAACACCCGTTTTTTCTCGAGGACAATATCTTCCAGAGTTAGGGATTGCTAAAGATTTTGAGGAAGAAGCTTTTCATCTTAACGCAAATCATCCCACAAGCGATATCGTTGAGACGGAAAAAGGATACTGTCTCTTGCATTTAGATCAGTACGTTGCGGTTACTCAAAAGGATTTTGAAAAAGGGAAAGAGAACATAGGCCAAGAATTATTTGTTCAAAAAAGCAATGAGACTTTTAACACCTTCCTCACACACCTGCGGCTCAAAGCCAACATTCAAAACAACTTACCAAAACGTAACGAAAAGCAAAACCTCTAAGTCTTTAACAAAATTTCCTCGTAGTTTTCAGGCAAATGATGTTCAACAGCTTGAGTCATTCCATTTTTGTTAATCAAGAAAAATGTGGGAACTCCAATCAAACCGTAATCTTCCGCTGATGTCTGATCTTCATCCAAGAACACTTCGAGATGAACTTGATTTTTTTCAACATAGGAACGAACCTGATCGGCATTCTCACCGATATCAACCAAAATAATTTTAATTCCCTTCCCTTCAATCTCCTGACGATTCGCGTTTAAACTGGATAATTGTTCGCGGCAATGCGGGCACCATGTCGCCCAGAAAAAAACAATCGCGCTCTTGCCATCGCGAAAATGGGTCATATTAACCTTTTTCGCGCTTAAGGTATCCAGAGTAAAATCTTTAGCCGCCTTCCCAATAAATGGGTTTTTCTCCATGAACATTTGTCCGCTGGCGTAAGAAAAATTAAAAAAACTAAAAATTAAAACAAAACTTAAGATGGGTTTCAAAAATTTCATGACCTTCCTCCTTTAACCACTCGTTTCGTTCGCTAGCCATTTCAAATACCCTTCTTCTCCCTCAATAATCGGAAGCGCAATAATTTCCGGCACATCATAACTATGCAATGATTTGACTGTTTTGGCAACCTTTGGAAATAACTTTCTCTGGGTTTTTAAAATAAGCAGGTATTCGTTAGCGTGATCAATTTTCCCTTGCCACCAAAACATCGACTTGACTCCTGACATAATATTGGCGCAGGCGATTAGTTTTTTTTGAAGCAACCCGTTGGCAATTTTTTGAGCCTCTTCTTCGCTGGAGGCGGTCACAAAAATGACGATAGGATCCATTGGATTCCCTTTGCTTTAAGACATTTTCATCAAAGCCAGCATCCGGCCGGCGGCTTTTCCTTCTCGACGATAAGAAAAAAACCGATTGTCACAACACGTGCAAATTTTTGAATCAAAAATTTGGCTTTCCAGAACACCTGTTTCCAGAAATTGACTTTTATTCGCTTGCGGAAGGTCAAAGAAGAAGGAACTATCTCGTCGGATGGTCTCTGCCGGAAAATTATCTTGAAATTCCTGACCGACTTCATAACAACAGGACTGAATCGCGGGTCCGAATCCAACTTGAATATCCTTAAGCTGAGACTGACAACGCTCTTGCAGGACTTTTAACGCCTCGAGGACAATGCGCTCTTTGGTTCCTCGCCAGCCCGCATGCACGAGACCCATCGCGTGAGTTCTGGAATCATATAAAAAAACAGGCAAGCAATCCGCGACACGAATCATCAGCGGAATACCCCGATCCCGGGTGACTAACCCATCCGCGGCTTCGAAGGTATCTTTCTTTAAAGCCCCGTCAGCAAACACAATTCGTTTGCCGTGAACCTGTCGAAGATGAGTCATTTTTGAAAGATCAATATTCAATTCTGATAAAAATTTTCTCTGAGGATCACTTAAAATTCCCTGCGAAGGCCTCTCAAAATTAATCGTACGATCCGTAATTCCGGCAAAGACATTCGAAGGGAAAAAAATATCGAACAGCCGAATCATCTCACCCAGATTTTGTCCGCGTAAATGGACAAAATCTGCCCGTAGGGTCGACTGATTAAATCTTGAAAAGATTTAATCACGCTTGTCGAGGTGACCCCAAAGTTCTTAATATCTTTCATAATTCAAGAACTTTGGGGTCTAAATCATCTATTTCCAATAAGATATCTTCGCCTCCAGCGACCGCCATGCCCTTCCCCTTCTTATAATCTTCGATGTGTCGAATTTTGGTATCAAGATTTTTAAAACTTTTTTCACGGACATCGCTGTAAACTGTTTCCAATTTTTCGATCGCACGCCCGACGTCTTCAAACCTTATCTTAAACGTGCTATAAATCTTTAGAAACTGCTCCATCAATAGAATAATTTTTTTAAGGTCCTTCTCATAACGGAAATTCTCAAACGCCTGGCGGATCACGCAGAGCATCGCGTACAACGTAAACGGAGAACACAACACGACCTTTTGCTTCAAGGATTCGTCGACGAGTTCCGGCATATGTTCATGAATCAAAGAAAACACCTGTTCATTGGGAATAAATAACAAAACAAAATCCAAAGTTTTTTCGGCCGGGTTAATGTAATCGCGATTTTGAAGCTCTTTGATCCGGCTCTTCACATTGCTAAAAAATTCTTTGGCGTATTGTTCTTTTTCCTCAGCGCTCGCCGCATTCATCATCTTTAAATAATTATCCAGCGGAAATTTAACGTCCATATTAATTTTGTGATCATTAGGAAGAAAAAAGGTGAAATCGGGTTTGGTCGCCGCCGTGCTCAGCTGCGTCTGCTTTTGATAGTTGATCCCCTCTAAGAGCCCGCAATGGTTGATGATATCTTCAGCCATCCGTTCACCCCATTGGCCGCGGAGTTTGACGTTGCCTAAAATATTATTCAAACGATTGGTGGTTTCTTGAAGAGTCGTCGTCGCTTGAGAGGCATTTTTTAATTCATTCTCGAGATGGCCATATTTTCGCGAACGGTCCTGTTCAAGGTCATGCAATAATTTTTGATATTTTTCTAACTCATCTTTTAAGCCCTTGACCGTCGATTCAACAGCTTGTTTATTCAGTTGAAATTGGCTGGTGGCTTTATTTTGTTCAAGTTCAAACTGCTGGCGGGCTAACTGCAGAAACTGCTCCTGAGTTGTTCTTAAATCTTCTTTGAGTTGCTTTTTAAGGAAGGTGGTGACAAATCCCATCGCGACGACGGCAATGCCAATCAAAGCTAATCCGGCAAAAAAAATAAGCATTCTCTACTCCCAAGGAATTCTCTCGATTAAAAATCTCAAAATAAAAACGAGTGGTGAGCGGCCAATAAAATCAAAATAGTCGAACCACTACTTTTTCTCTTTGTCTTTTAACAATTTGATAATCTTGTCCAGGCGGGCCGTCACCACCGTCGGGACAAAAATAATCCAAACCAATAAAAAAATCTTAATACAAAAATAAATCGATGAGCATAAAAGAGCGTCACTTCCTTTAATAAATGGGCACATTGTCTCTCCTCCTCCGATGTTTTCTAAATATTAAAAGTTGAAATCGGAGTCCCGATTACCTTTAATAATCTTTAGGCAAACATCGGGACTTTTAGAATTTTGTTTCATCATATCATTGGTCTTTTGAATTGTAAATCTTAATGATCGTGTCATCTTTGGCAATTCAAACAAAAATAACCTTCCTGGAATGAGATCCGCTCTTTCTTTAAAGGCAAAGCGCGGTGGCAGCGGCGGCATTTGTAGGTGAGAGAATAAGCAATATCTTTTAACGGACATTGTTCGCAACGAGGTTTTGTGCGGCAATAGTCTTTTCCCAATCGGACAATCAAGGCATGGAATTCATTAAACTGTTTAACATCCATCGGAAAATGCCGCATAAAATATTCTTGAATCTCATGGTAATCGGCGTCGGGATGAGCCAAATTATGTCGCAAAAGAATTCTCTTGGTATAAGCGTCGACGACAAAAACGGGTTTGTCTAACGCATAAAGCAAAATCGAATCGGCTGTTTCAGGTCCAATGCCATTAACACTGAGTAATTTTGACCGCAGGACTTCTAATGATTCAGACTGCATTTTCTTCAAATTTCCGCCATATTCTTTAAAGAAAAATTCCATAAAATTCTTAAGACGTTTGGCTTTGACATTAAAATATCCAGCCGGGCGAATCAATTGGGCGAGTTTTTCCGTTGGAATGTCGTAAAGACGCCATGGAAATAAAACTTTTTGCTTTTTGAGATTTTCTAACGCCTTTTCAACATTTCCCCAGTTGGTGTTCTGCGTTAAAATCGCGCCGACGATCACTTCAAACTTGGTTTGGGCCGGCCACCAATGCTGGGGACCAAATGTTTCTAAAAGCCGTCGGTAAATTTTTTCAAGGGTGGTTGGAATTGTCTGCGGCATCGGTGTGGGATTCAGGAGCAGGTTCATAAACCGAATTGACTAATTTATCGTCGGGATCAAAGTATAACAAGATTTTATCAGAATTAAAATATTGGACAGAATATCGATAAATCCAAAGCTCTAAAGTTTGACCATCTTTTTCAATGGATTTTGTATAAATAGGCTGGCCAAATTTAGAGACAATTTGTTTCTGATTTGAAAATTTCTTAATTTTATCCGTCTTAACAGCTTCTCTTAACTGTTCAAACTTTTTGTCTTGATTCTCGACGTACTTCTGCTGTTTTTTTTGCTCATCGGCCACACCTTTTAAAGTCAAGAGTTGGTCCATGTGCTGCAGTTTGGCGCAGCCGCACAAAAACAAAATAAAAATTCCAAAAATACCTAAAAATTTTTTATTCATTTATCTTTATCTTAAACATATCAAAAATATTTCACCACCTATTTCTGAATTTTATCTCTCTCTTCTTTTAATTGCTTGAGGATCGTCTCAATATCCCGCTGGCGGCTTTGAATCTCTTTTAACCGCCGGCCGTATTCTTTAGAAACTTCGCTATCGCGCATCTCAAAACTTTCCGAGAGTTTGCGGGATTTGGCATAAGCCTCGACTTCCAATTCCTTTTGTTCCTTCTCTAAATTCTTTATTTCATTCTTAATCTCATCCAAACGTTTCAAAGCTTTTTTATGCTGGTCGTGAAGATCTCTGATAACCCGGTTTTCTTCCGTTAATTCCGGTTTCTGTTTTTGCTCTTGTTTCTGTTTCTTCTTTTCTTTCTCTTTGGCTTCTTCGACGGAATCCCATTCCTGCTTCTTTCCCAAATAATAATCCAATCCTCCTGGGTAAATTCTTATTTGTCCCGGGCGGACATCAACGATATGATCGGAAATTTCTCGAATAAAAAAAAGATCGTGGCTGATAAAACAAATTGTTCCCTCATATTTTTTGAAAGCGTTGGTTAAGGCCTTAATCCCGTCGAGATCCAAATGGGTCGTCGGCTCATCCAAGAGCATAAAGTTAGGAGGGTTAATCAAAAGCTTCGCTAAAATAAGCCGGCTCTTCTCTCCTCCGGATAAAACCTTGACCGGCTTAAAAACATCGTCGCCGTGAAAATTAAAAAGGCCCAAAAGAGACCGGGCATTCAAAGATGGTGTCCCCGGAGCCGCGGAGGCCATGACCTCTTCAAAGGCATTGAGGTTAGGATTTAAAACATCCAAACGCGATTGCGAAAAATATCCCGATTGAACACCGTATCCGTACCGCAACGTTCCCGAATCCGCCTTAATGACACCGGCGAGCATTTTAAGAAGCGTCGACTTCCCAGCTCCGTTGGGCCCGACGAGACAAACTTTCTGACCCTTGGTAATTTCAAAATCAAGATCCTTGTAAACTTGTTTGTCTTGATAGGCTTTACAAATTTTTTCCAACTGAACAACGGCGTAACCGCTGGGTGTTATTTGAGAAAACTCAAAATCTTTAATGCTTCGATGTTCTTGCGGCAGTTCAATGTGTTCTAATCGTTCAATCATCTTGCGTTTATTGCGGACCGCCGAGGCCCGATTAGGCTGGGCGTGAAAACGCTCGGCAAAGCGTTCGAGCTGTTCACGTTTTTTTTCAATGACTTTATGTTTTTTCTCCAAAGTTTTTAAATTCATTTCTTTTTGTTCTTCATAAACCTCATAATTTCCTTTGAGTTTAATCATCTGCTGACCTTCCAAGATAATCGTGTAATTCGTGACCTCATTTAAAAACACGCGGTCATGAGAAATAAGAATAAGAGCTCCTTGATAATTTCTTAAGAATTCCTTTAACCACAACGTCGCCGGCAAATCCAAATAATTCGTCGGCTCGTCCAGCAAAAGAAGATCATACGAGTACGTTAACAGTTTCGCCAAAAGTGTGCGCATCTGCCAGCCGCCGCTTAACTCGAGAATAGGCCGATGAAAATCTCTCTCCTGGAATCCCAAGCCCGACAAAATCTTTTCAGCTTTATGTTCCAGTTCATAAATCCCGAGTGTCTCAAGTTCGTGGAGGACATCGCCGTACCTGACGGTGTCGGCTTTATTGTCATCTTCAAGTTTGCGTTTTTCTTGCATGAGGCGTTCAATGCGGCTGTCTCCTTGGAGCAATTCTTCCATTACCGTTTTTTG
>OBEQ013070691.1_pt1 | contig 17161 bp, 16 predicted proteins | sample 1670901 | NCBI WGS metagenome assembly OBEQ01 (sample SAMEA104232315, study PRJEB22302) | groundwater metagenome | biome: forest; feature: aquifer; material: groundwater | place: USA | collected 2011-08-07 | depth 5.4 m
CGCCTTCATCGGCTTCTCGCTGCCGACCTTCTTCACCGGGCTGCTCTTGATCCTGCTGTTCTCGATCAAGCTCGACTGGCTGCCCTTCGTGTTCCGCGCCGACATCGCCGCCACCGGCTGGCAGTGGTGGGGGGAGCACCTCAAGCAGGCCATCATGCCGGTGACGGTGCTCGGGCTGTTCCAGGGCGCGAGCTGGACCCGCTACGTGCGCTCGGCCGTGCTCGACGTGATCCGCCTCGACTACGTGACCACCGCGCGCAGCAAGGGCCTGTCCGAGCGCGTGATCATCATGAAACACGTGGTGCGCAACGCGCTGATCCCGGTCGTGACGCTGGTCGCGCTGACGATGCCGCAAGTCTTCGGCGGCGCCATCGTGACCGAGCAGATCTTTCGCGTGCCGGGCATCGGCTCGCTGCTGATCGACGCCATCCTGCGCAACGACACGCCAGTGGTGATGGCCGTGACCTTCGTCTTCTCCTGCCTCGTGATCCTGTTCAACCTGATCGCCGACTTGCTCTATGGCTGGCTCGACCCCCGCATCAGCTACCGCTAGCGCCGTTGCCGCCAAGCGGCGCAACGACACCTCGCCCTGGGCCGAGGCATGGCGGCGCTTTCGGCGTCACAAGATGGCCATGGCGGGCCTGGTGGTGCTTGGCGTGATGGTGCTGCTGGTGGCCCTCGGCCCGATCTTCTGGAAGGTCGCGATCAACGACATCGACTTCAGCGCGCGCCTGAAGACCCCGACGCTCACCCACCCCTTCGGCACCGACGACCTGGGGCAGGACATCTTCGCGCGCATGCTCTACGGCGGGCGCATCTCGCTGGCGGTCGGGCTGGCTGCGATGCTGATGGCGATGTTCGTCGGCGTCATCATCGGCGCCATCGCCGGCATCTCGCGCGGCAGCATCGACACCGCGCTGATGTGGCTGACCGACCCGTTCCTGTCGCTGCCGCAGCTGCCGCTGCTGCTGATCCTGATCTACCTGTTCCGCGACAAGCTCAAGCTGGTGTTCGGCCCCGAGGTCGGTGTGTTCATCCTGATCGTGATGGTGATCGGCGGCTTTCGCTGGATGCCGGTGGCGCGACTGGTGCGAGCGCAGTTCTTCTCGCTGCGCGAGAAGGAGTTCGTCGAAGCCGCGCGTGCGCTGGGCGCCTCGGTGCCGCGCCAGGTGGCGCGCCACATCCTGCCCAATTCGCTGGGGCCGGTGATCGTGGCGGGCACGATCGATGTGGCTGCGGCCATCATCGCCGAGTCGACGCTGTCGTTCCTGGGCCTCGGTTTCCCGCCCGACATCCCGACCTGGGGCCGCATCCTGTTCGACAGCAAGGAGTACCTCGACATCGCCCCGCACTGGGCACTGTTCCCCGGCACGGCGATCTTTCTGGCGGTGCTGACGATCAACTTCGTCGGCGACGGGCTGCGCGACGCGCTCGACCCGCGCAAGGTGCTGTGATGCAAGCGCCGGGCCGCCCCAAGCTTGCATCGTCCCCCTCGGGGGGCGGGCGCGCAGCGACCTGGGGGCTCTGTTAATGGCGTTGCTCGAGATCAAGGACCTGAAGGTCCACTTCAAGACCGACGAAGGCTGGCTGCATGCGGTCGACGGCGTCGACATCAGCATCGACCGCGGCGAGACCGTGTGTGTGGTCGGCGAGTCGGGCTGCGGCAAGACGGTGACCGCGATGACGGTGCTCAAGCTCCTGCCGATGCCGCCCGGCCGCATCGCCGGCGGGCAGGTACTGTGGCAGGGGCGCGACCTGATTCCCGCCAGCACGGAGGAGATGCGCCGCATCCGCGCCAAGCAGATCGCCATCATCTTCCAGGAGCCGATGACATCGCTGAACCCGGTCTACAGCGTGGGCGAGCAGATCGCGGAGTCGATTCGCCTGCACGAGGGCCTGAGCCGCAAGGCCGCGATGGACCGTGCGGTCGAGATGCTGGCGCTGGTGCGCATCCCGACGCCTGAGCGACGCGTGCGCGACTATCCGCACCAGTTCTCGGGCGGCATGCGCCAGCGCGTGATGATCGCGATCGCGCTCGCCTGCAACCCGCAGTTGCTGATCGCCGACGAACCGACGACGGCGCTCGACGTGACCATCCAGGCCCAGATCCTCGACCTGCTGGCCGAGCTGAAAGAGCGGCTGGGCATGGCCATCCTGCTGATCACGCACGCGATGGGCGTGGTGGCCGAGGTGGCGCAGCGGGTGGTGGTGATGTATGCGGGCAAGGTGGTCGAGGAAGCGAACGTCGAAGAGCTGTTCGCGCACCCGCGGCACCCGTACACGCAGGGGTTGATTCGGTCGATACCGCGCATCGACGCCGCGGCGCTCAGGAAGGTGCGGCTGGAGCAGATCTCAGGCACGGTGCCCAAGCTGATCGAGCCTGCCGAGGGCTGCCGCTTTGCGCCGCGCTGCAAGTACGCGACGGCGCGGTGCGTGGCCGCCACGCCGCCGCTGCGCGAGGCGGTGCCGGGGCACAAGGTGGCTTGCATCTTCGACGTGTTTCCAGCATGAGCACCACCCTCCCCGCCCATCCACGTCATCCCCACCCGCCTCGTCATCCCGGCGAACGCCGGGATCCACTGGGTGTAGACGCTCAACGAGTTGATACCGGCGTTCGCCGGTATGACGACGGCTACGAACCGACATGAGCGAACCCCTCCTCAAGGTCCGCGACCTCGTCAAGCACTTCCCCATCAAAGGCGGGATGCTCGGCCGCGAAGTCGAACGTGTGCACGCCGTCGACGGCGTCAGCTTCGACATCGCCGCCGGCGAAACGCTGGGTGTCGTCGGCGAATCCGGCTGCGGCAAGAGCACCACCGGACGCTGCATCCTGCGCCTGATCGAGCCCACCTCGGGCGAGGTCTGGTTCGAAGGCCAGGACGTGACACGCGCCAGCAGGACCGAGCTGCGCGCGCTGGCGCGCGACATGCAGATCATCTTCCAGGACCCCTACGCCTCGCTCAACCCGCGCATGACGGTGGGCGCAATCATCGGCGAGGCGCTGATCATCCACCGCCTGACCAAGACCCGGCAGGAGTTCGAAGCGCGCATCGTCGAGCTGCTGGAAACGGTGGGCCTGAGCCCCGACCACATGCGCCGCTACCCGCACGAGTTCTCCGGCGGGCAGCGCCAGCGCATCGGCATCGCACGCGCGTTGGCGGTGAGCCCGAAGCTGGTGGTCTGCGACGAGGCGGTATCGGCACTCGACGTATCGATCCAGGCCCAGGTGATCAACCTGCTGGAAGACCTGCAGCACCAATTCAACCTCACCTACATCTTCATCGCGCACGACCTGTCGGTGGTCGAGCACATCAGCACGCGGGTGGCGGTGATGTACCTCGGCCGCATCGTCGAGATCGCGCCGGCCAAGCAGCTGTACACGCAGCCGCTGCACCCGTACACCGAAGCGCTGCTGTCGGCGGTGCCGATCCCGGATCCGCAGGTCAAGCGCAAGCGGATCATGTTGCAGGGGGATGTGCCGAGCCCGATCCGTCCGCCGTCAGGGTGCCACTTTCATACGCGCTGTCCGATCGCGCAGTTTCCGCTGTGCAGTTCGGAGAAGCCGGTGTTGAAGCAAAGCGGCGAAGGGCATTGGGTGTCTTGTCACTTGCGGGGCTAGCCATGGGCTAGCCCCCCTCCGCGACACCCTGCTCCCCCGCCTGATCTCCGGCCAACTGCGCCTGCCCGAAGCCGAGACCCTGTCGGCCCTCGCCTGAGCGACTTCAAAGCGCCCTTTCAAAGCATCGCCACAAATTAAAGAATGCTTTAGTATCTCGGTCGACCATCAAAGCTCACCTTCATACGATGCGCTCCACCGGCACCTACGTCACCACCACCACCCTGGGTGAGCCGGTGCGCGCCTTCGTGCCCCGTCCGCTGCCGCCGGCCAAGCCGGCGCTGGCTCCCGAGTCCTATGAGGCTGGCACGCGCGCCTCCGAGCTGGCGCTGGCCCGGCTGTCGGGCGTGTCGGGACTGGTGCCTTCGGTGGAATGGCTGCTGTACAGCGCCATCCGCAAGGAAGCGCTGCTCACCTCGCAGATCGAAGGCACGCAGGCCACGCTGACGGACCTGTTCGATGACGAGGCGGGCCTGGCCGTCGCCAACACCGACGACGTGGAGGAGGTCAGCAACTACCTGCGTGCCTTTCGCCTCGTCCGCGAGAACCTGCATAAACCGCGCGGCCTGCCGCTCTCGGTGCGCCTGCTCCGCGACGCCCACCGCTTGTTGCTGGCGGGCGCCCGTGGCGCGGGCAAGCAGCCGGGCGAGCTGCGCCGCTCGCAGAACTGGATCGGCGGCACGCGGCCGGGCAACGCGGCGTTCGTGCCGCCGCCGCCCGAGCGTGTGGCAGAGTTGCTGGCCAATCTGGAGCACTTCATCCACGAGGCTGAGCCGAAGCTTCCACCACTGGTGCGGGTGGCACTGGTGCACGCCCAGTTCGAGACCATCCACCCCTTCCTGGACGGCAACGGCCGCATCGGCCGCCTGCTGATCGCGGCGCTGATGGAGCAGTGGGGCCTGCTGCCCGAACCCTTGATGTACCTCAGCGGATATCTCAAGCGGCATCAGCGCGAGTACTACCGGTTGCTCTCGACAGTGCGCACCGATGGCGACTGGGAAGCTTGGATCGCCTTCTTCCTGGAGGCGGTGGAAGCCGCTGCCACCGAGGCCGAGCGCGCCGTCGTCGCCATCGCCAGCCTGGTGGCCGCCGACCGCCGCCGCCTGCTGGCGGCACCGCGTGTCGGCGCCGTGGCGCTACGGCTGTTCGAGCTGCTGCCTGTCATGCCGCGCTTCACCATCGAGCAAGTGCGCCAGAAGCTGGAGACCACCTTCCCCACGGCCACCGCGGCGGTCAAGCTGCTGGGGGAGTTGGGCATCGTGACCGAGCTGACCGGGCAGAAGAAGAACCGCAGCTTCAGCTACCGTGCCTACGTCGAACTGCTGGCGCGCTGACCATGACCGAAAACCAGCTTGAACAGGAGGCCCTGGGCTGGCTGGCCGACGTGGGCTGGCAGCACCGCCACGGGCCCGACATGGCCCCCGGACGGGGCTCATCCCGAGCGCGAGACCTACTGGCAAGCAGTGCTGGCCGGCGGCTGCGCCAGGCGGTCGCGGCCTTGAACCCTGAAGTGCCGGCCGGCGCTCGCGACGATGCCATCCGCCAGGTGCTGAACCTCGGCACGCCGGTGCTGGCCGCCAACCGCCAGTTCCACCGGCTACGGGTCACCGGCGGGCCGGTGCAGTACCCGAGCATGGCCGACTAGCCCGGACGGGCGGCGGGATCGTCGCCGCACGCTCGCACCAGCTCCGCGCGCTCCGAATCGCCCAAGTCCGGGCTGAAGTGCAGCAGCCGATCCAGCCCCTCGTCGGTCTCGAAGTACGTCTTGCGGCAGTCGAGGTGCACGTAGCCTCCGGTAGCGAAGCGGCCCTCTTCCCAGAACGCGAGCCGGATGCGCCAGGTGCCGCGTGCGATGGGCTCGTGGCAACTGCGGCACTTGGCCTGCCCGCTGCTTGCTCGTTCGGCACCATCGATGCGCGCCAGGCGCGGGTGGTCGACACCGCTGCGCGCCACGCGCTCCAGTTGCTCTCGATCGGGCACGCCGTCGGGGCTCTCACTCAAGCCCTGCAGCAGCGACTCGGGCCGCTTGCACGCGGCACACATGGTGTGGAACCACACCGTCATGTCGCCGCCTTCGCTGAACGGGTTGGGCAGGCGCTCGCCGAAACGCAGCGCTCCACGCTCGATGACTCCTCCGCAACCGCGGCACTTGGAGCGGCCGCTCGGCGCAAGTTCGAAAACGTGTGACATGTCGCCCACCGCCGAAAGAAACTCGAGCGTCAAGTCTCGCATTGAACGCGACCGGCAGTCGCACAACCAGAGTGATCGGTCTCAGGGATTGGCGCTTACCATCCGCACAGCCCAATCGCATCGGCGCTGAAGCGCTGACCAGCGAAGCCCATGCGAATCAGGCAGGGAGCATGTCAATGGATTTCCGCACCCATGTGTTCATCAGCTACGCCCATGCCGACAACCTCGAGGCGGGCGGGCCGGGCTGGGTGAGTCGCTTCCACGAACTGCTCGAGCCCTTCCTGACCTCGCGTCTGAAGAGAACCAAGGCGGTGATCTGGCGCGACAAGCGGCTGTCCGACAACGACGTCTTCGACCCCGTGATCATGCAGCAGCTGCCCGACTCGGCAGTGCTGGTGGCGGTGCTGACCGACAACTACGTCGACTCCAAATGGTGTCAGCGCGAGGCCGAGGCCTTTTGCGAGGCGGCCAGTCAGAACCTCGGGCTGGCACCCGACCACAAGTCGCGCGTCTTCAAGATCCTGAAGTTGCCGCCGGAGCGGCAGGACACGCTTCCCGCGCCCATGCGCGAGACGCTGGGCACGCCGTTCTTCGTCCGCGTGGACAAGGACAGGCGCGAAAGTCAGGACGAGCACGACCGTCCCCTCGAGCTGGACCCCAGCTACGGGGCGGGGTACGCCGAAAAGCTGAGGTTGCAGGTGGCGCTGCTGGCCCAGGACATTGCCGACACGCTGAAGGCCGTCACTGCGGCCGGCGCAGCCGGGGCCCCGCTCGCGCCCACGGCCGGCAGCTCGAAGAGGCCCACGGTGTATCTGGCCCAGTGCGGCGAGGACCGCCGCAACGACCGCGAGGCCTTGCGCAGCGAGCTGGTGCAGCGCGGCTACCCGGTGCTGCCCGACCGCGAGCTGCCGTCCGGCCAACCCGAGTACCGCGCCGAAGTGGCGCGGCTGCTCGGGCGCTCGGCGCTGTCGGTGCACCTGCTGGGCTCGTCGCCCGGTCCGGTGCCCGAAGGCGAGGGCCTGGATTCGGTGGTCGTGATCCAGAACGCGCTCGCGGTCGATGCCAGCCGAGGCGCGTCGCTGCGGCGCGTGGTGTCCTTGCCTGTCGGCACGGTGTGCGCGAGACCGAACCACCAGCAGTTCCTCCAGGCCATGCACAGCGAGGCCGCTCTGCAAGGCGGCGCCGAGGTGATCACCGGCGACCTCGAGGCGGTGAAGGCCGCGATGCACGTGGCGCTGCAGCACATCGAGGCGCCGCCCGCGCCACCGCCGCCTGCGCCGCTGGTCGAGGCCGATGCCCCCGCATCGGGCACGGCGGAGGGCGCCGCACCGGGCGCAGCCACGGTCTACGTGATCTTCGTCGAGCCCGACCGCAAGGCCACGGCGCCGCTGCGCAGGAGCCTTGGCGCTCAGTTCAACGTCCTGAAACCCGTGTTCTCGATCGTCCCGAGTGAGGTACGCGAAGCCAACGAGCGATCGCTGACCGAATGCGATGTGGTGCTGGTGTATTACGGCAGCGGCACCGAAGCGTGGAAGGCCAGCGTCGACAGCGAGCTGCTCAAGGCCAGGACGTGGCGGCAAGGGCGCCCGTTTCGTGCGGTGTTCACCTGGGTTGCCGATCCGGCCTCGGACGACCAGGCCGACCTTGTCGACACCGGCGGCGCCAACGTGATCGACGGGCGAGCCGGCTTTTCCGAGGCCCTGCTCGCGCCGGTCCTGAAGACGCTGCTCGGGGCCGACCATGGCTGAGCCGGCGCCCGTCATCGCAGTGCGCAACCCCTACCCCGGGCTGCGGCCGTTCCGCGCCGACGAGGAGCATCTGTTCTTCGGCCGCGAGCAGCAGGTCGACCGGATGGTCGGCAAGCTCGCGGCGCACCGGTTCCTGGCCGTGGTGGGCGGCTCGGGCAGCGGCAAGTCCTCGCTGGTCAACTGCGGGCTGCGGCCGGCCCTGCACCGTGGCCACATGGCCAACGCCGGTGCGGCCTGGCGCATGGCGCAGTTCCGGCCGGGCAGCGACCCGATCGGCGCGCTGGCACGCGCCCTGGCCGAGCCCGGCGTGCTGTTCGACAAGCCGATGACCGGCGCCTTGTCGGCCGAAGCGCTGGTCGAGTCCACCTTGCGCCTGGGCAGCCTGGGGCTGGTGGACATGGTCGATCAGGCCGATCTGCCGGCCGGCACCCAACTGCTGGTGGTGGCGGACCAGTTCGAGGAGCTGTTCCGCTTCCGCGCGCTGGTGCGCGGTGCGCGCAAGGAAGGCTGGAGCGCCGCGGAGGACGCCGTGGCCTTTGTGCGCCTGCTGCTCGAAGCCGCCGCGCAGACCCAGGTGCCGATCCACGTGGTGCTGACGATGCGCTCGGACTTCCTGGGCGACTGTGCACAGTTTCACGGCCTGCCCGAGTCCATCAACGAAGGCCAGTACCTGGTGCCGCGCCTGACCCGCGACGAGATCCGCGCCGCGATCACCGGCCCGGCCGGCGTGGCGGGCGCCACGATCAGCCCGGTGCTGGCGACGCGGCTGCTCAACGACGTGGGCGACAACCCCGACCAGCTCTCGATCCTGCAGCACGCGCTCAACCGCACCTGGGCCAATTGGGAGACCGCAGGTCGGGCCAGCGGCCCGCTCGAGCTCGTGCACTACGAGGCCGCAGGCGCCATGTCGCATGCCCTCGACATGCACGCCGACAAGGCGTTCGGCGACCTCGCCGATGCATCCAGCCGCCGTCTGTGCGAGCAAATCTTCAAGGCGCTCACCGACATGGGCACCGATGCACGCGGCATCCGCCGGCCGACACGGCTGTCCACGCTGGGCGAGATGACCGGCGCCAGCCCTGACCAGCTTCGCGCGGTGATCGACATCTTCCGCAGGCCCAGCCGCTCGTTCCTGATGCCGCCGCTGGCCGAACCACTGGGTCCGGATTCGGTGATCGACATCTCGCACGAGAGTCTGATGCGGGTGTGGCTGCGCCTGAAGACCTGGGCCGACGAAGAAGCGCAGTCGGCGCGCATCTACCGCCGCCTTCGCGAGACCGCGCTGGAGCACGACAAGGGCAACGCCAGCCTGTGGCGCGACCCCGACCTTCGCGTGGTGCTGGACTGGCGCGCGAAGAACGCTCCCACCCGAGCCTGGGCCGAGATGTACGGTGGCGGCTTCGACAGCGCCACGGTCTTCCTGGACCACAGCCGCGACGTGCAGAACAAGGAGAAGATCGAGGCCGAGATCGAGCGCCGCTGGCTGGCGCGCTGGAGCTATGTGCCGTTGGCCCTGGTGGTCGTGCCGTTCATCTTTGCCCAGGATTGGATCGCGGCCTCGCTGCACAACTCCGCTTGGGTGACGGACGTGCTGAAGACGCTCCACCTGACGAAGTTTTCCGGGCTGCTGTCGCATTTGCTGTCCGGCCTGCCGGCGGTCCTGGGCTACATGGCGCTGGCTCCGTACATCAAGCAGCGCTTCCCCGCCTGGGAGGAGCGCCTCAACGCCGGCGCGCGGGCCAACGGGCAGGGGCAGGCAAGTGCGCTCCCCGATGCGGCTGAACTACCCGGTGTTGCCCAGGTGCCCTTGGCACCGGCAGTCGACATCGCCGCTCTGGGTCATGCCAGCTTCGTGCGCCGTGCCGTGGCCCAGCTGGTCGACTGGGTCGTCTGCGTGTCGATCGTGTTTGTCGGCATCGTCATCTTGGGCGTCATCTTGGGCATCATCGCGGCGATCTCCGGTGCGTCCGAGGCCCCCCCGGCCGAGGGAGACACCACTTTTTTCATCACCCTGGTGGGCTCGATTTTCTGGTTCTGGCTCTACCACGTCTACTTCTGGACGTCTGCGCGTCAAGCCACGTGGGGGATGCGGATTGCCGGGATCATGGTGACCGATCTGAACGGCCGCCGCTTGAGTCGGCTGCGGGCAAGCGCGCGCTTCTTTGCACGTTTCCTGTCGTACTACACGGTCGTCGGTTTCCTCATGCAGCCGTTCAACGCCAAACGCCAGACCCTGCATGACCGCCTCAGCGGGGCCCTGGTGCTGAGACGATCGCCGAAGGCCTGACAGCCCCCCTGTGACATGTCGCTCACCGTGCCTTGTCCGCCAGGAACGCCCGAACAACCGAATTGCAGTACTCGGGCCTGTCGTTGAACATGAAGTGTCCCGCGTTCGGAACAACCTCGAGCTTCGCGTTGGCGAAGTGCCCAAGGTGCTTCTTCTGCTGCTCGGCACCGCCGATCTTGTTGCACTCCCCCGCGAGAAAGAGCGTCTCTCCGCGGAACGCGCCCACACCTTTGCGAAAGTCCAGGCTCGCGGCCCACGCGGGGTCGTCCATCGCCCTGCCCAGGGTCGCCTTGAAATTGGGGCTGCCGAATCGCCACGCCTCGAGGGGCGGCAACTTGCCATCGCAAAGCTCGTCGGCGCCTTGCATGAGCGGCATCACTTGCAAGAGGAAGAAGTCGTCCCTCGCGTAGGGATCGCCATCGGTTTGGACGAACCACTTGCTGACCCAGGCCCGTGCGAAGCCCCAGATGACCCGCATCCCCGGCCAGCGGCCCGAGTCAAGTGCACTCAAGCCCGCGGCGTCCAGGAACGCGGGCTCGGCAAGAACGATCTTGCCGACCTTGTGAGGGTGAGCCCCGACGTAGGCCGACGCCAACATGGCGCCCCACGAGTGGCCCACCAGATGCACCGGCCGGCCCTTGCCGTAGGCGTCGACGAACGCGTCGAGGTCGTCGATGAAGCCCTGCAGCGTGATTTCCGCTGCGGGAACCCGCGGCGACAGTCCGGTACCGCGTTGGTCGTAGAAGACGACGAGATGATCGTCCGCCAACCCCTTCAACGAATACAGGTAGCGATAGTCCGCACCGGGCCCGCCGTGCAGCACGATGACCACCGGCTTGTCGGCGTCGCCGAAGGTCTCCGCGTGAAACGGGTAAGCGTTCAGCTCGACAGTGGGCAGCGAGCGGTCGCGTTCGACGGTTTCGCGAACGGTGGTGAAGCCCGTGGCGAAGAACCACACCGACGCGGCAAGAGATGCGATGGCAAGAGACCGGAAACGATTGAGCATGATGAAGACCCGCGAAACGTTGTGCGCTCATCATTCCCGAGCATGATCGGGACCCGCAATATCATTTGATAACCATGGATGAAGCAGACCGCAACACCGTGCTGGCCATCGCCGGATCGATCGCAGCGCTCGATCACGACGCGTTCGAATCCGTCCTCGGCGCGATCCGATGTGCGAGCCATGAGCCCGGTGAACTCGTCATCTCAGCCGGCGAGCGCGACCCGCAGGAGTATTTCGTTCTGAGCGGCATCCTCAAGACCTTCATCGGTGACGCGCAGGGCAACGAGGTCACGCTCGCCTTTCACGTCGGACCGTGTGTCATGACGCCGGCGATCGCACGCGTCGCAGACGAACGCTCGAGAGTGAGTTGCGTCGCCATGACCAAGGCGCGTGTGGCCGGGTTCGCGAGCGTGACACTGATGGAGTGCATGCTCAGGAACCCGAGCGTCCAACGCTGGGGCGATGCGGTCCTCAGGACCGAGCTCGTGCGGCGTGCGGATCGAGAGTGGGCCCTGGCGGCACTGCCGGCCGCCAAACGACTGCTTCAGTTTCGACGAGACCACCCGGGCCTGGAAGACACCATCGCGCACCACCACATCGCGAGCTACCTGGGCATCACGCCGGTGACGCTGAGTCGAGTTCGAGCGCAAGTACGAGACCAGGCCTCAGATGCAAACGTGAGGCCATAGTCTTCCCCACTGCGTCACTCCTTCTTCGGCGCTTGGGAGGCATCGGCCGAAGGCCCGCCCTCCTGAGCCTGCGCGGCATCTCCATCGGTGCGGGGTTTCTTTGCTTCGTCATTGGCGGCGCCCGCACCCTCGGCTTGCGAATCCCCGTCAGCGCCCGCGCCTTGTTCACCTCCCGCCTCCGAAGCCACTTGGCCCCCGGTGATCGCCCCGGCCGCCGCGCCGGTTTCGGCGCCCGCGACCGCACCCTCGATCGCACCAGCTTCGGCACCCTTCTGCGCCCCGGCGATCGCGCCGGTACGGGCGCCCGTCAGAGCGCCGGCGACGGCACCCGTCTGCGCACCCGCGCCCGCACCGGCAACTGCTGCGATGCGAGCGAGTTGGATGTCAGCACGATCGAACGCTGCAGACAGAAAGAGCCGCGTCGCCAGATAGCCGACGAAAAAGCCGAGGATGAAGAACGACACCAGCAGACAAATGATCGTGGCCGTGACGAGGCCGTCCTTTGCGGCGATGGCGTTCGCCATGCTCTGCAAGGCCTCGGGCACTTTCTGAAGCTGCACCAGCCCGGCGCCGATCAAGACCTTGGTCAGCCAGTCCGAAACCTGTTCCAGGTGGGTGCTGGCCGGAGGCCGGTTGGTCCCCGCCGCAGAGTCGGTGGCGGCCGGCGGAGTACCCATCAGGAACCCCAGGCCTATTCCGACGGCGGCGGCGCAAAAGGCGATCAGAAGCCCGACCGACACGGTGATCTGGTTCTGCAGCAGCACGAACACGACACCCACGAGGCCGAACACGCCAAGGACAAACGCAGTCCCCTTGAACTCGACCCAGGTGACCGATTCTTCGCGACGCTTGGTGAGGACGGCTGGCATGGTGACTCCCGTATCGAAACGACACATGAGAATAGTCGCCGGGTCTGCGACCGGCATCCGCTGTCTTGATGAGCCGGCCGGCGAGCCCCGGGTACCCTCACCCCAACCCTCTCCCGCACGCGGGAGAGGGGGCCCATCGTGGCTCCCTCTCCAGTCCGCCTGCGCCCTCGGATCCGAACTCGAACCGCAACGGACTCACCACCGATTGCGCAGTTCGCGCAGCTTCAGGAACACGCTGCGCGGGTCCGGCGGCTCGGGCAAGTCGGGAAACATCTCGCGCAACTTCGCGATCACCGTCGGGCTGCTCAGGCGAAAGAAGGTGTTGATCTGCATCTCGACCTCGAGCGTCGAGACATAGGCGTTGTCCGGATCCTGGCTCGCAAGCCGGTCGAGCATTTCCCGCGCCGGCTGGTTGTCCGGTTCGCGACTCAGCGTGAAGCCCAGATTGTTCGCCATGTAGTCGTGGCCCGGATAGATCAGTGTCTGTTGAGACAGCTTGGCGAGCTGCTCGGAGAACGTCTTGTAGAGCGCCGCCGGATGACCGCCGTGATGGCAATTCCCGGCGCCGGCGTTGAACAGCGTGTCTCCGCAAAAGAGTGCCGGCTTGTCGGTGTGCGACAGCAGACACACGTGGCACATCGTGTGGCCCGGCGTATCGAGCGCCTCGAGCTCCACCGTCTTGCCCACCTTCACGACGTCGCCCGCGCCCAGGCCCCGCGCCATGTCCGGAATCTTGTCTGCGGCGTTCTTGTGCGCCAAGATCCTGGCCCCCGTCTTGCGGACCATCGCGTCGTTCCCGCCGGTGTGGTCGGTGTGCTCGTGCGTGTTCAGGATCTGGGTGATGTCCCAGCCTTCTTCCTTGGCCGCCTTCAGGCACTTCTCGTGATCCAGGGGGTCGATCGCCAGCGCCTCGCCGGTCTCGCTGCAGGCGATGAGATAGTTGAAATTGCGGTACGCGTTGCCGGTCCAGATTTGCTTGACGATCACTGCTTGATCTCCCGACGTGAGTGTTTGGAAGCATAGCTCGCGGCCTGACTTAGGCATAGACTGGCGAAGCGACCGGGGCGCGGCGCTCGCGCCCGAGGAGACACGTCATGAAGGTCTACTACCACCCCGTTTCAACGACGAGCCGGATCGTCATGCTGTACGCCGCGCAGGAGGCTCCCGAGCTCGAGTTTCAGGTCGTCGACCTGCTGACCGGCGAGCACCTGAAGCCGCCGTACGCGACGATCAATCCGAACTGTCTGGTGCCGGTGCTGGAGGAGGGGAACTTTCGCCTCACCGAGTGCTCGGCGATCCTCAAGTACCTCGCCGACCTGAAAGGCTCGCCGTCATACCCGAAGGACCTGCGCCAGCGCGCACACGTCAACGAAATGATGGATTGGTTCAACACCAATCTCTATCGCGACCTCGCCTACGGGCTCGTCTACCCGCAGGCCTTTGCGCATCATCGGCGGCCAAGCGCCGAGGTCCAGGCGGGCACGCTCGCCTGGGCGAAGGACAAGGCCAAGGGCTGGCTCAGGATCCTCGACGAAAGCCTGATCGGCCCGAACAAGCGCTACCTCTGCGGCGAGACGATCACGCTCGCCGACTACCTTGGCGCCGAGATGGTGGGCCTGGGAGAGCTCATTCGTTGCAACTACTCGGCGTACGCCAACGTCGAGCGCTGGCTGCGGACCATGAAGGCGCTGCCGAGCTGGCCGAAAGTGCACGAGGTCTTCCACGGCTTCGCCGGCTCGCTGAAGGAAACGCCGTTCGTTGCGATCTGATCGCCCGCAGTGCCTCGCCGGAGGATGCCCATGCTCAAGAAGCTTCACCACAATGCCTACCGCTGCCGCGACTCGGAGGCCACACGCGGGTTCTACGAAGACTTTCTCGGCTTGCCGCTCGCCGGCACGCTGGAGATCAGGGAGACCCAATCCGGCCGCAAGACCGACACGCTGCACACCTTCTATGAGCTCGACGACGGTTCGTACCTGGCCTTCTTCGAAGCGCCGGACATGCGGTTCGAGTTCAAGCCGCAGCACGACTTCGACCTGCACATCGCGCTCGAGGTGGACGAGGCCGTGCTGCAGCCGATGATGGCGAAGGGGCGGGCGCTGGACATCGAGACGCGCGGCATCTCCGACCACGGCTTCATCCACTCGATCTACTTCCGCGATCCGAACGGCTACGTGATCGAGCTGACAGCGAAGATGCCGGGCCACGCGCAGGCCATGGATCCGGCGACCAACGAGGCACGCGCCAAGCTCGATCGCTGGCAGGCAGCCAAGCCGCGCCGATGACCTGGTCCATCCTCGCCCGCGATGGCGACGGCCGCTTCGGTGTCGCCATCGCAAGCCGCGCCTTTGCGGTCGGCGCGCTGTGCGTGCACACGCGGCGCGGCGTGGGTGCGCTGACGACGCAGGCGCTGACGAACCCGCTCTACGGCGCGGCCGGCATCGCGCTGCTCAGCGAGGGCGGCTCGCCCGCGGACGTGGTGGCCGCGCTCACGGCGGCCGACGCGGGTCGTGCGCAGCGGCAGCTGCACGTGATCGCCGCAGGCGGTGCCGGGGCGGCGCACACCGGCGACAAGTGCATCGAGTGGTGCGGCCACCAGGTGTTCGACGACTTCAGCGTCGCCGGCAACATGCTCGCCGGGCCGCAGGTGCTGCAGGCCACCGCCGAGGCCTTTGTCGCCAGCGCGGGGCAGTCGCTGGCCGAACGGATGATCGCCGCGATGACGGCCGGCGAAGCGGCCGGCGGCGACAAGCGCGGCAAGCAGGCGGCCGCGCTTCGCATTCATGCTGACGAGGACTACCCGCAGCTCGACTTGCGCGTCGATGACCATGCCGAGCCGCTGGTCGAGCTGCGGCGGCTGGACGAGGGGAGCCTGCAGCGGTACCAGCCCTTCGTGGCCTGCCTCGCCGGCCGCCACAACCCGGCGGGCGAGCTCGACCGCAAGGTCATCGAGGCGCGGGTCGAAGCCTTCTGCGCCGCGCGGCGCCCTGCGGGCTGAGAGGCTGAGATGTCGCTGCTCGAAGTCCAAAACCTGCGCACCACCTTCAGCACCGACGAAGGCGAGTTCGCTGCGGTCGACGGCGTCAGCTTCAGCGTCGAGGCCGGGCGCACGCTGGCGATCGTCGGCGAGTCGGGCTGCGGCAAGAGCGTGACCGCGCTGTCGATCATGGGCCTGGTGCCGCACCCGCCGGGCCGGGTCGCCGCCGGTTCGATCCGCTTCGAGGGCCGCGAGCTGGTCGGCTTGGCCGTGCGCGAGCTGCAGGACCTGCGCGGCAACCGCATGGCGATGATCTTCCAGGAGCCGATGTCGTCGCTGAACCCGGCCTTCACGATCGGCGAGCAGATCGTCGAGGGGCTGCAGCGACATCGGAACCTGCCACGCGCCGAGGCCCGCGCGCGGGCGCTGGCGATGCTCGAGAAGGTGCGCATTCCGGCCCCCGAACAGCGCTTCCACGAGTACCCGCACAAGCTTTCGGGCGGCATGCGCCAGCGCGCGATGATCGCGATGGCGCTCGCCTGCGAACCGCGCCTGCTGATCGCCGACGAGCCGACCACCGCGCTCGACGTGACGATCCAGGCCCAGATCCTCGACCTGATGCATCACCTGCAACAGGAGACCGGCACCGCGATCATCCTCATCACCCACGACCTCGGCGTGGTGGCCGAGGTCGCCGACGAGGTGGTCGTCATGTATGCCGGCCGCGTCGTCGAACAGGCACCCGTGCGTGCCCTGTTTGGCGAACCGCAGCACCCCTACACGGTGGGCCTGCTCGGCTCGATCCCGCGCCTTTACGGCGAGCCGCGGCGCCTGGCCGCGATCGAAGGCCAGGTGCCGAGCCCCTCGCGCATGCCCGCCGGCTGCCGCTTCGCCGATCGTTGCCCGTTTGCCGATGCGCGCTGCCGCAGCACGCCGCCGCCGCTCGCGGACCTGGGCCGCGGCCACCGCTCGGCCTGCTGGAAGGCGCCGCTCGACGCCGACCTGCTGCTGGCCGGGCGCTTGCAAGTGGCCAGCGTATGAGCGCGCCGGGCCGCCCCAAGCGCGAATGCTCCCCCTCGGGGGGACCGCGCGCAGCGCGAAGGGCTCCAATGAACATGCCGCTGCTGCAGGTCGAGGCGCTGGTCAAGCACTTCCCGGTGCGGCGCGGCTTGTTCGGCCGCGTCAAGGGCGCGGTGCGCGCGGTCGACGGGGTGGACTTCAGGCTCGACGCAGGCCAGACCCTCGGCGTGGTCGGCGAATCGGGCTGCGGCAAGTCGACGCTCGCGCGGCTGGGGCTGCGCCTGATCGAGCCCACCGCCGGTCGCGTGATCTTCGACGGCACCGAGCTCGGCACGCTGGACGCAGCGGCACTGCGGGCGCGGCGGCGCGCGATGCAGATCATCTTCCAGGACCCGTTTTCGTCGCTCAACCCGCGCATGACGGTGGGCCAGATCCTCACCGAGCCGCTGCACCTGCACCGCCTGCACATCGGGCGGCAGCGCGAACGTGTGGCCGAGCTGCTGCACACGGTGGGCCTGGCGAGCGAGCACGCCACGCGCTACCCGCACGAGTTCTCGGGCGGCCAGCGCCAGCGCATCGGCATCGCCCGCGCGCTCGCGGTCGAGCCGCGGCTCATCGTTTGCGACGAAGCGGTGTCGGCGCTCGATGTCTCGGTGCAGGCCCAGGTGGTCAACCTGCTGCAGGACCTGCAGCAGCGCCTGTCGCTGGCCTACATCTTCATCGCCCACGACCTCGCGGTGGTGCGCCACATCGCAACCC
>OBEQ011878127.1_pt1 | contig 17156 bp, 20 predicted proteins | sample 1670901 | NCBI WGS metagenome assembly OBEQ01 (sample SAMEA104232315, study PRJEB22302) | groundwater metagenome | biome: forest; feature: aquifer; material: groundwater | place: USA | collected 2011-08-07 | depth 5.4 m
CTAAATTTCTAAAAAAGAAAAAACATGCTCTGGCTATTTTTCCTAACTCCAATCCTTTGACAGATAAAAGATACATCCCAGAAACTCCTCTGACATACTTAATAGGATTTCTTTTTAAAAGTTTAAATGCTTCAAGTGCTGTCAGAAGACTGGTATTCATAGTCTGATTTTACACAAAATTGCTTTGCTGGTAAAATGCAGTTTACTCTATGCTGCCAAACAAGATTTCTTTTGTGGATGTTGAGACCACTGGTATGAGCTCTCAATATGGAAAAATTATTGAGATTGGTATTATCCGGGTGGAGAATAATATTATTGTTGATCAATTTTCCAGTTTGATTAACCCGCAAACAGTAGTTGATCCTTTTATCCAAACTATGACAGGTATAACTGCTGAGCAGTTAGAAGATGCCCCTACTTTTTATGATGTGGCAGATAAAATTAGAGAAATACTTTCAGATAGTTTATTTATCGCTCACAATGTGTTGTTTGATTATAGCTTTATTAAAAGAGAATTTGAAAGACTGGAGGAAACATTTAACAGTAAATATTGCTGCAGTGTAAAACTTTCTAAAAATTTATATCCAAGATTCAAACATCACAACCTAGACTCTATAATAAAAAGATTTAATTTTGAGTGCAAGAACCGCCACCGGGCTTTGGATGATGCTAAGGTTATTTGGGATTTTTATAAAGCATCTTTGGAAAAATTTGGAGAAGAAAAACTACTGGAAGTTTTTAAAAGATTGCTAAAAAGACCTACTCTGCCGGCAAATATTTCAGCAGATACTTTGGAATCAATACCTGATACCACCGGCATATATATTTTCTACAACAAAGATAATATTCCTTTATATATTGGTAAAAGTAAAAATATCAGAACCAGAGTTTTATCACATTTCTCAAGCAGTAAAAATAAAAATTTGGATATGAAAATTTCTCAAAATATAGACCGGGTAGAAGTAAGAGAAACAGCAGGGGAGTTGGGGGCTTTACTTTTGGAAGCAACCTTAGTTAAGAAAATGCAACCCTTATATAACAGACAACTGCGGTATGCATTTAAGTTAATGGCATTAAAAAAGATAGTTACTGATCAAAATTACAACTCCATTGAAATAGAAATTTTACAAAATATTTCTGTTGAAGAGCTGATCAATGTTTTAGGAATATTTAAATCAGCAAAAGAATTAAAAAGATATTTGCTGTCTGTTGCTAAAGAATATCACCTTTGTCCAAAACTTTTGGGACTGGAAAAAACTAATAAAAATTGTTTTAATTTTCATTTAGGTTTGTGTAAAGGAGCATGTGATGGTAAAGAACATTTCTTAAAATATAACCTAAGATTTGATGAGGCATTTTTTAAAACTAAAATAAAGAGGTGGCCATTTAAAGGCCCAATTGGTATTAAGGAAAGATCACAAAAAGAAGAAGTTTTCATAGTTGATAAATGGTGTGTGTTAGGGAGTCTTAAAAATAATTCAGAGTCCTTAGATGATATTACCAGGGACTATTTATTTGATACTGATACCTATAAAATACTAAGCAGGTACTTAAATCACCACAAAAATTTTGAAATATTTAATTTATGAAACAAGCAGCTGCCGTAGTTGTAATTATACTTTTAATAATCCTGCCAGGGATTTGCAATTTAGCCCTGGAGGAACTTTGCTTGTTTCCAGCCCTAATTCAGGAATTGTTTATGTACTGCCTAGCAAAAAAGTAATAATAAGCGGGGAAAATCATCCTCATGGCTTAGCCTTTTTTAAAGATAAATTATATGTGGCTGAGGTAAACCAAGTGGTGAGATTTAATTGGGATGGGAGAAGATTTTTTAACTGGGTTTATCTCCCCTGCTGCTACAAATGGTCCTCAAGACGCTCTGGGCAGACCAGTTGATTTAACATTTGATTCTTTGGGAAATTTATATTTATCAGATGACAAATTAGGAAATGTCTATATTATCCAAAAACAGTAAATATCATATAATCTCCTAATATGATAGGAAATGGAGTAGAGAGTAGATCAGGGCAAATAGGACTACACTATGTAGTAGATTTTTTCAGACGTGTACCTGAGTATCGTCCTGGTGACTGTGCGCAGCTGGCAGTTGAAAATGGTGCAGCAATTTTGGCTATAAGGGAGACTTATAGAATGGGAGTTGAAGGGCTATCTTTTAACTCTTCAGTCATAGCTTTTTTTGCCATAGTAGTTCCAATTGGAATTAGCATTATGCAAGCAATTGATATGAGAAGAGAAGCTATCAACAGGTCTCACCTTTCCAACCTGAAGTAGCCTAAGGAAAATGGTAATCCTGGGATTAATCTTAAATGAACTTTGCCCAGATATTTGTCCGTATCAATTTGGACTATTTCATCCAAAATAAATCTTAACCAAAAAGGATTTTTGGGGATATTATAGTCAATTTTTAAAACATCTAAATTTTTATCCTGCAAGCCCTTACCCTTATATGTTTTAAATGGATAAACTTTTTTATCTCCAAATAGATTTACTCCTGCGGAAGAACTAGCATCAAATATTTTCCCTTTCCAATTAGTATTTAGATTTTGAACTGTGCCTTTGTAAAAACCATTAGGTAAAGGAGAGGGATAAGTACCTTTTAGAAAATTCTTTTTCATAACAATATTATATCTGAACTTGTGTGAGTTGTGGAGTCAAAGTATAATATATGGGAGGCTGTCTCATGTGTTTCTTTGTTATTTCCAAAATTGCATTGCAATTTTGAGAGGAGGAACAGATAAAAACTGAAACTCTGATGTCTATATCAGAGTGGAAGTTAACCTCTAGTTCCGACGAGGGCCGGTAGCTCAGTGGTAGAGCAGGAGACTTTTAATCTCTTGGTCCCGGGTTCGAATCCCGGCCGGCTCACAAATATAAATAGTGCTCATTTTGGATTGTTGCAACAATCTTTTTGAGGACCGTCCCCATTATGCTTATTATTTCTGAAGTACATAGACTACTCTGTGTCTGGGTAAATAAATGCCTTTAGGGGTATTAAACTTAGTACAATAATTCTCCAAATTAGCTTTATCTTTTTTTGAATCAAAATCTTCAAAAATAGGCACTCCTTGTAAAAATATATCTAACTCATTCATTGATTCATAGTATTCATTGTAGAGAAAATCCTTGGCAAAAATAATTTTAAAGACTAGTTGAGTAAATTCTTTTTTATTTTTATCCAGACGTGACTTATTCCAAGTTCCAAACCCTTGTCCTCTGCCAAACACTTTCTTTAAATCAACAGTATCATTTTCACCAATGCCAATTTCTAAATAGTAGCCACTTTTTTTAAGTAACCTGTAATACTCCTTATAAAAACTGGGGCCGCGTCTACAAAAGATCATGTCAAAAGACTCATCTGGAAAAGATATTTTGCTGGCATCTTCAAGTTTAAAATCCACATTGGAAATTTTAAGAGCTATTTTTTTGGACCTGGCAATATTTAATAATTCTTTTGATCTATCAATGCCATGTATAAAGGAAAAATGTTTTGAGACCTCAAAAGCAAACTTGCCGTCACCGCAACCAACATCCAGAGCAATGGAATTGGTTTTTGCCAATTCCAGTAGTTTCTCTTTGAAAACTTGCTCTGGATTACCATTTGGATATTTTGAGATATATTTTGGTTTATTCCTGCCAAAAGCATAACCCCCAAACTTCTTTGCCACCTGATCATAAAAACTAGCCATAAATATATTATATCCAATTTATTGTTCTAAATGAGTTGGTATAATAGCCAAGATATAATGTCTAGAATTCCTTCCCCATCTATTATCCGTTCAGTCAGAAGATCAATATCTTTGCATGTTAGTTCCCATGGTGAATTAATTGTCAAGGCCCCATTTTTTGTGCCGGAAAAAATAATCCAAAATTTTATTAAAGATAAAGAGGATTGGATACTAAAAGCTTTGCAAAAAGTAGGGAAGAGCAAAATTAACAAAAAAACTTATCAGGAAGGGGAAGGGTTTTTATATCTGGGGGATAAATATAAACTCCACTTAGGAGATTTTAAAGAAATATCTGTTACCAAAACCTTAAACTTTCCAGATTTTTTAAGTTTCAGAATCAAAAAGGAATTAACTAATTGGTACATCAAGCAAGCTAAAGAAGTGATTACTAACCAAGTTGATCATATGAGTAAAAAAATGAATGTAAAGTATAAAGACTTGAGGTTTTCTGACACTAGTTCCAAATGGGGATCTTGCAGCCCAGATAATTCTTTACAATTTAACTGGAGACTGGTGATGACCCCTATCACTGTCATAAATTATGTAGTCATACATGAACTGACTCATACCACAGAAAAAAACCACCGCTCAAAATTCTGGAAAAGGGTTGATATATATACTCCGGCATATAAACAGCACCGGAAATGGTTGAATAACAACAAACACTTACTGGAACTTTAGGCAACTAGTTCTTCTGAGGTGACTTTTTTAGATTTTTTAGTTTTCTTTGGAGCAATCTCAACTGGTTTTAGTAATGTTAATATTTTATCCAGCTTAGTATTTAATGCTTCAAACTGTTCGTTATACTGAGGTTGTGATTGTCCGCTCTCCTTAATTCCGGCTCCTTTTTTGCTTCCAAAACAATTGCTGCAGTAAATAGGTTTATCCCCGCTTGGACGAAAAGGAACTTTACAATTGTTTTTACATTCATCACAAACAGCCTCAAACATTGGTCTATCCTCAAAATTAGGCCTGTCAAAGCTTCTTCCCTCAGGCCTTCTTGAATCAGAAGTACCTTTGCTTTCAAAGCAGCTGCTGCAAAAAATGGGTTTACCACTAGTTGGTCTAAATGGTACTTCACAATCTTTTCCACAATTATCACAAACAGCAGGGTGCATGGTAACAGGTCCTTGTGAGTCTCTATTTCTAAAACCCCCGCCCCCGCCACCCCTAAAACCTCCTCCACCTCTAAATCCACCACCCCCGCTTTTACTAAATTTATTGTCTCTAAAATTTGCCATGAAGTTAAGTATAACACTTTCTAGGAAAAATATTGGGAGTAGTTTTAATAATTCGCAAATCAGCACTTGACATTCTTTTTATATGTAACTACAATGTAATTACTATGATAACTACAATAATTGCAATAGGAAATTCCCGTGGGATACGTATACCAAAGCCCGTACTTGCTGAAAGTGGTTTTAGGGAGCGGGTTGAGCTACATGTTAAAAAAGGTGAAATAAGAATTGTTCCAGCACCTGTAAAAAACACATCAGAAGCAAGTACGCTGCTTATGTCAGAAAAAGCGCTTGCAATTGACTGGAATCAACCTGAAGAGGATGAAGCATGGGCAAATTTGCAGTAGGCAGTATTGTTTCAGTCACATTTCCGTTTTCCAACTTGAAGGGTCAGAAAGTTCGCCCAGCCTTAGTCTTAGCAAATGTTGAATTCGGTAATCTAATCCTGTGTCAAATAACCTCTAAGTCATATACTAGCAAAATAGCTATTTGTATTAAATCTGAGGATTTTTCTCAGGGGAATTTACCAGTTACAAGCTATATTAGGCCAGATAAATTATTTACAGCAGATGCAACTATTATTAAAAATATAGTTGGTCAGTTAACTTCGGCTGCTAGAAATAAAATTCTAAAAAGTGTTCAAGGATTGTTTGCTTAATATGAACTTCATGCAAAAAATCACTACACATTTATGGTTTGATAAAGCAACTTTAAAGAAAGCCTACCAGGGATAATGAAGATTGGGGTAATTTTAGGAAGCATTAGAAAAGTAAGAAGAGGAGAGAGGGTAGTCAAGTGGTTAATGCGGGAGCTTGCTAAAAGATAAGAACAACAGAAATATCCTTCTGATGGAGTGTTTATACTCTTATTTTGTATCTTCTGGTGTATTTGTTTCCTGATTTTGAGGTGTAGGAAACTTCCAGTTTCATATTTTTGATTCCTGTGTGATATCGGCAGACATTTTTGGAACAGGTTCCAAAAAGCAGTTCAGCCGAAGTATTTAAAGGATCACTTAGGTTTAAATTGCCAATAGCGCCTTCCTGCTGTTCGGAAGTATCATAAGTTAAAGCATATGAAACGCTTTTGGCATTTTGTAAATTGCCAAAATTTATCAGTAAAGCTCTTCTGTCTGCTCTAAAATGAGGATAAACACTAATTCCAGATGAAACTGCTGTAGTTTTTGGTTTTCCTGCTCCTTTAGTGGCCTGAGGCAGCATTTTTGCCTGTACTGTTTGGGTAAAAAGAAATAAGGAAAATAAAAAGGTCACCAAAAATAGGAGCTTATTCATTAATATTACTTTAACATAAATGATATACTAAAATGTATGGATAAGAAAACTGTTATATTATTGTTAATAGCAGTAGGGTTAGTAGTAGGAGTTATACTAGTGCTTTTAAATCCTAAAAAAAGCCTGTTATCAACTCCTCAAACCAAACAGGAAACAAAAACTCAAATTTCCCCTTCCCAAACTTTAAAATCTTATTCAGATCCCTCTGGTTTTACTTTTTCTTACCCAGATAACCTGTCTCTAGTTAATAATGATCCAAAAGACAATAGTATTTATGCCGATATTCAATTAACTGCCAAAGGGGTTGAGGGCAGTTTGGCAATTAAAATTGTGGATAGTAAAGTAAACTCTCTGGACGACTGGGTTAAAACTACCAAATCCACCCAAGCCCCTAAGGAAGTAAAATTAGGGATACTTAAAGCTTTAGAAATAACTAGTGAAGATAAATTATTGCTGGGCAGTATAGATCAGGGTGTGCTTTTTACCATGGAAATCCCTAAAAAAGATTTCTGGATGACTGTGCATGACCAGGTTTTAGCAGATTTTTCTTTTGCTCCCCCGCCAGTCTCACTAGGTTCTGGTTCTTCAGACAGTGTTGTTTTTGAAGGTGAAGAAGTGGCGGAATAAGATACCTTATAAGCCTATAACATATAAGCTCGAAATATTGTATAATTATAAGCTTATGGTTATGGAACAAGAGACACAGGCATTTGAGAGGCAGTCACTTATGACACGTCTTCAATGGACTGTTAATAATCCTCCGAATCGGGAAGCAATTGGCAGAAAAAGGTTAATTGACCGGACTGATTTGATACGGGCTGTTTTATTACCCCGCTATCAACATCATCAAATTGGTCTTCTTCCTCAAGTAAGGCTTATCCATAGGGCTCATATGATAAGAAATGAGCATGTAGTTTTTATACCGGACCAGGCAAGATTGCTACTGGAAAAATGATTAACAATAGACAGGTTAGCAGGGATAGTCAGATCTGTTGACAGACTTCCATTAAGTGTTGGTATTGCTGGTTTTTTGGCTCTGGGGACAAATTATTTGAATACCCCCTATCATTTAAGGAAATTAACAGATGCATTTGAAGAATTATATCCAATAGATGGTATAAATCCAGCAGTAAATAACAATACCATATATCCATATGTTTCTGCTTATCAACTGGGTATTGCCTTGATCCACCCTTTTATGGATGGAGTTGGAAGGACTTCAGAAGATGCTATGTATAGTTTATGGCATAGACGGCCTGATCTGAGACATACTATTAGGTATTTAAGTTATGATGGTTTAAGGGAAAGTAAGGAAGTTTATATGCAAATACAGATAATTAACCAGGCAGCAAAAGCCCTTGTTCAGATGAGCGGTGCAGGTATGGGGCTGATACCAAATGATGTAGCCAAAATAGGTAGTTATAATTCATTGCTTTCTTTAGCTTCAAACAGATTAAATCTAACCCAGGAAATTGTCCGGAATGCTTATTTAATGGAATTGGATGCCTGGATGGTTAATTTCATAACAACTGTTCAAGATGGTAGAATTTTAAAAAATTCTACAGTCAAACTGATGGCTAGAAATTTAGCAGCAGCATCTCCCACCTATTTTTTGAGAAATGGTCAAACTCTGATATCATTAGAGTAATGAATTGGGTTGATTTTGTCATAATTGGTGCTTTAGTTTTGTTTTCAATAGAGGCTTTAGGCAGATCAGTAATTTTAGAATTTTTAGACTTGTTTAGTTTTGTTTTATCTTCTTTTTTGTCTTTTAGTAACTATAATTTGCTGGCTAAATTATATGAAACTCATTTCCAAATTCCTCATTCTTTATCCCAGATTTGTGGTTTTATGTCGGTTTGGTTTTTATCAGAAAGCATTTTTTTTATTTGCGTGAGAATACTTTTTCCCAAGCTTCCCAAAGTGCAATTTTCAGGATCCCAAATTTTATCTGTTATTCCTTCTTTTTTAAAAAGCTTAATTTTTATTGCCTTTACTCTGGTTATGATTGCTACTTTTCCTATTCAACCCTTTTTAAAAAAAGCTGTTTTGGAATCCCAGTTGGGCAGTGTGATTTTGAAAAATGCCTATGCTTTGGAAGAACCTATTAAAAATGTTTTTGGAGGGGTAACTAATGATAATTTAACTTTTCTCACCATCAAGCCCAAAACAGACCAAAAGATTAATTTAGGTTTTCAAACAGCTGATTTTAAAACTGATGAAGCATCAGAAAAGGAGATGACTGATTTAGTAAATAAAGAAAGAGTTGACAGGAGACTGGAGATTTTAGTTTTGGATAGGGGATTAAGAGCCATAGCCAGAGGGTATAGTGCAGATATGTTTACCAGGGGTTATTTTTCTCATTATTCTAAAGAAGGGTTTTCTGTGGCTGACAGGATGAGTCAAGCTGGGATAGATTATCTAGTAGTGGGGGAAAATCTAGCTTATGCTCCAAATATCCAATCAGCCCACAAAGGACTGATGAATTCAGAAGGACACCGGGCTAATATTTTATCCAAAGATTATAGAAAAATTGGGATTGGAGTCATGGATGGAGGAGTTTATGGCAAAATGTTCACCCAGGTATTTAGTAACTAAAAAAAAGAGTTATACTTAGATAGTGAAAGAAGCAGCAACAGAAATAAGTCCCACTGGAACTAAGTTAAAAAAAGATATTTTAGATCTATCAGCAAAAACCAATTATGAAGGGGGTAGATACTTATGGCAGCTAGCGACCGTTTTCGTAACTGCTGTGGCTGCCGGTAGTGGAGCATTCCGTCTCCTGCCTCTCTCTAATATTGGAGCTGAACTTATGCTGCTGGGATTGGCTTGGCCAATAAAAAATATTATTTCAGCTAGCCGTGAATTCAACCGGGCTATTGACTCTAAATTGGGGATTGTTGATCAGGATTATGCTTTAGGATACCGGGCCAGCCAATTTGTTTATCAGGGAGATTCTATAGAAAGACATGGAATCAGCTTAAAAAAAGGAGATAATTTTATGTATGTGGAATTACCATATCTCCAAAATCCGGATTTGAAATCAGATATTCATAGATATGCTTTGTCAAGAATAAAAAAATCTATGGCAAACCAAACTATCTCTGCAGTAGCATTGCCTTATGAGACACCTGGTCTATTCCCAAGAGAGAATAACGTTATGCCTCTAGAATCCAAACTTTTTAAAGGAAAAGGTATTGAATCTAGATATCAATATTCTATACTGGTAACACCACAAGAATTTGAGGCTTTAGCCAGTTTTCCTAATGAAGAATTTACCAAAGTTGTAGAAGCGTTAGATGACAGAACAGTCATTGAGCTCTATGCACAAGCCAGGAAAGAAAATGAAGACTTGGAAAAGCTTAAAAGAATAGAAGGATTACTCTTAAAAAGAGTAGACCAAATATTAGTACAGGAAGTAATTGGCAAAATGAATGGCCCGGAAATACAATTTAGAAGGGATGTTTCCCAGATGTATCCGGAAAGAACAACAGTATATCCCATGTCTATTTTGAGAAAAACTGAGGACGGATATTTTTTTGTTAAAATCCAAATCCCAACCGGAGAAATTAGATCTATTCCCTTGGATCATTTGCTTAAAACAGCCGATATACCAATTGAATCAGTTATCAACTCCACCAATATACACAAAAGAGCCCAACTTTCATACCTGGTGTGGGATTTTATCAGGGAATTTTCTTTAAAAGAACTGGCCAGTAAGCAAATTTTGTCTAGAGGGGAAATATTACAAAAAGCCAAGGAGTTAGGTCTAGACCTACCAATATATGGATTTGAACAATATAGCGAAAGATGGCCTTTTGATAATAGAAACTACCTTTTACCAAAGCGGGCAATACCCCCTTTACTAACTACCTTAGCCCTATACGCTGCCGGATCTTTCTTATCAAGTGCTGAAAATATTGATTATTTAAAGCAACTTCCTGCACAAGTGGAAAAAGTTTCACAGCAGACAAGTGGAAAAGAAAGCGCTGTTTTGCCAGACCGTCTATCTCCAGCGGGTTTGGAATGGAAGATTGAGGGAACAGTTGATCCTAATGGTTATTACACCACAGACACTTCACACCAATTTGCCAAAGGAGGGTGGGAAGTTAACCAACAGGTAGAAAAACAAATCAAATTGCCCAAAACATTTGCAGGTGATAAATATATTAGGTTACAACGGGTTCAGGAATTAAATCCTCTAAACAGAGGGAAAATCAAAATTCCCATTAAAACAGGTACAGAGTTGGCTGCTTTAGATATCACTAATTACTTAGGTGAAACAGTGGATTTTACTCTAAACCAAATAACTGATGGAACAATTGAAGCAGTTTTACCAAATAACCTAATATCTAGCTCCCCCTGGGTTAATATCGATGCCAGGTTAACTCCTTCAATCAAGCCAGCTATTTTTGCCAGTCAAAAAATGGACGCAATTGACACAAATAAGCTTTCTCCTGAAGCTAAAAATCAAATTGAAAAAGCTAAAAGTGCTGCAATTTCCTTTGATCAGTTTACAGAATATACTGCTTCAATAATTAGTAACTCTCATCAGTATTCTTTTAACCCAGCGGGAAAAGAGAAAGTAAATAAGGCTCAAACACCGGAAGAATATATTAATGCCATAGTTGAAATCGCCGGCTGTATTTGTGCCAGCTGTAATACTGCAGCAGTACCAGCAACAACTGTGTATGAAGGAGAAGGATTTGCCAATATTGCTTTTGGATTTATTGCCATTGACGGGCATACTGCCGGATCTCAAAATGGGTTTTTGCGAACAGAGGCCAGACATGCTTTTGGAATTACCAATTCTGGTAAGATTTTTGATGCCACTCCCACGAGTATTGCCAATGAGCCAATGACGCAACAATATATGAATATGCTGCATGGAAGCGGGATTGGAGATACTGCTGAGGTGCGTTGGGAGAAAAATAAACAGGAAATTCAAGCAGAAGCAGAGAAAAAAGGCAAAATCTGGGATGGATTAAAAATAATGGGAGCAATTGCTGCTGCCGGGGCAACTGCTTTTGCTTTAAGACAAGCTTCAAGATTTATCAAAAGAGTATCAGGAAATACTAATCCAGTTGAGATAGCTGATAAAGCTGTAGGTTTAGGTTTGAACAAAGAAGATAAGACTAGAGCAATAAATTTTCTAACCTGGGTGTCTTTTGGAAAAAGACCGGAGAAAACAAATCTTAATCAGGATCTTAATTTAGGAAATGAAACTAACTGGTTAAAATATTTAAGGGATAATGTCAGTTATGAGAAATTATTATCCTATATAAAATCACCAAAAACATATGAAAGAAAATATGGATTATCTCCAGTTGAGTCTACCAAACTAAGAATACTGGCCCGTCATCTTTTGGGTACTTGAAGTTTTAAGTAATGTGGCAGAATACAAAATCACTGGTAGTTGTTAGTTTTTTAATAATATTTTTGGGGTTGGGATTTTTGTGGTATGGATTTAAGCCTGAGCCCCCAGTAATTGCTTCACCTGTTCCCATAATTCAAAATACTCCAGAAGCTACAAGTTCCGCTACCCAGGGATTGATGGGGGAAAGGGCTTTGGTAACAGAAGTGGTTGATGGAGACACCATCAAAATTTCTACAGGGCAAACAGTCAGATTTGTTGGTATTGATACTCCGGAAACTGTAGACCCCAGAAGGCCAGTTGGTTGTTTTGGCAAAGAAGCCAGTAATGAAACTAAAAGTCTGCTTTCAAATAAGGAAATAATTCTGCAAAAAGATATTTCCGGTTCAGACAAATATAAAAGAATACTCAGATATATTTTCCTGCCTTTGGACAATGGACAAACCCTGTTTGTTAATGATTATCTGGTCAGGGAAGGTTTTGCCAGGGTTTATACTTACCCTCCTGATGTCAAGTTTGATAAGCAATTTAAAGAAGCAGAAAAACAGGCTAAAGAAGGTAAAAAGGGCCTGTGGGGAAGATGCTAAAATAACTGCATTGTGATAATCTTAAAATAGGATGAAAAAATTCATTGCTCAAACAGTGATTCTGGTTTTGCTAATTGGAGCAGGGATTTTTTTCTTTGTTCCTTCTAAAAATACCGGATCTACTCCGGAAATTCCTTTTTTGCCTCAAACACCTCAATTTAAAGAAATCCAGATTGGAGAGACACATCTCAAAGTAGAAATAGCTGATACAGCTTCCAAAAGAAGTAAGGGCTTAGGAGATAGACAAGCCTTAGGTGAAAATGAGGGTATGCTATTCATTTTTCCTAAAGCAGATAAGTATCCATTCTGGATGAAAGGATTAAAATTTCCTTTAGACTTTGTTTGGATCAAAGAGACATCAGTAGTTGACATTCTAGAGAATGTTTCTCTTCCTCAAAACGGGCAGACTGATTCAACCTTGCCTATCTATTCATCAAAAGTAGAAGTAGATAAAGTTTTGGAATTGAATGCAGGAGCGGCAAAAAGACTTAATATTAAAGTAGGTGATACTGTTAAGTTAAACGACTCATAGAATAACAATGATAGAAGTTCTGCCTCTAAAACTTTTAACTGAACAAGACAGTCTAATTTTTGGTGCATTAAATACTCTTCTAGGAAAACTGCATAGAGCTGATTTACCAGTTGCCAATGGATTTGTGATTACTCCTCCAGAGTTTAAACTAAAAGCTATTCTTGAACACTATGATTTTGGTAAAAGGGAGGTTTTTGAACAAAGTTTAACTCTAGTTAAGAAAGAATTAATTGCTATCCAAATTCCAGAAGTTTTAGAAACAGAAACCAAAAATCAGCCACAATTTTTTATAAATGGGGAAGTATTAAAATCTGTTAAAGAAGTTTGGAGGAGTTTACTGGATTTCTGGGTTGATGAAATAAAAAATAGGCTATGGAAAGGAGGATTTTATCCTGGAATTACTCAAAATCTGTCTCCTCAAATTCTAATTTTTGTGAAAAAAGTGGAATCTTTAGGAACTGCTTTTTTTGATCCTTTGCAAGATGACAGTGTGATCAAAATAAAATTTGGCAAGCTTCACCCAAATGATTTGAAGAAAATAGATGAAATAATCAAAGATGCAAATAAAAAACTCTTTATTCCTCATCAGTATGAATGGATTGTAGATGGGGGAGTAAAGCTAATAGGTGTAAAGCCCTATACACCCTCTCATGTCATTCTGGCAAACGAAGTGCGTCCAGAATCTAAACCAGGATCCTGGACAAGCCAGGATGACACAATAAAAAGATCAGCTGTAAAAGTGTTTTTAGATTTATCATCTGGTTTTACTATTGAAAGGGAAGTGGATGGAGTTTTTATAGCTTCGGAAAAGATTTTTGATCTGAATAAACCAAGAGACTCTTTTGAAAATTTAGTTTTTAAGCTAGTGGAATCTGCAAACGCTTTTCCATTTTCCCCTATTTTATTTAAACTAGCTGACAAATCAGAGGGAATGGGAAAGGTGAGAGGATCTTTAAGACTACTTCATCAAAAAAGTTTACTTGATCCCATGATTGAAGCTTTGGATTTTGTTAGACATAAAAAAGGTTTGTTAAACATACACATAGTTATTCCTTTTGTGAGAGCAGTATCTGAACTGATGCAAATTAAAAGGAACTTGGCAGTTAAAAAACTAATGAGAAAAAATTCCTTGAAACAGTGGTTGGAAATAGCTGTGCCGGAAAATATTATTAATCTGGAAAACTATTTAATTACTGGTTTGGATGGAGTTGTTTTGAATTTAGATGAATTGATTGCTCATTTAAATGGGTTTGATCATTTGGAGCAGGAACTAACATTCTATAAAAATGAAGTAGATGGGTTATTAAAGTTTTTGGATGATGCCACAAAACTTATACATAAGTCCAAAATCCCATTTATAGCTACAGGTAATTTAACCCAAAATCCTAAAGTCTTGGATTTTTTAGTAGGAAAGGTAGTGTATGGAGTAGTAGTTGAAAAATATGAAACTCCTTCAGCCAAGGAACTATTGCACCAGGTAGAGAAAAGAATGGTTTTGAGAAGATCTGCTTAATTTTTGTAGGCATCTTGACGTGGAGAATTCTAAGACCTATAATGCCATACTATGAATGAAAGAATATTCAGAAAAACTTTCCCCGCAGACACAAGAAATAACGGTCCTGTGTCTCACCAGCCTGATAGGCCCAGTTTTCAACAAATAGAGTGGGAAGAGTTAGGGTCGAAGGTTATTAGTAATGGTAAATCAAGGAGATTATCTGATGGCCGGTTTAATGTAAGTGGAATTATTATTGATTCAAACAGATATAGTCCTGCTGTCAGAGGGCAAATGGTAACACCTGTTACCAGAGATCCCTTGACTCCTGTTTTTCATGTAGGCCATGGTGGTGGAAGATTCTACGGTGGTGGTACCAGTGGAGAGGCACTTCACAGAGCTAAAAGGAAAGCCAGATTAAATGGTTCAAGATAGTAGAAAGGTGGGATTTTAGGGTTGGATTATGAGAGGTTGAAAAGCAGTACAAACTCTCCCTTAGGAATCTTTAATTGATTTAACCAATCAGAAATTTTCTTTTTCTCCACTTTTTGATGGATCTTAGTTAATTCTTTGGCTAACACTATTTCTATATCCCCAAATACTCCCTTAAAATCTGCTAAAGTTTTGATCAGTTTATGAGGGGAGATAAAAATAATATAAGTGGTATCTTTACTTAAGTTTTTTATTGCTTCAAGTCTGCGTCCTGGTTTTTCCGGCAAATAACCTAAGAACACGAACTTATCTGGTGGTAAACCAGATAGTGTTAGAGCTGTTATAACAGATGATGATCCAGGTAAAGAATCAACAGGAATATTTTGAGCTAAACATTCTCTGACTAACTTATACCCTGGGTCAGAAATAAGTGGAGTCCCTGCATCAGAAACTAAAGCTAAGTTCTCTCCAGATGTGAGTCTTTGAAGAATATATCCCATATTTTTTGCCTCATTATAGTCATTTAGAATAATAAGAGGTTTTTTAATTTGGTAATGATTCAAGAGTAAGCTAGTTCTTCTGGTATCCTCACAAATTATAGAATCAACTGACTGCAACACCTCCAAAGCTCTTAAAGTGATGTCTTTTAAATTGCCTATAGGTGTTGGTACAATGGTTAGCATGTTGGAAAGTGTAGCAAATTGGGTGATTAATGTCATCTCGAACCTAGGATATCCTGGGATTGTAATCACTATGGCTATAGAGTCTGCCTTAATCCCCTTGCCTTCTGAAATAATTATGCCTTTTTCTGGATTCCTGGCTTCCACTGGAAAATTTGATTTAAATTTAGTAGCTTTGTCTGGAGCAATAGGTAATGTCATAGGTTCTTTAATTGCTTATGCCATAGGATTTCATGGGCATGAAAAATTAGTCAGAGGATTTATTAGAAAATTTGGCAAGTGGATTTTGGTTTCTGAAAAAGAATTGGATGAAACAGAGAAATTGTTGCACAAGTTTAAGGACTTGGTGGTACTTGGAAGCAGGGTGATTCCAGGAATTAGGACAGTGATTTCTTTGCCCTGTGGTTTTGCCAAACTGCCACTTGGCAGATTCATAGTCATGACTTTTATTGGATCTTTAATTTGGTCCTACTTCTTAGCCTGGATTGGATTTGTTTTAGGCCAAAACTGGCACTCACTAGGGCCTATTTTCCACAAAGCAGATGCGGTAATTATTTTGGCAATAGTTGGAGCTTTAGGATTCTACATTTACCACAAATTAAAAACGAATTAATTATTGAAATCTTCTAATTACCCCGACGCAATGTCCTTGAGTTTGTACATCACCCTAGGCAGAAAAAATCTCTCAAGTCTTTAGTATAAAGGCCGAACCTTTATGCATAACAGCGACATACTACAACAGGCTAAATTGAATCGCAATATACGGGAATAACAGTGCTACCAACACGCTCAATTAGAACATCTTTACTCAAAAAAGAGTACAGCTGTGACCTTAAAGAAGTCACTTTTAATGAATTAATTAGAAGTATATCAAAGCTGGGGTATTTGTTTGACTATAAATTATAGGGTGTGTTAAAATCTGTCTGTACCCATGAGCACAGAATTAATTGGTAAAAAAGCACGGGTATTTGATTTTGACGATACCCTGATAGGACGAGAGTGGGTTACTCGCATTTCTGGATCAGCCATTGGGAGGATACGCCCGCATAGTTTACCTACCTTTTCTTTAGATGATGTTTTCCTGTTGGATTTAAACCATGGACGTGTTCCAGTTTCAATCAGTGGACTGAAGGAAAGAATATCATTTGAATTCCATGCCAGAAGAAATGTTTATCCCGGAGTAAAAAGAGAACTAGAAATAATGGCCGCAGAAAGGGTAGACATTTATGGCAACACTGGTCGTTCACATAAAAGAGAATGGGTTGATATGACAGAAGAAACATTGCGTAGAGGAGGAGTGAGGGAATATTTTAAAGGTATATTTTATACTCCAGATGGTACTAGAACTGCTGTTAGTAAGGCTCATGGAATTCAAATACTTACAGGGCAATATGAGGAAGTTGAATTTGATGACGATGATCCTAGAACTGCATATTTTATTGCTCAATTATTTCCAGCAGTTAGAGTAAATCTTATTCAGCATGGATCAACAAGTTTATTTTTAGCACGGAGAATATTAGATGATCCATCCAATATTAGAAGAGTTGGTGTATTTGGTAAAAGAGTAAGCTAAGTTCTAAAATAGGTTCATTTTTGACATATTTGGGCAAATTTTGGTAATATGCACTCAGAGTAGTCGAGTAAGTCCTGGAATCTCTAATCCAGCAATAGCGGTCTTACTCCGTGCAAAGTGAACCCATCGGGGTTTACCCTTGAAAGAGGCGGTGAGAATCGGAGCCCAGGGATTGACTATTCTATATAGAAGGGAACTGCAGATGCGGACCCC
>OBEQ011820027.1_pt1 | contig 17147 bp, 13 predicted proteins | sample 1670901 | NCBI WGS metagenome assembly OBEQ01 (sample SAMEA104232315, study PRJEB22302) | groundwater metagenome | biome: forest; feature: aquifer; material: groundwater | place: USA | collected 2011-08-07 | depth 5.4 m
ACACACTAATTTCAATCAATTAACAACAAAAACTAATAAATCTTCTTCCCAATATGCTTCGTATTGGGAAGAAAATATTTTCAATTGATTCAACTTTGTACCATAACTAATTAAATAAATAGATATGGCAGCAAACATCATCACAACGGAAGATTTAGAACAATTCAAAGATGAATTATTCGTAGAATTAAAAAACCTTCTATCGTTTCAGAAAGAAAACGATCCGAAGCCAGAACCACCTTCAAAATGGTTAAAGTCCTATCAAGTTCAACGCTTGTTAGGAATCTCCCCAGGCACATTACAAAATTTACGTATTAATGGCACTTTACCTTACACTAAAATTGGCGGAATCATTCTGTATTCCCAAGAAGATATCAATTCATTGATTCAAGGCAACATGCGTAATCCGTTTAAAGATGGCAAGAAATGAATCTTCCGTTAATTACATCAAACATCTTTCGGAAATCTTTGTAAAATTTTCGGAAGATGATCGCTTATCAGCCTATCACATCAGTCTGTATATAGCCTTGTTTCAAATGTGGAACATCAACCGTTTTTCAAATCCATTATTAATAATTCGTTCAGAAATTATGCAAGTTTCAAGAATTTCATCCAAGTCAACTTACCATCGATGTATCAAAGAATTAGAAGCATTTGGGTACATAGAATATTTCCCATCTCGCAATGCGATGGTTGGAAGTAAAATCAACATAAAATCTTTCGGAATTGGAAAAATCAGTAGTCCATTAAACGGACATCAGAAAAGACAACCCAGTCCCATATTAGGACATCAGAACGTTCAACCTAGTCCCATATACGGACATCCGAACGAGCCTTTTATTAAAAATATAAACAAAAATAAACATACAAACTTATTTATGGCACAAAATGAATTTTGTGCTACAACCAAAAATCAAAAAACAGTTAAGAAATCTTCTTCTGCAAAAGAGCCTTTAAATCAAAAATTCACACCTCCAAATCTGGAATTAGTCCAGGAGTATTTCAAAGAAAAAAAGAAACCCGATATCGAAGCACAAAAATTCTTCTTTCACTTTGAATCGAATGGTTGGAAAATTGGCGGTCGCTCTTCAATGAAAAATTGGAAAGCTGCAGCCAATAACTGGATGCTCAATTCGGATAAGTTTAATCCGGTTATTCAACAACCCAAACCCGATAATCTTCATGTCAACATCGATAAAGATTATTCAATTCCATTGTAATTCTAAAATTATGATTCCATTTAAAATTCAAGATGATACACGGTTCTACGATTTCAAATCCTGTCTTGCTTATCTCCACAACCAAGGCCAAATGATGTATGGAAAGCATTTTAAGATTAGAAATTCAGACCGTGAAATCATTTACAAACTGTTGGTTTATGCAATTCGTGATGAAGAAAATTGTAAGCTTCACAACATAGATCCATACAAGGGGATTTTATTGTTGGGTCCTGTTGGTTGCGGAAAAACAAGTATAATGACACTAATTAAACCATTTTTCCCGAAAGATCATCAACACATCCTCAAGCCATCAAGAGACGTTTCTTTTGAATTCATCAGTGAAGGTTATCCAACAATTCTCAAATACGGTAAATCGCCTAAAATTTATTGTTTCGATGATGTAGGAGTTGAGAAAAGTTTGAAACATTTTGGGAATGATTGTAACTCAATGGCTGAAATTCTATTGAGCAGATATGATAATTTCATTTACTCAGGAATTCCAACCCATGTAACAACCAATCTCAATTCAGATGAATTGGAAAAACTGTATGGAAATCGTGTTCGTTCTCGCTTGCGAGAAATGTTCAACCTCATCGCTTTTGACAAAACGATATCAGATAAGCGAAGCTAAAAAGTAAATACAGTAGCGACTTATCACACCTGATAACAGTAAGTAGTAGTAAAGACGCCGATTCATCGCGTCTCATTTTTAAACTAAAAGTCATGATAAAAAATAAAATCATCCAATGCCTATTGGATAAATCACAATACTACCAAGAAAAATACGAGAAAAAACAAATCGTAATCCACCACACAGCCAGTAATGGAAATGCGAAAAATGTAATTACTGGATGGAAAGAATCACCTCAAAGAATCGGAGTAGCTTTTGTAATTGATGGTGATGGAATAATTCATCAAACATTCAGTAGCAGTCATTGGGCACATCATTTAGGTGTTCACGAGAAAAACAATAGGCAATTGAACCAACAATCCATCGGAATTGAAATTTGCAATTGGGGTCCACTTTCTTTTAGAGGAGGGAAATATTTCAATTATTTGAATCAAGAAATTCCTGGTGATGAAGTTGTGGGATATTTTCAGAAATTTAGAGGTGGTTTTTATTATCAGCGATATTCGGAAAAGCAATTGGAATCTTTGAAAGATCTTCTCGATTATTTGTGTGAGACGTATAAGATTCCTAAAACTTATAACGCTGATATGTGGAGTGTTTCTAAGTTTGCTTTAGAAGGTAAATCTGGGATTTATACGCATGTTAGTTTTCGCAAAGATAAATCGGATTGTCATCCGCAGAAGGAGTTGATTGAAAAGCTAACCACATTATAATGAAAACAGGTTGATTCTAAAATTGAATCAACCTGTTTTGTGTTTAATTCTCTTTCCGAAATCATTCCGAATTTGTTCCGAAAAATGAGTTTGCTTTTTACTCCCTCATTTACTCCCTCATTTTTTTTGAATTACTCCCTCACTCCGAATTCTTTCTATCATCATCCCGTCAAGCTTCCCTCATCTTTCCGTCAATTTATTTTATTCTAAAAAAAGGAAAATGCTGGCTAATTAATAGCTTATTAATATGCGTAAACTAAATTTTAATAAAGTTTGATTTCAAATAGCTTTATATGTATTCTATTATTAAATTTGAAGAAAATAAAACAACAATGAATTCAACTGTACACAACAAGCTAGTATCTTTTATTTGGACTATCGCAGACGACTGTTTGCGTGATATTTATGTACGAGGAAAATACCGTGATGTAATTTTACCAATGGTAGTTTTAAGACGCTTGGATGCTCTGCTTGAACCAACAAAAGACAAAGTGATGGAAGAACTTGCGTTTCAAAGAGATGAAGCAGGTTTTACGGAATGGGATGAATCAGGTTTACGAGATGCTTCAGGATATGTATTTTACAATACAAGCGAATGGACATTACAACGCTTACACGATACAGCGACAAACAGTCAGCAAATATTACAGGCTAATTTTGAAGATTATTTGAATGGCTTTAGTTCTAACGTGAAAGAAATCATTGAAAAATTCAAATTAAAAAGTCAAATACGCCACATGGCTTCGAAAGATGTTTTGTTGAATGTGCTAGAAAAATTCACTTCGCCTTATATCAATTTAACACCTTTTGAAAAAAACGATCCGGATGGTCGAAAGATGCCACCCTTATCCAATTTAGGAATGGGATATGTGTTTGAAGAATTGATTCGAAAATTCAACGAAGACAACAACGAAGAAGCTGGAGAACATTTCACACCTCGTGAGGTAATTGATTTAATGACACACATCATTTTTGATCCGATTAAAAATAATTTACCACCTGTAATGACCATTTATGATCCAGCTTGCGGAAGTGGTGGTATGTTAACGGAAGCTCAAAATTTCATCAAAGATGAAGATGGTGATATCAAAGCCATAAATTCGGATGTCTATTTATACGGAAAAGAAATCAACGACGAAACGTATGCGATTTGTAAATCGGATATGATGATCAAGGGAAATAATCCTGAAAATATTCGTGTTGGTTCTACACTTTCAACAAATGAATTCGCAGGAACAACTTTCGATTTTATGCTTTCCAATCCTCCTTATGGTAAATCATGGGCGAGTGAACAGAAATATATAAAAGATGGTAAAGATGTTATAGATAGTCGATTCCAAATTAATTTAAAAAATTATTGGGGGGTTGAAGAAAGTGCAGATGCTATCCCTCGTTCTTCGGACGGACAATTATTGTTTTTAATGGAGATGGTGAGTAAAATGAAACCACTTTCTCAAAGTCCATCAGGATCTCGGATTGCTTCTGTTCACAATGGAAGTAGTTTGTTTACAGGTGATGCGGGAGGTGGAGAAAGTAATATTCGCCGATATATTATTGAAAATGACTTGTTGGAAGCGATTGTTCAATTACCAAATAACTTGTTTTACAATACTGGAATCACAACATATATCTGGATTCTTAGCAATAATAAAACAGCGAATCGAAAAGGAAAAGTGCAATTAATTGATGCTGGACAATTATTTCGAAAATTGCGTAAAAACCTTGGAAATAAAAACTGTGAATTTTCACCTGAACATATCAAAGAGATTGTAAAAGTGTACACCAAATTACAAGCTGTTGAAAGAACTGCTGATGAAGGTATTGCTTCTAAGGTATTTGACAACCGTGATTTTGGGTATTACAAAGTAAGCATTGAGCGACCAAAGCGTTTGAAAGCGCAATTTACAGATGCTAAACTGGCTGAATTGCGTTTTGATAAATCCTTAAAAGAATCTATGCAGTGGGTGTTTGAAACCTATGGTGAAAAAGTATACACTGAAATTTCAAAGTACGAAAAAGCAATTTTCACTCACACCGAAAAAGAGGAATTGAACCTTAACAGTAAACAAACTAAAACTCTTGTAAGTTCAGACCTTTGGAAAAAGCAATTGGATATTTTGAACGCTGCCAAACAAATTAAATCTGTTGTTGGAGAAAAAGAATTTTCTGATTTTAATATTTTCAAACAAAAAGTAGACAAAGCCATCAAAGAATTGAGTTTAAAATTAACTTCTTCCGAGAAAAATGCCATTTTAAATGCGGTAAGTTGGTACGATGAAACTGCCGAAAAAGTAGTAAAAGGAATTGTAAAACTTTCAGGAGATAAATTAAAGAACGTTTTAGAGCATTTGGATTGTAAAGAAAATCAATTAGCCGATTATGGTTATTTCCCAACTTCTAAAAATGGAGAATACATACAATACGAAACCGAAAGTGATTTACGAGATACTGAAAACATTCCGTTAAAAGAGAATATTTACGAATATTTCCTTCGTGAAGTGAAACCGCATGTAGAAGAAGCGTGGATTTATTTAGATGCTACCAAAATTGGGTATGAGATTAGTTTTAATAAGTATTTCTACCAACACAAACCGTTGAGAAGTTTAGAGGATGTTTCTGCGGATATTTTAGATTTAGAAAAATTAAGCGATGGTTTGATTACAGAAATTTTAAACCTAGCCTGATGAATGTACTAACTGAAACATTGAAATTGGAAAAATATTCTTTGTATAAAAATTCTGGAGTAGAATGGTTAGGTGAAATTCCTGAGCATTGGGAAGCTCTCTCTAATAAGTATATTTTTAAATTGAACAAAATTCAAGTTGGAAAAAAAGCATCTGAGTATGATTTATTATCATTGACTTTAAATGGTGTTATCAAACGAGATATGGAAAATCCTTCAGGAAAATTTCCAGCTGAATTCGATACTTATCAAGAAGTAAAAATAGGGGATTTTATTTTCTGTTTATTTGATGTCGAAGAAACACCAAGAACTGTTGGACTTTCAGATTTTGACGGAATGATAACAGGTGCTTATACTATTATGCAAGTCAATAATAATTTTGATAATAGTTTTTTATACTATTTTTATTTGAATTTGGATAATGATAAAAGAATGAAACCGTTATATACAGGTTTAAGAAATACTATTTCAAAAGATAATTTTTTTTCTTTTAAAACGTTTGTTCCTCCACTAAATGAGCAAATAAAAATTGCCAATTTCCTAGATGACAAAACAGTAAAAATAGACGAAGCCATTACCATCAAACAAAAACAAATTGAATTACTTAAAGAACGCCGACAAATTTTAATTCACAAAGCTGTAACAAGAGGTTTAGATCCAAATGTAAAATTTAAAGATAGTGGTGTAGAATGGATTGGGGAAATTCCTGAGCACTGGGAGGTGAAGAAATTAAAATTTTGCACAAATATTTTTAGAGGTAAATTTACTCATCGTCCAAGAAATGATGAAAGATTATACGATGGAATTTACCCTTTTTTTCAAACTGGTGATGTAGCAAGAGCGGGGAAATTTCTTTCTAAATACAGACAAACATTAAATGATTTTGGTTTAAGAGTTTCAACATTATTTCCAAAAGGTACAATTGTTATGACTATAGCTGCAAATATTGGAGATATATCGATTCTAGATATCGATGCTTGTTTCCCTGACAGTATAGTAGGATTCAAACCTAAGTTTAGACTAGAAAGTGAATTTTTATTTAGTTCTCTATTTAGTAATGAAAGAGCAATTTATGAGTTCAACTATTAAAAACACTCAAATGAACTTGAATATTGATAGAATTGGAACTAATTCAATTCTAATTCCTCCAAAAGTAGAACAAATCAGAATAGCTGAATATATTGAAAATTACAGTACAAAAATCACCATAGCAATTTCGCTTAAAGATCAAGAAATTGAGAAATTGAAGGAGTATAAGGTTAGTTTGATAGATAGTGTTGTTACAGGGAAAGTGAAAATCACTAAATTATGAATAAGCCACATACTGCAATTGATACGTGGAGTGGTTTTGTATATCAAGGCAAAATAGCTTTATATCATGTTTTACAATTATTGAATCAAAATAAAATTTCTTATGATTTACAATTAGATTCTATAGAAGATTTTGCAATTATAAACCCTATAGATAATCAAACTAAATCTTTGCATCAAGTAAAGGCAGTAAATAACAAATATTACCAAAGATACTTAACTGATTTTATTAAACTGAAAAATAAAAAGGATTTGTACGGGGGAAACGCCTACTTCCATTTAGCTGTACAAAATGAGAAAACAGCCTCTCAAATAAATACTATACATCCTGATATAGAAATTTATAAATATGACAATAATCATTACTGTGGTTTAGATGAAATTAATTCTTTTATAGAAGAATTAATTTCAAAATATTTAGAATCAAACAAGTTATCTTCTAATAATAATTCTAATAATTTAGAGGTATTAAGATGTTTGTTAGAAAAAATTATTTTTGATAAAGTTATTTTAATTCATTCATCAAATCATAGTGGAATACCTATTGCGGAAGGTGCTTATAAACAAACAATTCCTTTGTTTAATTTTAAAAATGTCTTACAAAAAGATCCTTCATTATTATTAGATGATAATTATTATTTGTTTAAAACTAAGGAGCTCTTAAATCAATACTTTATTGAATTTTGTTTTGAGAAAGAAGAATTTGATAGTGAATTAGATGATTTATTAAAGTTTAAATTAGAATCTTATCTTATTGAGATAAATAGTTTAAATCCTAATGACATATTATTTTTTTTACAAACACTTTTACCTACTAGAGAAATAAAATTAACATGTCTTAAATCTTTTAAGGATAATAATATCCAACAAAATGAATTTAAAGATGCTTTTATTCAATCTTTATTTGAATTAACAAAATCAAATACAACAATAAAAGAAGGTTTGACTTGGATAGACGCAAATCTAAAAAGGTACACAGTCTCAGCAATAAATTCAGGTAAGAAAAGTACAAATATCGTTTGTAATAGAATTTTAAAAAATATTAAAGAGATAAATTTAGATATACCGTTTAATTGTCAAACAATTATTACTTCAGATATTGATGTTGATTCAATTGAAAAAGAAGTTGGGAAAATTAATGATATTGAAGAAAATAATATTATTATTGAAAAGAATTATACAAAAATTACTGCTTGGGGTAAAATATCACTAATATCAATCGATAATGCTAAATCAATTTTTAATGAAAAGTAAAATCAGAAATCTATTTATTGATAGTAATTACGAATTTATAGAAAGTACGTCTGGAGATTTATATTTTTTGAATAATGAAATACAGAAAGATGCAAAATCATTTTGGCTCGTTATTGAATCTGAAGATTTAAATATAATTGATTTTCAATCGGAATTATTTGATGAAAGTATAAAAGCATTTAACTCAAAAGATACCAGCAAAAATATATCTTTGATTATTTTAAAAAAAATAACATCAAAAAAAGATGTGCATGATTTGAAAAGTAGTATTTTACATATTGAAGAAGACCCATTTCTGTTCAAAAAGTATGTATTGTATTATAGTGATGAGGAGTTAAAACAATTAGGAGAAGTAGTCAATGAATTACCACTACTTGAATTTATAAAAACTAAGTCAACTAGTAGTGAATGTTTTGAAACCTATAAAGAAGACCCCTTTGCTTTTAATTGGCAATCACTTATATATAGAATTTTATTGAAAGTCCCATTTTTAGATTTAGAAATTACATCTTCAATTGGTTTAACTCCATTGTTTAATAGTAATCAAGAACAAATCTCCACAAATAGTTTGATAAATGAAAATGAGTTTTACTTATCATTTTTAGCTAGTAATGTTTTAGAAGAATTAGCAGATTTAGAGGTTTTAGATAAGCTTAATGGTCAGATTTATTAAATTATGATACAGAAAATATTAAGAATACATATTAAAAATTTTAAAGTTTTTACCGAAAGAACTTTCGATTTTAAAGATTCAAATTTAATTGTACTTGACGGTCCAAATGGCTTTGGAAAAACTTCATTTTATGATGCTGTTGAATTGCTTATTACTGGCCAAATTAGAAGATTTATCTCATTAAATGATGATGTGATTTTTGGTAGACCTAGTTTTATAGAAAATCCATATTTGAATTCAGAAAGTTCTGAAGGTGATATAATTATAAAAGCAGAACTAGTAATAGATGATAAAAAAATTATTTTAGCTCGTATTGCTAAAAGACAGGAATTAAAAGGCACAACTTCATTTGATGTTTTTAAATTGTATGAGTTAATTGAATTTAATTCAGAGCCAATTCTAATTGATTCTGAAACACCATTTTTAACAAAACTATTTGGTAGCGATTATAAAGAGAATTTTGAGTTTTTAAATTATATTGAGCAAGATGATAATGGTTACCTTTTGAGAAAAACAGAAAAAGACAAAAAAGAAGGTATTATCCATTTATTTAATGTTTCAGTTTTTCAAGATAAAATTGATCAATTCGAAAATTTAAAAAATAAATTAAAGAAACTAAGAGCACCAATTGCTAAATCAGCTATAGATACAGAATTAAAGGAATTAAAGGTTTTAGAAGACAGTATTGTAAGTGAAAATGATATAGTGAAATATGATCAATTAATTATTGACAAAAATTATTATTGGGATAATGAAAAAGTAGATTTTATTGAAGGTACTTTCTCTGAGTTATTGGGTGAAAATGGAACATTAAAAAGAATTGAAAGTTTAATTAAAAACAAAAAAGACTTTAAGTCGTATAGGTTTAATCATAATTTGGAAATAATAATAAAAGGTCGAAAAAAAATTGAAGATTATATCAAGTTTTCAGCTTTTATAGATAGAAAAAAAGAACTTCAAGAATTATTAACACTTCATAAAAAAAATGATGAACTAATTATTTCAATTGATAGAATCACAATTAATCTGGTTGATTCAAATTCATTGAATATTATAGAATCAATAAGGAGCATTGTATCAGATAAAATTATTATTGAAAACTATGAAAATTCAATTACAGAATTACGTTCAAAACAAAAAACTTCAAATGATTTATCTTTAATTACTGTAAATCTAGAGAATTCAAGAAAAGAATTAATTAAATCATTTAATTCTTTTCTTGAAAAAACGGTTCCTAAAAATGATTGTCCTCTTTGTGGATTTGATTGGGATGATTCAAAATCATTGAATAAATATGACTCAAATTTAGTATTAGAGAATATTTCTAAACAATCAGAAAATATCAAAAAAATAATAAAAGAAAGCTCATCTGAATTATCAATTATTTTCACAAAATTTAAATCAACTTTTGCTTCACTTTTAAAAGAAGATTTAAATAAATATAAAACTTCAAATAAAATAAATGAAGATTTTATTACTCAACTCCAAGATATTGATCCAGTAGTAATAACTCAAACTGGTACTGATTTACAAAAGTATGGAATTGATTTAAATGGGATTAAAAATGAAAATATGGAAATTATTGAGATAAATTCAAAGTTTGAAAAAGTATTAGAGGTATTAAAATCAAAAACAATATCTTATGCAAGCGAATTAATTCAACCTTTTTTCAAAGATACTTTTACTGAGTTTTTTAGTGATAATGAACAGCTATTTGAAATTTTAAAACCAGAAAATATTGAAAATAAAATAAAATACATTCAATATCTATATTTAATTCATCAAAGTGAAAGTGTCAAGCTTAAAAGAATACAATATTCTAAGAATTTATTAGTTTATGATACTGCATTTTATCATTATAATAAATTAGATGAAATTATAAAAATATATAAAAATTCTCTAGATGAATATAATAGAAAAATCATAAAAGAAATTGAAATACTTTTTCATATTTATTCAGGTAGAATCGTACAAGATTTTCAAGGAGGATTAGGGTTATTTATATCTGCAGATAAAGGAATTAAATTTTTAACAAATTCTTCAAATACTTTTGATGCAGTATTTACAATGAGTTCTGGTCAATTATCCGCTTTGGTAATTTCGTTTACATTAGCATTAAACAAAAAATATTCACAAAATCAATTATTATTTATTGATGATCCTATTCAAACAATGGATGAATTAAATGTTGCTGGTTTTACAGAACTATTGCGGAGTGAATTCAAGGAAAGACAAATTTTTATATCTACGCATGAAGACAATATGTCTACTTATATAAGATATAAGTTTGAAAAATATGGACTAAAAACTCAAAGAGTAGATATGAAGGAATTAAACTAATGTTTTTAATTGCTGACAATAAATAAAGAACAAATAACTTTTAAAATCAAATAAAAAGTATTTGATTTACAACTATTAAGAAATGAACAAATGAGACATACAGCAGAAGAATTATTCCATCGCTTAAACGATCTTGACGAGTGCGTTTGGATTGAAGCCAAAGGAGGTAGCGAAAGTTCCCATTCGGTAATGGAAACTGTTTGTGCCTATTGCAACGAACCTAATTTGGGAGGTGGTTATATTCTAATGGGTATTGCAGAAGACAACACGGGGTTATTTTCTCAATACAAGGTTGTTCCTATTCAAAACCCTGATAAATTTCAGCGTGATTTTGCAACACAATGTGCAAATATGTTTAACATTCCAGTTAGAGCAGAATTATATGTTGAAAAAATAAACGGTCAAACCGTTATAAAAATTTGGATAGACGAAGTACCGCAACAACAGAAACCAGTTTATTTTAAATCCGATGGACTTCCATCTGGTGCGTTTAGAAGAATTGGTTCTACCGATCAACATTGTACAGAAGATGATATGCACATCTTTTATCAAGACCATATAAGTTTTGATCAAACCCCTGTGAGAGGTGTTTCTCTTGAAGACATAGACGAAACAGCTTTAAAAAGATACCGTTCGTTAAGAGAAAAAGTAAATCCAGTTGCAGAAGAATTAACGTATGACGATGCCGAATTACTTCAAGCATTAGGTTGTGTAAATAGAGAAAAGAAAACTGAATTAAATGTTGCAGGATTACTACTCTTTGGTACCTCTAAAATCCAAAGATCTACCTTCCCAATGCTGAGAGTAGATTATATTCGAGTTCAAGGTAATTCATGGGTTTCAAACCCTGATGAACGTTTCACTACAATTGATATGAGAGGTTCATTAATTTTGCTTCTATATCGTTTGATTGATGCTATCAACGCTGACTTACCAAAAGGTTTTCTTTTACCTGACAATGACGTTCAAGCAAGTTCCGTTGGTTTACCCATGAAAGCATTACGTGAAGCGATTGTAAATGCTTTAATGCACAGATCTTATAGAGAAAATCGCCCAACGCAAGTGATTCGTTACGATAATAGAATTGAAATAATAAACCCTGGCTTTTCTTTGAAACAGGAAGATAATTTAGGAGAACCAGGAAGTGAAACTAGAAATCCATTTATTGCCGCTGTTTTTCACGATACAAATTTGGCAGAAACCAAAGGTTCAGGTATTCGAGCAATGAGAAGATTAATGGAAGCTGCACACCTTGTTCCTCCAACTTTTGATTCGAGCAGAGAAAACAATCAATTCACTTCTCGTTTATTGTTGCATCATTTTCTAGATGAATCAGATCTATTGTGGTTGAAACAATTTCAACAATTTGATTTAAACGATGGTCAAAAACAAGCTTTAATTTTTGTTAGAGAAGTCGGAGCAATTGACAATCAAACGTATCGTCAAATGGCAAATTGTGATGTTTTAAAAGCAAGTTCTGAATTACGGGCATTAAAAACTTTTGATATTTTAGCATCCAAAGGTAAAGGAAAGGCTACATATTATATTGGAGGCAAACTTTTGGTTTCTACTAATGAAATTCTTACTACACAAGATGGATTTCTTAGTACACAAAGTGGTGAATCCCTTAGTACACAGGATGGAAGTTTGCTAAATACACAGGATGAAACTCCTAAAACAGCATCTCAAGATTTAAGTACACCACCTCAAGATTTAAGTACACCACCTCAAGATTTAAGTACACCACCTCAGGATTTAAGTACGCCACTTATTATAACAGATGAAGTTAAAATAAAAATAAGTGAATTAAAACAAAGAGAAAGAGATGCAATAAAAGTGAAAGAAATAATACAAACACTTTGTAATCAAAGAGCTGCAAAAGCAACTGAAATAGCTGTTATATTGGAGAAAGGTGAAGATTATATTAAACGAAAGTATCTTAGTAATATGATAAAAACAGGAGAACTGGTGTACTTATATCCTGATATGATAAACCACCCTGAACAAGCATACTTAATGAAAAAATAAATTAACTTGTACAATGGATTATATTTTTTGCTGATTCGAAAAATATAAAACACACTAAAATAATATCATGCAAACTAAAACCAACGAACAAGCATTAGAATCTGCAATTGAAAAACGATTGACAGGCCATTGCTTAGAAGAACTAAAGGCACAAGAAAATATAGCATCAGATAGAAGAGAATTGTACCAAACTGGAAATGGCTATTTAATAGGTTCACCCGATAAATTCAATGCAAAATACGCTTTGGATGAAGAACGATTTTGGTCATTTTTAGAAAACACTCAAAAAGAAGAATTAGAAAAACTTCAAAAACAAAGCGATTGGAAATTAAAAATTTTAGAACGCTATGATCGTTTGGTAAAGAAATACGGTATATTACGTTTACTTAGAAAAGGATTAGAAGTTGATGATGCACATTTTACTTTGTTCTATGTTTTGCCTTTGGCAAGTAGTAGCAAGACCATTAAAGATAATTTTGACAACAACGAATTCAGCGTTACACGTCAATTAAGATATTCGATTGATAATCCAAGGGAAGAAATAGACATGGTTCTATTTATCAATGGAATTCCATTTGCAACGATGGAATTAAAAAATCATTGGACAGGACAAAACGCAAAAGTACATGGACAAGACCAATATAAAAATAAGCGCGATATCAATCAACCACTTTTACAATTTGGTAGATGCGTTGTTCACTTTTCGGTAGATACTGAAGAAGCATATATGACAACAAAGTTGAACGGAAAAGAAACCTTCTTTTTACCATTTAACAAAGGGAATAATTTCGGCAAAGGAAATCCAGTCAATCCTGCTGGTCATAAAAGCAGTTATTTATGGGAAGAAATTTTTACAAGAGAAAGTGTTGCTAATATTTTACAACATTTTTTAAGAATGAGTGGTTCTGAAAAAGATGTACTTTCAAGTAGAACACTATTTTTTCCTCGTTACCATCAATTAGACGTTGTAAGAAAATTGATAAAAGATGCTTCGCAATTTGGCACAGGTAAAACCTATTTAATTCAACATTCCGCAGGTTCTGGTAAATCAAATTCCATTGCTTGGGCTGCCTATCAACTAATTGAAACCTATCCTGAATCAGATTCAATTCCAGGAAGTAAAGGACTTCATAATCCATTGTTTGATTCAGTAATTGTAGTTACAGATAGAAGAATATTAGACAAACAATTAAGAGACAATATCAAAGAGTTTTCAGAAGTGAAAAATATTGTTGCTCCAGCAATGTCTTCTTCTGATTTAAAATCAGCATTAGAAAATGGTAAGAAAATAATCATTACCACTATTCAGAAATTTCCTTTCATTATTGATGGAATAGCAGATTTAAGTGATAAACGATTTGCTGTTATTATTGATGAAGCACACAGTAGTCAAGGAGGTTCAACATCAGGTAAGATGAATCAAGCCATGGGGAAAACCATTCAAGAAGAAGAAACAGAAGATCCCCAAGATAAAATAATTGAAGCAATGAGAGCTAGAAAAATGAGAGGCAACGCTTCTTATTTTGCTTTCACTGCAACTCCTAAAAATTCAACACTTGAAAAATTTGGAGTTAAACAAGACGATGGGAAATTTAAACCTTTTCACTTGTATTCAATGAAACAAGCAATTGAAGAAGGTTTTATTTTGGATGTATTAGCGAATTATACAACCTATAAAAGCTATTATGAAATAGAAAAATCGGTTGAAGTTAATCCGTTATATGATACAATGAAAGCTCAAAAGAAATTGAGAGCTTATGTAGAAAGACACGAACAAACAATTGGTACAAAAGCAGAAATAATGCTTGATCATTTTCTTTCGAAAATTGTAAATACCAAAAGACTAAAAGGGAAAGCCAAAGCAATGATTGTAACACAAAGTATCGAATCAGCAATTCGTTACTATTTTGCGACCAAAGAATATTTAAAAACCAAAGGAGAACCATTTAAAGCAGTAGTAGCATTTTCAGGTACTAAACTAGTAGACGGTATAGAATATACTGAAGACAGTATTAATGGTTTTGCAGAAAAAGATACGAAAGACAAATTCGACACGGATGAATACCGTATTTTAGTCGTTGCCAATAAATACCTTACAGGTTTTGATCAACCCAAGTTAAACGCCATGTATGTAGATAAAAAATTACAAGGTGTTTTGGCAGTTCAAGCATTATCTCGTTTGAATAGATCAGCAGATAAATTAGGAAAAAGAACAGAAGATTTATTTGTTCTAGACTTCTTCAATTCAGTAGATGATATAAAAGAATCATTCGATCCATTTTACACAGCGACAAGTTTGAGTGAAGCAACAGATGTTAATGTTTTACATGATTTAAAAAGTGCATTAGACAGCATCGGAGTATATGAATGGAGTGAAGTAGAACAATTTAACGAGCTATATTTTACCGGCGTAGATGCGCAAGAATTAAGTCCAATTATTGGAGTAATAGCAAATCGATTTAATGACGAATTAGAATTAAAAGATCTTGAAAAAGCAGATTTTAAAATTAAAGCAAAACAGTTTGTAAAAATATATGGACAAATGGCTTCCATTTTAGAATTTGAAATGATAAAGTGGGAGAAATTATTTTGGGTACTTAAATTCTCAATCCCATATTTTGTAATTAAAGATCCTGTCATTGATACTCTTGATGAATTACTGAATACAATTGACTTATCTACTTATGGTTTAGAAAGAGTGAAATTAAATGCGAGTATAAGTTTAGAAAGTGCTGAGTCCGAATTGGAGCCACAAGATTCGGGTTTAAGAGGAGCTTTTGGGGGAGACAACGAAGAAGATGAGTTAGAAATAATAATAAAAAGTTTCAATGAGAGATGGTTTCAGGGTTGGGAAGCAACACCGGAAGACCAACGAGTTAAATTCATTACTTTGAGTAAACAAATAATGGCTCACCCTGATTTTGATCTCAAAGTGAAAAATAATCACGATGAACAAAATAAAGAAATAGCTTTCCAAAAAATATTAGATGACATCATGGCTAAACAACGTAAAAGTGAATTAGACTTATATCGTCTATATGCAAAAGATGAATCTTTCTATCAGGCCTTTTCTGATACCATGAAAAGAATGGTGCAAACTAGAAAGTAGGATATGGAAGAAGATAAAAAGAATTGGAATTTATATGTGAAGCACTAAAATATTAATATTATCAAAAACTTACATTAAAATAATATTATGAATACAAATTTAGCTGTAGATTTCTTTCGACTACTAATAAACGGAGAAAAGGACGATAAAATTGAAGCTTATCATCGTGTAATAGATTCAGCATTTAAAATATTAAGTCCAGTTCACCAAAAAACAGTTGGAAATTTAAGAAATTATCAAAATCAAGATGCAATGATTTTGTTTCAAATGGCTATTTCAAAAGGTTTAGCTATTCAGACACTTATAAATGGAGTTCAATATAAAAATCGTGAGACAGGTTCATCTAATACAATTTTAGACCCAACACCAATTGCTGCATTAACTAGAACACAATTCGAAGCTTTTTCAACTTTTCATAATATTTACAATTCAAGTACTGATCAAAATGTTATAAACTTATTACATGATATTTGGGTTATTGCCGGTTTGAAAGAAAGACAAAAAGGATTTGACTCAGAACACCCAGAACATCTGATAAAAGCACAGAAAGAGAAAGATAAAATTGAGAAATTAATTATTAGAGTTAAGGAAAATCCTATTTTTTTAAACGAAGCAAAAGAAAAACAAGATAAAATTATTGAGTGGATTAATAAACGAAAATTTGAAATCTCGTATAGAAACAATAAACTGGTTTTGCTTCCTCATATCGATATGTTTATCAATGCGGGTGTAAATAAAATGTTTGAAAATCAATATTCAATGCTTTCTTGGTTTGTTCATCCATCAAATCTTTCAGTTATGCAATTCGGACAAATGTTTGAGAAAAACTTTAACCAAGTGGAGTTGCTACCTTTGTCAGGACACTAAGTTAAGAGTAATTTAAAATCTTAACAAAATGAAAGAAACAAGAAAAATTTACAGTAAGGAATTCAAGCAAAAGGCAGTTGAATTAAGTAATGTTCGTGGTAGCGTTCAGGAAATCGCTCGTGAGCTAGATGTGAAAGCAGAATTGATTTATCGTTGGCGCAATGAATTTAATTCTAAGCCATCTTTAGCTTTTAGTGGTAGAGGAAACAAACAACTTACCGAAGAACAAAAAGAGTTAGCACGATTAAGAAAGGAACTTGCTGACATGAAAATGGAACGTGATATTTTAAAAAAGGCCGTGAGCATCTTCTCCGTGAG
>OBEQ012806598.1_pt1 | contig 17147 bp, 15 predicted proteins | sample 1670901 | NCBI WGS metagenome assembly OBEQ01 (sample SAMEA104232315, study PRJEB22302) | groundwater metagenome | biome: forest; feature: aquifer; material: groundwater | place: USA | collected 2011-08-07 | depth 5.4 m
TCCTCCGTTGCGACGATGTGCATCGATGTGGCACCGTGTTATGTCTGAACTGCGGTATCCGCGTCAGTTTTTTACTCGTTCGTAAAGCGTGTTATGCACGATCCTTCGTCTCAAAAAGATCATACGTCGCTCCTGATTCTCGGTGCCGGCTTGACAGGGCTTTCGGCGGGCTATCACCATCCCGATGCGCTAGTGTACGAGAAAGAGCCTGTGTTCGGAGGGCATGGGAAGTCGCACGCCTCTCAGGGGTTTATTTTTGATGAAGGCATTCATGTTGTCCATACGACTGATCAAGCGGTACTGGATCTCTATAAAAAAGTAGGAGTGGAGTTCCTTGTCCATCAGCGCGATGCATGGATCCGTTCGTTCGGAGCATTAACACGGTATCCGTTCCAAGCGAATACTTTTGGACTTCCCGTCGACGTGGTCAAAGATTGTTTGCTTGGATTTATCGAGAATAGTTCGAGTGACCCGGAGAAGATTACGAACTACGAAGACTCGCTCTATGATATGTTTGGCAAGGGGATTGCAGAACACTTCATGATTCCGTATGCAGAAAAATTTTGGGGTGTGCACCCCCGAGAGCTCACAACCGATTGGGTTGACATTCGGCATCCACGCCCATCACTCGAAGACGTGATTGATGGTGCGCTTGGTGATCAAAAAAAAGGATTTGGGGTGAATGCCGAATTTCGGTACCCCATGAAAGGAGGATTCGGTGCCATCGGAGACCAATTTGCAAAGCAGATTGGAGATCGTCTTCATCTCGGCAAGAAGGTCACAAAGATTGATCTTGAGAATCGGTGCATTGAGTTCAATGGCACAGAGACGGTCCCATATCGTCATGTCATCAGCACGATCCCGCTTCCGGAAGTGATTCGATGCATTCCGGATGCTCCAGATGATGTGCGAGAAGCTGCAGCGATGTTGAGAACGAATTCTTTCTTTGTGGTCAATCTCGGGGTCAATCGAGAGCACATCAGTGGGAAACACTGGATCTATTATTTAGAAAAAGAGTATCCATTTGTTCGGATTAGTTTTCCCAGCAATTTTAGTGCCGACGTTGCGCCTTCTGGAACGACTGCAATCTCTGCGGAGATTGCCTACAACGTCGACACCAATCCACTGACCATGTCCCACAAACGGATGGTGGAGCGGGTGATCGAAAGCCTGCGGGAAGAAAAGATTCTTCGCAGCGATGATACAATCGTTTTTACCGATACGATTGATATCAAATATGCCTATATTATTCATGACCAGAACCGTGTTCCTGCGGTACGGCGCATCCATGATTATCTTCGGAAGTTTGATTTTTATCCCTGCGGCCGCTATGGCGATTGGGGGTACTTGTGGAGTCACGATGCAGTGTTGAGTGGGCGCGATGTGGCACTCGCCTTAAAACAGGGCAGTATACCCCACGCCCCTGCCGGTCTTTGTAGTCAGGAGGGATGTGGCTGCGTTGGAGAGTTTGATGTCTAGGCTATGCCGGAGGTTATTCATTTTGTTCTTGCGGCAAACGCTGCAAGCAGCATTACCCGGGTCGTCGCGGAGTACGCGAATGCGCTCGTCGAGCAAGGACAAACGGTCCATATCTCATATCCTGTGTTTAGTTTCTGGGATCATTGCCTCTGGATGGTTGAGCGGGACACGGCGTCACGACAGGGCTGGTGGGTTGGTATTGAGCGACGGTTGAAGTTTTGGCGGGCGCTTGTCGGTCCCACGGTGAAGACGATCATCGCATCAAGAGGCTTGTCATGGGTTGGGGTCCGTATCCATCAGATCGATGCGCGCGTGATCATGCATCGTTTCTGGGCGCTCCCCTCGGTACATCAGATGCCTGATGCGGATGCCATTGTCGTGATGCAAAGTTATTTCATCCCTCGGTTACTGTTTTTGCCGGCAGCAAAGGGAAAGCTGGTGAGTAGTGTTCACATGGATTACGAGCAGGCACTTCAGGATCGTGACTCCGTCTCGAGGGATTGGTGGGCGATGATGGTCTCGATTGAACAACGGACCCATATTCCTCGGTTCGCCGTAAGCCAGCGAGCAAAAGAAAGTGCGGAGGCACTTGGTATTTCAGTGCGGTGTATTATCCGTAATGGCGTCAACCATAAAGAATTTATTGTGCCGCAAGAACGCTCTCGCGGCGCGTTGATGCCGATTCGGGTGATGCTCTCCTGCGCACTGTTGCCTGCGAAAGGTCAGGATTTTGGCTGTAATATTATTCGAAGACTTCGAGAAATGTATCCCAATGGTGAGGTCTTTTTTGTATCCATTGGCACGGTCGAGAAGAAAAATATGTCGCTGTTTGATGAAAATCTAGGATATCTTCACGGCGCGCACTACGTCCGCGCATACCAACGGGCGGATATTTTTATCTATCCCAGCCTTCGCGATGGCTTTCCCGCGCCACCCCTTGAGGCACTCGCCTCGGGCGCAGTGCTTGCGACGACGCGGGTCTCTGGAGTCAGTGAGTACGGGGTTTCTGGAAAAAATTGCCTCATGGCTGACCCACGCGATGTTGATGGTATGGTGAGCAATATTCAACGACTGATTGAGGATCCGGACTTAAGGGAATCTCTTCGTCGCGAAGGGTATCAGACGGTGAAGGAGTATGCCTGGCAACGTTCTGCCCTCGAGCTCGTCGAGTTTATCCGTGACCTAACGGGAAGTGTGTGATTATTTCTCCGGTTCATTTTCCAATATATCCCTTTGCGCCGCACTCAAGACAACGCAACTCTTTTTTTGATAGCTCATTTTTTTTCTCTCGAGGCAGTTGGGCGCTTGCTGCTGGCATCATGGCGATTGCAAAAAAGAGAAAAAACGATGCCCCCCGTGTGTGGCTTCCCGACTATGTTTGTCGCGAGCCTATCGAGGTGCTCCAACGGTTCTCTCTGTCGATTCATTTTTATCCAATACAAAAGAACCTTGAGCCTGATTGGGAGCATTGCGCGAGATCCTGTGCCGATGATGGCCCGCCCGATGTATTCGTTTTGGTTCACTATTTTGGCTTTCCAAATGCAGTGATTGAGGCAAAAAATTTCTCAAAAGAATGGGGGGTTGATCTGGTCGAGGACTGCGCGCACGTCATGCATCCCTTCGGAATGGTTGGATCGAGCGGATCGTGTTCGATTTTTAGTCCGTGGAAGTTTTATCCCATTCCATTGCTCGGGGTACTCTCGGTTGCAGAGCCGCTCCGTGGCTTCGTCACGTCATCTCCAGCACGGTGGGAGATCGCATCGGTTGCTCACTGGTGGTTGAAGCGAGAAGTACAGCGCGCACTCGCTGCGATGCGTGTACCGTGGTATCAGCGCCGTGAACAATTACCAACCCCACATTCATTAGGAGATCCCCAACCGAATGCGTTTGCCCATCGACTGTTTCGCAACCTTCTCGGAGCACCTGCCGATCGCATCGCAAGAAGGAGGAGAGAGAGCTATCAGTCACTTGCGATGTTCTTTCGTGCGCACGCTCCAGAGATGATGATATTTGGAGGACTGCCGTCGGGAGCTATTCCGTATTATTTTCCATTGGTGATGAAGGAGCCTGCGAAAAAATTTGTCGCTCGCCTGGTCGCTCACGGTGTGCCCGCAACCCAGTGGCCGACCCTTCCTGAGGTGGTCGCTGTTGATCGTTCACGTCCCTCATACGCTCACGAATATGCTGATCGGCTGGTGCTGCTTCCCATTCACCACAATGTATCGCCAGCGAACGTGGAATACATGACCTCGGTGATTTGTTCAGTGATGACAATATGATGACCATGGAGACGATCGAGAGTTCGCAACAGCAATGGCATGGGATCATTTCCGGCTTCACTGATACAAATCTGATTCAGCTCTGGGAGTATGGCAGTACAAAGCGTGAGCTCCAGGGCTGGCAGATGGTTCATCATATTTTTTGTGTTGATGGAAAACTCGTCGGTGCGGCACAAGCAATGGTGAAGTACATTCCATTGGTGCGGCGTGGCGTGGTCTGGATCAACCGCGCCCCACTGTGGCAAGTGAATGAGCGCGTGAACGATCTATCGCTCTTGTCACCAATGCTCGAAGCATTGAGCCACTACTGGGTGCAGGAGCGTGGAATGTACCTTCGCGTTGCCCCCACCATGTTCGACACCGAAGAGGCTCGCGCACTCGTAGAGCGTGCCGGTTTTCATGTGCTCGATGATACTCAATGGTTTTCTGCTCGAGTTGATCTTCAGAAACCCATTGAAATTCTTCGGGCCGACTTAGAAAAAAAATGGCGGAATTGTCTTAAAAAAGCAGAGGCCCTCGGCGTGGTGTACACGATTGGGAACGCCCCGCACGATATGACGCGGCTTGTGGAGGACTACGAAGTTTTTTTAAAGCAGAAAGATTTTTCGACGGCAGTGACCCCAGGCTTTGTGGCGTACCTCCACGGCCTGTTGCCGCATGATCGGAAGATGTGGGTTCTCACTGCGATGTGTGACAGGCATCACCTCGGAAGCATCCTTCTTGCGTCCTACAACAGCACGGTTGAATATCTTGTTGGGGCACTCTCCGAAGATGGAAAGCGCGTCAATGCCGGTCAGTATCTCCTGTGGAATGGTATACGCGAGATGAAGCAGCGCGGGTATCACGTCTTTGACCTCGGTGGCATGGATCCGAAAAAGACACCCCCAGGGATTTTTCACTTTAAAGCCGGTCTTGCGGGAGTACCATATCAGCTCCTGGGGGCATGCGAAGCATACCGGGGCATCATTGCGCGTGGTATTCGTTTTCTTGTACAGTCCCGTCTATGAGCCCTCCATCAGCCCTTCAGGGATTTCTGCATCGCGGGATAGGTCCACTGCTCTCGCCGACACGACCGCAGCGCCGTTTTCTTATCCTTCATGAGCTCTTTCCTGGACAAGAGAGCGCGTGGGGGTCCGTATTGTCGCTCCTGGAACAGTCGCCATCATTGGACGCGACCCTCACATTTGACGATGGGTTCTCCTCATCATATACAGCGATCCGAGGGTTGAAGCACCGGAAAGCGATTTTCTTTGTGTGCCCGGAATACATCAACCGCGCGGACTCCAACAACTGGCAGGATTTTTTTTCAAACAACTTACGACGCACCGAGGATCCATCGGCTCCAGATATCGCGAACGCGGTACGGCCTACCTCATGGGAGCAATTACGCGAGCTTGTTGCTCTTGGGCATCATATTGGCTCTCACAGTATGTCCCATGCCCGACTCTCGACGCTCACATCCGAAAAAGAACTTGAGCGAGAAATCATTGGCTCTGCAGAGATGATCGAAGATCGCTTGGGTGTGTCCGTTGATAGTTTTTCACATCCATTTGGAAATCTTCAGAGTATCAGTGAACGCGCCTTGAAAATTATTCTGCGACGATATCGCTATTTCTTTACTGGTATCCGAGGGAATAATGATGGTTCAGCGCACTCCTCAATCGTGTGGCGCGATACGGTCCATTTCTATTGGCCCATCGACTATACCGCGTTTTTACTCAAGGGTGGCTTTGATTGGCGCTATTGGTTGCATCGTCGATCGCTGATCAAAATGGCATAAAATATTTATGAAAGCGGTGCGCTCTCCATTGCTGTTAAAACTTTTGCTCCTGTTTGTCTTTTTTCTGCCATTTCGGTCGGTGCAGATTCCGCTCAATGTGATTGGTTTTGAAATCAATCCCGCACGCATTGCAAGTGTGCTGTTCACGGTCCTCTTGTTTTTGAGTATTGGCCTCGACCTCCGGTCGCTTCACATCTTCACGCGTCGTGGCGTCGAACGCAATCCGTATGTATTCTATCTTGTTATCTACTTCCTTCTTTCAATCCTCTACTATTATGTACTCGTTGGCTTAGGGAAGACCATCTTATTTGGCGGCGATGGGGCAGGGTTTCTTCAGGATTGGCGCGGCAGACCGTTTGCTCAGTTGGCCGCATTTGGTACATATGGAATTATTCCATTCTACCTGACGCAGTATTTTGGGCAATACGAGCGTATGCGTCAGAGTATCGAGCGCACATTTCTGTGGGCGATTCTTATTCTCGTCTATTTCGGACTTGTTCAAGTCGTTGCCTACGGCATGTTTAAAAATCCATTGGTTGGCCGCAATATTTTTGAATTGCATCGAGATTTAGGGTCGGTTCATATTTTTGGATTGTCACTGTATCGAGTGAATTCATTGGCGGGAGAGCCGCGAGACTTTGGTTCGCTCCTGGTCGGTGCGATTCCTTTTTACTTGTATGCGCATTCCAAGAGTTCACGGCGCTTCATCGCCATGAATCTTGTATTGATGGTCGTTGCTTTTTTGCTCACCACCTCAACGAGTGCACTGTTGACCGCCGCGATTTCTCTGGTCGTGACTCTTTTTGATACGCTCTCCCGTAAAAAGATACGTCTCCGAGTCAAATATATTCGGTATGCTTTTGCAGGGGCACTCCTCGGATTTGGATTGTTGTACACTCGTATCATTGGTGCGCTCACGTTGAGGACGACCATGATTGTGAATGCCATTACCACGCAACTCCAGAGTGGACAGGTCCAACCGCTTGCGCAAGCACAGACGTTCAACTTGGTGATTTTATACTATTTTTTACATCTCTTTGATATCCCCCCGATGTACATTCTTTTCGGTTCCGGGTACAGTAACTTCATTACCCCCTTAGTCGGACTCCTTCGTCAGTATTTCCACTACACTGTCGAGGCCGCCGTCCTTACCCCGGATGCGTTTTCCATCAAGCTTTTCGTTGAGGGGGGCGTTGTGGGTATGTGTATCTACGGCGCCATGTTTTTTTATACGTTGAGACTCAATGGACGGTTGCTTTTTATTTTTCAGAAACGAAACGATCGATTGGGGTATCGCAAAGCATTGTGGTTGCGTTTTGCGTTCATCGCATTCTTTATTTCCGGAGCGACCCAGATTTCATATTATTATTTTATTATGATGGGGCTCATCATTGGATGGTTGAATGCAGAGACTGTTCGGAACACGCCGGTACCCGCACCGGCCGCAGTCCCTGCTGCTTTGTGAGTGCATATGAAAGCCCTTTTTTGGCGACAGGTGAATCCGATGAAGGTGAGGATACGGAAGTTTCTGCAATCTCCAGAGCGAGCGTGGCTCTATGCACTGCTCGGGACACTTTATGTCTGCATCCGTACAAGAAAATTCGCGCGGGTTTTTGTTGAGGACGGTGTGTGGATACACCAATACCGAGATGGGGCGGTCACGGATCGTCATATCAACTACCGCCTTTCTCTGGATCAGTATACCCGTGATACGAGTGAGTATTGGTTTTTTGCCTATCATCCAAGGCAGGGCGACACGATTATTGACATTGGGGCAGGGAAAGGAGAGGAGACCCATTCATTCTCGCAGGCCGTTGGCCCGCGTGGAACGGTCATTTCGATCGAGGCGCATCCCGAAACATTCCGTTGTGTGGTGAAGTTGTGTCAGTATAACAACTTGAGTAATGTTCACCCATTGTGCGCCGCGATTTGTCAGCGAGAAGCCGACGTGACGATTGATAACCCTCATTCTGATATTATGAGCAGTATTGGAAACGCTCAGCAGGGTTTCCGCGTTCACGGCTATACGCTCGATCAGGTAGTCGAGATGTTTGGTATCGGGACGATTGATTTTGTGAAAATGAACATTGAAGGCGCTGAGAAATTGGCGATACAAGGCATGACGGAGTGTATGAAGAACATCCGATTCATATGCATATCCTGTCATGATTTTTTGGCTGATCAAAGACACAACGAGGTATTTCGGACCAAAGCGCTCGTGGAGGGGTTCCTCAAAGAGAACGGCTTTATCATTCGATCAAGAGACGGAGACCGACGTCCGTATATTCGCGACCAAGTCAACGCCATGAACGAGCGGTTTGCTCCACGGTCATGATATGAAGATCAGGGTGAGTACATCTACTCGGACAATCATGGTGATCGCACGGAAGCAACTGTTTATTTTTATTGAGCTCTTCCTCGGTCTCTGGGCGCGTGCGATAAAGGTGATTGCTTGGATGCAGGGGGTGCGGCTAGAGAATGTTCTCTTTGTGCGGGGCATGAGTGAGTGGTCGATAGGAATCTATGCCGGAACGTCTCCGCTTGACCTCCTCCCGCACGGGCGATCGAACCCCGTCCTTACTGCTCGCGATGTCACCGATGTGCCAGCAGCGTTTGTCGCTGATCCTTTCATGATCAAAAACGGTCCCCGCTGGTATATGTTTTTTGAAGTATTTAACGTCGGTATCATCGAGGAGAGATCGGCCTTGCAACGAGTGCAGACACGCTTCAATGGACCTACGAACAGATCGTTCTTCGCGAACCGTTTCATCTGTCCTATCCGTATGTGTTTGAATGGGAGGGGCACTATTATTGTATCCCAGAAAGTAGTGATAATTTTTCCATTCGGCTCTACACCGCAGTGCAATTCCCTCTGCAGTGGAGGTTCGTTACGACACTGCTCAATGGACGGTATGCTGATACTTCGATGTTCCACCACGACGGAAGTTGGTGGATGTTTACGGCGGCGCCACTGAGGAATGATATTCTTTGTTTGTATTATGCTAATCGGCTTGTTGGTCCTTGGATTGAGCACCCAGAGAGTCCCCTTATCAAGAACAATGCCCATGTTGCACGATCAGGAGGGAGGGTTCTGAACGTCGATGGGCGAATAATCCGTTATGCCCAAGACGACGAACCGACGTATGGCAGTCAAGTTCGGGCTTTTGAAATCACGACGCTCTCTCGGACGCACTATCGAGAGCACGAAGTCCTTGAAAGCCCAATCATAAAAGCAGGGAACGAATCCTGGAACAAAAAAGGAATGCACACCATTGACGCACATAAAATCGGTCATGATCAGTGGATCGGAGCGGTTGATGGATTTAAAAATGATTTTCTCTTCGTGGGGCTGAACACACAGTCTGTGATGCGTCCATTCAAGATTGAGATAAAAAAGTTCCTGTGAAAATTGCGATGATCAATATGACTGGCGGAGGAATGAGTGGTGGATACCGCGCGTATCTGTCCAATATTCTGCCTCGTCTTGCGGGGCATCCTCAAGTGGAGGCGGTGCTGTGTCTGGCGCCTGTAACCCTTCCGATTCGGGACTGGCTCCCGGTGCTCCCGAGCGTCACGTTCGGGTCGTGCGCACCATTTCGTTTTGGGCGTCATCACCCGGATGCGTCGTTACGCAGGTTGGTGAAGCAATTCTCTCCGGATGTCATCTTTGCTCCGGTGGAGCGATATCTTCATTTTACAGGGGTTCCGTTTGTGACCATGGTACAGAATATGGGCCCCATGGTTGCTATTGCTGGCAATCCGATATATGAACGACTGCGCTATGTTCTGCAACGCTCCGAAGCGAAGTATGCGGTACGCCATGCTTCACGGGTGATCGCCCCCACGACATTCGTCCGTTCCTTTCTGGTTGAGCGATGGAAGATCCCAACAGAACGGCTCAGCGTGGTACACTATGGTTCTGTCGCCAAACGCTTTCCGGGCATGATGCGTAAGCCCACGTCAATTCCTGATGAATGGACTGGGCGTTTTATTTTTACTGCCGGTTCCCTTGAACCATACCGAGGATTAGAAGATCTCATTGAGGCGTATTCGATGCTTGACGGTTGTCATGGAATTTCTGGGATTGTCATTGCGGGAGAAGCCCGCAAGACGATGATTCCCTATTATAACAAGCTCCGTATATGGATGCGGCGGCGTGGGATCGCCGAGCGGATTCTTTGGGTCGGGCATTTGGATCAGGGTGCGATGTCATGGTGTTATCAACATTGTCGTTTGTTTTCCATGACGAGTAGAGTAGAGTCCTTCAGTATCATCGCACTGGAAGCGCTTGCGCATGGATGCATTTCGGTGGTGGCAAACAACCCACCATTGCCTGAAATTTTTGGTTCCACCGCTCATTATTATACTCCAAAGGACCCACGCGACTTTGCACGCACAGCCAACGCGGTGCTTTCCTGGAATCATATCGAGCGTCAACGCGCCTCACAACTGGCAGAGGCTCGTGCAGCGACCTTTTCTTGGGATACGGCCGCCGGGCAAACCGTCGAGGTATTCGCGAGTGCGATGGAGAGGCTATGAAGATTCTCATCGTCAGTCAATATTTTTGGCCCGAGGAGTTTCGTATTAATGATTGCGCCCGTGAGCTCCAGACGCGGGGACATACCGTGGTCGTGTTGACCGGTATGCCGAATTATCCGAAAGGAATTCTTTTTGAGGGATATCACTGGTGGCGTCCTGCAACGGAGGACTATCATGGGGTAACGGTCGTGCGCGTTCCCATGGTCTCTCGAGGACAAAAACAGCCGTGGCGGCTTATCTTGAATTACGCATCGTTTGCACTCATGGGGAGCATCCTTGGACCATGGCGGTGTCGGGGAAAATTTGACGTCATCTTTGTCTATGAGCCATCTCCAATCACGGTGGGAGTTCCAGCGATCGTGCTCAAATGGCGTAAGCAGTGTCCCATCGTGTTTTGGGTACAAGATCTCTGGCCAGAGGGTCTATCGGCGACCGGGGCCGTACAGTCTCGTGTTGTGCTTCAGCTCACGGAACGCCTTGTCCGTTGGATTTACCAGCGTTGCGACCTCATCCTCGTGCAATCGAGGGGGTTTATAAACTCCATTATCGCGATGGGAGCAGAGCGTTCTTGTATCCATTATTTTCCGAATTGGGCTGAGGCGCTGTACGTACCGCAGGAGTGCGCTCCGGAAGAGCGCGAACGACGTGGTATTCCGAAGGGGTTCTGTCTCATGTTTGCGGGCAACATTGGAGTAGCCCAAGATTTCGGAACAATACTGGCTGCTGTTGAGGAGCTCCGCAACGAAACAAATTTTCACTTTGTAGTGGTTGGCGATGGCAGGATGGCTGTATGGGTGCAGACAGAAGTGAAACGTCGTGGTCTTGGAAACATCGTCCACTTGCTTGGCAGTCATCCGGTTACCGAGATGCCGCGATACTTTGCGGCAGCCGACGCGATGCTCGTGACCCTCAAGCGCGATCCCATCTTCGCATTGACAATTCCTGGGAAGGTGCAATCCTACCTAGCGTGTGGCAGGCCGATCCTCGCTGGACTTGACGGAGAAGGGGCGAAGGTGGTCGAAGAGGCGGATGCCGGATTCACTGCACCTGCAGAAGATCCCCGAGCACTTGCCGATGGCATCCGTCGTCTTATCCGGCTGTCTCCTCAAGAGCGTAACTCCTTCGGTCAAAATGCCAGAGCGTATTACGAAGCGCATTTTGATCGTAGTCTGCTTATTGTTGAACTTGAAGAGCATATGGATCGACTGAGTCAGAAACACAAAAAGACTCTATGAAACGCGTTGCCATCACCGCATCGACCGGCATGCTCGGGAGCATGCTCTACCACACATTACGGGATCGGTTCGATCTTGTGATGCTGTATAGGACTCAAGAGAAACTTGCGCTCCTTCAACACGCCTATGGTCCGTTGGAAACTCACACGGTAATACAATTTGATTTGCAGCGCCTCGAAGCCGATTACACATCGGGCCAGGCAGCGGAGCCATTCGGTAAAGAAGCAAGGGCGCTCATGGAGGCGATCGGCGATGTGGATGCAATCATTAACGCCGCGGGGGTGACCAAGGTTTATTCCGGGCGCGATCCGCGTTCAACACTCTTTTTAAATGGCGCACTTCCATATATTTTAAGCACAATCTATGGTGAACGTCTCATCCATATCACCACAGATTGCGTCTATCATGGTCTCTCGGGTGCTTCCTACGATGAACACTCTCCGGTTCACCCGAATGATCTGTATGGGCTTTCGAAGGCGATCGGAGAGCCAGCAGCAACGTCACTCGTGCTCCGCAGTTCTTTTGTGGGGCCAGAAATTGCAGATTCCACCGGACTTATCGAGTGGCTGCGATCAAAGAAGGGGCAACGCGTTACGGGATACAACAACCACTGGTGGAATGGTCTCACGACCAAACAGCTCGCCGAGTCTCTTGCGATGATCATTGAGAACCGGTCGGGTTTTCCTGCGACCGGACTCTTTCACCTTTTCTCAACCGATATGACAAAAGAGGCCATGCTTCAGGCACTGAACATAAAGTATAAGCTCGATGTGACCATTGAATCGGTTGCCGCAACCCCTGCCATCGACCGTCGTCTCGCAAGTGTTCACGATTTCTGCCGTCGCCTTCACATTCCGAGTTTTTCGGATATGCTCGAACGGCTCTAACCATGTGGTTGCCTGGTTTTGGCGGGTTTGTTACACTGGAGTACTATGTCGGTAGAAGCCATTCGCGATGCAACCATCCTCATCACCGGAGGCACTGGGTCCTTCGGGAGCACCGTTATTTCGACGCTGGTTCAGTATGCGCCGAAGAAGATTATTATCTTTAGTCGTGATGAGAAGAAGCAGTTCGACATGCGGAATGCCTTTGCGGATCCGCGTCTCGAGTTCCGCATTGGTGATGTCCGCGATGTCGAGAGCATCAACCGTTCCATGCGTGGCGTTGACCTTGTCTTTCATGCTGCCGCATTGAAGCAGGTGCCCTCGGGAGAGTTCTTCCCTCTCGAACTCGTGAAGACGAATATCCTTGGCTCAGCGAACGTTATGGAAGCGGCTCTCGATGCGGGTGTGCGGCGTGTTGTTGTACTTTCGACGGACAAAGCGGTCTATCCTATTAACGTCATGGGGATGACAAAAGCATTGATGGAGAAAACGATGACGGCGCTTTCACGGGTCGGAATGAATCGCACGATATTCTGTGGAGTTCGATACGGGAACGTCATGTACTCGAGAGGGTCGGTGATTCCTTTGTTTATTGAGCAGATGAAGCACGGGAAAGCATTGACCGTGACATATCCCAAGATGACCCGTTTTATGCTGCCACTGAAAGAATCAGTTGATCTGGTGCTCTATGCGTTGGAGCATGGGGCGTCGGGTGATTTGTTTGTTCGGAAAGCTCCGGCAGCAACCATCGAGACGGTTGCCGCCGCATTGATTCGTCTGTTTCAGTACGATCGTCCAATGGAGGTCATTGGGGTTCGCGGCAGTGAGAAAGTACACGAGACCCTCATTTCCGAAGAAGAGCTTGCCCGGGCCGAAGATTGTGGCGCCTACTATCGGATTGCACCCGAGACCCCCGGACTTGATTATGAGCGATACTTTACGAAGGGAGCGCGTGCGCCGCAATCCGTCGGCGGCTACACCTCCGCAAACACCGAGCAGCTCTCCATTGAACAGACCATGACATTATTAAAAACCCTACCAGAGGTTGCTGCGGAACTCGAACCGGCGTTGTACTGGAAGCGAGACCGATTAACTACACCATGAGTTATGAGCGGATCGCGATTCAAAGTTGTCACCGTCATTGGGACTCGGCCGGAGATCATCAAACTCTCCCGTGTCATTACGGTGTTGAATCAGCACGTCGAGCATACCTTGGTGCACACCGGACAAAATTTTGACTATGAGTTAAACGAAATTTTCTTTCGCGATCTTGAACTCAAGAAACCCGATGTGTTCTTGGACGCGGTTGGCGAGACGCTCGCCGAGACAATTGGCAACGTCATTACCCGTCTCGATCGTGTGTTATCTGAAATTCAGCCGGACGCATTTCTTGTGCTTGGGGACACGAATTCATGTCTCGGCGTCATTCCAGCAAAACGACGAAAGATTCCCATTTTTCACATGGAGGCTGGGAATCGTTGTTTTGATCAACGCGTGCCCGAAGAAGTGAATCGGAAAATCGTCGACCACACGAGCGACATCAACATGACGTTCACCGAGCATGCGCGGCGCTATCTCATTGCCGAAGGCATTCGTCCCGAGACCATCATCAAGACCGGCTCTCCGACGCATGAGGTGCTCGTCCATGCGATGCCCAAGATCGAGGCCTCGGATATCGTCTCGCGGCTCGGGCTTACGCCGGGAGCGTATTTTGTGGTAAGCGCCCATCGGGAAGAAAATATCGAGGACCCGAATCATTTTCGTAACTTTCTTGCCACGTTGACGGCGCTTGCAGCACGGTATCAGCAACCGGTGATCGTGACGACACACCCACGGACACGGAAGCAGCTCGATGCGCTCGGGGTTGCGATATCGCCACTCGTTCAGTTCCTGAAGCCGCTCGGATTCTTTGATTATGTACAGCTGCAACGTGGCGCACGGTGTGTCGTTTCTGATAGCGGCACCATTACCGAAGAGGCGACGATTCTGAACCTCCCGGCCGTGACCATTCGCGATGCCCACGAGCGACCGGAAGGTATGGATGAGGGGACGCTCATCATGAGCGGTTTAGAGCCCGAGCATGTTCTGCGATGCGTCGAGATCGTGATGTCCCAGCATCGTGCCGGTGAGCGTCGGTTTCGACGTATTCCCGACTATGCACCAGAGAATGTTTCCGAGAAAGTACTCCGGATCATCATGAGTTACACGCAGTACGTGAATCGAGTGGTGTGGCGGAAGTCCCTCTAAAGCGCGTTCTTGTCTCTGGTGCCAATGGGTTTGTTGGGCGCGCGGTCTGTCGCTCTTTGCTTCGTCAGGGTTGGCAGGTGCGCGGTGCAGTTCGATCCACTTTGTTGAAGAATTTCCTTGAACCCGGCGTTGAAATGAGCGTGGTTCACGATCTGGGGCCCCACACCGATTGGACGCATGCGCTTACCGATGTTGACGCGGTGGTGCATTGTGCGGCGCGGGTTCATATGCTCTCCGAGCGTGCCGCCGATGCCGCCACGCTGTATCACAGGACGAACACCGCTGGAACCGCTCGACTTGCCGACATGAGCGTTCAATTTGGGGTCCGACGTTTTCTCTACATGAGTTCGCTTAAAGTGCTTGGTGAGGAGTCTGGGCATCGGTTGTCTGCCTCAGATGTGTCCGAGCCGCACGATCCATATGCGCGCTCAAAATGGGATGCGGAGCAGTTTCTTATCCAACTGGCCACGCGTACCCCCCTTGAGGTGGTGATTGTGCGTCCGCCGCTCGTGTATGGTCCGGGGGTTAAGGCAAATTTTTTAGCGCTGTTGGGGCTTGTCCGCATGGGGGTTCCGTTGCCCTTAGCTTCCATCAGGAATGTTCGGAGCTTTCTCTATGTTGAGAATCTCGCCGATGCAATCGTCCGTTGTCTTACGCATCCCAAAGCAGCGGGGGAGACGTTCCTCTTGAGTGACGACGATGACGTTTCAACTCCCGAGCTTCTCCGACGCCTTGGAGATGCCCTGGGTGTACGGGTTCGCCTTGTCCCGTTTTCACCAAGGATCCTCTCGATTGTCGCTCATGTCGTGGGCAAGACCAATGCACTGCGGCGACTGACTGGATCTCTTTCAATTGATCCTCGGCATATCAAAGAAACACTCGACTGGAAGCCTCCATACTCGATGGATAAAGGTCTCAAGGCGACTGCGGTGTGGTATCTGGAATGTCGAAATAAACCCACCCCCATCTCGGCTGTTTCTCTGTTGAAGCGCTTGTTTGATATCCTGTTGGCAGCATTTCTTCTCATTATTTTTGCGTTGCCGATGCTCGTGATTGCGCTGCTCGTTCGATGGACCTCAAAAGGACCAGCATTCCATTGGTCAGATCGCGTGGGGATGAATAATGCGATCTTTCGCATGCCAAAGTTTCGCACTATGTACCTAGGCACACCACAGGTGGCGACACATCTTTTGAAAGACCCTGAAGCGTCGATAACTCCCATGGGTCGGTTTTTACGAAAACGAAGCCTTGATGAACTCCCACAGCTTCTGATAATTTTAACCGGAGCGATGAGCTTTGTGGGCCCGCGTCCTGCGTTGTACAACCAGGATGATCTGATGGCGCTTCGCACCGAGCGCGGTGTTCATCATCTCCTCCCTGGGCTTACTGGATGGGCGCAAGTGAACGGCCGAGACCGCTTGTCAGTGGCCGAGAAGGTAGAGTACGATGCCTATTACCTGACCCATCGCAGTATTTGGTTCGATGTGGTTATTATAGCCAAAACCCTGCAGCAGTCGCTTCTCGGTGTTGGTGTTGTGCATTAAGGATTTTTACGATCCATGGCGAACCTCTCTCGGCGTCTCCACTCACTCCAAGGATTGATACGCCCAACCCATAAGAAGAAATTTTTTTTCTTCCTCATCTGCGACATCGTGATCATCATGGTGTCGCTGTATGTTTCTTTTCTCCTTCGTTTTGAGTTCCGTGTTGGGGCTGAATATCAAAACCTCTTTTGGCGCGCAGTTCCATTTTTTCTTCTCATGAAACTCGCGAGTTTCATGTACTTCCGGCTCTATCAGTTGAGTTGGCGGTTCGTGAGCATAAAAGATAGTTCCAATATCGTGAAGGCGGTCCTGGTCGCGAGTGGCGCACTTGCACTATTGGTGTTGTTTTTTCAGCGTTCGTTTCTTGCGAGTTTTCCGCGGAGCGTCTTGGTGATTGATACCATCATCACCATCGTTGCGGTCGCGGGACTCCGTATTGCCAAGCGAGCCTATCTGGAGCTGGTGCGTGGTACGTATCAGTCGAGGGGTCACCGGACGATCATTGTGGGTGCAGGCAACACTGGTGAGATGATTCTTCGCGATATCGAGCGCAGTGCTCGAGCGCAGTACACGCCGATCGCATTTCTCGATGACGATCCAAACCGTATTGGTACCTATATTCATGGCGTCAAGGTCATGGGTGCGGTGTCCGATCTCGCCGGACTCATGAGCATGTATAAGGCTGCAGCGGTGATGATCGCAATACCCTCGCTCGGGCATGTGCGACTTCGAAGTATTTACACCACTGCCAAAAACGCTGGTGCCACTGAAATTAAGATTGTTCCTCGCATTTACGATTTTCATCGCCCAGAACTGCGTGTGCGACAACTCGAAGATCTGAAAATCGAGGATTTGATCGGTCGCCAGGCGGTCAGCATTAACGTTCAGGAAATTGGACGCTCACTCGAGGGGAAGCGCGTGTTGGTGAGTGGCGCAGGCGGCTCGATTGGTTTTGAGCTCGTGAGTCAACTGTGCGGCTTTACACCACAGGAGCTTGTATTATTTGAAATTGACGAAACATCGCTCCACCACGCCCAGCGAGCCCTTCGCCGGGCATATCCATTATTGTCAACCAGGCTTTCCATGGTCATCGGTGATGTGCGTGATGCCGAGCGGGTTGAGCAGATCTTTGCGCGATATCGACCCGAGGTTGTCTTTCA
>OBEQ010999356.1_pt1 | contig 17141 bp, 10 predicted proteins | sample 1670901 | NCBI WGS metagenome assembly OBEQ01 (sample SAMEA104232315, study PRJEB22302) | groundwater metagenome | biome: forest; feature: aquifer; material: groundwater | place: USA | collected 2011-08-07 | depth 5.4 m
ATCTTCGTCGAGAACTCGCGCTCGACGATGACATCGCATTCCGCGAAGCCGGCTTCGATGTCGCCGAAGGCCGCGGCCGTGTGCGCGACGACGTTCGAGGGACCTTCGCTGGGGCCAGTGGGCGTGCGAGTACGCTGCGCCTCGTGCAGGATCGGAGCGTCGGGGCGCATCGCCGCGCGCACTTCGAGCACGGCGGGCAGGACTTCATACTCGACTTCGATGAGGTCGACGGCCTCGAAGCCGGCCACGGCGGCGGTCAGCAGGCGACGCTCACTCGCGTGGTCGCCGCGCAGCCGCGCGATGCCGGCGAAGGTGGCCTGCGCCAGCGCCGCCGCCCACGGCTCCCGCACCTGGCGCCCCTTGCCGGCGTCGCTTTGGGCCTGGGCGAGGCGCTGCTTGCGTAGCGCCGGTGACCTGGCCGCGGCCGCGGCCGCGAGCGCGGTGCGTGCGCGCAGGTCGTAGTGCTCGACGCGAACGAACTCGACGCGCAGCAGGAAGGAACGCGCGATGGCCGGCCAGGCCGCGCCCAGGTAGGCGTGGGCGGCCTCGGCCTCACCGGCGTAGAGGCGCGCCGCGGTCTCGGACAGGGCGGCCTGGTAGTGCTGGATGTGGAAACCGGTGGGCGACCAGCGCGCCAGCGACTCCTGCATCTCGGCGCGCGCCTGGGCCGGGTCGTCGTCGGCGGCGAAGTGGAGGCTGGGCAGCACGCCGACCGACAGGCTGGTCACGGCGTACTGGTTGTTGCGGCGTTCGAACTCGCGCAGGATCTCCGCCGTGAACTGGGCCAGCCGGGCCAGGTCGCCCAGGCGCAGTAGCGCCCAGCAGGTGAACATGTCGACCTGGGTGCGTTCCCAGGTGGCGCCGACGCAGTGCTCGCGCAAGATGGTGCGCGCCTGCTCGCAGCTGGCCAGCGAGGCGCGGAAGCGCCCCGACACGAAGCTGCTCTGCGCGCGACACGCCGCTGCCAGCGCCAGCACCTGGGGGTTGTGCGCGCCGCTGACCAGATGCTCGCCGGTCACGATCAACGCCTCGGCCTCGCGCGTGCCCTTGCCGCCGGCGACCGCACGCGCGACGCCCTCGACCATGAGCGCGCGCGCCAGCCGCATGGGTTCGCCCGCGCGCAGCGCCAGCAAGAGTCCACGCGCCAGCAGGGCGTGGCCGCGCACCGTGTCGGCGACTCCCAGCGCCATGCCGGTGTGGAAGCAGACGTCCAGACGCTTCAGATCCTTGGCCGGGACGAGGCGCTCGTCGCGCTGCGCGAAGCCCAGGCCGCGCAGACGCAGCTGGGCGCGTCGCGCCAGCAGCATCAGCAGGGCGTCGCGGGCGGTGCGCGGGTAACGGATGCCCTCGCGCTCGAGGAAGCTGCGCAGGGTGACGACGCTCTCGTCGATGTGGCCGGTGAGCAGGAGCTGCTGCGCCGCGCGCAGCTCGAGATCGAGCTTGTCGGCGGCGCTCGCGCCCGCCGACGCGGTCAGGTAGGCCTGGGCGGCCTCGGGGCCGCGGCCGGCGTTGGCGAGCGCGTCGCCCAGCAGCACGTGCAGACCGCGCCGTGCCGGGTCATCCTCGCCCAGGAGCTCGAGCGCCAGCTGGTACAGGCGCGCCGCCTGGTCGAAGGCGAGCGCGCGCGCCGCGCTGGCGGCGGCCTGCGCGGCGCAGCGCCCGGCGCGGTCGGGCTCGTGCGCGCCGCGGTAGTGCTCGATGAGATCCTCGGCATCGGCGCGGCCCGAGGCGTCGAGCGCGCGCGCCAGCTCGCGATGGCGGCTGACCTTGACGTCGGCGTCCAGGTGGTCGAGCAGGGCATGGCGCACGCGATCGTGGTAGGGCTCGACGGTGTCGCCGGGACGGCTGCCGGTGGTGCGGACCAGGTTGCTCACGCGCAGGAGCGCGGCGTGGCTGCCCAGCGTGCCCAGGTCGAGGCCGGCGGCGCGCGCGGCGGTGTCCTGGTCGATGGGCGAACCTGCCAGCGCGACCACCTCGAGCACGCGCCGCGAGATGGGATCGAGCCGGCCGATGCGTGCCCACAGCACGTCGGCGAGCTTCACCGGCGCCGGGGGCGTATCGGCTGGCACGCTCGCGATCGCGCTGTGGCGCACCAGCTCGTCCATGAACAGCGGGTGGCCCACGGCCTCGCGCGCGATGCTGCGCGCCCGGGCGGCCCGGTCCGCCCCGGTCACGCCCGCGTGCGCGAGCAGGCGCTCGGCCAGCTGCTGCGCTGCGGCCTCGGGCAGGCGGGTGAGGCGCAGATGACGCGTCTCGCCCGGCAACGCATCGAGCGAGCGCAGCACGCCGGCGGGGCCCTCCTCGGCCTCGCGCCAGCTGCCCACGAGCAGGAACGCGGGCGCGTGGGGCGGACGCATCAGGTCGGAGAGCAGCTCGAGACCGTCGACGTCGGCCCACTGCAGATCGTCGATGGCGACGATGAGCGTGCGCCGCTCGGCGAGGCGGGCGAACAGCTCGCGCAGCGCCCCGAAGGCGCGTGTGCGTAGCTCCTGCGGGTCGACGATGGCGGGGCCTGCTGGCGGCGGGGCGAACACGGCGACCCGCGCGAGCGCGGGAAAGACCTGCAGCAAGAGCGCGATGCGCTCGGGTATGAGCGCCGTGGCCTCGGGCCCGGGCAGGCTCTGCAGGTGGCGTGACAGCGAGTCGATGACGCCGTCGAGCACGCGGTAGGGCACGTTCTCGCGCTCGTAGCAGCGGCCGGCCAGCACCAGCACCCGCTTGTCCTCGCCGGCGCGCTGGCAAAAAGCGCGCACCAGCGTGCTCTTGCCGATGCCCGACTCGCCGTGCACGTAAGTGCAGACGAGACGCCCGGCGCGCACGTCGTCGAGCGCTGCGGCCAGCAGCGCGAGCTCGCCATCGCGGCCGACCAGGTCGTTGCCGAGCGTGGTCGCCGAACGGGGCGCCAGCGAGGTCATGCCGGTCAGGCTGGCAGGCTCGCTGACACCCAGGCCGCGCAAGAGGGCCGGTCCGGTGGGGCGCCGCTGCGGATCGGGCTCGAGCAGCTCCGTGCACATGCGGTCGAGGTCGGCGGGTACGTCGGCGACGTGGGTGAGCGGCCGCGGCGGCAGCAGCTGCTGCTTCTGCATGAGGATCTGCACCTGCGAGCCCTGGAAGGGCAGCACGCCGGTCAGCGCCTCGTAGAGCACGACCCCGACCGAGTACCAGTCGGCCTCGGGGCCGACCGGCCGGCCCAGCGCCTGCTCGGGCGCCATGTACGCGGCGGTGCCGACCACGCCGACCTCGCTCTGCGCCGGCCCGGGCTCGCTGTCGGCGACCAGGCCGAAGGCGAGCAGGACCACGCGCCCGCCCGCCTCGACCAGGATGTTGGAGGGTTTGACGTCGCGGTGCACCTTGCCGACGTGGTGCAGCGCCGAGAGTCCGTGCGTGAGCTGCACGAGCGCGTCGCGCAGGCGCAGCTCGTGGAAGGTACCGGCGATGGGGATGCGCGCGCTGCCGGGCGCGCTGCCCAGCGCCGCCACCGTGCCAGCAGGGATGGGCGCGAGCATCGGTGCGGTCGCGTGCATCTCGTCGGTGGACGCGATCGCCGACGGTGACCACACCGGCTGCGTACCCGGGCGCAGGTACTCGATGAGCGTGGTGCCGTGGACGAGCTCCATGGTGAAGAACCACACGCCGTCGTCCTCGAACAGCTCGCCCAGGTGGACCAGGTTGCGGTGCTGGATGTCCTGCAGGGCGCGGAACTCGTTCTTGAGGCGCAAGATGGCGTCGGGGCCGGGCCGGCGCAGGGTCTTGAGCGCCAGGCTCACCTGCTGGTCGCGATCGTAGGCCTCGTAGACCACGCCCATGCCGCCGGCGCCGAGGCGGCGGCGGATGTCGAAGCGCTTGGTGCCATGGAACTCAGACTCCAACCCCCGGCCCTCCGACGCCCCGGACCAGGCTAGCACTCACCCGAGCAGCAGCGCGAGCCCGACGGTGCTACGCACGTCCGGTGGGCACGCCGTGGTCGTCGTCGTGATCCTCGTCGTCCACGCCGTCGGTGTCGTCGAGCGTGTCGTCGTCGAGGTAGGCGAAGGTCTTGACCAGCTCGGTCAGGCGCTCACGGTCGGCCATGGTCAGGTCGACGAAGCGGATGCCCATGCCCGGATTGAGGTTCTCGCGATCGCCGGGGCGGTAGGGATTCACCCAGATGACCTCGCCCTCGAGCTCGAAGGGCAGCGCCTGGCCAGGCACCATGAAGCGCAGGTTGAGCCGCGTGCCTGCGGGCTCGGGGCCGCGCGTCTGCACGAAGATGCCCATCGCGCTGATGTCGGTGATGTAGGCGAAGAGGAACGTGTCCTCGCAGCGGTAGTCGACCTCGAGGTCCACGAGCACGCGTTCGAACTGGCGCCGCTCACGACCGCTCGGAGTGAGACGTCGATCCTCGTCGATGGGTCGCTCCGAGTTACCCCGGTCTTTTCTGGAGACCATCGAGACCCCGCTCTTCGGTGAAACTTCTGACTCTTCGGGTCATACCGCTTGGCCGCCAATCGGCCAAGCGGAAAGATACGTGCCCCAACCTGACCCGGCGGCGGCTGACGCAGCCCGCCACGCGCCACCTGCTACCTGGCTGACGTCTATCTGACGTCGAGCGTGCCGATGCGCACACGGTTGTTCTTGTCGGCATTGCCGGTCGTGACCGTCATGTTGCGCCAGTTGCCACCACCGCCGGTGAAGAAGCCCGCCCAGACCTCGTACGGACCGCGCGGCGACATCGCGTCACCGGCAGTGACGTCGAACGTGTCGACCACGTAGTCCCCGGTCTGCCAGTACTGGGTGCCGCACAGATTGCCGAGTGGCCAGTGGTCACCCTGGAAGCGCACGACCTTGTCGAAGTGCACGAAGATCTGGAAGTTCTGCGGCACCTTGGCATTCACCTTGAAGAACAGCTTCATCTTGAAGGTGCTGCCCTTGGCCACGCTCTTGGGCATGTCCACGCCGATGAGCTCGATCTCGCCTTCCTGACCGGCGGTCGGGGGCACGTACTTGGCCGACATGGGCTGCGGGATGCTCGCCGGCGGCTGGCGGAAGATCATCTGCGCCAGCGGGTTGGCGTCGCGCTCGCCCGGGCCGAGTTGGTTGGTATAGAGGAAGAAGCGCGAGTTCTCCGCCGTGGCCACGTAGTAGGGGAAGCTGCTCGTGGTGGCCGCCTGCTGGATGGCGCACAGCTCGGTGGCCGGCGCGACCGCGAAGACGCGCGAGGGGCGGCGCAGAAAAGCGGTCAGACCATTCAGGTCGCTGAGCTTCTCCAGCTTGCCGTGGGCGTAGAAGTCGGGCCCGCTGCCGGCGATGCCCATGACGCCCACCGGCTCGCTATCCTTGTGCAGCTTCTGGTAGGTGTCGAAGACGTTCTTGTACGAGAAGTGCTCGGACAGGCTGGGCGTGTAGACCAGGGACAGGAACAGCCCGAGCAGCACGCCCACCGTGATGGCCGCGCGCAGCCCGAAGCGGCGCAGCACGCCCATCACCGGGGCGAAGTACGGGCGCAGCGTGGCGCCCAGGATCTGCAAGAGATCGAGCAGCTTGGCCGCGATGGGGTCGAGGCCGGTGCGCTCGACCGGCTCGCGTTTCACCAGCTCGGGGCGCGCCGCGGTGGCCATGCCGAACGCGGCCAGCAGGCCGAAGAGCAGGCCGCCGTACATGAGCACGCGCGGCAGCTTGACCACCGCGGGGAACTTGATCTCCTGCAGCAGGTGCACCGAGGCCAGCTGCTCGGGGAACTCCTTGATGTCGCGGCCCAGCTGCACCGACGCGCACAGCACGAACAGCCCGAGCAGCGGCAGCCCGGTGAGCGCTGCCGGCCAGCGCCCCGGCTGGTCGGCGCGTGCGGCCAGCAGATCGTCGAGCAGGATGCCCACGGCGATGGCGATGGCGATGAGGCCGGGGTAGCGCAGGTCGCCCATCTCGCGCATCCACAGCGCGCCCGCGACGTACGCGGCGGCGGCCCAGGCGATGATGACCATGCCGCCCCAGGCGTCGCGGTCGCCGTTGCGGAAGAGCAGCAGGCGCACCACCGCGATGGGCGCGAGCGCGCTCCACGGGAACAGGCCGAAGGCCAGCTGGTTGACCAGGTAGTCGAAGGTGGCGTTGCCGGGCGGCTCGTCGCCGCCGCGGAAGGTGCCGCCGAGCAGCTTCTGGTAGCCCTTGTGCCCGTGGATGTCGAACCAGTAGGCGAAGATCACGACGGCCAGCAGTGCCGTGACCGCGGCGACGATCATCTGCTGCCGACGCGCGCCCGGCTCGCCGAACTTGCCGATGGCCGCGCCCGCCGACGCGAACGCCAGCGCCGCCAGCGGCACGCCTACGCCCAGCACCAGGCCGTGGCCGAGGAAGCCGAGGGTGAGCCCGACCAGCGTCGCGGCCGCGTCGAGGACGAGCGTGAGCGGCTTGCGCTGCCGTGGCCAGGCCAGGCCGATGAGGCCGTACATGGCGATGGCCGAGCCGGCCAGCGCGCCCATGTCGGTGGTCAGCTGACGCGCCTGGAAGACGTACAGCGGCGCGGTGACCAGCACGGCGGCGGCGAGCAGGCCCGTGCGCGGCGGGCGCAGGGGCCGGCCGATGCCGGACGCGGCCAGGGCGCCGGCCACGCCGAGCAGCGCGTGGGGCAGGCGCACGGCCAGCTCGCTGGGCCCGAACAGCGACACGCCGGCCGCCGACAGCCACACCGAGAGCGGCGGCTTGGTCGCGAACACCGACGCGTAGTCGCCCGTACGGGCGACCTCACGGGCGAAGTCGGCGAGCGGGAACTCCTGCGGGTCCCACAGGCCGAAGCTGCCGATGAGCGGCAGGAGCACCAGCAGGGCCAGGAACGCGGCGGCGGCCGGGTAGACAAGCTCGCGTCGCGCTTCGATCTTTTCCAGCCAGGCGGGCCGCGCAAAAGTCATGATCGGGGCGCAACGTAGCAGAAGGTCGACGGCTCGTCGACGTCAGGGCAGGACGGTGAACTTGCGCGAGGTCCCGGGGGCGAGAGCGCTGACATGGCCGGCCAGGCCGCGTTCCTCGACCAGATGCGCCAGCCAGCGCAGCGGCTCGTCGAGGCGCTCGTAGGACAGCTGGAAGGTGCCGTGGCGCACGGGGATGAACAGGCGCGCGCCCAGGTCCTCGAAGGCGAACAGGGCGTCGAGCGGGGACATGAAGTCGTCACGCAGCGCCGATGGGGTGTAGCCGCCGATGGGCAGCACCGCGACGTCGGGATGGAAGCGGCGGCCGATCTCGAGCCAGTGCGGACCGTAGCCGCTGGCGCCCGAGAACAGCACGCTCGGCCCGTCGCCGCGCACGAACCAGGCGCTCGAGCCGCGCTGCGCCACCGAGACGTGGCGCGCCGGCACCGCGACGACCTCGACGCCGCGATGGGCGATCGACTGCCACGTGCCCAGCTCGACCACGCGGGCGAAGCCGAGCGGCGAGATCAGCTCGGCGCAGCGTGCCGGCACCACCACGGTGGCGCTGCGTGGCAGCTGCGCCAGGGTCGGCACGTGCAGGTGGTCGGGGTCGCCATTGGAGATGAGCACCAGGCCGACGTCGTCCAGCTCGGCGGGTGTGAGCCCGGGCGAGACCGCACGCTTGACCAGGCCCACGCGTCCGCCCAGCATGGGATCGCAGGCCACGACCAGGCGCGCGTAGCGGACGATCATGGTGGCGTGGCCGGCCCAGGTGAGGCCGACCTCGCCGGCGGTCACCTCGGGGAGCGGCTCGGCGACCGCACGTTTCTGCCGGGTCAGCCAGCCGCCCAGCCAGGCCACGAGCAGGCTGTGCCGGCGCGAACGCGAGCGCCGCCAGGTGCGGTGCAGCTCGTCCAGCTCCTCGCGCCGCGACCGGTCGAGGGCCTGTTCGAGCTCTTGCCGGGCGCGCGTCGACATGGCGGAGACCGTCACCGTGTCATCCTGTCGAACCGGGCGTGACTACGCAAGAAACGTGCTATGAAGCGGCCTTCCAAATGGCTGGCGAAGCGCCGTACGTCTCCATCGTCATCCCGGTCTACAACGAGGAAAAAATCCTCCTCGAATCGCTGGGCGAGCTGCGCGAGAAGCTGCGCCATCTGCCCTGGACCTACGAGATCCTGGTCTCGGAGAACGGCTCGAAGGATCGCACCGTCGAGCTGGGCCAGGAGTACTCGCGCACGGCGCCCGAGGTGCACGTGCACTCGCTGGGCGAGCCGAACTACGGAAAGGCCATGCGCGAAGGCATCTTGCGCGCGCGCGGCCGCTTCGTGATCTGCGACGAGATCGACCTGTGCGACGTCGACTTCTACACCCGCGCCATGTCCATCCTCGAGAGCGGCGACACTGACATGGTGGTCGGCTCCAAGGTCATGGAAGGTGCGCAGGATGATCGTCCGCTCTTCCGTCATGCCGCCACGCTGGTCCTGAACAGCATGTTGCGCGTGGCGGTCGGATTCAAGGGCACCGACACGCACGGCCTGAAGGCGTTCCGCCGCGAGGCCCTGCTCGACACGGTCGGACACTGCGTCGTCGACAAGGACCTGTTCGCGTCGGAGTTCGTCGTGCGCGCGGGCCGCGAGGGCAAGCGTGTGGTCGAGATTCCGCTGCGCATCCACGAGAAGCGCAAGCCGTCGATCAACCTCACCAGGCGCGTGCCCAACGTGCTGAAGAATCTGGTGCGCTTGACCGTGGCGATACGCTTGAATCGCAAGGCGTGAGCGTCGTGATCGAAGAGGCGTCGCCGCCGCCCGAGCCCCGGCCGCCCGCGCCGCGGCATCGGCACCGCAAGGTGTGCAGCGTCTCCGTCGATCTCGATCCGCTCTTCTGCTACTACCGCATCCACGCGCTGGGCAAGCTGCCCGCGCCCGCGCTGACCGACGTGGTCCTGCGTCGCGCCGTGCCGCGCTTCCTCGACGTGTTCGCGCGCAACCGTGTGCGTGCGACCTTCTTCGTGGTCGGCTCCGAGCTGGCCGCGCCCGGTGCGGCGGGCAAGGCCGCGCGCGCGCTGGTGCGCGACATGATCGCGGCCGGCCACGAGGTCGCCAGCCACAGCTACGAGCACGCCTACGAGATGGCGCGCTGGTCGGCGGCGCGCGCGCACCACGAGATCGCGCGCGCGCACGAGGTGATCGCGAACGCCGCGGGGGTCGCGCCGCTCGGCTTCCGCGCGCCCGGCTACGACATCTCGGCCGCCATGCTCGACGCGCTGGCGGCGCACGGCTACGTCTACGATTCGTCGATCTTTCCCGCGCCCGGCTACTACGCGGCCAAGGCCTTGGTCATGGCCGGCCTGCGTCTGGCCGGCCGCCCCAGCGGCGCGGTCATGACCAACCCGCGCGCCCTGCTCGCGCCCTGCGACCCGTACCGGCCGAGCTCGAAGGCTCCGTGGCGACGCGGGCAGTCGCCGCTGGTCGAGCTGCCCGTGGCGGTCACGCCCGGCCTGCGCGTGCCGGCGATCGGGACGAACCTGCTGCTCGCGCCCGCCGCGCTGCGCTCGCGCTGGCTGGACAGCATGCAGAAGCGCGCCTTCTTCAACTTCGAGATGCACGGCATCGACCTCATCGACGCGGACCGCGACGGCATCCCCGCCGAGCTGGTGGCGCGGCAGCCCGACCTGCGTGCGTCGCTGGAGACCAAGCAGCGTGCGTTCGAGGCGACCCTCGGGCGGCTGCAGCTGGATTATCGTTTCGAGCCGCTGCTGGAGGTCGCGCAGCGGGTGCAGAGGGAAGGCGTGGCGGCGTAGGCGGGGCAGGGAGCGGCGTGGCTGCCTAGTCGCCTTTGCTACCGCCGCCCAGCTTGGGGAAGGTCGTCTCGGTGATCAGTCCGCCGCTGACCTGACGCAGCGCGTCCTTGCCGAGGGTGCGCAGGGGCTTGGCGGGCTTGGTCTCGTTCTTGTCGTTCTTGTTCACGGGGTGACTCCTTGACCAGCGACTCTAAGGGAGGCGCTCGCGTAATTCATGTCATGCTGGTCACACCCGGATGTTTCCTGCCCTTCACAGCGAGTGGCTCGAACGGATTCTGGGCGGGCCGCCTCCCGAAGAGACCGAGGCAACTTGCGAGAATTGCGTGATGTGTCGGCCCGAAGGTCAGGCCGGCCACGCCGAGGTCGCGTACTTCGACGGCTCGAGCAAATGCTGCACGTACCAGCCTCAGCTCGTTAACTTCGTGGTCGGGGCGATGCTGGAGGACGACAGTGCCGAGTTCGCCGCCGGGCGCACCTCGATCGAGCGGCGTATCGACGAGCGCGACGGCGTGACGCCGCTCGGCCTGCAGCGCCCCTGGGCCTACGACCTGCTCTACCGCGAGACCATGAAGTCGGCGGAGGCCTTCGGGCGCACGCCCAGCCTGCGCTGTCCTCACTATTTGAATGGCGGCTGCTCGATCTGGAAGTACCGCGAGCCCACGTGTTCCACCTGGTTCTGCCGGCACGTGCGTGGCGCGGTCGGGCGCGACTTCTGGAGCGAGGTGAAGGTCGTGCTCAAGCTGCTCGAGCAAGCACTGGCCCGCCACGCCCTGCTCAGCGTGGGAATCGGTGCCGAGGCTCTGGCGCGTCTCTTCGAGCCGGAAGCCCAGTCCAGTCCGGCCATGTGGGGCGACTGGCAGGGTCGTGAGCGCGCGTTCTATCGCGCCGCGGCGGCGGCGGTGGTCGGCATCGGATGGGACGAGCTGCGCGCCCTCGGCGGCGTCGAGCTCGAGGTCCATCTGCGGCTGCTCGACGAGGCGTACGCACACCTGCGCGCGAGCGACGTGCCGCGCCGGTTGCGCCGGCGCGAGCTGCACGTGCTGCCTTCGGCGGACGATCACTGCCGCGTGACGACGTACCGGATCTACGATCCCATCGAGCTACCCACGCCGCTCGTCGACGCCCTGCACCGCTTCGACGGCCGGCCTACCGCGGAGGTCGTGGCGGAGCTGCGTCGCGAGGACGGCGTCGTGCTCGATGCCCAGACGCTGCGCAAGCTGGTCGACTTCGAGGTCATCGGCGACGCGAGCAAGTAGCTCGGCTAGAATTTCGTGCCGCGGGCCGCGTCGACGACGTGCAGCTCGCCGCTCCACACCTGCGGCGCGGCCAGGACGTGACCCTCGTCGGTGATGGCGACCGCGCCCAGGGTCTGGCCCTGGCGCGCTTCGAACGCGAGCTCGGGCTGGGGATGCGCCTGCTCGAGATCGTAACGGTAGATGCGCTGCCCGGTTCCGCCCGCTTGCACGGCCAGCCAGCGTCCATCGGGAGAAACCCAGGCACCGATGATGCGCCCGAGTGTCTCCAGAGACAGGCGAGCAGGGCTCTCTTTCTGCTTCTTCACGTCCCATTCGACGAACTGCTGCGCGTCGATGCTGAGCAGGAGCACGTGTGCGTTCGCCAGCGTACCGACGACGCGGCGGGGGATCTTGGCCAGTGGCGCGGGCTCACCGCCAGCCAGGTCGATGACCTGCGAGCCGGCGTTGGGTCCGGTACGCCGCGTGAAGGCCAACCGTCCGTCGGCGAGCCAGGCGGGGTCCTCTTCTGTGTTGCCCGTCGCAATGACGTTGGGTTGCAGCATCTGCGTACCCGCCAGGCCGAGCACGTGTAGCCCGATGCCGCTCACGAAGTAGGCGATGTGCTTGCCGTCCGCCGAGAAGCGCGGCTGCGTCACCTTGCCGTCGTAGGGACCGGCGAGCTGGCGTACCTGACCGTCTCGTTCGCGCAGAAGGATCGATTGCGCGCCATTCTTCGACACCACGAACGCGATGCGTCCGTCCGGACCGGCAGTCGGATGGCTCACGCGCTCGCTCTCGCTCAGGCGCATGGGCGGCGTGGCGCTCTCGTCGAAGAGCGCGCCGTGCGCGTTGCAGTCGGAATAGACCAGCTTGCTACCGTCGGGCGAGAGCGTGACTCCACCGACGGCCAGCGCATCTTGAACGATCACCGAATTGTCCGTGTCGTCGACACGGATGCGGCCGATGCCGTTCATGCCGGCGTAATACACGCTGCGATCGTCGCTGCTGAAGACGGGTCGTCCGGGCGCGACACGCGCCGTATGATCGAGGCAGGTCAGCTCCTGGTCGACGCCCAGGACGCAGATGCTGGGCAGCTCGCCGCGCACGCCCGAAAGGGTGATGTGCGTGCCGTCGTGCGAGACCGCCATCAGCTTGCCGGTATTCGTGTCCTTCCAGCGTGCCGCGCTCTCGTCCACGCCGTCGCGCACGCGGCGCAGCTCCGAGCCGTCACGGCGCACGTAGTGCAGCTCGTCGTCGACGAAGCCGGCGCTGGCCGCGATCTGCGGGCTCAGCATCTCCGACTTGCCGCTGGCCAGGTCGAGCACGGCGATGCCGGCGCGCTCCCCGGTGTTGCTGGCCGGGTTCTTGACCAGGTAGACCACTTCCCCCGAGTGCCGGCCGGACATCGGGCGCAACTCGATCAGGTCGCCGAAGGTGAGCTGCTTGGGCGCGCCACCGGCGAGTGGAACGCTCCACAGGTGGTTGGCACCCGCCGCGTCGGTGTAGTCGTACACGACGGTCGCGGCGTCGGCGAACGTGGGCGAGTAGGCACAGCCGCCCTGCGTGGTCAGCGCGCGCGGCGGGCCGGCGGCGCGACCGGGGTCGGGCGGAACGTTCGCCGCGGTCGCGGCCTTCTCGGCGGGAACCTTGGCGCCGCCGCCACGCGAACCGGACATCGACACCAGCGCGGCGCCGCCGCCCAGGCCGATGACCGTGCCGGCGACTGCGGCGACCACGGCGCGCGAGCGGCGTGGCTTCGAAGCGCGCACGCCCACCGCGGCCTCGGCCGCCGCGACCATCTCGGCGATGGTGGCGAAGCGTTCCTCGCGCGGCGCGCGCAGCGCCCGTGCCACCACCGCGTCGAGGCGGGCGTCGACCGCCTTGTTGATCGTGCTGGCGGGCGCGTAGCGTTCGCTGGCCACGGCGTCGATGAGCGAGCGCAGGTCGTCGCCGCGGAACGGCCGCCTGCCGCACAGGAGCTCGTAGAGCACGACGCCGAGCGAGAACACGTCGCTGCGCCGGTCGGCTTCCTCGCCGCGCATGAGCTCGATGGCGGCGCTGCCCGGCGTGCCCATGCGCGCGCCATGCACGGTCACCGGGTCGCTCGACTGCAACGCGCGCCCGGGCGTAGGGCTGGGCGAGGGCGGGGGCGGCGGGGGGAACGACTCGGGCAGCGCCGTGGGCGCCGAGGGATCGACGGGCCCGCCCTCGCCCTCGTGGTCGGCCTCGGTGACGGGCAGGTCAGCCGCGGTGGGCGCGGGCGTGGGCGGCGACGAGGCCGGGTTGCCGATCCCGGGCAGCCGCTTGGATAGGCCGAAGTCGAGCACCTTGACGTGCCCGCGCGCGTCGATCATCAGGTTCGCGGTCTTGACGTCGCGGTGCAGGATGCCGGCCTCGTGCGCGACGGCGAGCGCGTCGCCGATCTGGCGCACCAGGGCCACGGCTTCGGCGGGCGGCAGGGGGGCGGGCCGGCCGGCCAGCCGGGCCAGCGGCTCGCCCTCGACCAGCTCCATGGCGATGAAGGCGCGACCTTCCGACTCGCCGATCTCGTAGATGGTGACGATGCCGGGATGCTTGAGGGCCGAGGCCGCGCGCGCCTCGCGCAGCATGCGCCCGCGCGCGACCAGGTCGAGCTCGCGCTCGGCGGGCAGGAACTTGAGCGCCACGCGCCGCTCCAGACGCTCGTCGAACGCCGCGAAGACCTCGCCCATGCCGCCCTGGCCCAGATGACCTTCGATCAGGTACTGCGCCACACGTGATCCCGCCGCCAGCACGCTGCCAGACTAGCAAACAAACGTGGCATCCTAGCGGCCTCATGCATCTTGGCGACGTGCGCGCAGTGTTCACCGATCTCGACGGCACCATGACCACGGGTGGCCGGCTCATGCCTTCGACCTACGCGGCCATGGCCTCGCTCGACGCTGCTGGCGTGCCCGTCGTCATCGTGACCGGACGTCCGGCCGGCTGGGGCGAGGCCATCGCGCGTCTGTGGCCGGTGACCGCGGTGGTGACCGAGAACGGCTGCGTGACCCTGACGCGCGACGCGCGCGGCCACTGGAAGCGACGCCCCGTGGTGCCGGCGGCGCGCCTGCCCGAGCTGCGCCAGCGCATGCACGCGCTCGCCGACGAGGTCGCGCTGGCGGTGCCGGGCGCGCGCCTGTCCGCCGACTCTGCCTTCACCGAGGTCAACCTGGCGGTCGACTGGAACGAGGACGTGCGCCTGCCCGAGTCGGCGGCGCGGCAGATCGAGGCGCACCTGCGCGCGGCCGGCTTCGCCGCGGTGCGCTCGTCGGTGCACGTGAACTTCTGGCCCAAGGGCTTCGACAAGCTGTGGGCCTGCCGCCGGGTCGTGCGTGACGTCCTGGGCGGCGATCCGCTCGAGCTCGATCCCTACCTGTACGTGGGCGACGCGCTCAACGACGAGCCCATGTTCAAGGGCTTCCCGCGCTCGGTCGGCGTGGCCAACGTGCGCGCGGTCTGGGACGAGCTCGAGCACAAGCCGGCGCACGTGACCCGCGCCGCCGAGGGCCGCGGCTTCGAGGAGCTGGTGCGCGCGGTCCTGCGCGCCCGCCACGAACGGGCCAAGCGCGCGCAGAAGCGGGTACGGCGCGCCTGACGCCTGGCCCACGAACGGAGGAGAGCATGGGCTAGATCGGGGCTAGATCCTGCCCAGCGACCCGCCATCCGTGGCAACCTGCCGCCATGTCCGAAGGCATCGCGGGCCACGGGTCCGCCTCCGCTTCGTCGTCCGCCTCCGATCACCAGCTGCCACCGGACCACGTCCTCGACGGCATGAGCCAGGACGAGATCGACGCCTACTGGCTCGAGCACGTCTACCGGCCCCACGAGCGTCAGCTGACCCTGCGCGCGGTCCTCGCCGGCATGGGCCTGGGCGGCATCCTGTCCCTCGCCAACCTCCAGATCGGCCTGCGCATCGGCTGGAGCATGGGCATGGCCATCACGTCGACCATCATGGCCTTCGCGCTGTTCCGCCTGCTCAAGGCGCTCGGCATCGTGAAGGAAGAATTCACCATGCTGGAGAACAACACCGTGGCCAGCGCGGCCTCGGCGGCGGGCTACTACTGCTCGGCGGGCATGGTCTCGGCCATTCCCGCGCTCTACATCACCACCCAGACCTCGCTCAACTGGTGGCAGCTCGGCTTCTGGATGTCGGCGGTGTCCTTCGTCGGCATCGTCATGGCCGTGCCCATGCGCCGGCAGATGATCGACGTCGACCGGCTCAAGTTCCCCAGCGGCACCGCCTGCGCCGAGACCATCCGCTCCATGCACCACAGCGCCACCGAGGCCCTGGCCAAGGCGTGGGCGCTCTTCTTCGGCGCACTGTTCGCGGCCGTGGCCGAGATCCCGTCGCAGCTGGCCTCGGTGGGCAAGTGGAAGAACCCGGTGCACTGGCCGGAATTCAGCCTGGTCGGCATCCCCGGCATCACCGTGGCGGGCAAGAAGCTGATGCAGCTGTGCATCGCCCTGCCCACCTCGGCGCTGCTCTATGCGTCGGGCGCCATCATGGGCATCCGCGTCGGCCTGTCGATGGGCATCGCGGCCGTGCTGCTCTACGCGGTGGGCGCACCCTGGCTCGACGCGCACGGCGTGGTCAACATCGGCGCCGACGCGAGCAGCACCTACCGCTCGGTGCTGTCGTGGTCGGTGTGGCCGGGTGTGCTGGGCGCGCTGGCCGCGAGCTTGCTGCATTTCGCGCTCAAGTGGCGCTCCATCGCGCAGGCGTTCGGCTCCATCGGCCGCCTGGCGCGCGCGGGCGCGACGCCCAGTCGCATGTCGGCCGTCGAGGTGCCGCCGTCGTGGTTCGGCTGGGGCATCCTGCTCTCGACCATCTTCGTGACCATCGCGGCCAAGGTCATCTTCGACATCCCGCCCTGGATGAGCGTCGTGGCCGTGGCGCTGTCGTTCCTGCTCGCCATCGTGGCCTGTCGCTCCACCGGCGACACCGACGTCACGCCCATCGGGCCCCTGGGCAAGATCACCCAGCTGGTCTTCGCCGCCATCCGCCCGGGTCACTACCAGACCAACCTGATGACCGCGTCGATCACCGCGGGCGCGGCGGCGCACTCGGGCGACCTCTTGACCGATCTCAAGACCGGCTATCTGCTGGGCGGCGCGCCGCGCCGGCAGTTCATCGCCCAGTTCATGGGCATCCTCGCGGGCGCCCTGTTCTGCGTGCCCGCCTACGCGCTGGTGGTCGGCGACGGCGAGCACCTGGGTGAATCGTCGCTGCCCGCGCCTGCGGCGCAGACCTGGGCCGTGGTCGCCGACCTGCTCGCGCACGGCGTCGAGTCGGCCGACCGCGGGCCCGCCAAGGTCAGCGCCACCACCGTCGAGACCGTCGCCCTGACCAAGCGCCCGGCCAGGATGGCGGTGGGCGACACGCTGCGCATCCAGGAAGGCCCCAACGCGGGCGACTACCAGATCGTCGGCTTCGAGCGCAAGACGCTCATCCTCGACCGCGACCTGCCCGTGGCCAGGCCGGACGCCTCGGGAGATGGCGCGCCCTTCCGCGCCGCGGTCGTCGCCCCCGACGGCAGCCTGCGCGGCGGCAACGAGCTGAGCGTGGTGCAGAACAGCGCGCCCCGACCGGCGCTGCGCTTCGTCGCCAGGCCGGCGAATCTGAAGGTGAGCGACTACGTGCGCGGCGAGCGCGACGGCGAGCAGGTCTTCCAGCAGATCAAGGGCGTACGCGGCGACGTGGCCATGATCGACCACGCGCTGCTCGTGCCCGGCCAGGGCCCGGTCGACGTCAGGGTCGAGAAGATGTCGCTGCCGCCCTACGCGGGGCTGGCGACCATCGTGGCCATCCTGCTGGGCATCGCGCTGACCTTGCTCGAGCTGTACGGCCCGAAGACCTGGAAGCCGTACATCCCGTCCATCACCGGCATCGGCATCGCGTTCGTCATCGCCGGCCACGATTCGCTGGCCATGACCGTGGGCGCCGTCGCCGCGTACGTGCTGGCCAAGCTCGCGCCCCGCATCGAGGAGCGCTACAACGTGGCCACCGCGTCGGGCATGATCGCGGGCGCGTCGATCATGGGGCTCGCGTTGATCCTCCTCAAGGTGGTGTTCGGCTGGGTCGAGCTGGGCTAGCTCCGGCGCTCGCGGCGCTCGCGGCGCTCGTGCTGCTGGCAAGCGGCGGGGCGGTCGCGCGGGCCGCCCCCCCCGGCGGGCCCCGGCCCGCCTGGGGGCGGCCCCTCGTGC
>OBEQ011698749.1_pt1 | contig 17141 bp, 15 predicted proteins | sample 1670901 | NCBI WGS metagenome assembly OBEQ01 (sample SAMEA104232315, study PRJEB22302) | groundwater metagenome | biome: forest; feature: aquifer; material: groundwater | place: USA | collected 2011-08-07 | depth 5.4 m
CGAAAAAATGGAATATGTCTCTGCGCAACTGGAGCGAAGTCATCGGCCAACTCTCGATCATGTTTCCAGACCGCATCAAACTTTAACCAATAATCCCAAACCTATGTCCAACCCATTTACACAAAACTGCTTGCACACCCCCTTTTAGAAAAGAAGTCGCTGGACGAGAAAATGGCGCGGATTGAACAAAAGCAGAATGATTGGCTCGAACCATTCCAAAACTGGATAAAAGTCGCTTTAACCCTCGTCAAAATCGCAAGGGATAATGACCTTTTGCAGAAAAAGGTCATTGCCAAAGAAATCTTTGGCTAGAACCTGCGCTTGGCGAGCCAGTGTTTCCATACCTTTCCGCGCTTCGCGCGGCCGAATCGGTCGGGCAAAAATCGGAAAGTTTGATTGTGGTGCCGGGGAGAGGATTCGAACCTCCACGCCTTTTGGGCAACGGCTCCTAAGGCCGCCGCGTCAACCAGTTCCGCCACCCCGGCATTTCAGAACAAGTATATCTCACCTTGATTTTGAGTGCCACCCTTCATAAATTTATGACGCGAAAATAGCTGCCTGATATGAATGAATGAGGAAAATCGACTTTCAAAATTTACGTAAAAAACTAATATTGACAATCAAACAAGATTAGTATAATATCCAACCTATTAAGGTCAAAACGTGTTTAAAATATAAGTTTGCACGAAGATCAAATTTCTTTCTTGACACTGTTAATCTTTGAGCTTAATGTTAGGCACACATTCAAAAATTTAATCAAAAGCAGTTATGGACAACAATCAATATACCCAGACTCAAACTGCAGTTAGTGCTGTCAGACAAAATATCAAACTTGATCTCACTGCAATTATTGAAGACATGTTTCTGGTCCTTACTGGTAAAGAAAAAGAAGTAATTGTTAAGCGTTTCAGCCTGGATAACAAGCCAAAACTGACCCTTGAAAAAATCGGCCAGTCTTTTTCCGTTACGCGTGAAAGGATCCGCCAGATCGAAAAAATTGCGCTTTCCAAACTGCGTCGGACCGTTGAAACAACAAAGTTGAATGTTATCAATAAACTCGCCAGGGAGATCCTTAACAAAAACGGTGGCGTGCTGCTTGAAGTCAAACTGGTTGCGGAAATCCTGGGCAATATTTTGAGTTTACAGGAAGTTGACGGAAATATTATCAAGCTGGCCCTGAACATCAATCCTGAAATCACCAAAATTGAAAAAACAAACGTATTTAAGCCATTCTGGAGACTGCAAACCATCCCGATGGAAGATCTTAAAATGATCATCGAGACCGGCATCGGTATTTTAAATAAAAAAGGCGATGTCATTGCCGATGATAAACTTGGCGAAGAAGTAACAGCTGCCTGCAAAGAAAAAGGCAAACAGTTTTCTACACCGCAAGTTCTTTCAACAATGGAGGTTGATAAAAGGATCAAACGTGTCAAAGAAGGTTTTGGGCTGATTTACTGGCGCCATATCAATCCACGCAGTATCCGCGACAAAGCCTATATCGTGCTCAAAAAAACAGGCAATCCGCTGCACTTTGTTGATATTGCCAACAAAATTGCCGAGTCCGGTTTTGACAAAAAAGTTGTTACCACCCAGGCCGTTCATAACGAACTGATCCGCTACGAGCAGTTCGTGCTTGTAGGTCGCGGTCTTTACGCGCTCAAGGAATGGGGTTACAAAAAAGGGACTGTAGCTGACGTAATCGAAGGTCTGCTGCGCAAAAAAAGTCCAATGACCAAACAGGAAATCATCCAGGGAGTTTTAAAACAGCGCCAGGTTAAAAAGGGAACAATTTCGCTTAATCTCCAGAAAAATCCACAGTTCGTCCGTGTCGGCCGCGCAGTTTACAAACTCGACGAATCAAAAAAGAAATAATCCCGCCATGGAAAACGAATGCATTTTTTGCAAAATCATTCAAAAAAATATTCCGGCCAAAATTGAATATGAAGACGAAAACGTCATGGCTTTTCATGACATCCAGCCAAAAGCGCGCGTGCATCTCCTGATCGTACCCAAAAAACACATTCCAACAATGAAAGATCTTGATCAGGGCGATGAAAAAATCATTGGCCATGTCATGAAAACCAGCAGTGATCTGGCCAAAAAACTCGGACTTGAACACTATAAACTGCAGATCAACGTCGGCAGTGAAGCCGGCCAGGTTATTTTTCACATCCACCTCCATCTCATGAGCGCTCCTGCTCAATTTCCGGCCTGATTTTAAGCGAAATATCAAGCGCAGGCGCAGAATGAGTCAGAGCTCCAACCGAAATCAGATCAGCCCCGGTTTTTGCATATAAGCCAATATTTTCAAGATTGATCCCTCCGGAAATTTCAAAAAACAGCACGCGTGTAATTTTGCGCATCGCTGCAATCGTTTTTACCGCAAGGGCAGGGGACATATTATCAAGCAAAACATACAACGGTTTTGCAAAACGCATGTTTCCTTGATGAATAAGCCGCGCGAGCTTCAACCCATCTTCAAACTTTTCGATTTCGATCTCAAAAAAATGGCAATCGGGCACTCCTTTTGGGCGCAGATCCAACAGGGCGAATTGAAGCAGCTTTAAAATCTTCCCAAAATCATGCTGCAAAAGTTCAAGATGCGTATCCTTCACCATAATTGCATCTGCAAGATTCAGTCGATGGGTCCCGCCGCCACCGCGAAGACAGGCCTTTTTATCCAGTACACCCCAAAGCGTTTTACGCGTTGGAACAACCAAAATCGAAGCCGGAACTTTTCGGACATATTTATTCGTCAAAGTTGCGATTCCACTCATTCGTTGCAAAAAATTTAAAATCGTGCGTTCGATTTGCAAAATAGCGGATGCCTGCCCCGTAAGCACAGCGATCATGGAATTTTTGCGCATATGCTGGCCATCCCGATAAAAAGTCTGCAAACGAATCGATCCAAAAAATTTACGCAGTTCTATGGTTTTAAATGCGTACGACAGCTCTTCCATGCCAGCCAGAATTCCGCTATCCCTAGCGATCAATTCTGCACGCGTCAAGCCGCTTCTGGGCATTGTCGATACAGGCATCGCCGACATTGGCATTGTCGAAATTAAAAGCGCACCCGTAGTAATGTCTCCGCGCCCCAGATCATCTTCCAAGGCATCGGCAAAAAACCTGACCACTTTCCTGGCATAATTCCTGTTTTTCATTTGCAGTTTATTGGCCAGACAATGGGTTTTTCGCACAGCATCAACACGGCTTGCCATTTGAAAGTACTTAAAGCAGATAAAACAGCACCACTATAACCTAAATCGTTATATTTTTCACAAATTTCATCCACCAGCCCTTGAGAGCTTCAACAGTTGCAAAAGCCAGTTGCCCCAAAATTTCTTTTAACTCGCGGATTTTGGAAACTACTCCATTAAGGGTAAAAGGCGAAAAACCTGCCGGATTCATCATGATTTTATGGGCCTCATGCTCCAGCAGTTTGATCTGTTTTTTGATTTCCACGGCAACCTGTTTGCGCATGATTTCCACACTCGGCATTTTTAGCTGCTTGGCAATTACAGCCTGTGGATCCTGCGCCGCAATTCCGCCAAAACCTCCGGCGCCAGCTTTCTTTTTATCCTCCCTCATTTCCTCGGCAACCTCACCGGTAGGCATGACATCAACAATCTCGCCAACACCTTCCTTGGTTTCGCGCAGCTGCCTCAACTTTGCTTTATCACCATGCTCCGGCCCCTGATGTTTCTCAGAACCAGATTCATGATGTTTTTCCAGATTTTTTGGAGCCTGGTTAGCCATCGATTAAGATAATCAAATTTTGTAATGTTAATGTACCGGCAAGTATTACCTTGATTTGTTCATACTACAGCAATATTCACAGTCGTGTCAACAACTTAAGCCTTAAGCAAGCCAGTACAGTATGATATAAACAAAAAAGCCACTCTATATCAAGCCCATGCAGGAAATTGAAAAAGCATACGAAGCCGGCAAATACGAGGATCAGACCTATGCAAAATGGGAAAAATCCGGACTTTTCAGACCCAAAATCATTAAAGGCAAAAAACCTTTTGTCATCGCCATGCCTCCTCCAAACGCCACAGGGACACTGCATCTCGGCCATGCCACCATGCTTGCCGTCGAAGACATCATGATCCGCTATCACCGCATGCAGGGCGAACCCGCGCTCTGGATTCCAGGCACGGATCACGCCGGTATAGCCACACAAAACCGGGTCGAAAAACTGCTTGCTGAAAAAGGACAGACCCGCCAAAGCCTTGGACGGGAAGCCTTTTTGAAAGAAGTCGAAAAATTTGTTGAAACCTCACGCGCAACCATCCGCAAACAGATCAGAAAAATGGGTTCGAGCTGCGACTGGTCCCGTGAACGCTATACCCTCGACGAAGGTTTAAACAAAGCGGTGCGCGAAATTTTTGTACGCATGTACCGGGACGGACTCATTTATCGCGGCAATCGCATTGTCAACTGGTGCGTGCGCTGCAGTTCAACCCTTGCCGATGACGAAGTTGAATTCCGCGAAGAAAAAACAAAATTCTATTACTTCCGTTATGGCCCTGTCGTCATTGGTACAGCAAGGCCTGAAACCAAATTTCTGGATAAAATCATCGTGGCCCATCCAGACGATAAACGTTATCAAAAACATTTCAACAAAACTTTTTCTATACCCTGGATCGATGGTGAAATTGAAGCCACTTTTATCGCTGACAAAAGCGCAGATCCTGGGTTTGGAACCGGCGCGATGACGCTTACGCCCGCCCATGATTTTATCGATTTTGAAATCGCGCGAAAACACAAACTTCCTGTCATACAGATCATTGATGAAAAAGGAAACTTCACCAATGCCGTTGGGCCGGAGTTTGCCGGCAAATCTGCGCGCGAAATGCGTGAAACAATCGTTCAAAAACTGGCAGACAGGGGACTGCTTGAGCGCACCGATGAAAATTATCTTCACAATCTCTCGGTCTGTTACCGTTGCGGCACGCCGATCGAACCGCTCATTTCAAAACAGTGGTTTGTTGATGTCAGCAAGCCGATTATCAAGGATGACCAAAAAATACTTTCACTCAAACAAAAAGCAACCGCCGTGGTCAAACAAGAACAAATCCAGATTGTCCCTGACCGCTTCAATAAAATCTATTTTAACTGGCTTAAAAATCTGCGCGACTGGTGCATTTCGCGCCAGCTCTGGTTTGGACATCAGATTCCGGTATGGTATTGCCATGGTGGACAGAAGCCGGATGACAGGCAGAAACAATCTGCCGGACAACAGCCGAAATGTAAAAATCCCATCGTCCAGACCAAAGTTCCTGCCAACTGTCCCCATTGCGGTTCCAAAAATTTAAAACAGGATCCCGACACCCTGGACACCTGGTTTTCATCAGGTTTATGGACTTTCTCGACTCTTGGCTGGCCCGAAAAAACAAAAGATCTTCAGTATTTTCATCCAACTTCGGTTTTGGAAACCGGCTATGATATCATTTTTTTCTGGGTTGCGCGCATGATTTTAATGACAACTTACGCACTCCACGAAATTCCTTTTAAAAAAGTTTATCTGCACGGCCTTGTCCGCGACCGTCATGGTAAAAAGATGAGCAAATCGGCAGGAAACGGCATTGATCCTCTCGACATGATCGAAAAATTCGGCACCGATGCCGTACGTTTAAGTCTCGTGATCGGCACATCTCCGGGAAACGATTTTCGACTTTATGAAGAAAAAATTGCCGGTTACCGCAATTTTGTAAACAAAATCTGGAACAGCGCACGTTTCGCGCTTTTAAATCTTCCTGAAAAACAAAAAAATTCCGGATTTTCAACCAAAAGCATCAAAACCATCGCCGATCACTGGATCGTTTCAAAACTGCAGCAGCTCATTAAAGAAGTAACAACAGATATCGAAAACGACCGGCTTGGTGAAGCCGGGGTAAAAATTTACGATTTTACCTGGGGACAATACTGCGACTGGTATCTCGAAATCTCGAAAGGGGAGCAAATAACTCCTGAAGTGCTTTTGCATGTTCTTAAAAATCTGCTGCGGCTTTTGCATCCGTTTGTGCCTTTTGTTAGCGAAACGATCTGGCAGAAGCTTGGCGAAAAAAAAATGCTCATGGGTGAAAGCTGGCCGGTTTACAATTCCAAACTCGTCTTCAAAAAAGAGGAAAAACAGTTTGAAATTGTCAAGGGCATCATTACGGGGATTCGCCGTATCAGAGCAGAAAATAACCTCGAACCGGCCAAAAAAATAAATGCTGCCATCCATGCCGGAAAATGGCTGAAACTGATCGAACATAAAAAAGCAGCGATCATGCGTCTGGCCAGACTGGAAAAATTGGATATTTCCGCCAAAGGACCCAAAATCGCCGACGCAATCTGGAAATATATTAACGGCATCGATATCTACATCCCTGTTGCAGATTTATTCGATATTGCAAAAGAAACGGAAAAACTACAACACGAGCTTGAAACCACCAGGCAAAAAATTGACCAGCTGCAAAAAAGGCTTGCAAATACCGCATTTTTACAAAAAGCGCCCGCTGAAATCGTTACAAAAGAAAAACAGGCTTTTACCGATCTGCAGAAAAACCTGAAGGCTCTTGAGCGCAAAATACTTGAACTTGGAAAAACAGAACTTGGAAAAATCTCAAAAAAAGGCTAAAATAAAAGGATAACAAATACTTAAAAAACCACATGGAAGCTGCAGAAGCTAAAAAAATGCTCGTGGAAAGTTATGGACTGATCCAAAACCTGATCGCTGATCGTAAGCTGCCGGAAGCCTGGCGCGCCTGTTTGGAAGTGCTGCGAATCGACCCTGAAAACGTCAAAGTGATCAGATTCAGGAATAAAATCGAAAAGATGGTCAGGAAAGTAAATAAAAAGGCCATTAAAAAAGATCTCAAAGATCTGCAGCCGCTCTGGCATGAAAAAAAATATGATGAACTTTTAACAGGCCTCAAAAAACTACTGCCCTATCAGGCTGATTATCCTCGGCTTGAAAAAATAATTTTAAAAGCGCAAAAGACCTACAATAAAGAGCTTCTGGCAATTCAGAAAAAATATTTTGCGGGGCAGTATGAACAAATCCGCAGCCTGGTGAATGAAAAAAAATATCAGCAAGCTGTTACTGTGGCTGATAAACTGCTGCCGCTCAACTTTAAGCTTCAAAAAATAAAAAAAATCCTCCGGAAAATAAGAAAAAGCTGGGTTGATCTTTTGTTAAAGCAGAATGAGGCTCTTCTGCAAAGCAGCAAATTTGAAGACATGCTCCTTTTTTGCACCCAGCTGAAAAACATCGACCCTGATTCCACAAAAGTAAACAGGCTTACCAGATCGATCAAAAACGCCTATCAGCAATACAGAATCGAAGAAAAAAGGGAATTTATTTACAGCAGTCTCGAAAAAATCCGCACACTGCTGCAGTTAAAAAAATATGAAAAAGCACTGGAAGCCCTTGAGGAAATTCTGGCTATCGATCCGTATAACAGGGAAGGGCGGTCGCTCTATAAAAAAGCAAAACAAAAAACTGCGGCCCTCATTGAAGGCGAAGTCATCACACAAATGCTTCATGCAGGCTTCCAGATGAAAACGCAGTTAAAAAACGGCTCCAAAACTTTTCAGCGCATTTAACGGATTTAGTGAAACCTTAGGCCTTTAACGTATACTGTTTTCGCCCTACGCGCACAAATTGGCCATTATTTTTAAGATTCAAAAGAATCGTAATCGGTTTAACCTGACGCTGCTTTAGAACCTCCTCCACAATTTTTTCCTGATCCAGTGATTTCTTTCTTTTAAGAATTGACTCAATCACTTCTGCAACAGTGCCATTTTTGAAACCCCACTCTTTAAGCGCATAAATGCCGCGACCTATCAAAACAAAATCCTGGCAGCGGATCAGCTCATTATGCACAGCCTGAAGATTCACTTTTTTATGATCAAACTGCAGTTTGATGATTTGATTGCAGATATCAACAAAATGCATGGCCTTTTTTTCCTTGCGCAGAATGTAAAAAATCTTGTCACGCAGGGTGCGGGGATTTATATGCCGCCAATCAATAAGCCCGACATTTTCAGCAACCAGTTTAAAACTTTTATGGATCTGAAAAAGCGAAAAAAACAGCTCAGCCGATATTTCGTGCCGCGGGAAAAATCTTTTCAATTCAAGCTGAATCGATTGGACCGGCACCACATCCTTTTTCTGTCGGAGCAAAGAAAGACTCTTCGCAACAATATCATCCACAAAATCAGTGGCTAGCGTTTTGAATTTAATATATGGATGGTACTGGATCGTATTCAAAAAACGGTCAAAACGTTTATCAAGCGACACCACAAGCGTAATTGCGGAAACCGAAAAACCCGAAGGAATCATCAGAATTTTCGAAATAAGCAGATCTTCACGCATCAGACCGCCGGAACTCGCCAGTAATTCAAAAACAAGATTGTTGATAAACTGAAGATTGGTATTTTCAATATTGCGGCGCAGTTTCTGCAGCGCATTTTTCTCTATCTGGCGGACGCGTTCGCGGGTGATATGAAAATGTTGGCCAATCTCCTCCAGCGTCGAGCGCATCTTCTGATCTAAATTAAACCGGCGCTGAATAACAAATCGTTCTTTTTCCGAAAGCAGTAATAGAAACTGTTCTATGTGGATCTGCAATTGATCAAAAGCTGCACTGGAAGGAGCCTGCGCAACAGCCATATTTTTTTTTGTTAATATCACATGCCAAAATATATCATCCTGCAAAGAATTGCAAATTGTTTTCAAATATAAAAACCATAAAATTAAAAATACGGCTTTTAAATCAGGCAATTAAATATCCGGAACAGGGGATGGTACGGATAAAAGTATCGCGTTTGCTGATTTTTTTTCGCAGTTTATTAATGTGGACATCAACTGTATTCGTAAAAATATTAGCGTTATGGTCCCAGACATGCTCCAGGATGGTTTCTCTGCTTAACACTCTGCCAACATTCATCATCAGGAATTCAAGCAGCGCGAATTCTTTATTACGCAGGTACAACGTTCTACCGTCAATAACAATCTCGTGGGTTTCACGGTTCAATTGCAGGTCGCGTATTTTTAAAACACTTTTATGGATTTTTTCACGATCATGAAAAATCTGGGTCCTGATCTCATTTGCCATCAAACGAAATGGAAACGGCCTCGTAAAAAAATTCCTTATTTTTTGGCTTTCATGCAGCAACTGAAAATAAAACGGCTGAAATTCATAGGAAAGCAGAATAATTGGCAGATCGGATTTAATGTCGAGTACGTAATCAACAGCTTTTTCAAGCGCAGAAATATTCTGCATCAAAATAAACAAACCATTTGCCTGAAGTACTTTTTGCTTGAGTTCAGCATCAAGATCTTTAAAATAATATAGTTCCGCAAAAAGATTTTCATAGCGCAGTCCGTTATGGATAAATTGCGCTTTGGCACTTTGCTCTGCAAGAAAAAGAACATTCATACCTTTACTTATCATCTTTCTAAAAAAAATAGTCAAAGGGTAACACAGGGGAAGATTGCAATTTTGCCCTTCCAAAAAGCAAAAAGCTCTCATATAATCCTGTTGTATAGCCATTAACAACACCCACAAGAACAGAAAATAATTCAAAGTCAATATGCTTGCCTCAACAGACCTTGTTCAAAAATTAGCTGATAAAGGAATCCCAAAATTTAGGGCCACGCAGATCCTCACAGCCATCTGTAAAAACGGCGCCCAAACCTACGACTCAATCTCAACCCTGCCCAAAAATCTCAAAGAAATTCTGGCAAAAGATTTTCCGATTTTCAGCGTCACTCCGATTAGAACAATGATTTCAGCAGATCGCTGCACGGAAAAATCACTTTTTGAACTGCACGATGGACTTAAAGTTGAAGCCGTGCTGATGAAATTCAGGGATGGAAGACATTCTGTCTGCATTTCGAGTCAGGCTGGATGCCAGCTCGGCTGCAAATTTTGCGCAACCGGCACAATGAAATTCGGCCGCAATCTGACCTATGAGGAAATTGCCGATCAGGTTCTTTACTTTGCTAATCGCCTGCATGACAAAAAAAAACACATCAGCAACATCGTCTACATGGGGATGGGCGAACCATTCATGAACTACGACAATGTTATCAGGTCGGCCCGCGTCATCAACGATAAACATGGCATGGGCATCGGTGCGCGCAATATCACCATTTCAACTTCCGGTATTGTTGAAGGCATTCAAAAACTCGCAGACGAAGATCTGCAGGTCAATCTTGCCATCAGTCTACACGCGCCAACCCAGGAAATGCGCCAGAAAATCATGCCCATCGCCAAAAAATATTCGCTCGAAAAATTAATGGAAGCCGCAAATGAGTACCTTAAAAAAACACGCCGTCGCATCTCTTACGAATACGTGATGTTGCAGGGCATTAACGACAGCCCTTTAGCAGCGCGCGAACTTGCAAAACTGCTGCATGGGCAACTTTGCCATGTCAACTTGATTCCCTATAATTCGACTGGTATCCAGAATATTGAAGGCAGCAAAAAAAGTGACATCCAGATTTTTCGCGATATCTTGAAAGATGGCGACATTCCGGTTACAATCCGTGTAACAATGGGTCAGGATATTGCTGCTGCCTGCGGCCAACTGGCCAACAAGAGTGAATAATGAATAGTGAATAATTATTAATTGCTAATTATTAATTCTTAATTAAAAAAATTATGGCTGAAAACAATCAGGGACAGGGACAATCTCAGGTCCAGGTAAAAGTCGATCCGACAATGGAACAGGGTGCATATTCAAATGCAGTTTCCGTGCACGTCAACCACAATGAAGTGATTTTGGATTTCGGCTATATACTGCCAAATTCAAAACCAATGATCATCAAAGTGGTTAATCGCGTAAATCTAAGCCACCAGACAGCTGAATCATTCATGAAAGTCTTATCCAATGCGCTGCTCGACTGGCGCAACCGTCAAAAGGAAGGCAAAAAAGAATAAACTGGCAATTTCAAAATCCAAATTTCAAATCAAATCCAAAGCTCAAAAGTCAAAACTCGACCATGTAATTTCTAATTGCTAATTGACTAAAAAATGGCCAAGGAAAACCTCATGGACAAAATCGTTTCGCTCGCCAAAAGGCGCGGTTTTGTCTTTCCGGGTTCTGAAATTTATGGAGGACTGGCCAATACCTGGGATTACGGTCCGCTCGGAGTAGAGCTGAAAAATAACATTCAACAGGCCTGGTGGAAATTTTTTGTGAAAGACCGCCTGGATATTGTAGGGCTTGATGCTGCGATTTTGATGAATCCCAAAGTCTGGGAAGCGAGTGGACATGTTGCCAATTTCAACGATGCCCAGGTGGACTGCAAAACCTGCAAATCACGCTTTCGCGCCGATCATCTGATTGAAGATGCGCTGCAGAAAGTCAAAGTTGAAGGCCTTTCAACCACAGATCTGGACAAACTGATTGAGGAAAATAACATCAAATGTCCGACCTGTGGCTCCAAAACATTCACCAAAACCAGAGTTTTCAATCTGCTTTTCCGGACTTTTATCGGACCGGTTGCAAATGACACCGAACCTGTTTATCTGCGTGGTGAACTGGCGCAATCGATGTTCACCAATTTCAGAAATATTCTAAACACGAGCCGGAAAAAAATTCCTTTCGGCATCGCCCAGACCGGGAAATGCTTCCGCAATGAAATTACTCCTGGAAATTTTATTTTCCGCACGCTCGAATTTGACCTGATGGAATTCGAATATTTCATCCCTGAAAAAGACTGGCAGAAAACGTTTGATTATTGGCTTACGGAAATGAAAAAATGGCTCGTACATCTTGGTATCGATTCCGCAAAAACGCGTGTGCGCGAACACTCCAAAGAAGAACTTTCACACTACTCCAAAAAAACCGTGGATATTGAATTTGAAACACCTTTTGGCTGGAAAGAGCTCTACGGCCTGGCCTACCGTACCGATTTCGATCTCAAAAATCACATGGAAAAAAGTGGCGTGGACATGGGCTATCTCGACCCTTACACCAGAGAAAAATATATTCCTCATGTCATTGAACCAACTTTTGGTTTGAGCAGAACTTTTCTGATGGTACTTTTAAACAGCTACCACGAAGAAAAAGTCGAAAATGCCCATGTAGAAGGCGATGGCGAAGAGGACACGCGCATAGTTCTAAAACTAAATCCTGCACTGGCGCCATTCAAAATTGCGGTTTTACCGCTCGTCAATAAACTTAACGATAAGGCTCTGGAAGTTTGGGAAATGCTCAAAAACGATTTTCCAGCCGATTACGACACCAGCGGAACAATCGGCAAAAGATACCGCCGCCACGATGAAATCGGCACACCGTACTGCATTACCATTGATTTTGAGACCATCGAAAAAGATGACAGCGTTACCATCCGCGACCGCGACAGCATGAAACAGGAACGCATCAAAATTTCCGATCTCAAAAAAACGCTCGCCGCAAAATTTTAGAAAAAATTTAGAAAATTTTAAGAGGGGTTTGCTATGCTGGCTTACAAAGCGGCTTCAAACCTTTTTTTAAAAATATGCAGCAAAAACCGCGGGAAAAACTGGGCGTGCTTGGTCCGCATGAGCTTGAAGATCATGAACTGTTTGAAATCATCCTTGGACGGGGCAACAGGCGCGAAAGCGTTTTCGAAACCGTAAAAAGGGTGCTCAGAGGTTACGACCGCCAGGAACTTTTAAAAACCACAGATCTCAAAACTTTTCAAAAAACCTTCGGCGTAAGTTTTGTCCATGCCTGTCAGCTCATTGCTGCCATGGAAATCGGCAGAAGATTTTTCATCACCAGAACGTCAGACATCACTCTGCGCAGCAGCGATCAGGTCTATGCACAGATCAAGGATATGCAAAACCTGCGCAAAGAACATCTCAAAGGATTCTATGTAAACACCCGTTATCGTCTGATTCATGAGGAAACGATCAGCATCGGGGGTTTAAACAGCAACATTATCCATCCGCGTGAAATTTTCCGTCCAGCGATCGAATATGGCGCTTACGCTGTAATTATCGCCCATAATCACCCTTCAGGAGATAAAACTCCCAGCAAGGAAGACGAAAAAGTAACGGCCATCCTTATAAAAACAGGTGAAATTCTCCAAATTCCGCTGCTGGATCATCTCATTATCGGCCAGAACGGCTACACCAGCTTCCAAAAACGCTCAAGTCTTTCAAAAAAGCCGTTTTTCTGCTAAAATAATAGGAAAACTAAACCAAAAACACGATGAACGGTGAGCTCACCCAAAATCTGCAAAATCTGGCTCTTAGAATATGGGAAAGCCTCAAGCAGAACCCTGTCGGCATCGTTGTCGCAGTGATTGCCATTTTTATCGGCTGGAAACTGTTCGTTTTTGCTTTCCGCCAAACCTATATTTTTCTGCGCAGCCGTTCGCTCGTATTTTTAAAAATCACCCTCCCGCGCGAAGATTCCCAGAAAGACAAGGAAAAAAGCGAAGAAAAAGATTTCAGGGAAAAAATCGCCATCATGGAGCAGCTCTACCGCAATCTTTACGAGCTCGGCGAATTGAGTCTGGCCAATATCATTCGCACTTTTATTTTCAGGGCCGATATTCTTTCGTTCGAATTCGTAGCTCAGAACAAAATCCTGGAATTTTATGTGGTGGTGCCAAAATATTTCCAGCAGCTCATTGAAAAGCAGATTACAGCCTATTATCAAAGCGCGGACATTCAGATCGAAAAACCATACGAAATAGACCCAAAAGGCAATTTCGTCAAATCCTATTTCGCCTATGAAAAAAATCCTTTCTGGTATCCGGTTAAAACCTATAAAACCATTGAAAATGACCCGTTAAACGATCTGACCAACATTTTTTCCAAACTCGAAGAAACGGAAAAAGCCGCCATCCAGATCGTAATGCGACCAAAGAAAGGCAAAAAGTGGAACAAAAAAGCCGAGTTCGTGGCCTCCAAAATTTTTGAAGGCAAAAAAATCAAACTCGGATTGCAGATTCCTGGTCTCGGCTTTTTAAACAGCCTTATCGTCGGCCTCTTTTTCGGTTACGACAAGGTCCAGAAAACCAAAACTTCTGACGATCAGCCGGCCGGTTACGTACGCATGCTCCAGCCAAAAGAAGAAGTCGCCAAAAAAATGGGCGAAAAAGCCGGCCAGGTTGGATTTGAATGTGTCATCCGTATTCTCGGCTCTTCCAAAAGCAGACAGCGCGCTGACGGCATCACCAACGATGTCACGCTCGCACTCAATCTTTTCCGCGACAATTACATGAACTGGTTCCAGACGCGCCGCCTTATTTTCATCGACAGCATCAATAGCGCCATTCTGAAGTTTAATTTCAAACACCGCTTTCTTGATGCGCCACTGGGCTTTCTGGGTGAAAAAAAATCGGTGCTGGTGCCGGAAGAACTTGCTTCGATTTTTCATTTTCCCTCAAGCCGCTACAACTACTCGCCAAACATTAAATGGCTTGAATATAAAGTTTTACCTTGTCCGGTCAATATGCCGACAACCGGGATTATGCTTGGATACAACGTTTTCCGCGGCATGAAAAAAGAAGTTCACATGCTGAGTGAAGATCGCACCAGACATCACTACTGCATTGGAAAATCAGGTTCGGGTAAATCTGTTTTCTTAAGCTGGATGGCCAGACAGGATATTAAAAATGGCGATGGCCTGTGCGTGATTGACCCGCACGGTGATTTGATTGAAGAGCTGATCCAGTTTGTGCCCAAGGAAAGGGCCAAAGACGTCATTGTTTTCAATCCCGCCGACATGGAACGGCCCATGGGTCTTAATATTCTGGAAGCCAAAACTCCTGAACAGCAGGACCTTGTATCGAGTCAGGCCACTGAAATTTTCATCAAAATTTTTGGCGATGAGATTTTTGGGCCGCGCATCCAGCATTATTTCCGCAATGCCTGTCTGACGCTGATGGAAGACGAGGAAGAAGGCGCCACTCTGATTGATGTGCCGCGTATTTTCGTCGATGACGAATTCATGAAATACAAGGTCAGCAAGGTTAAAAATCCGGTTGTAAAATCCTTCTGGGAACACGAATACGCGCATACCGGCGAACGCGAACGCCAGGAAATGATCCCGTATTTCTCGGCCAAGTTTGGACCCTTTATCACCAACTCAATCATGAGAAATACGATCGGCCAGACCAAATCGGCTTTCAATTTCCGCGAATGCATGGATGGAAAAAAGATTCTGCTTATCAACCTTTCCAAAGGCAAAATCGGCGATTTAAATACACAGCTGCTTGGACTTGTGATTGTCGCACGCCTGCAAATGGCAGCCATGAGCCGAGTCGATATGCCCGAAAAAGACCGCAAAGATTTTTATCTTTACGTCGATGAATTCCAGAGTTTTGCCACCGACTCTTTCTGTTCGATTCTGTCCGAGGCCAGAAAATATCATCTTGCCCTGATTATGGCTCACCAGTACATCAAACAGCTCGAACGCAAAAATGACACCTCCATCCGCGATGCCGTATTTGGCAACGTCGGCACGATGATGTCTTTCAAGGTTGGTGCTGAAGACGGTGAGTATATGGCCAAAGAATACGCGCCGGTTTTAACCGAACAGGACGTCATCGGCATTGCAAATTTCAAAGCCTACATCAAACTGAACATCAACAACACCACTTCAAGGCCGTTCTCACTCGAAACGATTTACGACATGAGCGCTGCCAATCCAAAAATCGGCGAAACCGTCATGCAATACTCGCGTCTCAAATACGGCCGCAAAAAAGAGTTTGTCAATCAGGAAATCGCCGCGAGAATCGGGCTTGATCTGGGCTAAAACTAGCCAATTCACCACCACACTTTTTTCCATCCTAGTTTATAGACGATCAGATTCGAGTAAAAATGCAGCAGCGGAGTTATAATCAAAAGCACCAGAATTTCTCGCCATAATAATGGCCGAAGCAACGACCCAAGCAGCATCGCACCAATAATAAAATCCAGCTGGTCAAAAGGGAAAAACACCCCTCCAGGCTTAATGCCGAGACGTCTTTTGAAAAAACTTTTCGCCAGATCACCGAGTAGCGCGCCGAGTCCAAGCAATGCGCCCCAAATCAAAAACAAAACTAAACCACCGATCCACATTCCCGTGTTTGAACTATCATGAAAACCAGTAAAAAGCCAAGCCTGCAAAAAACCTGTCAAAATACCGCCGGCAATGCCACCTATAATCCCGCGCCAGGTTTTATGCGGGCCAAAGATCTCTTTTTTACCAAATAAAGCATCCACCGGAACAGCCAAAGACTTCAGCAAACCAGCCCGGTCCAGCAAAACCGGCATCATATTGGCAACATACGCCGGCAGATAAAAAAAGATCGTTACAAAAATCAGCTTAAAGTCCATCGCAGTTTTTGAAAAAGAAAAAGATTACTGATAAACAAATAAATCGCAAAGAAAACCAGCAGGGGATCAAACAAATACATACCGCTCAAAAGCCAGATCAGGAAGGCCAGATAAAACACATTTTTGCTCCGGATTATAAAAAAATATTTTACCTTCATAAAATTCAAAATCACCATCAAAAAAACATTGATCAGATGGTTGAGCAGATAAACGGCGCCCAAAAAAGAGTTCACCATGCCAAAAGCAATAAAAGTCAGCATCACAAAATAAAAACTGACATTATCAATGGCATGATCAAGTAAATCGCCCTTCAGACTTTCACGGTGAGTATAACGCGCCAGCGCACCATCGAGCATATCGCAGAAAAGGTTTGCCAGCAGAAACAAAAACGAAATCCAGGGATTAAAACTGAAAAAATAAACAAAAAAAAGCAGCATCACAAGGCTGCAATAACTGACCGTATCCGGTGAAACATTTCTTTTGGCCAAAACCGCGCAAAACGGCTGAAGCAGTTTATCGCGCCAGTGACGTATCGCAAGATAAACTTTCTCCTCTTTTTCGTTGGAAAAAAAAATCGTTTGGTGCATACATATAGATTGGTAGCTGGGGGCAGGATCGAACTGCCGACCTTGGGCTTATGAGTCCCACGCTCTAACCAACTGAGCTACCCAGCCATCCGTCTTAAATGTTAAAAAGCCTGAAACTTAAAGACCCTGTCATTCTAAAAAGGTTTAGTAAAAAAGACAAGCACGGATTAGGGACACAGATTAAGAAAAGGTTCATCGATCAATGAAACTCTGGTGTCTGTATTGTACC
>OBEQ010636774.1_pt1 | contig 17137 bp, 18 predicted proteins | sample 1670901 | NCBI WGS metagenome assembly OBEQ01 (sample SAMEA104232315, study PRJEB22302) | groundwater metagenome | biome: forest; feature: aquifer; material: groundwater | place: USA | collected 2011-08-07 | depth 5.4 m
GCCGCCGAAGACGTGCAGCGCGTGGAAGCCGGTGAGCGCGTAGTAGCAGGACCAGAAGACATTCGTGCTGGGCACGATGTGATGCGTCAGCTTCGCCGCATATTCGAAGCCCTTAATGACGAGGAAGGCCGAGCCCAGCAGTGCTGTGACCGCAAGCCATCCGCGCACCGCCCCCATCGCTCCTCGCGCGGATGCGGCCAGGGCCAGCACGATCGTGGTACTGCTGCAAATCAGCACCAGCGTATTGATCGTTCCCATCTTGACGCTGAGATGGCCTTCGGGACCGGGCCAGTTCGGATTGCTCATCCGCAGCACGATGAAGGCGGAAATCAGGCCGGTGAAAAACATGATTTCCGAGGCGAGGAACAGCCACATGCCCAGCTTGCCGTTGGGAATGCCGGTCCAGCTGGAGGCGTGCTGAGGGGATTCGGCGTACGCGGTGCTCATGGGGTGTTGGTGACGGTGGGCATGATACCATGCGCCGCGGGGTGGCGCAAGAAAGCCCCCGCAACGGCGGCCAGCGCCGCCAAGGCCGCCAGCGAAATCCACACGCCGGGTCCGACAGTGATGGCGAACTCCTTGCGGGTGTCGGTGGTCAGCAGCGTCCAGAATCCGGCGGAGGCGGCCAGACCGCAGAGCGCTCCCAGCGGAAGCACCAGCTCGCGGCGCGGGCGGCGGAGCAGCGCGAATCCGCAAGCGATCGCCAGCCCCGGCACCAGATAGACCGCCCAGCTGAGCGGCTCGGCATTTCCGCGCTGCTTGGTGAACAGCTCCACCAAACGCAGCGCGACTTTCGCCTGATGCCGGTTGGCGAGGATGGGAATTTGATAGCCGGTGATGCGCGTGGGGATCGAGGTCAAGCCTTTCGCGGGACGGCGGAATCCCGGCGCCCGCGCGGGCTTCCTGCCAAACGCCTTGGCAAGGCTTTTCTGCGCGCTGCCCGAGAACTGTTTTTCCGTCTTCGTCTCATGGAAATCCACCACCGCCCAGGGCAGGAAGAAAAAGGCGGCGACCGCCGAGATGACGCTGAGGCGTGTCATGGCGCGCGATAGCGGGGTCATGCGGAAAACAACGCGGGCACGGAGGCTTGTGCCCCCGCGCCCGCAACGATCAACTGCTTAGCGAGGCACCGAGGCCAGGAACTTGCGGACCTCGTCGCCGGAATACGAACTGACCTGATCGCCCTCGGCGTCCCGGATGATGAGCCGTCCGTCCGAGAGGGTTTGCGCGGTGAAGAGCCGCTGGCCGTCGGCGTTCATGGCGACGGTTTCATTGCCCTCGCGCTCAATACGCACGCTGGAGGCTGGCTGGCCTTGCCGGAACTGCTGGAGCACGAACTGCTCGCCGGCCGGCGTGGTCGCCCAGGACAGCACCGATTCGGTGTCTCCGCGCACGATGCGCTTCGAGCCGGCATCGGCTCCCTTGCCGTCATTCAGGGGATTGTTGCCGGTCCAGAATTCAACTGAGTTGAAGATAACCGCATCCGCCGCCACCGAAATGCCGTACACCGGCAGCCATGCGCAAACCAGGAACACCGCCTCCACAACCCACTTGTTGTCGCTGACTTCCCCGTTCCAGTTATACACCTTTCGGGTGAGCGTAAACGGTCCGTAACAGCCGCTGACCGTCAAGGCCGCAGCCACCAGTACCGCCATCCGATGCGGTTGACGCATAATCCACCTCCTGTCGGGCTCCACAATGGTCCTGCCTATCTTACACTATTCGATTCCGGAGGCCGCTGCAACCTCAAAACTTGCGATCAGGCCGGAGGCTGCCCACTCCGCAAACCACTCCGCCACCGGCAACTCCTCTTCACCGACGCTAGCGACCAGTTCGGCGCAGACCGCTCCGAGCGTCCGCCCCTGCGCCAATCCGGCCAGCACGCCGTATGGCCGCTCATCCAACAGCTCGCAGACCACCCTGCCGTCCCGCCGATGCACCAGAATGCGCTGCGGCCGGCCGGCCACCGGGATATCGATCTCGGCCCGCGGCATCGCCCGGGCCGCCCACACATCCCGGATCGGCCACGCTGAGGCGATCAGGCCGGCGGAAGGCTGCAGCCGCAGGCACAGGCGCTCCAGCGAATCGGCCGGCACCATCGCAAACTGCTGAGGGGCGGCGGGCGGATCGTCAAACGCATGAAACGCGCGGCAGAGGAGCCATTCCAGCGAGGCCAGATCCGGCAAAAACGGCAGCCGCTCCGTGAGGGCCGAGGCGCGGAGAAACTCCGGAAGAAACCGTCCGGCAAAATTCAGATTGTAGTCGTGCGAGGGATGCCGGCGCGCGTATGTTTCCGCCAGCACCGCAAAAGCCCGCTCCCCGATGACATGATGCACCGCCTCATACACCTCGGCGAGCGCTTCGCGGATCCGCGCGGTGTAGCCTTCGGCATAGACCGTCAGCCGCTCGGCTCCCGGCACGCCGCGCTGCGGATTGAGCGGATTGGATGCCGGCCCGGCAGAGGTTCCGGGACGGATCTGCGAGCGCATCCACTGCTGCAATTCGCGGAGAGAGGGCGCGTCCGTCATCCCACCACCGGCTGGCCGCCGCAGACCTGCACCAGCATCGCGCGGGCCTTGTCCGCCTCCTCGGCGAGCCGGGCGAAGGGCGGGATCTCTTCGTCCCATTCGATGAGGGTGGTCACCGATCCCCACCGCCGCAGCGCTTCGCGATACAGATCCCACACCGGGTCGATCGCCGGAGCGCTGTGCGTGTCGAACAGGAACCCGCCGCGGTCGGTGTGGCCGGCGAGATGGAACTGCCCGACCAGCTCGCCCGGAATCCGCTCGAGATACGCGCGGGGATCGAACTGGTGGTTGTAGGCGTTGACGTAGATGTTATTAAGATCGAGCAGGATGCCGCAGCCGGAGCGTTCGGCGACCTCGGTGAGAAATTCCCACTCCGGCATCGTGGAGTGGCGGTAGGTCACATAGGTGGAGATGTTCTCCAGCAGGATGCGGCGGCCGAGATGCTCCTGCACCTGCTCCACCCGGCCGGCAATGTGGCGGATCGCCTCTTCGGTGAAGGGCAGCGGCAGCAGGTCGTGGAGATTTTCCCCGTCGACGCCGGTCCAGCAGAGATGGTCGGAGACGATGGCCGGCTCGATGCGGTCGGCGAGGGGTTTCAGCCGCTCGAGATAGGCGGGATTCAGCGGATCGGAGGAGCCGATGGACAGTGAGACGCCGTGGAGCGTAACCGGATACCGGCGGCGGATTTCTTCGAGGAGGCGCAGCGGAGAGCCGCCCGAGTCCATGAAGTTTTCCGAGATGGCCTCGAACCAGTCCATGCGGGGCCAGGTCCCGGTGATGACGTCATAGTGCTCGGCGCGCAATCCGACACCGCAGCCCAATGAAGGCCACTTGGCCCGCTGGGGCGGTGATGCGTCCGCGTGAATCTCCATGCCGTGCTCCTGCCGCGCTCCACGGAACGGCCCAATCAGCTTTCTTTCGCCTCGGTCAGGCGGCCGCCTTCGATCTTCAGGCAGTCTTCCGGTTCCAGCTCGAGATAGCCCTGGCCCTTGCAGGCGTTCTGCCCGGCGCAGGAGTGGGCCTGGGCGCCCGTGGCGCCGCAATCGCCGATGCCCTTGCATTTGTTGATCCCGTAGCAGGGCTTGGCCGCTTCCTCCTCGCCGTGCTCATGCTCCGCTTGCGCGTTTTGACTGAACCATGCGCCGGCCGCCGTCAACAGCCCCATCACCGACGCCATCACCAATGCCCGTTGCCGATTCATCCCGCCGCCTCTCCTCACTGTTTGACACCCTCCACTTCAAGGAGGATGTCCACGTCTTCCCCGAGCAGGAGCTGTCCCGTTTCTCCCACCTTGTTCCAGATGATGCCGAACTCCTTGCGATTGATCGTCGTGGCGGCGGTGAACCCGGCGCGCACGTTGCCCCACGGATCCTTCCCTTCCCCGAGAATCTGCAGATCCAGGATAACCGGCCGCTCGACACCGTGGAGGGTCAAGATCCCGTGCAGCTTCGCGGCCGTCGGGGTGGCGTCCGTCACCTGGGTGCTCTTAAAGGTCATGGTCGGAACCTTCTCCACGTCGAAGAAATCCGCGGAGCGCAGGTGCTTATCGCGCGCTTCCACCCGGGTGTTGATGCTCGCCGTCTGCACGACCGCCTCGGCCGACCACTGCTCGGGATGGTCCGGCTCGTAGACGAAGCTGCCGGAAAACTCATTGAAGGTGCCGCTCACCTTGGAGAAAAGATGGCGGATCTTGAAGGTGACGGCGGAATGGTCCGGATCGATCTTATAGGCGGCGCACCACGCGGGCGGCGCGGCGGTGAGGATGCAGACGGCGAGAAGCGAAGCGATCCGGTGACGCATGGCGTGCCTCCTTCGTTGCACTATGGAGTTATCGGCGGGAAGTCTTATCTTGCGGCGGCGTGCGCGGCTTGTCAACGATCTCTTTATGCAGCTCGCGCACCCGCCACAGCAGATCATCCCGGATGCTCCGGGCCTGCTCCACCGATCCGGCCACCGGATCGGGAATCGCCCAGTCGAGCCGGCGCTTCGCCCGCACCGACGGGCAGGCATCCCCGCAGCCCATGGTGACCACCGCATCCCACTCCACTGACGGCACCTGATCCAGCCCCTTGGACGCGTGGCCTTCAAGCGGCAGCTTCAGCTCGCGCATCAGCTCAATGGCCATTGGATGCACCCGGCCGCTAGGGTGCGAGCCGGAGCTCCATACCGTCCAGCCGCCCAGCGCCTTCGCCGCCGCTTCCGCCATCTGCGACCGGCAGGAGTTGGCGACGCAGACGAACAGCACGCAGGGGCGCGTCATTGCAGGCCGTCGAGCTCCCGGCGAAACGCCTCAAGATCCGCCGTGGGCAGCCGGCAGACATGCCGCTGGCACACGTAGGCGGTCGTGCGGCCGCCCATCGGATGCTGCGCGGCGATAAACGGGATCAGCCGCTCGATCGCCTCGGCCTCGCGGCCCGACGGATGCAGCACCAGGGTGGCGCGCGGCAGGAAGCGCCGGTTGACCAGGGCGAGCATCTCGCGGGTCTCAAGGGCTGCCGGATCGCCGGCGATGACAATTTCCTGCGACGGGCCCAGGCGCAGATCCAGCGCCGTCAAAAATTGGGGAAAGGCGTGCGGGGCCTGCCGCACCGGCTCGGCGAAGATTTGAAACAGCTGTTCGGCGCAGCGCTGCAGCTCCGGGTCCATGACGAGCTGCCCCAGCCGGACCAGAACCAGGGCGGCCATCGAATTGCCCGACGGGGTGGCGCCGTCGTAGAGCTCCTTCGTCTGGGTGATGAGCCGCTCGTGGTACTCGCCGGTGAAGAAAAAGCCGCCGGCCGGGTCGCCGAAGAGCCGCACCATCTCGCGCACGAGGCGCTGGGCTTCCTGCAGCCACCGGATTTCGAAGGTCGCCTCATAGAGCTCGAGCAGCCCGGCGCTGAGGAAGGCGTAATCGTCGAGGAATCCCGGAATATCCGCCTCCCCGTCGCGCCAGCGGTGCAGCAGCCGTGGTTCGACTCGCTGCGCTCGTCCCTCGACAGGCTCGGGACGAGCGTCCTGAGCGAAGTCGAAGGACGCTCGCTCACCACGGTCCCGAGCGGAGTCGAGGGACCGCCCATTGTCTTGCAGACGCGCCAGAAGAAACGAGGCCGCCTCGGCGGCCGCCTGCGCGTAGCGCGCCTCGCCGAGCACGCGCGAGCCGTAGGCGAGCGAGCTGATCATCAGGCCGTTCCAGTCGGTCAGGATTTTATCGTCGCGATGCGGGCGGCTCCGCTGCGCGCGCGCCTGCAGCAGCCGCTCGCGCGCGGCGGCCATCCGGCGGCGCAAATCGTCGACCGGTATGCCGACATCCGCCGCCACCGACTCCGCCGGCCGCGGCAGGTGCAGGATCGAGGCCCCCTCGAAATTCCCGCCCGGGCTGACGCCGTACATCCGGCCGGCCAGTGCTGCCTCCTCGCGCCCCAGCACCCGCTCAAACTCTTCCGGCGTCCAGACGTACCAATCCCCTTCCTTGCCCACTTCGCCGGCGTCTTCGGCCGAATAAAACGCGCCGTTGGCGTCGCGCAGATCGCGGAGCACGTACTCGAAGGTGGCGCGCGCCACCTCGCCGTGCCGCGCATGGCCGGTGGCCTGCGCCGCTTCCAAGTACGCGCGGCTAAGCAGCGCCTGATCGTAGAGCATTTTTTCAAAATGCGGCACCAGCCACCGTTCGTCGGTGGCATAGCGGTGGAATCCGCCGCCGATTTGATCCTGCAGGCCGCCGGAGGCCATGGCATCCAGGGTCGTCTCGACCATGCGGAGTATTTCCGCATCGTGCTCCCGCGCCCAGGCCCGCAGCAGCAGCGAGAGGCTGTGGCTGCGGGGAAATTTCGGCGGCGGCCCGAAGCCGCCGTGCACGCCGTCATACTGTTCGGTGTACTGGCCCACCGCGCTGCGCAGCACCTCCTCGGTGAGTGTTTTGCCGGCGGCCGGCGTGCCCGGCTGCAGCGCGCGGGTCAGCTGCTCGCTCGACTTCAGCAGCTCCGGACGCCGGGTGCGCCAGGCCTCCGCCACCCCCTGCAGGACCGACGGTAGCCCGGGCATCCCCCCGCGATTTTCCGGCGGAAAATAGGTGCCGCCCCAAAACGGCCGCCCGTCGGGGGTGAGAAAGACGGTCATCGGCCATCCGCCCTGCCCGGTCATGGCCATCACCGCGCTCATGTAGACCGCGTCCAAATCCGGCCGCTCCTCCCGGTCCACCTTGATGGGCACGAAGTGCTCGTTGATCGCCTGCGCAATGCCCGGATGCTCGAAGGACTCATGCTCCATGACATGGCACCAGTAGCAGGTGGAATAACCGATCGACAGAAAGATGGGCTTGTCATCCTGCCGGGCTTTGGCCAGCGCCTCTTCGCCCCACGGATACCAATCCACGGGGTTATAGGCGTGCTGAAGCAGATAGGGGCTTTTTTGGTGCAGCAGGCGGTTGGGCCGCCGATCGGAGGGATTAGCCGTCATGGCCTTGCGCCTCGAGGGCTTCCGGGTAATAATAACGACTGGAGGTGCTCATGATGCGTCGATACGTATGGCTTGCGATTCTCTTGGCCACCCCGGCCTGTCTTGGCACGGAGCGCGCCACCGCGGTGATTCTGCCGACGCAGGCCGGCTCGCCACTCGCCGGCTCGGCGGAATTGCAGGAAACCGCCCGTGGACTGCAGATCAAGATCAAACTCAGCCACGCGCCGCCCGGACGCCACGGCCTGCATTTCCATGACCAGGGGCAGTGCGGCGATGGCGGCAAGGCGGCCGGCGACCATTACAATCCCAACCACGTGAAACACGGCTATCTGCCGGAAGAGGGATTCGCCGGAGCGCACGCCGGAGATTTGGGAAATATCGAGGTCGGCCCCGACGGCACGGGGACGCTGGATCTGACCATCCTGGGCTTGTCGCTGCGTTCCGGGCCGCATCCCGTCGTCGGCCGGTCGATTATCCTCCATGAACGGGAGGATGATTTCAGCCAGCCGACGGGCAACGCCGGCAGCCGGATCGGCTGCGGCGTCATTGCGCTCAAGAAGCGCGCGGACTAGCCCTTAGTATTTTACGGAGCAGCCGTAGGCGTCGGTCTGCGCGACCGCGATCGGCCGGCCCGCCATCGCCTCATCCAGCGTCTGCTGCACGTAGTTGACGGCGCCTTCGATGTCCGCCTGGTCGGGTGAGCGGCGGTTGTCGATGGCTCCGGCATAAATTAACACGCCGTCGGGATTGATCACGAACATGTGCGGCGTGGCTTTCGCCCCGAACTGCCGCCCCACCGTCCCGTCGGCATCCAGGAACACCGCCGTCGGCGATCCGTTCCACTCCTTCATCGTCGCGGCGGCCTCTTCGGGCGTCTGATGCCCTTCCCGACCCGCGGCGGAGGAGTTGATCGTCCACCACACCACTCCCTTGCCGGTGTAGGCGCGCTGCAGCTTCTGCATGTTGTCGCTGAAATAGTGCTTTCTGACGAACGGGCAGCCCGGGTTGAACCACTCCAGGACCACATACGAGCCGCGGTGGTCCGAGAGCTTGTGCGCTGTTCCGGTAATGTCAGTCAGCGTAAAGTCCGGCGCGGCCTGCCCGACCGGCGCGGCACTCCATCCCCAGGCGCTGAATCCCGCCGCGGCCAGCATGACCGCCGCCGCCATCCATCCGAGTCGTTTCATCGCGAGGCTCCAGAGCCGGCTTCGATCAGCCAGCGTTCGCAATCCAGCGCAGCCATGCAGCCGCTGCCGGCGGCCGTGATCGCCTGCCGGTATTTTTTATCCTGCACGTCGCCGCACGCGAAGACCCCCTCCACCGACGTGCGCGTGGAGTTGGGTTGGGTCACCAGATAGCCGTCCTTGTCCAGCTCCAGCTGGCCCTTAAACAGCGCGGTGTTGGGCGTAAAGCCGATCGCATAGAAGACGCCGCTGACCGCCAGCTCCCGCTCCTTGCCCGTCTTGACGTTCTTCAGCTTCACCCCGGCGACGGCCTCCACCCCCAGCACGTCGCTGACCACCGTATCCCAGATCATCTCGATTTTCGGGTGCTTGAGCACGCGCTCCTGCATGATCTTCGAGGCGCGCAGGACATCCCGGCGATGGACCAGGTAGACCTTGGAGCCGAATTTCGTCAGGAAGGCCGACTCCTCCGCGGCGGAATCGCCGCCGCCGATGACCAGCAGCGGCTTGCCGCGGAAAATGGGCAGCGCGCCGTCGCAGACCGCGCAGGCCGACATCCCCTTGTTCCAGAGCTTCACCTCTCCGGGCAGCTTCAGCCGCTTGGCCGTGGCCCCGGTGGCGATGATCAGCGTGTCGGCCTGCACCTGCTGCTCGGCCGAGGCAACGGTGAAGGGCCGCTTCGAGAGATCCACCCGCGTGACATCCTCGGTGAAAATGCGGGTTTCGAACCGCAGCGACTGCTTGCGGAACGCCTCCATCAGCTCCGGCCCCTGGATGCCCTGCGGAAATCCGGGGTAGTTCTCGACCTCGGTGGTCGTCATCAGCTGGCCGCCGGGAATGCCGCCCGCCAAAAAGCCCTCGAACATCACGGGCTTGAGATTGGCGCGGGCGGTGTACAGTGCGGCCGTGTGGCCGGCCGGTCCGGAGCCGATAATGACGACGGATTCAGGCATCAATATTGAATCAGTGAAATGATAGGATGCGGCGCCAGCTGCTGCCGGCCCTTGAGCGCCGTGAGTTCGATCAAAAACGCCAGCTCGATGATCGTGCCGCCGCACTGCTCGATCAGCTTGATGGTCGCCCCCATCGTTCCGCCCGTCGCCAGCAGATCATCGACGAGCAGCACGCGCGCGCCGGCGCGGATGGCGTCCTGGTGGATTTCGAGCGTGTCGTGGCCGTATTCGAGCGTGTAAGTCGCGCTGAAGGTTTTGTGCGGCAGCTTGCCTTTCTTGCGCACCGGCACGATGCCGACACCCAACTCGTGCGCGAGCGCGGAGCCGATGATCAACCCGCGCGATTCGATCGCCACCACGGCGTCGGGGCGGTTGCCGCCGTTATGCCGCGCCGCGAGCGTTTGGATCGCCTGCCGGAAGGCGGGACCGTGCTGCAGCAGCGGGGTGATGTCCCGGAAGAGAATGCCTTTCGTCGGAAAATCGGGAATATCGCGGATGTAGTCGATGAGCTTCAACGATCCGGTGGCATCACGTAACGGCGCGTGCGTTGCCATCCTCTCCTCTCGTTACGGCCGGGCGAGCGACCAGACAGCCGCAGCCAGGCCGATCCGATACCATCCAAACGGGGCCAGCCCCCGGCGGACCACGTACCGCACAAACCCTGTCATCGCGGCCGCGGCCACGACGGCGGCGAACAGAAAACCGCAGGCCAGCGAGACTGCCGAGGCTTCCTGGAGCAACACGCTTCCTCCGTGGAGCGCGTCAAACAGTGTTGCGGCTCCCAGCGTCGGCAACGCCAGCAGAAAGCTCAACTCCGCCGCGGCAGCCGGCGGCAGCCCGAGGCCCAATCCGGCCAGCATGGTCACCATCGCCCGCGACGTGCCGGGCCACAAGGAGACGCACTGCGCCAGACCGATCAGCAGCGCTTCCTTGCGCGTCACCGAGTCCAACGTGCGGGATGAAGCGCGGGCGCGCGGACCGACCCACCGGTCCACGCCGATCATCACCAATCCGCCGACCGCCAGCGCCAAGATCACCGGACCGGCGGCAAACAGATGCGCCTTGATGGCGCGGTGGAACAACAGCCCGGCCACCAGGGCCGGTGCGGTGCCGATGAGCAGATTCAGCAGCAGGTTGCGGCCCGCCGGATCTGCCCCCCACAGCCCACGCCACATCGCCGCCACCCGTGAGCGGTAGAGCGCCGCCGCCGCAAGGAGCGCTCCGGCCTGGATCACCACCTCGAAGGTCTTGGCCGCCTCGGAGTGCAACCCCAACAGCTGCGCCGTCAGGATGAGATGTCCGGTGGAAGAAACTGGAAGGAACTCGGTCAGCCCCTCAACGGTTCCGAGGAGAATGGCGTCCAGCGGCTGAATCACAACAATGACGGCGGCTGTCCCGGGGACAGAGCGTCCCCGGGATGTCGGTGGCTGTTATGCGCGACGGGTTGGAAACGGCTGACGGCCGTCAGCCGGAACGCTTACCGGCCTGGACCGCTACCCTTGCGCTTTGAGAAGCAATCACGGCAGTAGACCGGACGATCTCCGCTGGGCTTGAATGGAACTTCACACTCTTTGCCGCAGTCCGCGCAGGTCGCCTTGTGCATCTCGCGAGGCCGACCGCCGAACCCGCCACCACCACCTGGACCACCTTCGAACGACATTGCTCCTCCCGTGTTAACCCCGGCTCCCGGGTTCCGCGTCCGCGTGCAGGCGGAACCCGAAGCCACCGCCCATTATACCCAATTGTTCTTCGCAGCACAAATTCCGCTTAGCGGGGGAAGGCCTCTCGCAGCCCGCCGTCCACGGTCAGGATACAGCCGGTGGTTTTGGCCGACCGGCGGGAGACAAAGAAGGCCACCGCCTCGGCCACATCCTCCGGCAGCACCCGCGCGTTGAGCAGGTTGCGCCGCCGGTAGTAGTCGGCCAGCTCGCCGGGCCGCAGGCCGTAGGTTTTCGCGCGGGAGGGGCCGATCGCCTTCCAGAGGCCGGAGCCGTCGAAGACACCGTCCGGGTTGATGATATTGACGCGGACACCGAAGCGCCCGTTTTCGATGGCCAGCACCCGGGCCAGCTGGGTTTCCGCCGCTTTGGCCGCGCTGTAGGCGCCGAATTCATTGCCGGGGGCGAGCACGTTTTTGGAGGCGACGAAGACGAGCGAGCCGCCGAGGGCTTGCCTCCGCAGCAGCCGCACCGCGGCCCTGGCGACGAGGAAATGGCCGGTCGCGTTGACGGCCAGGCTGCGCTCCCAATCGGCCAGCCGCAGCCGCTCTACCGACGCCACGTGCGCGACACCGGCGTTGGAGACGAGAAAATCCAGGCCGCCGAAGGCGCACAGCAGCGCGTCAAACGCCCTGGCCACGCTGGATTCGCGCGTGACATCCAGGGCCACCCCGATGGCGCAGCGGCGATGCATGCGGTCGTTGAGCTCCTCGGCCAGCTGCCGCACCTGTAATTGTTTGAGATCGGTCACCACCACCGAGGCGCCCCGCCGCACCAGATCATGCGCCAGCGCGCGCCCGATGCCGCCGGTGGCCCCGGTGATCAGGCCGACTTCGCGCGCCAACTCGGCCTCGGGCGGGGCCAGCGAGAGCTTGTACAATTCAAGCGGCCAATATTCCACGCCGAAGGCCTCGCGCTCGGAGACCGACGTGTAGCGGCCGATGGCGGCAGCGTTGCGCATGATGGCCATCGCGTGCTGATATATCTTGGCGACCATCGCCGTTTCGGCCGCGTCCTTGCCCGCCGTCACCATCCCCACGCCGGGAATCAGCATCACGCGCGGATACGGGCTCTGCAGCGTCTGGCCGGCGGTGCGGTGTTTCCGGAAATAGCGGCGGTGCGCTGCGGCATAGGCGTCGAGACGGCGGACGGCCTCAGCCGCCGGCGCCCGGCCGGCGCCCGGCAAAATGGCCGGCAGCCGTTTGGTCCGCAGCATGTGATCCGGTGTGGCCGGCCCGGCCTGTGTCAGCTCAGAGAGCCGGCGGGCATTGACGAAGTCGAGCACCTCGGAGGATTGGGTGACGGTCAGAGAAACTTTGCGCGGGCGGCTGAGCGTCTTGCGGATGGCCGGCAGCCACTGCCGCAGCACCTCCATCCGCTGCGCCGTCGGCAGCGCGTGATGCGCGGCCGCCGACCAGCGGCGCTGCCGGTGCTTGCGGCCGATGAACTTATCGGCCAGTGCGATGTAGTGCAATGTCCGCTCGTAGCTGGTGCGCCCGTCGGCGCCCCAGGTGATCAGGCCGTGCTTCTCGAGGATGGCGCCGTGGGAGCCGGGGTGGCGCTGATATTCCTCCCAAACGCGCCGGGAAAGGATGAAGCCGGGCTGCAGATACGGAATCCATAACAGCGACGGGCCCAGCACCTCGCGCGAGAGCTGTCGGCCGTTGGGCGTATTGGCCAGCGAGAGGATGGCGTCGCCATGCGTGTGGTCGACAGCCGGCTCCGGGATGAAGGCGTGCAGCAGCGTTTCGATGGACGGCCGCGGGGCTTTCGGATCAAGGAGGCAGCGCTCCAGAAACCGCACCATCTCCTCGTCGGCCATCGTGCGGCGCGCGGCGAGGGCTCGCAGCGGTGCCAGCGGCAGCGGCGAAAAATGGCGCGCCTCGCAGCCTTGCAGATTGGCTCCGCTGCCCTTGACCCACAGCACCTCCTGCGGGGCGCCGAGCACGTTCGGTTCGCGGCATTTCACGGAGGTGTTGCCGCCCCCGTAGAGGCCGAGGCTCTCCTGCTCCCCGATGAGGCGCGACCGGTAGACCAGCGCGTCCAGCGGCGGCATCCGGTTCGCCCGGCGCGCATCCCAGCGGCGACTCATGCGGACCTCGCGGCGGCCGCGGCGCGCATCACATGCTGGATCGCCGCCGGCTCGGCTTTGATAAGGCCCTGCTCGGTGATCAGGCCGCTGATGAGTGCCGCCGGCGTGACATCGAAGGCCCAGTTGCTCGCGCGGGTGCCTTCCGGAGCCGTGCGCACGCGCTCAATGCGGCCGTCGGCCGTCATCCCCGTCGTCCAGAGCACCTCTTCATCCGAGCGCTCTTCGATCGGAATCCGGTCGCCCGACGGGCACTCCATGTCAATGGTCGTCGTCGGCGCGGCCACGTACAACGGCACGCGGTGCGCCCGCGCGGCCAGCGCCAGCGCATAGGTGCCGATCTTGTTGGCGACATCGCCGTTGGCCGCGATGCGGTCCGCCCCCACGATGATGAAATTGATTTCGCCCTGGCGCAGCAGATGCGCGGCGGCGGAATCGGGAATGAGCGTATGCGGCACGCCTTCCTGCGAGAGCTCCCAGGCGGTCAGCTTGGCTCCCTGTCCCCGGGGACGGGTTTCCGTGGCGAAGACCCGCACCGATTTGCCCTCGCGATGCGCGCGGTAGATCGGTGCCAGGGCGCTGCCCCAGTCGGCAAACGCGAGCCACCCCGCATTGCAGTGGGTCATCACCGTCGTCGAGCGGCCAAACAGCGGCTGCCCCACCTCGCCGATGCGCTCGCCGGCGGCCGCGTCTTCATCCGCGATCCCCTGGGCGATCTCGGCGGCGTGGGCGCGTTTCGCCGAAATATCGGCAGCCGAGGCGATGCCGTCCAGCACCCGCTCGACGGCGTAAAACAGGTTGCGGGCGGTGGGCCGCGTGGACCGGATCACCGTCGCGGCGCGGTTCATGGCGCCGCCGAACTCGGCTTCGGAAGCACTCAGCGCGGCCTGCGCCATGGCATAGCCGGCCGTCACTCCGATGGCCCCGGCGCCGCGCACCGTCATGTTGCGGATCGCCTCGGCCGTTTCTTCATACGTGTGCAGGGAGAGAATCTCGAACCGGAAGGGCAGCAGGCGCTGGTCGATCAGCTTGACGATTCCGCCGTCGATCCAGACGGTGCGGTATGGCACGCCGTTGACGCGCATGAAAAGGCTCCGGGGAACCGGAAGGTTACAGGCGGGTGATGACGCCCTGCAGCAGGGCGGTTAATTTGGGTTCGGTCGCCGCGGCGATGCGCAGCAGCTCTTCCACCGACGCGGGCTTCAGGTGGTCGGGATCGCAGGCGTCGGAGACGACCGCCACCGCCAGCACGCGCAAGCCGCCGTGCCGGGCGGTGATGACTTCCGGCACCACCGACATGCCGACGACATCCGAGCCGATCTGCCGCAGAAACCTGTACTCCGCCCGCGTCTCCAAATTCGGGCCGGCCACCGCGACATAGACCCCCTCTTTCAGCGGCAGCTTCTTTTCTTTGGCGACCTGCCGCGCCAGTTTGCGCAGCTGCGGATCATACGGCTGGGACATGTCCGGAAACCGCACGCCCAGCGATTCGTCGTTGGGTCCGATGAGCGGGTTGGCCCCCATCAGATTGATGTGATCCTCCAGCAGGACCAGCGTGCCGGGCGGCATCGCCGGATTCATGCTGCCGACGATGCTGGTGAGAATCAGCGTCTCCGCGCCGAGGGCCTGCGCCAGGCGCACCGGGTAGCTCACCTGCGCCATCGAGTGGCCTTCGTAATAATGGAACCGGCCGGCCAGCACCGCCAGCGTGTGCTTGCCCAGGGTGCCGATGACCAGCTTGCCCTCGTGGCCGGGGGCGGTGGCCTGGGCCATGTGGGGCAGCTCGGAGTAGTCGATTTCGGCGTCGATTTTCAGCGCGCTCGTCAGCCCGCCCAGTCCGGAGCCGACCATCAGGCCGATCGAGGGCTTCAGCCGCGTCTTGGCGGCGACCGCCTGGACGGTTTCTTCAAGCTGCTGGCGCAGTCCGGAGACGGTATCAAGCGCGGGTTTCATGTGCAATCCTCGGGGTGGCTTTCAGGCGCGGCAGGCGGACGACGAACCGGCTGCCCCGTCCCGGCTCGCTCTCCGCCCAGATTTGTCCCTGGTGCAGTTCGATAATGTCTTTGGCGATTGGCAGGCCGAGGCCGGCCCCTTCTTCGGTCTGGACGCCGACCCGCTCGAATTTATCGAAAATGCGCTCCAAATCCTTCGCCTCAATCCCCCGGCCGGTGTCGATGATGTTGACCTGCACGGCGTCCGGCTCGACGGCCATCTGCGCGGTAATGCTGCCCGCATCGGTGTATTTGACGGCGTTAGACAGCAGGTTGATGAAGACCTGCTCCAGCCGGTCCCGGTCCCCGATCACGGCCACCGGGGCCTGCGGCAGATCCGCGTGAAAGGTCAATCCCCGCTCCTTCACCAGCGTGCCGCACATCTGTCCCGCCGACTGCAGCACCTCCTGCAGCACGACCTCTTCTTTGAGCAGAGGCAGCTTGCCGGCCTCAATCCGGGTGATATCGAGCAGATCGCGCACCAGCCGGGTCAGGCGCCGGATCTCTTTCTGGCACATGCCCACCGGCTCCATCTGATCCTGCTGCAGCGGCCCGTGCAGCCCGTCGGCCAGGTTGTCCATGGCCCCTTTGAAGACGGCCAGGGGGGCCCGGAATTCGTGGGCTACGTTGCTGACGAAGGAGGCCTGCTGATTATTGAGCCGCTCCAGCTTGGCATTCGTTTCCACCAGCCGCCGGAACATCTCACGGATGAGCTGCTGGCCGACGAGCAGCCCCAGCAAGGCGATCAGCAGGGAGAGTAGAAAATAGATCCCGTTCAGCCCCTCCAGAATGGAAACCGAAAAGAGCCTCACCGTCACCACATAGAGGCAGGTGAGCAGCGGAATGACGCTCATCAGCCCGAAGGCGAGGTTAAACCGGGAGGTAACGTTGGGCATGTCGATCCGGTCCCTGCCGGAGCCGTGGGTGGAGGGGGGCATTGCGCCTATTATAAAGAGGATTCCGCCAAGGTGCTAAAAAATCTCGCAACTTCCCTAACCCATTTACAATCAATCCCCTATGCCTTGTCGAATCTTCAGCAAGTATGGTAAACTTCGTGAGTACGTTAAGCTACTAGGAGTGTGCCATGCCCTCTGGCCGTCCGAAGGCTAAACGCTTGACTGCCGCAGCCGTTGCCGCCGCGCCGGCACCTGCTCCGGCCCCTGCCTTGCCTCCCTCGAAAACCGTGCTCATGGTGGATGACGACGCCCGTTTGACCATGATTGTGCGCGATTTTCTGCAATTGCACGGCTTTACCGTGGTGGCCGCAGGCACCGGGGAAGCCGGCCTGGAGCAGCTGGCTGTCCTGACGGTGGACGCGGTCGTGCTGGACGTCAAAATGCCCGGCATGGGCGGGCTGGCGGCTCTGAAGCAGATCCGGGCTTCCTATCCCGACCTTCCGGTCGTCGTGCTGACTCAAGTGGACGAAGAGCAGGTCCGCGATGAGGCGCTGCAGTTGGGCGCCAGCACCTACCTGACCAAACCCTTTCATTTCGAGCAGTTGAAAGCCGCTCTCCAGCGGTTTTGACCGGGAGCCTCCCATCGACACCAACGGTCACCTGCCGCCCGCCGCCAGCACCAAATGGCTTGAGCTCACCGATCTGCTGTTGGAGCGGCTGCGCGGCCGGATGACGGTCATCCAGCCGGCCGAGGAGCGGCATCAACTGGTCCTCAAGGCGCTGGAAGGGGTGTGCAAGCAAAGCGGCCAGCGGTACGCCGCGCTGGCGGACGGGCCGGGCCGCGAGCAGTTCCTGCGCGATTTCCTCTCCTATGACCTGGCGGAGGAGTTTCTGAACGATCCCTCGGTGGAGGACATCATGATCAACGCCACCGAGCCCATTTACGTGCACCGCACCGGCGAGGGGCTGGTCAAGACCGACCGCAGATTTTCGAGCCACTTCGCCGTCAAGGTCTTCGTGAAAAAACTGCTGGTCTTCGCCGGCCGCGTGGAGGAAGAGCCCATCAGCGATATCGAGCTGGCCGATATCCGGGGCCGGGTCAACATCATCACCTCCCCGTTCGGCCCGCAGATCACGATTACCCGCGGCAAGCTGCAGCCGCTGACGATCCTGCAGCTCATCGACACCGGCATGCTCACCTGCGAGCTGGCCGCCCAGCTGTGGATGTATATCGAGGGGCTGCGGGTGCGCCCCGCCAACCTGATCATCTCCGGCGGGCCCGGGGCCGGCAAAACCACGCTGCTCAACGCCCTGCTGAGCTTCATCCCCGCCTCCGAGCGC
>OBEQ010750271.1_pt1 | contig 17134 bp, 15 predicted proteins | sample 1670901 | NCBI WGS metagenome assembly OBEQ01 (sample SAMEA104232315, study PRJEB22302) | groundwater metagenome | biome: forest; feature: aquifer; material: groundwater | place: USA | collected 2011-08-07 | depth 5.4 m
ATGACGTGATACCACGCGCCGGGGTACTGGATTCTTAAAGGTCTGGAAATGAGTAAACTCCTTTTAGTGTCTCCGCCAGTCAGTTCGGTATATCCTATCCGAGAAGGCAGGTATTAGTCAATTAGAGACTTGACCCCATTATTTTAGTGTCTCCGCCAGTCAGTTCGGTATATCCTATCCGAGAAGGCAGGTATTAGTCAATTAGAGACTTGACCCCATTACATTAACTTTGCTGTGCCGCTTTGGCGGCAAGGAGGCGGGTGCGAGTTTCAGAAGCCTTTTGTATGCCTTTCTGGCTCCAATTCGGATTTACTATATCGTCCAAAATCGCAAGCGCATCATCGTAGCGCTTTAATTTCTCATACGTTTCGATTAATTTAAAACCAATAAATGTCTGGCTTCCTTTATCCATGGCATATGCTTTTCTATAGGATTCAAGAGCCTTCTCGTAATCCCCAGCCTGATAATAGGAATTTCCAATACCTATGTTCTCCCAAGCATCATCAATTCCCTTTACCTGCTTCCGATACTCACTTGCATGATCAGGCTCTATTACTTTTTCCCCGTCTCCCACAAAAAAGCCTTTCTTGCCCATCGGTTGCACAACAAGCTCAGATTTTTTACCCATGACGCTTGAAGAATAAAGCAACGATCCTACTCCAAGAAGAACTAAAAATATAAAAATACTCAGTGTTAAGAATGTATTTTTTCTCATAGTCTCAGCTTATAAGGATCTATTTTCCAAATCCCGTCTTTTAACTCCGCGCCACCATCAAATTCTAAAGATTCTAAGAATCCTTTTAAGACGCCAGGGCTAGTCTGATCCTTGAGAGAGGCGGCGTACACCCTCCTCACAAACAAGTTAGTTTGCCGGTTAATAAATTCACGCTTGATTTCCTTCTCTCCCCAACCTGTCCTATCCGCATAATCATTCGAATTATAGGAAAAATCGTTATGAAACGCACCTTTTATTTCTATGTTGACGTTGTCGATGCCTTGGAAGTTGGCTGGATCTAGAAGCGGTGGCCCAAGATCTCCTTCGAATAGGCCTGCCGTGCCCCAGACGTTGATGACGCGCTTAAGATGGGTGTTCTGGATCGTCGCATTCCAGTCCACAAAAGGTCCTTCATAATTAATGATCGTGCTGACATCGTAATTTTTCTGCTGCATCGCCACAAGAAAAGGGGCGAAGAAGCCTGAATGGGCGAACGCAATGCCATCACTGATGACACCCTGTGTCTTTTGTAATGCATCAAGCTGATCAATGACTTTTTGAACTAGCTTTATCTGGATTCCTTTGTCCAACCAACTTTTAAGCGGTTCAGGTACCCAAACCGCCACTTCCCCCCTCAACAAGTTTCTAAAAAAGTCTTTGTCTTGGATCCTGAGCATGATGTCGGCGCCCCAAGTAGAGGCGTTACCAAAAATATTGGTGACCTCGAACATGGCAACCAGATATTCTCTAATTTTTTCAATCACTTGGTCGCCTTCCAAGTGCCTGATGAACGGAGGGATCAGGTTATCTAGTGTGCCTTCGGGAACCTCCTCATTATTAAACCCATTCCCAAAGATATAAGCTCTTTTAAGAGCTTTGCTCAACTCCTGCGAGGACAGTCCATTCCCCTGTTGGTTTTTGGAAACATTTCCGTCGACGACATAAATAGTGAGTCCCAAAAGATAAATAATCCCGTTGATAATTTTATTTGACACATCTTTAATAGTCCCCGGCTCCAGCCTGATATTCGGAGATTCGACATCGATTCGCAGCTCCTGGACGTTCTTTTCAGAGATCTTGAAGGAAGCCCGTCCGCCGTCTTGAGCAGTGTAATAAATATTGCCTGCGGCGAGCGATTGGGGATTCTTAAAATCAAAGCTGATGGCGCCATCCGCTTTTCTGATTGGGAGATAATCAAACACGCCCTCTTCAACCACTCCATTGGATACTCGCTTTGCGGCAAAACCGGTCATACGGTCATAAATGACATAATTGTTGGGCCCGGTAGCGATTTTATAGCCTTGTTTTGTTTGTCCTGAGAGAGTTTGATAATCAATGTCTACGGCGCCATCCGGTAGCGGCGCTTGGGTGGTCGTGGGCAGAGGATTCGAGCCGTTTATCGAAGGTGTCGGGCGAGTGGCATAATAAGCTCGGATGCCGGCATCGATAAAAGTTTTTAAATTATCTTTGAAAAAATTAACAGTATTTTGCCACCAACCCGCCTGCGACGCTTCCACGCGCCTAGTTTGACCGGTTTGCTCATCAATATATATTTCACCACTCAGTGAGACACCATTTTTTATGTCGGCCTCTGAACCGCTATCTCCGGTCCATCTCGTATTCACAAGTGTCTGCGCCATCGCATTGGCTATTGGTATTCCCAACAGGCTTGAAAGACGCGGATCAACCCCTAAGGAGGTTCCTTCTTTGGTGTAAGTAAAAGTTGTAACTTCTTTTGTTTCTAAGGGAAGTTGAAAATGGTGTGGTGCGTTAAAAGCGGGATTTATGGGGCAAGATACAGCAGGTCCAAAGGCATAGAGGTTTTGGGAGTAAAGAAGTCCTGCGACAAGAAGAAGGGCGATAGGTCTTAAAGGTCTTTGAAGCATAGAGGCATGATACATCAGCCTGTTTTAACTTTGAACTTTTTTCTTGCCTTGCTCTCGGGGGTGGTATTTCCGGAGGACTTCTTTCAGGTCGCTGACACAGAGCTTGGTGTAGATTTGGGTGGTTTCAATTTTCTTGTGGCCTAGGAGTTCCTGGATGGCGTGGATCGGGGCTCCGCCTTGGAGCATGTGAAGGGCGCAGGCATGTCTTAGACTGTGGGCGGTGATCTTCGCTGTCATAGGAGATCTTTTCCGGTAACGCAGGAGGACGTAGTGAATTGTGTGGTCGTTTATGGCGCTGCCGGTAATGGATAAAAAAAGATGATCCTCTTCTTGATTTTTTAAGTACACGCGGCGTGTGGTTTCTAGATACTTTTGGATGAGGCGGGAGGCTTTCTCCCCTATCGGGACCATGCGTTCCCTGCCGCCTTTACATTCTTTCAGTTTGACTGCCCCTTCTTTTAAATCAATGTCTTTTAAACGGATGCCTTGGAGTTCTTTTTTCCTAAGTCCCGAGGAGTAGAGAAGCTCTAGGATCGCTTTGTCTCTTATCCCAAGATGCGTGTATTCATCAGGGCCGTTTAAGAGAAGCTCGACAGCCTTCTGGGTTGGGACGTCTTTTAGAATGGTTTCTTCTTTCAAGGGGAATAAATTCTTTGTGGGGTCACTTAAAAGAAGTCCTTCTCTTACAAGGAACTGGTAGAGACCCGCAATCCGGTAGGTCATGACGGCGATGGTTCTGGGGAGAAGAGATCTATCTTTCAGTGACAGGATATAGGCTTCAAGATCGGCTTCTTGGGCTTCGAGAAGCCTTTTATTTTGACTCTCCCAAAGCCAGGAGGCAAACTTAAGAAGAACATTCCGGATCCCGTAAAGGGTGCTGGAAGTCTGTCCTCTCTGGGCCCTAATTTTCAAGTATTCTTCGATCATGATTTTTCTCTTGGGTGGGTTTTGTGGTGAATTCTTTTAAGGTCTGAGATCTCAATTTTTGTATAACTTTGAGTGGAGTTAAGGGATTTGTGTCCCAGCATCTCCTGGACATAGCGAATATCAGCGCCGTGCCGAAGAAGGTGGGTGGCAAAGCTGTGGCGGAAGATGTGCGGATAGGCGTGTTTTTTAAGGCCTGAGAGCTTTTCATATTTAAACACAATGTCGCGTGGGTCTTCCACCCGTAAGGCTCTACCGGACTTTGTGACAAAAAGCACTCTTAAAGAAGGCTCTTTTAAAAGCTTGGGCCTAGATTCTTTTAAGTACTCCTCAAGGTAAAGAAGAGCTTTCTTTCCCACAGGCACCAGGCGCTGGCGCTCTCCAAAATAACCTTTGGCGTGAAGGATTCGGATCTCTTGTCTTTCAAAGTCCACGTCCTGGATTTCAATGGCTCGCAGTTCGCTGTTGCGGATGCCTGTAGAATAAAAAAGCTCCATGATCGCCCGATCTCTTATTCCTAAGAGGGTATGTCCGCTTGGCGCTTCGATGAGTTTTTTTATTTCACGTTCTTTTAAAGAATCCCGGAGCCGGTCGCGCCTTAGCGTGGGAAGTTCAAGATCCCCCGCGGGATTGTAGAGGATCTCTTGCTTTTTTAGAAGGAAGTTAAAGAAGCTCTTTAGGGCTGTGATTTTGTGGTGCTTGGTTCCAAGACTCAAAGGGCCTCCGTCTCTCAAGCGTTTTCTCGAGTAGACCTTCTCTTCCCAGGATCGCAAGACTTCTTTTGTTGCGTCTTGGATGCGTAAGATGCCGTGTTCTTCGGAGAGGTAAGTTAAAAATTCCTTCAAGCTCTTATGGTAGTTCTGAATCGTTGATTGGGCGTAGTTGCGAATTTTCAAGTGATCCGCGTGGAGTTTTAAGACTTCTTCGAAGGGTAAAATAATTGATTCTCCTCTAAGCTTTCCCCGCAAGGTTGCAAGGTGAGGTTATCCCGTTTAACTTAAAGGACTTAACCTTGCTGCAAGGTTCCCGCAAGGTTGTCGCAAGGTTCGGCGCAAGCCGGTCCGCCGACGCTCTGGTGGCGGAGGCCAACTCCTCAGGGATGGTTAATCCTTCGATGATCTCCCGGGCCTCGACAGGGTACGGGTTTATCTGGTACTCATACCGCACCCCGTTTTTACCCTCGGCGAGATTCAAGTACTCAAGACTGACAAGAGTCTCAAGGCAACGCCTGACCAAATGATCGGGAAGCCCCGTGTACTCTCTGACTTCCCTGCGGGTGAAGCGGGACTGTTTTTTCTCTTGAAGCAGGGTTTTGATTTGATCAAAGAAGTCTGCTTGAGGTTTTTGAAGTTCAGACAGCGAGTCTCCAAAGATATTCTTAGAGATCTCGTAGGCTGTCTTGTAATCCTCCAAGGTTGCTTCGATGTATTCGGTTCCCTCTTCGTCTTTTTTAATCTCTCTTTGGTATTGGTGAAGGAAGCTCACGGCCTCGATGAGATTTAAGAACTTAGGGTAATCACGTCTTGTTCTCATCCACTTCGATGGGAATTTAATTTGGTCCACGAAGGGAATGTTGACCACAAGAGGCCGAAGAAGCTTTTGAATATTCCGGTGTTTCGCTCGGAGATGTTCGGCTTCTTTCTTGTCTTTGGTTCCCGCAAGGGTCTTTTGTTTTCTTTGGAAGGCGTGGATGCGTTTGGTTTGTTCCTCGGATTCGTCCATGTAGACCACAAAGCAGCGCGAGGTGTTCTCTGGGTTGTGGTCGGTCTTGGTGGTGGTTTCAATGACGACCACGGGGCCTTCGACTTCGAAAGTGGTAGTTTTAATTCTTCCGGTCTGCGGGTCTTTTAAGGGAACCGCCAACCTTAAGACTTGCTTGGACTGGAGAACCCTGATCGAGTAGTCCGCGGCGTCACTGCCTTCTTTTTCCTCGATGATGAGGACTTTTCTTTTTAAGGCGTCTTTTTCCATGTAGTAGAGGGCTTGAGGCGTGATTCGGGATAGGTGCATGCATTCTTCTTTGGGGACAATACTCTCCAAGGTATCGGCGAGGTTGGATTTCCCCGCCGCTGACTGCGAGACGATGATCATACTCAAGGGTAACTCTAAGCGGCGGGAGAGTGTGACAAGGTACCCTAAGAGCTTCGAGGTGTCCTCCCCCACACAGCCGATTTTGCTTAAGTCTTCGATGATCTCTTCGATCAGCTTTGGATTTTTTAGCGTCCTCAAAGCTTCTTCTTTCTCCTCGACCGACATTGGTTTTTCTATTGTCGAGGAGTCCGCCGACGTCTTAGTGGCGGATTCTATTTCCTCAATCATCCGGCAGAGATCCTTTTCTATCTCGTCCTGGGGGAGCGAGAATTCCTTCGAGAGTCTTCGCTTATAAACGCTTCTTTGTCTTTGGCTGTAGAGATTCAAGGTATCGATGTGGGTCTTGTCGCCAACGGCGAGCTTGATGTTCACGCGCAGGTGACTTGTGAATTCTTGGTCCGTGACTCTCAAGCGATACTCTCGGCCGGAGACTTTAAGAGTGATCGCGTCTTTGTCATGAAGGACTTCATAGCCGTCATTCTGAGCGAGCGCGAAGCGCGAGCGAAGAATCTGGTTTTTAGATCCTTCGCCCGCCTGCGGCGGACTCAGGATGACGCGCTCAAGCGCTTTAAAATCTTCTTTGGTTTTTCCCGAGATCAAGAAGTCGTTGGCGTCTTTCACGTCTTCCGGAAGTTTGACGCTTGTGACTCGGACGCCCAAGGTCTTGAGCTTGCCGGCCAGGTCTTTAACGCCACGAATTCCGGCGGCGTCGTTGTCAAAAGAGATCTCGACTTCCTTGATCTTTTCCTTCGTGAGTAACTTGGCGTGGTGTTCGGTAAAGCCGCCTGTGCCGTAGCAGGGAATCACATTCCGGATCCCGAGTTCATACAGACTTAAAGCGTCTATCACGGATTCGGTGAGAATGATTTTCTCCGTGCCCTTGGCGCCTTCACGGTTCATGAGACCTTTGTGAGGGCCTTTTAAATACAGGTGTTGTTGACGAGAGACGTTCCGGCCGTAGAGGCCGACGGGGTTTTGATCTTCATCGAACAAGGGAACGACTACTGAGTTATAAAAACATTCGTTGCCTTCCTCGTTTAAAATGCCGATCTCCTTCAAGGTCTTAAAGGCTTCGCTTTTGGGCGAGAGGATTTTCTTGAGGGAGCCGCTCACGAATCCCAATTTAAACGAGCGGAAGACTTCCTCAGACTTAATGCCCCGGCCTCTTAAATACTCGACTCCCCTTTTGTCTTCAAAAAAGCTTTTGTGATAGAACTCAACGACGGTCCGGAGAAGCTCCAAGGGATTGATCGCGGGAACGGGATGGCCAACGCCGGTGGGAGAGCAGAATTTCAGGTAGGCTTCTTGGAAGGAGAGGTTTTCTTTTTTCATCACAAAGTGAACCGCGCTCCCCGACTCGTGACACCCAAAGCAGTTCCAGAGCCACCGGTCTCCTTTTAAAGACAAAGACAAGGAAGGGTTTTTGTCGTCATGGAAGGGACAGAGCATCATGAAGGAAGTGGGACTTTTTTGTTTTAGATCGTAACCGTAGGAGCGAAGGATTTCGGGAAGGTTTAAATGCTTTAAGGTCTCAACGTGTCCGTTTTCAATGTTCATGAGTGATATTTCTCCTTTAGGGTAAGGACCCCCTGGTTTAGAACGATGTCTTTTAAGTGTTTAAACGCGGACTTAAACTCGCGGACGTTGGCCGTGGCCGAGCCTGATAAATAATCCTTTGAAAGCCCTTCAAGCCGCTCGCCTGAGAACTCAAAGAAGATCTTTCTTCTTAAGCCCATCTCCTCAATATCAAACTTCTCAAGCCTTCCACCGCCCGACAACAAGAACGCTCCGTAATAAAGATCATTTGTCTTTAACCGCATATGCGAATCACCCCCCTTCTTTTTTAGAACCCTGTCAAGGGCTAATTTTGGGCTTTTCAATATCCGAAATCCCTTGAAAAAACGATGTTCGTATAATACGATATTCGTATTAAATAGTCAACTAAGTATTTTTCCTCAAAAAGGCCAATTTAAAAACTGATGATAAACTTATGTTGTATGAAGAATAAACCTAAGCTCAGCGAAACATTCGGCAAACGGATTGCGACCTTTCGAAAGACTAAGGGCTTAACGCAACAAGAGCTCGGCGCTAAGGTCGGATGCTCTCAGCGCGTCATCGCTTACTACGAAGCCGAGACCGATCACATCCCTTCCAATCTTTTGCTTCCACTGGCAAAAGCTCTAAAAATTTCTCTGGATGAACTGGTTGGATTAAAAGAAGAGGATATTGTTTCGAATAAAAACGCCGCCCTGTGGCGTAAACTCAAAAAAGCGGAAGCGCTCCCACCCAAAGAACAAAAGGCCGTGGCTCACTACATCGAGATGCTGATCAGGGCCAGCCAATCCAAGAACGGAACGAACTAACTAAAAGCTTGCGCGCGATTAAAGCGGAGAGCCACCGCGTCAAGGCAGGGGTGTTCCAAGCCAAGCCCCAATGTCCGATAAGAGCTCTTATCGGACATTGGGGGTTTTGTGGGGCCTTGACGCTCTCGCCTCGTGACATAACGAGCGTTATGTCAAGTCCAGCCCAGCGGTGTTTAAAAAGATAACTTTTTTATTTTTAGTGGAAGCTGGGACTGGAGCGGCTCGTGGCTTTTTTTAGAAGAGCGCGCTAGAAAAAAAATCCGATGATTCAGGTGGGAGTTTTTCCAGGACTAGCGGGGTAAAAGAGGCGGCGTGATAACGAGCATTCTCTACGGGTAGAGTCACTTCGTGACCTGATTCGGCTCCCTCCCCCTCAAAAAGGCCGATCGAGGGGGCTAGTGTTTAAATCAAGCCCCCTCCCGTCGAGGATCGGCCTTTAAGTAAAGAAGAATTTATTTTTTTAAGCTAGACGTTCTGAAGTGTACCCGTACTGGCTTACGACAAAATCAGCCGCCGCTTCCGCTTTTTGCCGGTCCTTGGAAGGAATCTCCACTTGCTTAATGGATTTCATCAACAGAGCTTGGGCCGCCCCGCTTTCATCGCCATTCAAGATCCCCCTCACCTCGTCTTTGCTCATGCTTTTTTCAAACGCGAGCAAGTAACTTCTCTCTATTCCGTGATTCAAGTGAACGAGTACCGTCATACGCAAACTCCCTCCTGTTTTGTTTTAAGTAGCTAAAGTTTGGCATAAGGCGCTTTCGTTTTCAATAGCGCTTCTTAAAAATCTTTAAGTTCTTCACTTCAATATTAAATGTTTTTGAAAGAAGGGGGCAAAACTTGAACAGTCTTGCTTAAAATTGCCTGGTTAAGTTAGAAGGCGGCACTCCCTCGAATTCCAAGATAAAAGTCGTGCCTTCGCCCAAGACGCTTTTAACCGAGACGGTTCCCTTCATTCGCTCGGTCAGTTCTTTGACGATCACAAGACCAAGGCCGGTTCCCACCCCTTCGGGTTTGGTCGTGTAGTAGGCATCAAAAATTTTCTGAAGTTTGTCCTGAGGAATTCCTGTTCCATTGTCTTCGATCTCGATCATGATTTTGTCTTCTCGGAGTTTAAGTCCCACCGAAAGTAAGCCTTGCGTCCTTTTGGCTTCTTCGATCGCGTAGACCGCGTTCCGGATGAGGTTAAAAAGAATTTGCTCAATATAATCCTGGTCACATAGGATTTCGGGATCGTTAGGAGAGATCTCCTTTGTAAGACGAATGTTTTTTGTTCCAAGCTCGTAATCAAACACCCCTAAACAATTTTCAACGATGGCTGAAAGTTTCACGGGGAAAAGATCGGATTTGGATTTGGGACGCGCAATATCGGAGAACTTAGCGCTAATCGCCATGACTTTTTGGAAAGTCGTCCGGCAGCGGTTGATCAAGTTATAAACTTCGCTTAAGAATTCTCCGGGCGGCATCTTGGCGTGACGCCCCTGTTCTTTATCCAACTCAAACTGTTGGATCGCAAGGTCCGCGCGCTGGACGGGATTGCTGATGTCGTGGCGGATCCCCGCCACCATCGTGCCGACGGTGACAAGCTTTTCTTTCTGCATCGCGTCTTCAAAGACAATCGCCGTATTGATGGCCAGCCCCAGCGCGCCGGCGAACGATTTTAAAATCTCAATGTCTTCTTTAGTAAAGTCTTCGTCGGATTTTTTCTTACCGAGGGTAAGCAGGCCGACGGTCTCTTTACGGCTGGCAATAGAAAGGGCGAGTTCTGCATTCGCTATTTTCAAGTCCTCCAGCACTTCTTTGTCTAAGGCGTTATTTTTCAGGACGACGCCGCCGGAGATATCAAGGAGCTTTAAGAGCTTCGAATATTCTTTAACATAATAGACTTTTTTTCCTTCCAAACCCCTGGATTCTTCAGGAAAAAACCGTTCTCGATCTTTATCGGGAATGAAGACGGCACAGGATTCCACACGGAGAATTTCGGAGAGTTTTTGAACAGTCATTTTTGCAATCTGGCTCAGATTGTATTCGGTTACCACTTCCTGGGTAAACGCTCGAATCAGCTCGATTGGATTGTACTTTTTCTGAAAAAGGAATTTGTCCGTGACGTTTACAAGGAAGTTTTCAAGCGGACGCACGGTCAAGATGATCATCACGGAGCTTATGGCTAGCCCCAGAAGCCTGCCTCCGGCCACAAGCTCCTGGGTTAAAACCGTTACCCCGACAAACGCCCCCAAGACCGCTACAAAAAGAGCCGCAAAAACAATGGCTCTTTTTATGATCAGTTCTATATCCAAAAGGCCATGGCGCACGATGTCGTAGGTCATGACGGATACGGTCAGCGCGATCGCAAAGCTCCCGTAGGGATAAACAATCGGAAAGTTCAAATTATAAACCGGCAAAAAAGCACCGGAGCCGCCCACGTAACCGATGAGAGAACCTATAAACAAAAACTTAAGCTGCGTTCTTCTGCCTCCTTCGGATTTTTTCATTTCAGTAAAAAGATGGAGCACGGCATAGCTCCACGTGACAAGGAAAAAAACGATGTAGGCCGGGTAGACGGGTCCTGCCGCCATAAAATAATGAAAAGGCCTCTGCGGTTTAATGCCGGCCACAAAAAGCGGAGTGTGATTGAGAGCCAAAAAAACAAACGCGATGGCGTAACAGGCCGCCACCGTCTTCCACTTGATCTTCCCGGTCAAATGGTACAAAAAATGCAGGAAAAAAACCGAGATAAAGATAGCCCCCCAATGCATGAGCCGCGCCGCCAATAAAACGATGCCGGGATCGGGGGACAAGGTCTGAACAGCCGAGAATGCAGCCCAGAATCCGACGCTTGCCAAATACAGAATAAAAATGGTGTGCATGCGCCGCCGCGAACGTAAAAAAAAGACCCATAGGGCCAGCGTAAAGGTGGTGACGGCGGCCAAAAGTAGCCCCAGGGAAAAAGGGTTCATGCGGACTTTAGGTCCGGGCGCTCGGAATAAAAATTTTGGGGATACCTATTCGAAGGTAATAATCGTTTTGACACTCGGCGATCACCTCTCCCTCAGGCGTTCTGACAACGACGCAAACGGCAAACACCGTTTTTCTCTTGGCGGCAAGCGCAGGGATTATCTTCCCGTCGATCACTTCATCGGTCAACTCCGCCTCTACGACAAGCGGCCGGCTTGTCGCTTTTTGAAAGTTAATACTGCTTTTCTGCGTGATCAAAAGATGTTTTTCAAGATCCAAAAAGGTCCCGCAAAGAAGGCCGCCGGCAATCTCCGCGGCGGTAAAACAGACACCGGCCTGGTAGGTGCCGAAGTGATTAAAAAGCGCTGGCTTCGGATCAATGGCAAGCCTCACAAAGCCTTTCCGCGCTTCCGCAACCTTCATCTCAAAACTTTCGGCAAATGGGATCTTATCCACGAACGCTTGCAATGTCTTTATCAGGTCGCCATCAGCCTGCTGCATCGCTTTTCTCTCTCAAAACGTTTTTAATAAACCGTGCATCGAACTCATGTTTAATTTTTGCAAACAGGCTTCCGGGATCGATCCCGAAGGCCTTCCCCGACTCTCCATAAGAATGAACCATTCCTTCCGTCAACTTTAAAATACGACCCGGGATTTTGGCCATATTTTTTCTGTCTTCGCCGGAAGCGCTTTTTAAGATTTCCTTGAGATAATAATTGGCGAAACTGATATGCCTTGCTTCATCCGAAAGAATCAGCTTAAACAGATGCTGGGTCAGGCGGCATTTTACGTTCTGGGCGTAAGCGCTCAAAAGCACATGGGACATGATCTCGGTCAAATAAAGCCCCGCGATCCATTCGTCCATGTTATCCAGTTTTTTAAGTTCATTGAAGAAGCGCAAGATATGAACGTTGCGTAAATTTTTCCTGTACTGCTTTTTGCCGTGAATGCGGGCAAGATACAGATCAAAGGCCTCCGCGTGTCTTGTTTCGTCCACAAGCTGCGCGGCAAGATACTGCTTCACTTCATAGTCCCTGAAAGACAGAATGCGTGGAGGAATGCCGTGAAAAGCGGAGTATTCACCGACAATGATCGGGGATAAAATATCGGCCATCGCCCTACAAAGGGAATCGTCAATCCCCAAAGGGGCGTTCCAATCGATTTCTTTCTCGGGGTTCCACTGAAGACTTAAGGCGTTGTAAAAAAATCTTTTGATTTGCGTGGGAGGTTCATGACCTTCAATGACGGGCTTATTTTCCAAACTCTCCCTGATGAATAAGAGGTTATCTCCCGAAAGATCCGTAAAACGGACTCCGTGGATGAACTCTTCGGTTCCCTTGTCTTCTTTTGACCACACGGAATCAATTCGTAAGGCAAGCGTCCTTAAAGGCAGGAGGAAGCGGACGTATCTTTTTTCCGGCTCAAGCGGATTCGGAAAAGCAATCAAAGCACCTGACTCGCTCATATTCTTTACGGTACCGCTTGGGCCCTCCAAAAGCTCGACCCTAAAATCAACCGGCGCTCTTGGGGCGATCCGGCGCTCCGCATATTCAGATGTAGATTTCTTTTTTTCTTCCGTTATCATTCCCGCGCCCTTGCTATTTGAGCAAGTTATGCTCAGCACACTCCTGCGCCACAAAATCGGAAAGCTTCCGGTTCATTCTAAGCATCTGGTCATTATCCATGACATTTTGAATGCAGCGCTTAATGCCTTTCTTTTTTAACTCATACTCAAATATATCTTCTCTTTCAAAGAGGCCGTGCACGATGACGGATTTCGGTCTGATCTTGATGTTGTCTTGAATAAGCTTTGCGAGGTTAATGATCTGGTTATTGTCCAAGAAGTAATCACCGATTAAAACGATGTCGGGCTGAAAGGTGGCAAGATCATCCAGAAGGTTTCCGATATTGTCCACGATTTTTACGATGTACTCGGCGCCGTTTAACAGCTCTTTGGCGTTGAAAATGGCACAAAGATAGGCATAGAACTTAAGATTAGGCGCCACAAAAAGAAGTTTCGCTTTGGGGTTGCCCTTCAATAGACCAAACGCCTTTTCCTGGATGATTTTTTCTAACCCAAGCGCGTCTTTTATCTTGTCGTTTAATAGCATTAAGTCGACGGGCTTCTCGAAGAAGTAATAGCAACCGGCGGCTTCAATCTGGGCCCTGTTGTGCTTGGCGCGGCCGGTGAGAACGATGGGTTTTGTCTCTTTATATTCCCTATTGATGATATCTAAAATTTGGAGACCGGAATTTACGCCATAAAAATCAATATCGAGAAGAACAACCTCGAATTTAAACGAACTTAAGAGTTTAAGCGCCTCGTCCTTGTTGAAAGCTCGGTGCAGTTCATACCCATGGCCCAGTTGATTTAAAAACGCGGAGACCATGACTGTGATCCCGGGGTCATCGTCTGCAATTAGGATTTTTCTTTTATCGGGCATGGGGTTTCCTTTGTTTTTTCAGGTGCTTCGTGTTGTCCTGTTCTTCCACCCACTGATCAATCCGCTCACGTTTGAAGCGCCATTCCCTGCCAAACTTGTAGGCGGGAATACGACCTTTCTGAGACAGTTTATATAATTTCTGGATCGTTAGCCTCAGATACTTCGAGACTTCCTCAATGGTCATAAAAGTAGGCATTTTTAACCTTACGCGTTTATTATCTTTTATTAGTGATTACTGGACATAGCGTAGCAAACCTGGTTGTGTCTGTCACGCAAAAAGATCAGCTATGGTTATTTGAGAACGTAGAGACGGACGAGGAATACGGCGAGATTAGGCGCCAAACGGCAGAAGGCGGTGAATAAGCCACCAGATGGAATATCCGATCCAAGCAAAGATCAGCAGGAACGAAACCGTTGCCACCCATACCTCGATAGGTTCCTTGTGAAGACTTAGGTCATTCTGCAGGCAGTGGTTTTCTTCGACCTGTTTTACTAGGGTGGTTTCGGGATCTTTCATTCCTAAATATTACCTCACAAAAGCGAATTTTGTCACGTAAAAAATGATCTGCGGATTTCTTTAAAAAGAAAAAAATCTCTGCGCTGCCCGACCGGGGAGGGGGCTAAAGCCCCCTCGGCAGCGCTTTGTTGGGGGGGGGAGCCAGTTCTTTTTTGTTTTTGCTTTCTGTTTTGAGTTGTCTTTGTGTGGCTTTGGGTGCGGAAGGAGGAGCGCCGTCCCGTCGAATGACGGGACTATCCCCGCCGCCGGCCCAGCGGATGGAGATACTCGCCGTCCCTTAAAAAACAAACGGCCTATGGGAGCCACCCTCTCTTTTAAATTCCCCCGCTTTGAATTCTCGGCAGATGGGACGACATAACTCGACTTTATCGGATATTGCGCCGCCGGCGCCCTGTTTTGGCGCCCAGCGACGGCGCTGACGCAATGTCGGATAAAGTCTGTTATGTCAAGGCAAGGGGATATCCGCCGAAGGCGGATGGCGCGTTAGCACGAGCGTTCTGTGTCCACGGAATTACGATTGGTGCATTTTTTGTAGTATACTTTGTTTCATTCCTTCAAGTTTTTGTTTTAGCAATTCTTCCTTGCCTTTTACTTTCTGATTTTGCATAAGCCAATCAATATTCCGAATCGCTTCTTCGTATCTACCAGCCTTTTCCAAGGCCTCTATAACGCCGTAGCGGGAAAACACTTGAGAATTTACTTTGAGTTCATGATTTACGCTGTCTCTATATTCTTTGCTAACGTCGGTTCTTAAATACTCATCGGCCGCGCTCTCAATTATCTGAATTGCTTTTTGGTATTCTTCTATCGATTTCTCATAATCGCCATTACGATAATATGAGCTTCCAAGTTTGTTGTGCACCCAATAATCATGAGCTTTATTCAAATCCTCATTAAAATTTGCGGTTTGTTCCGTGCTTGATTTCGCCTCAACTGAATTATTCATTTTTGATTTAAAAAAACCACCGAACAGAAAAATAAATACACATACGAATAAAACAACCGAAATACTGAAAAATTTGTTTCTCATGGTGTAAATCTCCAAACGCCGTCTGAATCCGGTGCGACCATAGTACGTGTCAGAAAATCATTAAGATCTAGATCATTATCACTTGCTAGAGTCAAATCAGTCACAAATTTGCTAACTTTCAAATTAAACGCTTCTTTAATAGGATTTGTCTCACCTGATCTTCGCATATAATCGAAATGCGTAGCACCTTTGATTTCAATATTGATCGTTTTAACACCACACAGATTGTCTCGTTTACCCCCTATTCCGACTTGATTTAGTATATCCGCCGTTCCATAGACATTGACAATCCGCTTTACCGAAGACCCGGACAGATTAGGGAGTCTGGATCCCTGCGTCCCAAGATACCGCTGAACCGCTTGCAATGCAAACCCAAATGATCCTTGTTGAATTAAAGCTAAGATCTCATCCCGCGCATCCGCGGAGATGCCGAACAGTAAAGAAGTGGCTGCGCCGAGAGCCACTACCGTCTCCGCATTATATTTACGCTCATAGATTGCTTTGACTAACGGCACAAATCCACCTGAATACCCCACGTCGACCATCGGTCTTAATCGGTCATTCGCACTGAAAGCAAAATAATAATCAAAATCCCTCATTACCTTAATACTCGAGATCCACTCCTGAGCCTGCATTTCCATGACAACGCGAACGATATCTTTTGCTAGATTGAAATCAATGGGCCCAAGATGCAAAAACTGCCACGGCTGGTATAGAGCGGATTTAACAAAATCTGCTCCTTTAGTAAGAGTCCAACCACTTTGGGTCACAAGATCTGTTTCTAGATTTTGTATATAATCAGGAGGTGTATTTGGATCCGTTTCTTTATTAGCAACGCCATTCACTAGACCATACAAAATTTTTTGATTCGGTGAATGGCTTACCGAAGATGATCCGATAGTTCTAAGTTGTGCAGCATATGCAGTGCCAGTTCCAATATTTATATTCAATCCGTACGGAAGCAAATTAAGAGCTGTATTCCAAAAATTGAATGAACTTAAGCCCTGTTGTTGGTTTTGCGATGCTTGAATGAATATCGGCTGACTAGTCTTTTCCGGCGTAGCTTGAAAAACCATCTCTTTATTGGCATTGATTCTGATGTCGTAAACATGGCCGTCTTTAATCTGGGCGTAAAGATCCAGATTATCACCCATGTCATAATTGATTTCTCCGACGAGAACGCCGAAGTTCCCGAATGAATCGTAGCCAAACTCACCCAATTGGTAGATCCCCTCGTCTTTTCTTCCGATAAGGCGGCTTTCGCTGTCAAAGAATAAGGAAGCAGAGTTGTCGATCTTAAGTTCGGAGGCTGTTTGACCGTTTGGAAGCGCAGCTTGGGTTCTTGGAGTATTGGAAAGCACTTGCTGCATTCCACCCTTTTGAATGATTGCTTCTTGGGTAGATCGACCAAACATTGAGGTGGCAAGAGATTCAAGAGCGCCAGCAAGTCCTTTCTGCTGAATCGTGGATCCAAAGCTTGTAATGCCTTCAAAAACAGTCTTCGCGACGCCACCGACGACATTGACCACGTTTAGAGCTGTCCTTCCAAGAATATTAAAAACTGTATTGAATAAACCGTCTCTTCCTATGGCAAGGGCAAGGTTATTTGTAATGTCTCGGCTTAAAAGAGAGCCCATAAGAGAACTTGAAGTACCCGTGAAACTTAAGCCATAGGCAATGGCCCCTTGAATCATTCCCGCCTGAACGGAGTTCACGATAGTTATCCCGGCATTTCTTCCGGTATCAAAGGCCGTGCCAATCCCCGCCGAGATCGGCGCACCTATGAGGCTGGAGATCCTCGGATCAACCCCAAGGGAGGTTCCTAATTTATCAACCCCATACTGCGCCAAACTGGAAAAAAGCTCCGATTTAATATTCGAGAAAGCCACCTCCAAAGTCGTCTTGGGATTCAAGATTTGCTGGCCTTGGATGGCTGAAAGCGATAGGCCTATGATGTTGGTAAACGCAGGGTCAAGATGCAATTCTAGTCCAAGCGTTCCCACTTGATTAATGGTAATGGCGGTTTGCACGCCTGCTTGGATATTCTGTTGTATGGATGTCAGAACCACATGGCCGTTGACAAAGTCCTGGGTGTTGCCTTTCATTCCTCCGATAATACCTCTGGCCGTGAGAGAACCCACGAAGCCGGCGATCTGTGGGCTGACCCCTAAGGTTTCTAGACCTTTGGAGACGCCGAAGTTTATGCCTACCC
>OBEQ011326023.1_pt1 | contig 17127 bp, 14 predicted proteins | sample 1670901 | NCBI WGS metagenome assembly OBEQ01 (sample SAMEA104232315, study PRJEB22302) | groundwater metagenome | biome: forest; feature: aquifer; material: groundwater | place: USA | collected 2011-08-07 | depth 5.4 m
AGGCTCAACAGGCCCGCAATGTGATCAATATCCGCATTGGTCAAAACTACCGCCCCAATGGGCGACGCCCGCACAGGGGCATCGGGGCGGGGCTGTAATTGCCGGTTGGCTTCGATCTGCTGACGCAGGTCCGGCGATGCATTGCACAGGCACCATGTGGCGCCGTCAATACTTACAGCAATCGAAGATTGAGTCTGTGCAGGCGCACTGGGGCTGCCATCACGGACGCGCTGGCAATTCTTATTGTTGGCGTTCCATTGCGGAAAGCCACCACCCGCCGCAGCGCCCAGGATCAGAATGCGCATAAAATGAACCCATCCGGCCTAGCCCATTTTCCAATTAGGTCACAACGCGCGCCCGCACCGTCATTGCGAGCGAAGCGTGGCAATGACGGTGCAGGAGTTATGATATAAAGTGGTGATAACGCCTTATTCACTAATCTCGGCGCAGGCGTAGCAATTGATTTCCATGCCGACGCTGATTTCGGTAATTTTGGGCTTTCTCCAGGCCATATGCATATCCTTGCGCTCGTCGTTATTGTTCAGGCGCACAGTGTCCCCAAAATGCGGGGATTTTGCAAGAAGTTTCAGCCCCACAGCGCCGGACTGGGCGGATGCAGGATGCCGCCCGCCTCGCTGCGCAGCCCGCCTGCCCGGTCCTGTTGCAGCAATAGTGGGCCATCCAGATCCACATAATCCGCCAGCCCGGCCAGCAGCATGGCAGGCGCCATGGCCAGCGAGGTGCTGACCATACAGCCAACCAGAATACCAAAGCCCAGATCACGGGCAGCGCGCGCCAGCGCCAGCGCCCCGGTCAGACCACCGGTCTTATCCAGCTTGATATTGATCAGTCCGTATTTTCCGCGAAGCTGCGCCAGACCATCAATCTCATGACAGGATTCATCGGCGCATAATGGCACGGGCCATTTATGGCCTGCCAGCACATCATCCGCACCCGCTGGTAAAGGTTGTTCGATCAGTACCGCGTTAAGCGCTTTCAGGCGCGGGCTTACGGCCAGTAATAGCGCCAGATCCCAGGCCTCATTGGCATCCAGGATCAGCTTTGCCTGGGGCGACGCCTTGTGCACGGCGCTCACGCATTCAATCACCGCGTCCGCACCCAGCTTCAGTTTCAGTACTGGAAACTGTGCGGCGCTGGCTGCAGCGGCCCCCATGGCGCCGGGCGTGTCCAGGCTCAGCGTATAGGCCGTAACACATGTGCCGGGCGCCGCCAGTCCGGCCAGCTTCCACACAGGCGTGCCGCACCGCTTCGCCTCCAAATCCCACAACGCGCAATCAAGGGCATTGCGCGCCGCACCAGCAGGACAGGCGTCTTGCAACTGCGTGCGGGTCATGCCCGCTTCGATGCGCGCCTTAAGCGCATCAATCTGCGCCAGTACGGAGGCAACAGTTTCGCCATAGCGCCCATAGGGTACGCATTCCCCGCGCCCCGTATATGCGTCCTCAGAAATGCTGGCGACCACCACCAGAGCTTCGCGTTTCGCGCCGCGCGAAATAGTAAAGCTGCCCCGTATCGGCCAGCTTTCCTGCGTAATGTGTAAACGGCGCATCGCCGGACTGTTATTTTGCCGCATCAAACAGATCGTTTTGCGCTTCGCTTGGCGCGGTAACGCCCTTGCGCAGCACGACAGCGCGATCCTGATAATAAGTCGCCCGGAAGGTGGCGTACCAGTCAAGCGAGTCCTTGCGCAGTGTATCGAGCGGGTCGATCAGGTTTTCCCGCGTCGCAATCATGTAACCAACGGTCCGGCCAATCTTGATCGAACTGTCTACCGAATTGCTCCAGTTCAGCGGATCGGTGGCGCTATCAACGGCACGCGCCAGATTATGCCGCAGTGTGCCTGGGCCAAGAATGGGCAGAACCATATAAGGCCCGGAAGGTATGTGATACGTATTCAATGTCTGATCGAAATCCGCCGGATGGCCCGGCAGGCCGCCACGGGCTGCAACATCAAATGCGCCCAAACCGCCCGCTGTGCTGTTGATCATGAAACGCCCCAGCGTGGCCGCCGCATCACCCGGCTGAAACTGCAGCAGGTCATTGGCGAAAACGATGGGTGAATCCAGATTGCGCAAGGCGTTGCGCACGCCATTCTTGATCGGGCCGGGTACGACCCAGCCATAGCCAAAGGCAATCGGGCGAACCAGAATATCATCGATAAACTGATAGACTGCAAACAGGGGCCGGTTAATTGGCTGCCAGGGATCCCATATGGCGTTTTCCTGCGGTTCAGCGGCAGGCGGGTGCACATATGCCTGCGGCGCGGGTGCGCGCGGGACAGGTATCAAAGCTGCCGCCACGGGTTGCGCTTCAACTTCTTCCGCATCATAGCGTCCGGGCCGGGCCGATCGAATCTGATCCTGAAACCCCGGGAAAGCAATGGCCGCCGACTGGGTAATTGCTTCGCGCAAATCCGGAGCTATGGAAATTGCGGCGCTGACAATAGCCTGTGTGGCGCCAGGATTATTGGCGATCGCCGCGTTCACGACATAGCTGAAGGTGGTCGCGGATTGCCTGCGGCCTTCTTCGCGCATGCGCGCCGCCAGCTGTGGATCGCCTGTATACGCACTACTCATGCGTTCGATGCGGTCCTCATCCTGTTGGGCGAGTGCGGCGGCATTGCGCAGATCGGCAAGCAAATGCGCCGGTAAGGAGGGCGCAGCCCGCACCTGGTCTGGAATACTGCCTGCTGTAGCAATGCAGAAGATCAAGGCGGCGGCCTTTATTCCAGATCGTGACCGATGGAGCCGCATCGTACCGCAAGTTTTCATATACCCCCCGCTATCACTCGACCCATAATGCGGCGCCTATTCCGGACGGAAGGCCGCCGCCTCTGTTTCCGCCCTGGTAACCTGTTCCGCAGTCAGATTTTGGCTTAATTGCGCGGCCAGTTGCGCGATATCGGCGGCCCCTTGGTTGGCGGCAATCAAGGCCCATTTCAGAGCGGCAACCTCATCACGCGGCAGGCCTTTTCCTTCAGCCAGGCAAAACGCCAGATGCTGCTGTGCGCGTAAATGGCCGCGCTCGGCGGCCTTCTTGAACCAGATGGCGGCCATTTCGTCGCTTTTCTTGACCCCGGCGCCATCGCGATAGGCCTTTGCCAGGCTGTATTGCGCCTTGGCAAACCCCTGCTCGGCAGCCATTGTGATATAGTTCATTCCGGCGGCTTCATCCTTGGAACCGCCCAGTCCATCAACCAGCATTTTTCCCAGCGAATATTGCGAATTGGCAAAGCCTGCCGCCGCTGTAATTTTCAGTTCTTCAATCGCGGCGCGGTAATCTTGCCTGTTGCCATCACCAGTGATCAGCGCCAGCGCCAGATTATGCCGCGCCCGCATGTGTCCCTGATCTGCCGCCTTGCGCCATAATTGCATAGCCAGGGGGACATCGCGGGTAACGCCGCGCCCTTCAGAATAGAGCATGCCCAAATTATACAGCGCACGTGCATCGCCCTTATCCGCAAGTGGTTTCCAGATTGCCAGCGCTGCAGCAAAATCACCCTGCTGATACGCCGCATAACCCTGGCTGAAAGCCGCATCTTCTTCGCCGCTATCGCAGCCAGCCAGGGTAAGCCATAGACTGGCGGCAACCACACTTGCGCCAAGTAAAAGGCGTCTTTTTCCGGAAATGGCCCGGTTTGCTATATGTGTCATGCTGGCCCTTCCGCTGGCAGCCCAAGGGTTCGTGCGCGCAGCACTTCGAGCAATCCCGTAATGCCGTTTCGCTGCACCAGGGATGAATATTCTTCTCTTTGTGTAATCGACATACTGATACCATCAACTGAAACATCAATGATCTGCGGCTTTCCGTCAATCATACGTAACCGCCAATCCACACGTATGGGCGCCCGCCCGCCGCCGGCAATCTGGGAGCTGACGATCCTGTCAAGCTGACCGGCTTCGGCAGTTCCCAAAACCTCAAATTTCTCATCTACATACCCTCCCAGCATGGAGGCATAATTGCGCAGCACAAACTCAGAAAAAAGCGAAAGATATTCCTCTTGCTGGTCAGCCGACGCGGTTTGCCAGTAACGCCCAAGTACGAATCTGCCAATAAAGCCAAGCGCAAACTTCTGCGTCAGCATATCACGAAATACGGCTTCGCGCTGCTCGATCGGCTGGCCGGTTTGGCGCAAGACAGTAATAGCCTGGGCGCCAAGATCTGAAACAAACTGTTTTGCCTGTCCGGCTTCCACACGCACCACTGCCTGGTCTGCCGCCCGGGCCATTGGCGTCAAAACCAAGGGCAATAGCACCTGCGATGCTGTCATCCATATGGCAAGCAGACCTGATTTGTGCGGCATCATTCGCTTGTGATCCTATTTGCTTAACGCAACGTAGACGCCATCCCAATCGGCCCCTGGGAGGGTTTCCCGATATTCTGCAATGCGTTCTTCGTACATATCATAAAGTGTGAGGTTGGCGCCTTCCTTCTGCCGCAGTTCGCCAAGCAGTCTTGCGGCCTCATCCCAGCGTTGCGCCCGGTAGGCCACAAGCATGCTGTCGTGTATTTTCTTGAAGGACTGAAAAGTTTCCGAAGCGGCCGTATTCCTGTCACCGGCCAGGGAATAAATTCGCACAGCTTCGGTCTTGCCCTTCACTGCAATAAGGTCCAGTTCCAGAAATGCAAAATCATCCCTGACCTTGGCGTATGTCACCTCGCCAACGACAATATTGGCGCCATAATTCTTTGATTGTGATTCCAGGCGCGACGCCAGATTGACCGAATCTCCCAAAACGGAATAGTCGAAACGCTGTTCCGATCCCATATTGCCGACAACGCAGTCCCCGGTATTTAGTCCGATACCGATTTTCAGCGGATAAAAAGGCCGGTCTTCACGCTCTGCTTCGCTTTTGAGATCCTGATTGAGAAATTCAAGATCATGATACATCTGCAGCGATGTGCTGCAGGCTTGTTCGGCATGATTGGGCACATCAAGCGGCGCGTTCCAGAACGCCATGATGCAGTCGCCCATATATTTATCAATGGTGCCGCCCTTCTCCAGAATAATATCCGTCATCGGCGTCAGGAACCGGTTGATCAGGCTGGTAAGACCTTGCGGATTGCCCTTGAATTGCTCCGATATGGTCGTAAAGCCGCGCACGTCGCAAAACAGAAAAGTCATTTCGCGCGTTTCACCGCCAAGCTTGAGACGGGTGGGATCTTTCGCCAGCTGCTCCACCAGGGCGGGGGAAAGATATTGGCTGAATGCGCCGCGCACTTGCGCCTTTTCCGCCTCTGTCCGCAAGAAATTGATCAGCGTACCGGAGATAAACATCAAGCCGACAGTAATCGACGGGCCAATCGGATCAACCAGCCACTGGTATCTGGAATACAGATACCAGGATGCGCCGGTCGCAAAAGCAATGCCGCCTGCCGCCACCAAAGCGCAGGCAATGGCGGAAACCCGGCGCAACATGACCAGAATAACGAGGCCGAAACTGACCAGGAATACGATCTCGGCGCCTTCGGCCCAATCCGGGCGGGAAAGAAAATGCCCCAGCAGAATTTGTTCCAGCAACTGGATGTGAACTTCCACCCCTGCAGCCGCCGGGTTCAGTGGCGTCGCCCGTAAGTCTTTCAGTCCTGCCGCGCTGGGGCCGACGAACAAAATACTGCCCGCCACCCGGGAGGGATCGAAATTCTCTTCGAACAATTGCCAGGCTGGAATGCGGCGTGACGGCACGTCATTGGTATAATGCACCCAGGCCTGGCCGGTGCTGGTAGTCGGAACTTCAATGCGTCCAATTTTGATGGCCGTGATGCCGGTTTTCTCGCCAAAAGACTCCGCCATATTGGCGCCCGAGGATTTGACGATAAAAGTCGATGCGCCCTGTACAATACGCAGCGCTTCCATAACCAGCGTCGGGAACAGTGTTTCGCCCTTGCGCACAAGTAATGGCACGCGCCGGATAATATTATCCCGCTCGGTAATGAAATTAAAACTGCCATTCCCTGCAGAAGCATTTTCAAGCATGCTCAGATTCGTCACTGCGCCACTGAATGCCGGAAGGAACTGGCGCGGATCATCCCCTGCATATGAAAAGCCGGACTTGCGTACAGGTTCGAAACTGTTGGCTGCTTCGGTCAGGGTAAAGCCGGTCACCACATTTGCCTGGCGCATGACGTCTGCCAGCACCGCATCATGGCTCTGCATTGCGCCAATAACTTTTGACACCTGTTTGAAATTTGGACTGCCGCCAAGTTGCGCCAGAAATTGATCGGGTGAGGTGCGGTCAGGTTCAGCAAACACCACGTCGAAAACGATCGCATAGGCCCCTGCATTGGTGGCGCGCGCAATCAGATCAGCAATAATGGTCCTGGGCCATGGCCACTGCCCAAGACGGTTCAAACTTTCATCGTCCACATCAATCAGTTTGATCCCGACACCTGCGACGGTCGCGGGATCGATATATTCGCGCGGTTTGATCCGCTGATAGAGATCAAAAGTCTGGTTTCGCAGGTTGGTGATGATGAAAAATGGATCGTAATAATTCAGTGCAAAGGCCAGCAGAAGCACGATCATAGGAATAATGTTTTGAATTTGTCGTGCTATTCTTTGCATCAGCATAAATATGATTTCCGGTTTTTAATCATAACAGTACATTCTGTGCGGATATTGTGTGATGCAAGTTAAGTTTTAACTAATTACGCTTATTATCACAATGTTACAGGATTTGCATTGAATGGGCGCATTGGCTACCCATATCGAATCCGGAAGAGAATGACTGCGAGACACGCAAGATGCTACATTTCATTGCCGAATTTTGGCGAAACTGGCTGATGCTGTTTCATCCCTTGCCCTATGGCGACCCCTATCTGGCCTGGGGGGCGCTGGTTGTCCTGTATTTTCCGGTGCGGCGCTTCATCAGTTTTATATTCTAGCAGCACGCCATTAAGCAGCATTGTGCTTGGCGTGAATTAACCAATATTTAACAAATCAAATAAAACGCTATTTAGAGAAAATTTGCATACGTTAATATTGATTTTATTATTTTCTAAACTTATAGTGACGAAATCATATTCATCGGAAGATAGTAATCATGGACAACAAGAACGCGCTTATTGACATGACAGCAGAGATTGTTTCTGCCTATGTTGGTAACAATGAAATAACCGCCGCAGAACTTCCCAGCCTGATTCAGCAGGTCTATGTCTCTCTCGCCGACGTGTCACAGGGGGTTGCGGTCAGCGATAATGAGCCGTTAAAGCCTGCAATTGCGGTTAAGCGCTCGGTATCGTCCGATTATATCGTCTGTCTTGAGGATGGGAAAAAGTTTAAGTCCCTGAAGCGCCATTTGCGCGCCCATTATGATATGAGCCCGGATGAATATCGCACCAAATGGGGGCTTCCCAAAGATTATCCGATGGTTGCGCCAAATTATGCCCAGGCCCGTTCGACGCTGGCCAAACAAATGGGCCTTGGCCAGAAGAGCAAGCGCAGAAAAGCTGGCTAAATAGGGGCGCCAATGGCGCTGCGACAGACTAAAGCCTGAAATCACGGCACCAGTCTGTGCGTTTTTTACCGTCATAGATGTTCGCAAATCCGGCCTGCACCAGTGCTTGCGCAATATCGCCGCCGGGGACGCCCGTAACGCGCGCCAGTACGCGGCCGCCATATTTATCGTGGTCAATGTCGCTCAGCCAGACAGCAGGTTCTGCTTTTCCGTCTGCATACAGAATATTATGGACAAAATCGCGGGCCCGTCCGGCAAGTTCGCGTTCATGTGCGCAGCGCGCCGCCAGCTCTGGCGTATCGATGTGCGCGATCCGCACATTCACCCGCAGTTCCTGGTTCAGCCATATGCGCGCGCGTACCGCTATTGTGTCACCGTCAATTACCCGCTCAACAATGGCCAGCACCGGCCCATGCAGGCGCTTGCCGGCGGGCGCAGCTAAAACGGCCTGAATTGCAAAGGGCGCAATAAACAGCCAGCATGCCACAAACCAGATAATCGCGCCCGATCTGATGGGGTTTTGTTCTGCCTGATGCGATAAATCCATGCCAATCACACGTCTCATTACGATAAAATAAATAATTATACGCGAATTACAGGCTCCCCTTAGCCCGTTTTCTGATCAGGTTGGTGCGCATCACCCTCACTGTCATTGCGAACGAAGCGAAGCAATCCAGGAGCCCTACGCAAAAGCCTGTGATTTTGGCTTCTGGATTGCCACGGCGCGTTTCGCGCCTCGCAATGACTACAGAGAAGGGGACGCATCAATCTGATCAGAAAACCGTCTGAAAAATAATATAGCAGATAATAGGTAAATAGTCAAAGAAAATAGGATATATATCATATCTACGGAATATGAACCTAAAAAGGCCAGCGTATGTCAATGGCGCTGCATATAACCTGGAAAAATTTAGGATGGGGCCTGTGGCGGGGCGTCTTTCAGATCGTCCCAGATACCGGCAAATCCCTGATGGGTGTCCGCAAACAATTCGATCAGCTGCGGATCAAAATGTTCTCTGGGATCGAGACGGTCATCGCCCCTGAGAATGATATCCGTTGCCTGTTCATGGCTGAAGCCGGCTTTATAGGGCCGCTCGGACCGCAGGGCATCATAGATATCGGCAACCTGCACGATGCGCGCGGACATGGGGATGTCTGCGCCGGCAAGCCCCTGGGGATACCCGGTACCGGCCCATTTCTCATGATGGTTCAATGCAATTTCCGCGGCTAGCTGCAGACGCGGCGAGTCACATAAAATCTGATGGCCATACGTCGTATGACGGTCCATCTCAGCGCGCTCATTCTCATCAAGGCGGCCCTTTTTCTTCAGCACGGCCTGATCAACGCTCATCTTGCCAACATCATGAAGCTGCGCGCTGTAGTGTATCTCATCACAAAAATCGTCCGGCAACCCAAGATGACGTGCAATGAAATAGCTATATTCATTGGTGCGGACAATATGGTTGCCGGTGCCTTCGTCATGAATTTCCGCAGCTCGCGCCAGCAAACCAACCGATAGCAAAAAGGCTTCTTCGGTTTGTTCCTGCAAATTGCTGATGTGCGCACGTTGATCCGCCAGTTGCTTGTTGCGATTTTGCAGGGTGCGGTTCTTCTGGCGAATTTGATCCATCATGTCTGTGCGCTCAATGCTGGAGCCAAGAACACGCGCAACCGGCGCTACAATTGCCGCCATATGCGGATCAAACGGAATGGTTTTTCCCCCAGGCCCGATCCGGTTGATCAGTTGCACCACACCAATGACCTGATTGGTGTAATTTTTCAGCGGGAAGCACAGCATCGTATTGGATATGTAATTCTTCGCTTCATTGGCCGGGTTGAAGGAATAGGGTTTGGTGGCGTCGAGGCTGTAAACATCGTCGATAATCACGGTTTCGCCAGTTGCCGCGACATAGCCTGAAATGGTTTTATTATTTACAGGAACTTCGAAGTCGGCGGCGCTGACGCGGATGCGGTTATTTTGTGCGTTGACCGCCTGCAAAATTGTGCCGCCCCGCTTGCGCCGGACAATAAAAATTGTGCCTGCCTCGGCCCCTGTCAGCAAACGGGATTTTTGCAATACGCGCGCCAAAAGTTGCGACAGCGACTGACGGGGCTGCTGTTCTACAAATTCAAGAAATTCTTGCGCAAGATTGCGTTGATAGTCCATTTCCTAGCCGTCAAAAAATAATTTCAGTATGATTTATGACATGGGGTCATTGACCATGTGTAAACAAATGTAAGGACATTTCAGCAATAGTCGAGCCATAAAACAAACAATTATCAGTGCTGGTGATGCCTATTTAACAAAAAGCAAGTGTTGGATATCTAATCAATTATTTGAATCAAAGTCCAAAAGTATAATATTTATCATGCGATAGCAAAAAAGCACTAACCTGGAGCCGCCGGGTTTTGTCACCGCCAAATGAAACTATCAAAGGGCCCCATGAATGTGTAGGAAATTAACAGCGTTTCTCACAGTATTTCTGCTGATTAGTGGTGCATTTCAGTCATTTTCCACGCCAGCGGCTGCCAAGCAAGTAAATCGTGTGGTCCTGGCCACGGGCGCCGTTACCAGCGGGTATTTTTTGCTGGGCGGCGGCGTTTGTGCACAGGTCAACGCCGCAGCCGGCTCAGGGGGGCTGCGTTGCGCTATTGAGACCAGCAAAGGCACCGTTGCCAATCTACTGGAATTACAGGCCGGGCAGGTTGATCTGGTGCTGGCCCAGTCCGATTGGCAATACCATGCCTATGCGGGCAGCGTAAGCCAGTTTTCCGGCGACAAGGCCATCAAGGACATGCGCGCCCTGATGTCTCTCAGCGGCTCACCTCTTGTGCTGCTTGCGCGCGCGAGTAGTGACGTCAAGGGGATGGAGGATCTGGCGGGAAAACAACTGGACATTGGCAAACCGGGTACGGGACGCCGTGCTGCTGTCGATGATGTGCTGGCGGCGATGGGTTGGGATTTGGGAAAATTCAAACTGGCGTCGGAATTACCGGAAGCAGAAGCGATCAATGCCTTGTGCGGCGGCAAGCTGGATGCGCTGGCCCTGGCGGGGATTACGCCCGACCGCAATGTTACCCTGGCCATGCGCAGTTGCCCATTGAAAATTGTCCCCATAACGGGGGCCGTTGCTGAAAAGCTGATTGCCGCCAAGCCCTATTATTCCGTGGTGACAGTAATCAAAGGCAGCTATCCGGGCGTTAACGCCGATGTGCCAAGTATTGGTTTGCGGGTCATCCTGCTGGCATCCGGCAAGATCCCGGAAAAGGACGCTTATACCATTGTCAAATCGGTCGCGGACAATCTGGATGCGGTGCGCAAACTGCATTCAAGCTTTGCCAGCATCAATCGCGCGGGATTGGCCAAAGCGGGCATAGCCGCGCCATTGCATGACGGCGCAGCAAAATATTATCGCGAGGCGAAGCTGAAATAAAAATAAGCCAGTCAATTTTCTGACTGGCTTACTGGAATAACGCGTCGGCCTGATCAGGCAGATTATTTCGCCGGCTCTTCTTTCAGGAAGGCGATGACGTTTGCCAGATCCGAGTCTTTCTTCAGGCCGGCAAAGGCCATTTTGTTCTTGGGCACAAAGGCTTTGGGATCGCGCAGATATTTTTCGATGGTGGCCTCGTCCCATACGGCGCCGCCTTCACCTGCGGCCTTCATCGCATCGGAATAATTGAAGCCTTCGGCCGTACCCGCCTTGCGGCCAATGACGCCATGCAGATTGGGGCCGATCTTATTGCCTTCGGCGGCAACCGCCGAATGGCAGGCCTGACACTTCTTGAAAACTTTTGCACCGGCGGCGGCATCACCGGGCTCCAGCGCCATTGCATGACCGGCAAGCGCACCGGAAATCACCATTGCCAGCGCAACAACGCGCGGGCCAAAACTGCTAACTTTCATAAGACTCTCCTGCTTGGGTTGAACCCGGATGGGTTGGATAGATTTGGATAGACAAGGCCAGATGAACCGGTTGCTGATTTACAGCCAACAGCCGTTCTGGGCAAGCCTGTCTGGATAGTTTGCCAAAAATGCGGCAACAGCCGTTAAGGCTATGCTAAAAAGCGGCAGATTTACGAGAAAGAGGGGCGCAAGCAATGGATCTGACGGAATTGATGGCCAGTTTGCCCAAGGATCGCCTGAAAAAGATGGTGCGGGCGGGGCGCCAGGTCCAGGAATGTTACCGCCTGCTTGGGAAAACCGGGGCCAATGTGGTGGGGCAGGTTCTGGCCCATCAGGACACCTTTTATCAATGGAACCATTACCCCAAAGGCGACGTGTATGACCGCGAAACCTTCAGCCAGTATTATTACCACGCCCATCGTGGTTCAGAAGGCGAACACGGGCATTTCCACACTTTCATGCGGGCGGGCGGCATCGCCCCGGGGGTCGAACCCGCACCCTATACAGGCGAATGGCGCCGCCCCATGGGCAAGGACGCCATCGCGCATATTATCTGCATTTCTATGGATCCCAACGGCGTACCTACGGCCCTGTTCGGCGTCAACCGCTGGGTCACCGGTGAAACATTCTACCGCGCCCGGGATGTCATCAAGCTGATTGACCGGTACAGGATTGATCATACCTTTCCCTGTCTCGCCACCAATTTATGGATCGGCGCCATGCTGCACCTGTTCTATCCGCAAATCTGCGTGCTGCTTTATCAGCGCGACGCGGCCATTGCGCTGCGCCAGAAGGAATATCCCGGCCAGGACATCTATGAAGACCGGCAACTGGAGATCACCTCCTTCCTGCCCATTTCCGTTGAAGGCCAGATGGCGGCGATGGATAAAGTGCTGGCCTGACGCCGCAGACGGGGTAATCTGGGGGCATTGTCTCCACCTTGCCCTTGCGGCGCACTCACGTTAGAGAATATTCATATACGACCATGGCCAAAAGTGATCTCATACTCTCGCTTGTTCGAGCTGGCGCAACCGGCGACAAGACCATGTTGCGCTCAACTGTTGAAGCGATGATGGCTGACGAGCGCGCCAAGAGCCATCATATATTGGCAGACCGGCTGCAGCGAGCCCTGCAAGGGGTTTCTATTACGCCTCCTTCCCTAACAAGCGCGCAACCTGTTCAAGCCAATGGGCGTGATTCTATTTTGGAGCAGACGCCGCGTGTCCGGCTTGATGATTTGGTTCTCACGCTTCCGGCACGCAATGAAGGCATGCAACTTATTGAAGAGCATGTGCGGGCGGACGTGTTACGGGCAAATGGTTATGAGCCACGCCATAAAGTTCTGCTATCAGGTCCGCCTGGTAATGGAAAAACATCTTACGCAGAAGCAATCGCCGAAGCCCTTGCCTTGCCATTTTTTGTGGTTCGCTATGATGCTTTGATTGGGAGTTATCTGGGCGAAACAAATACACGTCTTCGCAAACTTTTTGATTATGTTCGCACACAGCCCTGCGTTCTGTTTTTTGATGAGTTTGACTCAATCGGAAAGGAGCGCGGGGACACGCACGAAACCGGAGAAATCAAACGCATTGTTTCCTTCTTGCTGATGCAGATTGATCAACTTCCAAGTTATGTATTGACGATTGCGGCAACAAACCATGCTGAACTGCTGGATCGCGCTGTGTGGCGGCGATTCCAGTTGAGAATCGCATTTCCAGAGCCAAAACTGCATGAAGTTGCGGCGTTTCTTGAAGGAATTCTGGCGTCATGGCCCGAGCGCTCAAAGATTCCGGCGCTATCGTTAGCTGAAAATCTTGGTGTGATGTCCTATGCCGAGGCGCGCGATTTTTGTCAAAACGTCCGCCGCAGGCATATACTTGGACTTGGCGAAATCGGTATCGATTCGGCGATTTCAGCTGAACTCGCTTTGTGGGCCGCACGCGTAAAACCCGAGGCAATCAATGGCAAGCGACCCGACAAAACCACTGCTCCGGCTAAACGTAGGCGCACCGCGACAGAGAGCGCCCGGAAGACAAAGCCCCGTTCCAAGACCTAGTTATTTTACCACCAGTGACCAGCGCTCAAAGTTTGGTCCGACATTTGATCGTCTGAAAAGTGTCCTTGAGCGCGACCAGAGCGGCCTTGAGTTGCGCAGTGATCCAAGTGCGCTTGCGCCAGAACGGTTGCTTGTTTTTGAAGTAAGAGGTTCAATCCAAACTTTTGCCAATGCTATACGGCGTGTTACTGGCCTTGAATTGATAGATGAGGAAGAGCTTGCATCTGATGCGCAAGATAATAATCCAGCGGCCTACTTACTTGTCCCTGATATCGCAGCCCTGAGGCAGATTGAGTCGCTCTGGCGGCGCTGGACTAATGGCGAGCAACCCGACAGGGGGTTCACGCGCTGGCATGACGTATTTGCGACTCTGAAGGCTTTACGGACCTGGGGCCCGCAGGACAGGGTTCAGGACGAAGAACGGGATAACATTGCCGAGGAGATTGAAGGCAGAGCGGATAATGATCGGATCAGGCTTGAGATTGAGTTGGTGTTTCGAACAGTTGAAACGCGAGGCGTTGAAACAGAAGCGGAGTTAAGCAATCAGATTGTCTCCAAAGGCGGACGCATAGTGAGCCGGTGCAGGATTGACGACATTGGCTATCATGCAGTTTTGGCCGAGCTACCCGTTGCCGAGGTTCGAGGAATAATTGGCCGCGCGCAAGCAAGCATCGCCGGACTTGATTTTGTGATGCATATTCGACCGCAGAGCATGGCGACACTAATTGAGGTGGCTGAGCCGGAAGACGCACCGCCAGAAGCGCCCATGACAGCAGGCGGATCCCCCATACTTGCGTTGTTAGATGGTGTTCCGGTCGCGCAGCACCCTCTTTTGGCCGGGGCCCTGGTCGTTGATGACCAGTTTGGCCTGGAACCCTTTGCACAGGTTGTTGGCCGTGTACATGGCACGGCAATGGCCTCGCTTATCGTGCGTGGAGATCGCAATCGCGAGGAACAACGGCTTGGCCGCCGTATACATTGTGTTCCCGTTCTGGGTCAGGGCGACAGATTTCCCGAAGACCGGCTAATTGTGGACATAATATATCTGGCCGTGCTGGGCATGCGCGATGGTGACAGCGCAACGGCGCCGGGGGTTTTGATTGTAAATCTCTCTCTTGGCAACACCCGAAAACCATTTCACGGGCGGCTTTCGGCATGGGCGCGTCTTCTGGACCGGTTATCATATCGTTTCGGAATTCTATTTCTTGTCAGCGCGGGTAATCATAGCCGCGACTTTGAAATTTCTGATTTTGCAAATATGACGGCGTTCGAAGATTTACCGCCTGAGGGGCGCACACAAAGTGTGGTTCGTGCATTGGGGAACCTAATACCCGAACGGCGTTTGTTGGCTCCCTCGGAAACTGTTAATGGGATCACGGTTGGAGCAGCCAATGTTGATGCGGTATCAGATACAGATCGGCTCTCGGCACGAACCAACATCGATCCGTTTCCAGATATAACAATGTCTAATCCCTCAAGCGCCCTCGGTCCAGGTTTTGCGAATAGCGTAAAGCCGGATATTTTAATGCCCGGATCACGGGAACATATCCGTTTTGTTTCCAGTGGTGCCTCACTATCCGCTATGCCAAGTGGCGCTGCGCGGGCGCATGGACTGAAAGTTGCCGCACCATCGGGGAATGGGGCCGAGGGCTATACAAATGGCACAAGCGCGGCGACTGCGCTGGCCTCTCGAACCTGTCATCAAATCCACGACGCGCTGGAAGCAGCCTACGGCGAAGCGTTCACCTCATTAAGCCATATGCAACGTGCGGTATTATTGAAGGCCTTATTGGTTCATTCAGCCACATGGCCAAAAGCAGCGTCCGATCTGATCAGGCAGGTGCTGGGACCGGCCAATAACAGGCAGCATGTCCGTCAGAAGGACAACATCCGACGTTTTCTGGGCTATGGTCTTGCTAACCCGGATTTAGCTATCGCATGCGTGGATGATCGCGCGACCTTCTGGGCTGTTGGAGTATTGCCTCGTGACCAAAAAGTGATGATTGAGGTTCCGGTCCCCATTTGCATAAATGGCAGAGCGCAATCACATGCGATCAGTGCAACTCTGGCATGGTTCACGCCGGTGCATACAGGACGGCAAACATATAGGGCCGTTCGTCTTAAACTTGAGGATCCTTCTGAACTTAGACAACTCCGAGTAGATGGAGCTAAAGCACAGCCGGATCAAAATCAGGGGCGTCGCGGCACAGTTTTTTCGCGTATCTGGGAGGGTGATAGGGCACCGTCTGTTAGTGAAGATCAGCTAATCCAATTTGAAGTCCAGCGCGAACCAGATCAAGGCACTGCAATTGATGACCCGATCCCCTTTGGCCTTGCAATCACCCTGACTATGCCGGGTGTTACTGAGATTTACGAACAGGTCAGGACTCGGCTAGCTATCAGGCACCCAATTGCGGCCCACTAAGGACGATATTGTTGCCCATTTCCGTTGAAGGCCAGATGGCGGCGATGGATAAAGTGCTGGCCTGACGCCGCAGACGGGGTAATCTGGGGAAGTAAAACAAGGAGTCACCCATGCCCGTTTTACCCAATTCGCTTGAAGCCCGTGATGTCGCCAGTGTGTTGCATCCCTATACCAATATGGCCAGTTTTCCGCAAAGCGGGCCGTTTCTGGTGGATCGCGGCGAAGGGGTGTATGTGTTTGACCGCGACGGCAATGGCTATATTGAGGGTATGGCGGGGCTGTGGTGCACATCGCTGGGGTTTAATGAAAAGGAACTGATCGAGGCCGCCACGGCGCAGATGCACAGGCTGCCGTTTTATCATGTGTTTGGCGGCAAGGGGCATGAAGGGGCGGTGATACTTGCCGAAAAACTCAAAGCCATGATGCCGTTCAAGGCGGGCAAGGTGTCGTTCTGCGGCTCCGGCTCCGAGGCCAATGACACGCAGGTGAAGCTGGTCTGGTACTACAACAATATTATTGGGCGGCCGAAAAAGAAAAAGATCATCAGCCGCATCAAGGCCTATCACGGGGTGACGGTGGCCACCGCCAGCCTGACCGGCCTGCCGCACCTGCATGCGGACTGGGATTTGCCGATTGCAAATATTCTGCATACGGATTGCCCGCATTATTACCGCTTTGCGCAGCCGGGCGAAAGTGAAAGCGAGTTCACCACGCGGCTTGCCAATAATCTGGACGCCATGATCCAGCGCGAGGGGCCGGACACGATTGCGGCCTTTATCGCCGAGCCAATCATGGGAGCCGCCGGCGTGCTGATTCCGCCTGGCGGTTATTTTGAAAAAATTCAGGCGGTGCTGGACAAATATGACATTCTGTTTATCGATGATGAAGTGATCACCGGCTTTGCGCGCACCGGCAATATGTTTGGCGCGGAAACTTTCGGCCTGCGCCCCACCAGCATGTCGCTGGCCAAGGCGCTGTCATCGGCCTATGTGCCGATCGGCGCGGTGATCCTGCCGGAATTCATGGATGAAGCGATTGCCGAAGGCAGCCGCCGCAATGGCAATTTCGGCCATGGCTATACCTATACCGGCCATCCGCTGGGCTGCGCCGTCGCGCTGAAGACGCTGGAACTGTATGAGCGCACGGACATTGTGGGCCGGGTGCGCCGCGTCATGCCGCTGTTTCAAAAACGCCTGAAAAAACTTGGCGATCATCCGCTGGTGGGCGAGACGCGCGGCGTGGGCCTGATCGGCGCGCTGGA